>CENZ01041491.1_pt1 | contig 53769 bp, 48 predicted proteins | sample 361341 | NCBI WGS metagenome assembly CENZ01 (sample SAMEA2619782, study PRJEB7988) | marine metagenome | biome: marine biome (ENVO:00000447); feature: deep chlorophyll maximum layer (ENVO:xxxxxxxx); material: "saline water (ENVO:00002010), including plankton (ENVO:xxxxxxxx)" | depth 50 m
GTTGGGCATCGAGCGCATCGGGAAGTGTGATGTTGAGTTCTGCCAGGCGCTCGGCGCGAAAGCCGTCCAAAGTCCAGAGTCCGTCCGCTTTTAGCGCCAGCAAGCCTGAGCGGTCATCAGTCCCGGTTGTGCCCCGAATCAGGATCAATCCTTTAGCGCCCAAGGTGCTCCTGGTCTGTGCAAAGAGCGCCGGAGAAATGCTGATATCCGCATAACCCGTGCCGTCATCCAGTCTGAAAAATGCCGCCATTTCCCCCTTGCGGTTTTGAAAAGTTCTAACATCCTGAATCAGTCCAGTTAGCATGACGGCTTTCTCCGAATGGTGCGGGGTTTGGGCAATCCGAATCGCCCCGATCGCCCGCAACTCGGACTTATGATGTTCGATCGGATGGCGGGTCAAGTAAAATCCGAGACTGTGGCGCTCCATCTCAAGGCGCTTGCGTGCTGTCCATTCACTCCCTTGGGGTACCGTAAGAACAACCTCGTCTACAGACGGGATACCGAACATGTCGTTTTGCCCAGAGGAGGCATTGCTGACCTGTTGGTCAGCCGCATCAAGGGCCTGAGGCAATTGATATTCAAGGTGAGCGCGGTCTACACCAAAGGAGTCTAGGGCACCGGACCGAATTAGCGCCTCCATGGTTTTCTTGTTGACCTTCTGAGAGTCGATTCGCTTGCAGAGAGATAAGAGATTTTGATACCCGCCGGTCTGCGCGCGCTCCTTTAGAATATCCTCTATAGCTTTCTCGCCCACGCCTTTGATCGCACCGAGACCATAAAGAATTGAGCCATCCTGGGCCACTGAGAACCTGAATTCTCCACGATTGATGTCGGGGGGTTTTATATTGAGCCCCATAGACTTTGCTTCGCGAATCAGGATGACAACTTTGTCAGTGTGCTCCATGTCTGCGGAGAGCGCGGCCGACATAAACTCTGCAGGGTAATATTGCTTTAGCCAGGCGGTCTGGTAACTTAATAGTGCGTACGCTGCGGAGTGCGATTTGTTGAATCCGTAACCGGCAAACTTCTCAATCAGATCGAAGATACGGACTGCACTCGACTCTTCGATCCCCCTATTCTTTGCGCCATCGATAAAGGCTTGTCGTTGGCGGTCCATTTCCTCCGGCTTCTTTTTGCCCATGGCCCTTCGAAGAAGGTCGGCCGACCCCAGACTGAATCCCGACAGTTCCCGCGCGATCTCCATTACCTGCTCCTGATAAAGGATCACGCCGTAAGTGGGCTCGAGAATTGACTCTATTTGATCGTGCAAAGACGCGACCGGCTCGCGGCCGTGCTTACGATTTACGAAATCGTCCACCATCCCCGACTGAAGAGGACCCGGCCGGAACAAGGCCACCAGAGCCGTGAGTTCGTCAAATCGGTCCGGCTGGAGCCGTTGGATCAGTTCCTGCATGCCGCGCGACTCCAGTTGGAACAACGCGGTGGTCTTTCCCGTACAAATCAGCCGATACACCTCTGGATCATCTGGGGTTAATGACTCGAGGTCGATGGGTGGGTCGCCTCTCATTTGTCGCGCTTCATTAACCAGACGCGTGGCCCAGTCGATCACCGTCAGCGTGCGGAGACCAAGAAAGTCGAACTTGACAAGGCCGATTGCCTCAAGATCATCCTTATCAAACTGGGTGACAGCCTGAGTCATCCCCGGCTCCCAATACAAGGGGGAAAATTCGGCTATGGGTGCTGGCGCAATGACCAATCCACCTGCATGTTTTCCAGCGTTTCGCGGCATCCCCTCTAGGCGTCGCCCATTGTCAACCAACTGGGTCACTTCTGCTTCGTTGCGATACCGACGGCGTAATTCATCATCCTGCGCTAGAGCCTTTTCGAGCGTCATGCCGACCTCAAACGGAACCAGCTTAGCCAGTGTGTCGCAAAAGCCGTAGGGCATGCCCATAACCCGCCCGACGTCGCGGACTACGGCTCGGGCCGCGAGCGTGTTGTAGGTGATGATCTGGGCCACTTTTTCAGAACCGTAGCGATCACTCACGTACTCAATCACTCGGTCTCGCCCGACCATACAGAAGTCAATGTCAAAGTCCGGCAATGAGACCCGATCCGGATTGAGAAAGCGCTCGAAGAGCAGACCGTGGGCGATCGGGTCAATACGGGTAATACCTAGCGCGAATGCGACAAGAGATCCGGCACCGGAACCCCTGCCGGGCCCCACCGGAACACCATTGTCACGCGCCCATTGCACGAAATCGGCGACGATCAGGAAATAATCGGCAAATCCCATACGAGTAATCGTCTCGATCTCAGAATCGAGCCTTGTTTGATAGGTTTCGTCCGCTGTGCCGCTGGTCTTGCCGAGGTAGGCGAGGAGTCCTTTTTGTGCTTCGGTCTTTAACGCCTCCTCGGTGCTTTTGTCTTCGGTGCTTTCGAATAGCGGCATGTGAGTTGTGTCGAAGTCAACAAAGACATTGCAGCGCTTGGCAATCTCCACCGTGTTTTCGATGGCGCTTGGCAGATCGGAGAATGTCTCTGCCATTTCATCAGGCGTGCGCAGGTATTGCTCAGTCGTGAAGGCTCTGGGCCGACGAGGGTCGTCCAGTACCCGTCCCTGATGAATGCACGTCCTGATCTCATGGGCCTCAAAATCTGAAGCAGAAAGGAAGCGGACCGAATTTGTTGCGACGAGAGCTCCCCCCTCAGCCGACGCGAGCTCCAACGCTCGAGTCTCATACTCGTTTTCGCCGGAGCGGTTAGTACGGGTCAGCTCGATAAAGAAGCTTCCTTCAAACATTGTGGCGTATTGTCTGAAAAGCTCTGATGCCTTGTCAGGATGTCCAGCGATGAGCGCCCGACCGATGTCCCCGTCCATCCCCCCGGAGAGCGCAATAAGATCTTTGGCAATCGCTTCGAGCCGCTCTCGCTCGACCAGTAGGGTATGCCCTGATCGCGGCTTGGTATAGACGTCGGTCAAGAGGTGACTCAGCGCCTTAAATCCTCGATTATTTCGGCACAGGAGCCCAATTCGACCAGCCGACTCACCAGTGCCACGATCCGAAACATCAAGGTGAACGCCAAAGAGCGGCTTGATGCCAGCGTCGACACAAGATCGGTAGAACTTGATGGCGGCATAAACATTGAAAACGTCAGTCATGGCGACAGCGGGCATGTGGGCCGACGCGGCCGCCTCGGCAAGTTCCTCGAGCCGAACAATCCCATCCACCAGGGAGTATTCCGTATGAAGGTTTAAATGAACAAAAGAAGTCGTCACGATCTCTTCGACTCAAGTGCGTTTTCTGAAATCAATCAAGTTCTCCCTGGTGTTCGCAGAGCCTCGCGGACGGGTCTAAAGGAAAACCGATGGACCAAGCTCGGACCAAAATGCTCGAGGGCCTCCAAGTGGACACGAGTAGGATACCCCTTATGCTGACCAAAGCCATACTCTGGAAATTGTTCATCCAATTCACGCATATAGCGGTCCCGAAAGACTTTAGCCAGAACCGATGCCGCTGACACGCTCGTCTCGGTGGCGTCCGCTCGAGGCTTTGCGGTACTGGGCCAAGGGAGATTCGGAGTAAAATTTCCATCGACGATCACTCGCTCGGGCTCAAACGGTAGCCCCAAGACAGCGCGCCGCATCGCGATGAGCGTAGCTGTGTGGATGTTGAATTGATCAATTTCTGCCGCGCTCGCTAGCCCTATCGACCAGGCCCGCGCCTGCTTTCTTACCTCGAGATTTGCCTCTTCTCTTTTGCGCTCGGAGAGTTTTTTTGAGTCCGCCAGGTCTTCGTACTGAAAGCCACTTCCCAGAATCACGGCGGCAGCGACCACAGGACCTGCCAGAGGGCCGCGGCCCGCCTCGTCTACGCCCGCGAGAACCGAAGCCGCTCTTTGGGTCACCGACGCTCCACCTTTTCCAAAATCGTATCAACGATTTGTTCGTTGGTGTCCATATTCAGGACCTCCTGAATCCGAAGAAGCGAGTCGCGCATCCTCTGTCTCGCTCCAGTGTCCAAGAGTAGTTGCTGTACCGCCGGGACAAGGTTTTCCTCAGTCGCCTCTTTTTGCAGAAATTCCGGTACGAGTGGCTCGGGCATCAGATGGTTAGGCATGGACACGATGTGGGTGGATGCCAAGGCTCGCGCAACTCGATAAGAAAGTTCTGAGACCCGATAAGCGACTACCATCGGACACCCAACCAGCGCCGCCTCAAGCGCCGCGGTTCCGGACGCCAGCAGCGCTACGTCGCTGGCCGCAAGGCACTCACGTGCCTGTCCATCCACTAGCCGAATCCGTCCAGCGAGTCCTTCGAGCGACACCAAACTGAGGAACTGCTGCTTGATTCTGCCGCTCGCGAACGGAATCAGAAAGAAGAGCGCTGGATCGGCCTCGGCCAGCCTTCGAATCGACGCTACAAACGTTGAAGACAGATGTCGGATTTCAGACTCTCGACTTCCCGGAAGGATAGAAACAATTTTTTGGTTTGGCACTAGTGCGAAAAGATTCCTCGACCCTTCTTTCGAAAGATGGGCGGTTTCTCGTGCCGCCGGATGCCCAACAAATGTCGCTGGCACTCCCCGCTTCTCGTAAAAGCTTTTTTCAAAGGGGAATAAGACCAATATCCGGTCCACAGCTTTGCGAATCTTTCGTACCCGATAACCCCTCCAGGCCCAAACCGTCGGACTGACAAGGTGCATCACCGGAATCCCCAATTTGCGCAACCGCCGCTCCACGTTGAGGTTGAAGTCAGGTGAGTCGATTCCTAAAAAAAGGTCGGGCGGATCGCGGCTGAAGTCCGAAATCAGACGGTTTCGAATCTTGAGAGCATTGGGAAGTTTTTGCCACAGATCCTCCAACCCCATGATGGAAAGATCATGAATGTCGCAGGCCGACTGAAGCCCTAGCCGGCCCAGTTCTGGGCCGCCGATCCCACGCAATTCCACAGTCGGTGCACGCTTCAGTAGAGCCGCAACCACGCCGCTTCCCAAACGGTCCCCGGAGGGTTCAGCAGCAACGACGCCGATTCGTAAGCGGGACGCCAACGGCAGGCCTCAGCGAATTACGCCCCGCTGTGATTGCGAGAGAAATTCCAGAAGTTGATCCGCTTCCGGCGAGGAAATGTGGCTACCTCTTGGTAACTGAGTGTTATTGGGAACACTCCGCCCACGAAATTTCTGTTTGTAAACCTCGCGAAGTTCCGCGATCACTTCATCGCCGAAATCGCGACGGCGAAGCCCGCGGACGTTGATGCCATAAGTCTTTGCCGGACTGCCCGCGACAATGAGGTAAGGGGCGACATCCTGCAAGCAGACCGTCCCGATCCCGGTCAACGAATGCGGCCCCACGCGACAGAACTGATGGACGAGTGTGAATCCGCCGAGGATTGCGAAATCCCCGACTTCGACGTGACCCGCCAGGCTGGCACCGTTGGCGAAAATAATGTGATCTCCTAACGTGCTGTCATGAGCGATATGGCTATATGCCATGAGAAAGTTATTGTTGCCGATCTGGGTGACGCCAGTCCCTCTGTTCGAAGTTGAACCGCGATTTAAGGTGACATATTCGCGGATGACATTAGCGTCGCCAATCTCGAGACGAGTGGGTTCGCCCGCGTAGCCTGCAAACTGTGGATCTTCACCGATGGAGGCAAAGGAATAAATTCGATTATCCCGGCCAATTTGGGTGCCCGAGCGGACGACAACGTGCGAGCCGATGCGAGTGCCCCGCCCGATCGACACGCCTCCCTCGATTACGCAGAACGGCCCAATCTCAACTTCTTCTGCGAGATGGGCACCGGGGTCGATCACCGCCCGGTCGCTAATCACTCAATTGGCCTGTGGGTGAAGAGCACATCCGATGAACACACCAGCTTATCTGAGACAGAAATGGTTCCTGAGCACTTCCATAGAGCTCGTCGCTGAGTCTCTAACTGGACGTCAATAATTAATTGATCTCCCGGTTCAACAGGCGCCTTGAATCGCGCCTTATCCACACCGGCAAAAAGATACACATTCTTCTGACTGGCTTTCGCGTCAATAATCAGACTCACGAGAATTGCTGAGGCCTGAGCGATACTCTCCAGCATTAGAACGCCCGGGAACACCGGTCTATGCGGAAAGTGGCCGTCGAAGAAAGGTTCGTTGGCCGTTACGTTTTTCAACGCACGCAACCGCTCTCCCGGCGTCACATCCAGTACCCGGTCAATCAATAGAAACGGGTAGCGGTGAGGGAGAATTTCCCGAATACGGTGTATGTCTATTTCTTGATTTTCGATTTCCACACCTAACTACCCAGGACAGAGCATGGTCGAGAGCGTAATTGGCCCGTTAATCAGACAGTTTGCGCTTCAAGGAAGTTGAGCCAGTCGTTTGAGAACAAGGTCTGTGATATTGACCGCTTCACTTACGTATACCGCTTGCTCAACGACGAGGTCATAGCCCCCTGCCCTGGAAAGCTCTACGATGACCTCACGAACCAGGGCTTGGAGTTTAGCGAGTTCTTCATTTCGACGGAGATTGTAGTCCTCTCTAGCTTCTTGTTGATCTCGTGCCAGCCGCCGCTTCAGGTTCTCTATCTCACGTTGGCGCGCCTGCGCGGCGGTGGAGTCCATTATCAGAATGTTCTTCTCAAGATCCGCCTCCATGTCCTGTATTTGGCCGTGGCGCAACTTGAGGTCCTGATCGCGGGACCGAAACTCCTCTTCGAGAGCGGCCAGCGCGGTAACACCCTGGGGCGCCTGTTCGATCAACCTTACCGGGTCCACAAAACCGATTTTCGAGGCACTCTGGGCGACCGAGAGTCCCGAAACGAGCAGCCCCGTCATGGCGATCGCGCTCATTTTGGCAAAAAAAGAGACTTTGGAAAATCTTGTCATGATGCGAGGTCCTAATCGGCGCCCGTCCGTCTAGCGTAGAAGTGAGCCTAATGTGAACTGAAGACGTTTGACGTCATCGCCCGGTTCATCGTTTAAAGGTTGAGCCATAGTGAGAGAGATCGGACCGACAGGAGAAAACCAATGAAAGCCCGCCCCAACGCTTAAACGAACGTCCCCGACGTCAAAATCGCTACTGGAGGAAAACACCTGGCCTGCATCGGCAAAAAGACTCAGGCGCTTATCGTTGTCCTCTTGCAACCCGAACACCGGAAAATACATCTCGACACCTGCCACAGTCCTGATCCCGCCACCCAGCGGCGCCGCGTCCGCGCCCGTACTCACCGGACCTAGTGAGCGGGCTTCGAACCCACGGACACTACTCGCGCCGCCAGCATAGTAGTTTTTGAAGAACGGCAATTCCTCAAGGTCTCCGTAGCCGTCGCCATATCCGACGTCGCCGCGTAGATTGAAAATGAGTCGACCGACCAGTTGGCGGTACCAACTTCCGCGAAGAGATAGTTTGTAGTATTCAAGGTCACTTCCCGGAACGCCGACTTCTGCGGAAATCCTTCGAAAGAATCCACGGCGAGGAAACAAGATACTGTCGCGGGTGTCCTTTGAAAATCCAGTAGAAAGATTGAAATTAAGATTATCCGGGTATCGATCGATAAATGACTGGTACTCAGGCGGCGTTGCAGAAGTGGAAGCAAGACTGATATCCTCAATTCCCGCACTGAGGCTAAGCGCATTGTATTCGGACATCGGGATGCTATAGCGGATTCCGCCCCCAGTCGTTTCCGACGTGTAATCCGCCGTTGTGACCGAATCTGTATCGGTCTTTTCCCGACTGACAAACAGAGCTCGACTGACGCCCTCTGCCGTGTGGTAGGGGTTTCGATACTCGATATCAAAAGTCTGCTCAACTTTCGACAACTCGGCTTTGACGTTGAGTTCTCGGCCTGTACCGAACAAATTGCCTCGGTGCACTTCGGCCAGCACGAAGAGTCCGTCCGAGTCGTCATATCCAGCGCCGAACATGAAGTTGCCTGTGGCCCGCTCTTTGACGACAACAGAAAGATCGACCTGATCAATGGAACCCGGCACCGAGGTCAGATCAATATTGACATCATCAAAGAAACCTAGACGGGCGATTCTTTCACGCGAGCGGCGCAGCTTTTCTGCTGAGAAGACAGAGGACTCAAGCTGACGCAACTCTCGACGGATGACTTCATCGACCGTCGCCTGGTTGCCACTGATGTTTATCTTCCGCACATAGACCAGTGGGCCCGGATCCACGGCGAAAACAAAATCCACCTGGTAATCTGCCTCATTAACGTCGGTAATAGCGTTGACGTTGGCAAACGCATAACCATGGTCGGCCAGCTTGCTCTCGATCGCCGATCGTGAGGCAACCAGAGCTGTCTGGGAGAACGGCTCGCCGGCCGGCATATCAATCAAGCCGAGCATTTCCTCGGCAGAAAAGCCCCCGCCGCCTTCAACGTCAATGTTGCCGATACGAAATAGGTCGCCTTCCCGGAGAGCGAAGGTGATAAAAATGTCCTGCTTGTTTTGGCTGATTGTCACATCAGAGGAAAGTAATTCGAAGTTCATGTACCCGCTATCGAGGTAAAAACTCCGCAATGTCTCTGAATCGGCAAGCAACTCCTCTTTCGAATACTGCCCGATCTGGGAGATGAAACTGTGCCACCGCTCCTCTCCCAAGGAAATTTCGGAGAGCAGTTCCTTGTCTGTGAAAATCTCGTTGCCAACGATGTTTATCTCTCGGATGCGCGCCACGCGACCTTCGTCTATCGTGAGTGACACAGAAACGCGATTGAGGTCCACTGGGGTAACCACTGCATCAACCGTTGCTGAGTATCGTCCCCTGGCAAAATATTGTTCTTCAATCGCCTGAACTAGCTGTTCTAGGAGTGGTTCACGAAAAATTCGGCCCTGTGTGACGCCTACCTGAGCCAGCGCCTTTTCGATCGATTCATCATCGATATCCTTGTTGCCGGTGAACTCGACGTCTGAGATGGCAGGCCGCTCGGAAACCGCAACAATCAGAATGGCCTCTTGACGCCGAATCTGGACATCCTGAAAAAAGCCGGTGGCAAACAATGCCTTGATCGACTGATTAATCAGCGCCTCATCGGCAACGTCCCCTACCTTGATAGGCAAATAGTTGAAGATCGTACCCACCTCGATGTTTTGCGCGCCGTCTACGCGGATGTCTTCGACGACGAAATCCGCGACCGCTGCCGCGGAGAAAACCAGCATGGCTAACCCTGTGAATCGGGGTGCGAAGCCTCTTATGAGAGATTTGACTAACTTCATGTGTGTTTTCATGAAAGCAGGCTCAAAAAGTCATTATAAAACGCCAGACCCATTAACAGCAGAATAAATACGATCCCGAATTGCTGCCCCAACCACATCACTTTTTCGGGGAGGGGCCGTCCCAAGAGTCCCTCCACGGCAAAATAGACGAGATGCCCGCCATCCAGCACCGGGATCGGCAGCAAATTAATAATACCCAGACTGATACTGAGAACGGCCAGGAATGCCAGAAACTGTGTCAAACCGAGACTTGCGGATTGGCCGGCATATCTCGCAATCGAAACCGGCCCGCTCAAATGCTCTCGAGAGGCACTGCCGGTCAGCATCTTTCCGAAAAGGCGCACAGTTAACGACGACATGAGCCAGGTAGTCTCCAATCCTCGCATGGCCGCGTCGAGGGGTCCATACCTTACCCGAGTGATATGTTCGCTGAGATCAAGTTCAGCTTGGCCAAAGATCCCAATTCGTCGAACCCTTTTGCCGCTCACGGTTTGAAAATCTGCGACAACGGGAATGCTGACTCTGGTGCCGTCCCGATCAAGAGAGAGGTTCAATTCCCGACTGGATCCTGAGGCAATCTTCCCGACGAGATCGGCCCAATCCGCGACGGAAACGCCATCAATCGCCAAGATCCGATCACCCTCGATGACGCCGGCCCGGTCCGCGGGCCCCCCTTTCACCAACCCGGCCACGGTTGCCTCCGGAATCGGCAAAGCGGGTGTGATACCGATCACACCCGAGAGCACGGCCGGATTGAAAAACCCTTGTCTTGCTTGATCAAGAGAAACCAACAGTGTTCGCGAGCCCAAAGAAGGCCTATCAACCACAAACAACAACTCTGCTGAAGCTGCGGCCCGATCGAGCAGGTAGAGGCGCTGATCGGACCAGCCGCGAATAGGCCTATCATCGACGGACAAAAGTTGATCACCGGGCTTAAATCCTGATTGCTCGGCAATACTGTCAGGGGTCACCGAGCCGACAACGGGCTTTAGATCATTGGACCCCATCATGCCGATAAGCCAATAGAGCACGACCGCTAACAAAAGATTAGCGGCCGGGCCCGCCAAGACGATCAGGGACCGAGTTGATAGCGACTTGCGATTGAAAGCCTGGTCGCGTTCTTCAGTGGCGACCTCTCCTTCGCGTTCATCCAGCATCCGCACGTAGCCGCCCAGGGGAATTGCCCCGACCGCATATTCAGTTTCTGTGGGACTCTTCTGCCAACGCCAAATCGTTTTGCCGAATCCTACCGAGAATTTCAGGACCCGCACGCCTAGCCACCGGGCGACGATAAAATGGCCGAATTCGTGAAAACTGACCAACACCGCGACGGCGATCAGGAAAAACAACGCGTTATTGAGAATTTCCATGAGATCGTATTCTACTTGGCTACGACGACAGGCCCCGTTGAATCATCTCGCTCGCCATCGCCCGGACCTCAAGATCTGTGTCGACTACGTGCTCGAGATCAGATACCTCTGACGGCTCGTGTTTTTGCAAAATCCAGTCAACCACTTGGGGGATCTCACAAAAACTGATCCGGCGGTCAAGAAACGCCTCGACGGCGATCTCATTTGCAGCGTTCAGTGCAATGGGTACGCTTCGTCCAGTTTTTGCCGCCTCCCTCGCCAATACCAGGCTTGGGAAGCGCTCAAGGTCAGGCTGCTCGAATTCAAGGACGCCAATCTCAGCAAGATTCAGTCTCTCAATTCCAGAAGTTGTTCTCTCGGGGTAGCTAAGGCCGTATGAAATAGGAATTCGCATATCGGGATTTCCCATCTGCCCAATAAGAGACCCGTCGTTGAACCCCACCATCGAGTGCAGCACGCTCTGCGGATGGATAATGATGTCGATCTGGCTTTCGTCGAGGCCGAACAAGCTACAGGCTTCAATGAGTTCGAGACCCTTGTTCATTAGGGTGGCTGAATCGACGGATATCTTTGGCCCCATGTTCCAGGTCGGATGTGCGAGCGCTTGTGCTGGCGTTGCGTCAGAAATCGCTGCCGCAGATGTCCGCAAGAACGGCCCCCCGGACGCTGTCAGCGTAATCCGGGACACCCCAGCCCCTGCCGACCGGCTGCCAATACCGCGACCTGAGGTCACATCTTGCTGAAGATTGAGCGGCAAGCACTGGAATATGGCATTGTGCTCACTGTCGATCGGCATCAGACACGCGCCAGATACCGACGCCGCGTTACGCACGAGCTGCCCGCACATGACGAGCGGCTCCTTATTGGCGATCAGGACGCGTTTTCCTGCCTCGACGGCTGCTAGCGTTGACTGGAGGCCCGCCGCGCCAGACACCCCTGCAATCACCGTATCCACGTCAGGGTGGGTCGCGACCGCCACGAGACCCTCTTCACCACCGAGATAACAACCCCCTTCGCATCCCTCCAGGAAGTTTGTGTCAATCACTGAAACAGATTCGGGTTCGGCGGCGATTTGAGCAGGAACGAACTCTCTCATTAGCGGCTTGAGCGCAGCCATTCGTTTCCACCCCGTCAGGCCGACGACCTTATATCGGTCCCGATGCAGTCTTAGCACGTCGAGTGCGCTGGATCCGATAGAACCCGTCGCGCCAAGCACGGCTACACCGCTTTGCTCAGTCATAAAGTCACCCGCCTTACCCTAAAACAGCAACGTTAATCCCGAGAACACAGGAACCGCGCCCAAAAGGCTGTCGATTCTATCCAGAACACCCCCGTGGCCCGGCAGTAAGTTCCCGCTGTCTTTTTTCCCGGCGCTACGCTTGAGGATGCTCTCAAAAAGGTCGGCCAGAACCGCTGCGACCGCTGTGACTGCGATGATCGCGAAGATGATCCCCGGATGGGAGGCGCTATCAGACAGAAAGAAAATGGAAGCGCCAATGGGTACCGCAAGGATAAAGCCTGTAAACGCCCCCTCCCAGGTTTTCCCCGGACTAATCATAGGAGCAAGTGCCGAGCGGCCGAAGCGGCGGCCGCCAAAATACGCCCCGATGTCTCCCACCCAGACTATCAGCAGTACTGCCAGCAGTTCCAGTACTCCGTTGCTGGACTTTCCATGGATATATGGTAAGAGCGACAATGCGGGAATTAACGCAAACAACCCCAATCCAAGGCTCGGCACACAAGAGGCCTCAGTCTTTCTAACTACCAGGCTCGCAATCCACCCAAGCAGTCCCACCCACCCGATCGCTACAATGGTGATCGCAACGACATTTTGCTCAAAGAGTTTCCAGAGCACTACGATGCCGAGCGCAACAAGCGCCGCGTAAATTGTGCGAAAAGCGGTGCTTGACCCCTGATTTCTCAGATCTGCCCATTCCAGGGCTCCCAGGAATCCCACGACAGCAGCGATCCCTGCAATGGCGGTCGTAGGGAGAAAGAACAATGCCAGCAGTGCGAGCGAGGCGAGCGCTAGCCCGGTAAGCACCCTGGCCCTTATCATCAGCGCCTCCCAAACTGTGAGTCTACTTGCTCACCGATCTGGCCAAACCTCCGTTGTCGGCCCTGATAGGCGCCAATGGCATCCCAAAAAAGCGCCTCATTGAAGTCCGGCCACAACACATCCGAAAAGAATAGCTCGGTGTAGGCGAGCTGCCACAGCAGAAAGTTACTAAGCCGAACTTCACCCCCGGTGCGGACAAGGAGATCGGGGTCGGGCAGTCCATGCGTATTCAACGCGCCCTCTAAATCCGATTCTGAGATGGCCCGCGGGCTGAGTTCGTTTGCGACACATGATTCCGCCAGTCGACGGACTGCGCTCACTAATTCCTGACGGGCCCCATAGTTGAGGGCTATGGTGAGAGTCAGGGTTGTGTTATTCGAAGTCTTCTCTAATGCATTATCGATCGTCTTGGCCAGTTTTCTACCGAAAGAGGACGGATCGCCGATAATATTAAGCTTCACTCCATTTTCATGCAGGCGCCCTAACTCTTTTTCTAAAGAAAGCGCAAGCAACTGGGTAAGAAAGTGGACTTCCTCATCCGGTCGGCGCCAGTTCTCGCTACTGAACGCAAAGAGCGTCAAGTAACGGATGCCGGCTTCACCGCACAGGGTCGTGGCCCGGCGTGCCGCGTCGACGCCACGTCGATGGCCCTGCACCCGGGCTTGGCCTCGGGCTTTTGCCCAGCGTCCGTTGCCATCCATGATAATGGCGAGGTGCTGGGGCAGATGTTCGGGAGAGTCGTCTTTGTTGGGAGTCACGGGGGTCACGGAGATTATCATTGCCGGCCCTGAAGGCATGCTTGAACTCAGACCTCCATCACCTCGGCTTCTTTTTCGTCGACCAGACGGTCGATCTCGGTTACCGACTGGTCGGTCAAATCCTGCATCTGCGTCTCCGCGCGTTTCTCCTCGTCTTCGCCAATGAGCTTCTCTTTGACCAGTTCGCGAAGATCCCCCAATGCGTCCCGCCGGATATTGCGAATCGCAATTTTTCCGTTTTCGCCTTCCTGCCTAACCACCCTCGTCATCTCTTTTCGACGCTCCTCAGTCAGGGCCGGGAGTGGGATTCGTATAACTTCTCCTGCAGTGACAGGATTCAAGCCAAGGTCTGATTCGATGACGGCTTTTTCAATGACGGGAATCATGTTCTTCTCCCAGGCCTGAATCACCAGCGTTCTTGCATCACCGACGCTTACCGTAGCCGCCTGCGCGATAGGAACTGGATTTCCGTAGTACTCCACCTGTAGATGGTCCAAAAGTGCAGTACTGGCCCGACCTGTTCGGATCCTTGAGAATTCTGTCGCAACAGACTCTGTGCTCTTTTGCATCCTGATCCGCGCGTCCTTGAGAATTTCATCGATCATGAGTTGCCTCCTGAGACATCCACCAACGTACCCACTGGCTCTCCCTTGACCGCGCCCTCGAGATTGCCTTTAACTCCAAGATCAACGACCCGAACGGATAACCCGTTTTCTCGACATAACGTATATGCGGTCGCATCCATTACCTGCAGCCGGTTTGAGAGCGCGAAGTCGTAGCTGATGTGATCATAACGCACGGCGTTTGGGTTCTTTTCCGGGTCCTCGCTATAAACGCCATCCACGCGCGTTGCTTTGATCACCGTCTGGACGCCCAGTTCTAGAGCCCGCAGGCAGGCTGTGGTGTCGGTTGTGAAAAAAGGATTTCCGGTTCCGCCCGCTAAAACCAAAATCGAGCCCTGGTCGAGCACTCCCCGAGCAGCATCAGGGTCAAATTGAGCCAGCACCCCCCCGACCGGAAAAGAACATACCGACTCGGCCCGCAACCCTGCCTCCCTAAAGGCGTCGCGCAATGCCAGCGCGTTCATAGCGGTTGCAAGCATGCCAATCTGATCACCGGTGACACGACCGATCAATTCCGGTAACGCTTGACCCCCGCGAAAAAAATTACCACCACCCACAACCACGGCGATACCGTTCGAGTGGCTATGGGCCCGTTTCAGTTCCCGGCTGACCTGCGCCAGACGGTCCGCACTGAAACCCGCACCCCCTTCGCCCCCAAGATATTCGCCAGAGAATTTGACGAGAAAACGGTTCGGCGTTGCGGTACCGTTTTCCATGATTACTTAGCCGCCCTGAGCCTGGGCCATAACCTCGGCAACAAAGTCATCGGAACGCTTTTCCACGCCTTCGCCCACTTCGAAACGGTGCATGGTGAGCACGGCGGCGTCATGCGTCGCGAGCATTTCCCCGACTGTCTGGTCCGGGTTTTTCACAAAGGGTTGCCCTACCAGAGTGTTCTCTTTGAGGAACTTGCTTATTCGACCTGAGACCATCTTCTCAACGATCTCAGCCGGCTTCCCACTTTCTGCTGCCTGTGCCGAATAAATATCCTGCTCTTTTTGGAGCACCTCCGCCGGCATTGCGTTTTCGTCAATACAAAGCGGACGGCTCGCTGCAATATGCATCGCGATGTCACGACCCACCTCCTCCTCCGAAGAAGTGCTCAGTTGAACCACCACCCCGATCCGAGATCCATGAACGTACCCCGCTAACGTACCGGCCTCTCCTTCGATCAGTTCAAAGCGGCGCAAAGAGATATTCTCGCCGATCTTGGCAATAAGCTCCTGCCGGGCCGCTTCAATAGTGTGCCCTCCGCTTAGCGCGAGATCCACTGCGTCTTCGATAGATGGCGGCCGACTGTTCATTACAGCCCCAGCAATCTCGCGAGCGAAACTCTTGAAGGAGTCATCCTTAGCCACGAAATCTGTCTCGCAATTCAGTTCCACCAGCACGGCCAATGAACGATCGGGGTTGACACCCAACTCTACGACTCCTTCTGCTGCAATCCGACCGGACTTTTTCTCGGCACTCGCCGCGCCTTTTTTGCGCAGTAACGCGATGGCTTCGTCGAGGTCTCCGTTGGTTTCGGTCAGCGCTTTCTTGCACTCCATCATCCCGGCGCCGGTACGTTCACGCAGGGCCTTAACCTCGATCGCTGTGATTGGCATAATTTTTCCTCTATAGGTATAGATATAGATATAGATTGAACTCAGTCAGCCCGCACAATTGGCAGTACTTTTGGGAGAATCAGCGGTAACACTGTTAACCGTCTCGACGTCGGTATCTGCCCTTCCGTTGTCACCTCCGTCAGACGTTGATCCGCTTGCTTGCACTGCGCCAGTCGATGCGGGTTCATCAGGAGTTGTGCCCGGATTGGTACCAGTCGGTGCAGTTTCGGGACTGACCTCCGCGTCGGCGGAGGAATCCTGCGAGTCGTCAGACACCTCAACATAATCGTTGGCATCACCCTGAAGGACAGGAGCGGCGGCCGCGCGCGCCTCCAAAACCGCATCCGCCGCTTCGTGAAGATAGAGGCGGATCGCACGGATCGCGTCGTCGTTGCCAGGGATAAGATAATCAATTCCTTCCGGGGAACTGTTCGTATCGCACACTCCAACCACGGGAATACCCAACTTCCTTGCTTCAGAAACGGCGATGCGCTCATGATCTACGTCGATGACAAACAACGCATCCGGCAAACCTTTCATGTCGCGGATGCCGGACAGGCTGCGGTCCAATTTGACCCGCTCACGCTCGAGCATCAGGGTTTCTTTTTTCGTGAGACCCATCGTTGCGCCGCTGGAAACCATCTCGTCCAACTCAACTAAACGAGCGATCGAGTTTTTAACGGTCTTGAAATTGGTCAACATTCCGCCCAGCCAGCGGTGGTCTACGTAAGGACAATTACACCGCTGAGCCTGCTCCCGGACCACCTTGCCTGCTTGGCGTTTCGTGCCGACAAAAAGAATCTTTCCCCGGTCTCCAGCGACGCTTCCGAGGAAGTTCAACGCGTCTCGAAACATCGGCAGCGTACGCTCGAGGTTAATAATATGGATCTTGTTCCGCGCACCGAAAATGTAGGGAGCCATTTTCGGAGCCCAGAACCGCGTCTGATGGCCAAAGTGCACGCCCGCCTCTAACATCTGGCGCATGGAAACGTCAGTCATTTTTTGCTCCTATTGGGTTATTGTTCAGTGCAGCCGGGAACGCCGACCAGAAAAACTCGATCTGGCACCCGGGCGTTCGATGTGGGGACTGCACCAGGATTAGGGCGCAATATTCTACTCTACACACCGGAAAGTTGCCAGCCGGGTCCTCAGGCTCGTTCAAGCATTTCTTGCCGGGTTGGCTACGTCGATTCGTCTAAAATGCGGATAACATACGCAGGAGTCTAATGGCCATACAACTAAAAACCGACGAGGACCTTTCCCGGATGCGGACTGCCGGGCAACTGACCCGGTCAGTCCTGGATATGATCGGACCGCACGTCAAACCGGGTGTAACCACCGGAGAACTTGACGAGATCTGTCATGACTACATCGTGAATACTCTCGAGGCGGTTCCCGCCCCGCTCAACTATCGGGGCTTCCCAAAGTCGATCTGTACCAGCGTTAATCATGTCGTTTGTCATGGAATCCCAGGGGGTAAACGCCTGAAAAATGGTGACATCGTCAATATCGATATCACTGTCATTAAGGATGGATTCCATGGTGACGCGAGCCGTATGTATCTGGTCGGGAAGCCGCCCATATTGGCGCAGCGACTCGTTGAAACGGCGAAAGAATGCCTTGAACTGGGCATCTCCGTCGTCAGGCCTGGTGCGCATCTCGGAGATATCGGGTCGATTATTCAGAATTATGCTGAATCCAAAGGTTTTTCGGTGGTCCGAGAGTACTGTGGGCATGGGATCGGGCGCGGTTTCCACGAAGATCCACAGGTTTTGCATTACGGGACTTACGGAGAAGGCATTGAGATCGTCCCAGGGATGACTTTCACTATTGAACCGATGGTCAATGCAGGAAAACCCCAAACCCGTCTCCTATCTGACGGCTGGACGGTGGTCACCAAGGACCATTCCTTGAGTGCGCAATGGGAGCATACGCTTGCTGTGACCAGCACCGGGGTTGAAGTTTTGACTGGCGTCGCCTGATGCGACTGGACTCAGGCCTCAGGATCTAGCCATGCCCCAGCGCGCGTTGCGACTGCGCTTTGACGAAAATGCCGCGGACTCGGTGGAGCGGTGCCGTGCTCAACTGGCAGAGGCGAGGACCCGCATGCTAGCCGCACACGACGCGAAGATTCGTCCAGGTCGTTTATTGAAATCACACAGTGACTTCATCGACAAAATGCTCTCTTCCGTCTGGCGCGATCTTGTTGGCGAGGGATCCAGCACTTCCCGAATTGCCCTCATTGCGGTGGGCGGCTATGGGCGCCAGGAGTTGCACCCCGGTTCAGATATCGATCTCTTGATTCTGAGGGCCCGTGGTGGCTCCAAGCGAGAGTCTGCCAAGATCGAGGACTTCATACGATTCCTTTGGGACGTCGGACTCCAAGTGGGGCATAGCACTCGAACCCTCCAAGAGTGTGTGAGTCAGGCTCGCGGAGATATCACGGTCGTCACGAATCTAATGGAGGCCCGTCACCTGTCGGGTGATCCGACTTTATTAGAAAGGCTGGCCGTCAGGGTTTCCCCCGAACGCATGTGGACGCCGCGAAGGTTTTTTGAAGCCAAACGCCAGGAACAAGTCCAACGTCACCAGCGTTACGGTGAGACAGCCTATAACCTGGAACCACATGTCAAAGAAGGGCCTGGAGGGTTACGCGACATCCAAACAATTCAGTGGGTCGGGCATCGATATTTCGGTACCCCGGACCTTGAAAAACTCTCCGATGAGGGATTTCTGACCGAAGGGGAAGTGCGCGAACTGCTCAGCGGCAGGGAATTGTTATGGCGGTTGCGCAACGGCTTGCATCTTTTGACCAGCAGGAGCGAAGACCGCCTGCTCTTTGACTATCAGCGGGAAATTGCCTCTCAATTTGGTTATCGCGATGGTGCCCAACTCGCGGTAGAAAAACTGATGAAACGGTACTTCCAGACGGTAAAAAAACTTCGCGTGCTTAACGAGATTCTGCTGCAGCATTTTGAAGAAGCGATTCTGACGACGAGCAAAAGACAAGTGCTGCCCATTAATCGTCGTTTTCGAGCCGTCGATGGCCTATTGGAGGTGGTCAACCCCAATGTCTTTAAGCGCCAGCCGTTCGCCCTTCTGGAAGCTTTTCTACTGCTCATTCAGGAGCCCACTATTCGTGATTTTCGGGGGGATACCGTCCGACTACTCCGGAAACACTTGAAATTGATCGACGGCAGCTTCAGGCGCGATATCCGCTGTCGGTCCCTGTTTATGGAGATACTTAAATCACCAAGCGGTCAAACCCGCGCGTTGCGTAAGATGGATGCTTATGGCGTTCTAGGGGCCTATCTCCCCGCCTTTGGTCGGGTGGTGGGACAAATGCAGCATGATCTATTTCATGCTTACACCGTGGATGCCCACCTGTTGTTTGTACTGCGTAACCTTCGACGGATGGATCTTCCGCGACACGACCATGAGTTGCCTGACTGCAGCCGGCTCATGCAGGGATTATTCAAGAAACATCGACTATATCTGGCGGCACTTTTCCATGACATCGCCAAAGGCCGCGGAGGCGATCACTCTACACTGGGTGAACGTGACGCATTGCGGTTCTGCCGCGCTCATGATCTCAGCGACTACGACATGAAGTTTGTTGCCTGGTTGGTGCGGACTCACCTGCGGATGTCGTGGGTTGCACAACGCCAGGACATCTCCGATCCGGATGTTATCGATCAGTTCGCCACCGAGGTAGGTGATCAGGAGCGGTTAGATAACCTCTACCTTTTGACAGTCGCCGACATGAGAGGCACCAGTCCAAAGGTCTGGAACGATTGGAAGGCCAAATTGCTGCAGGACCTGTATCACGCGACCAGTCAGGCGCTGCGTCGCGGAAAAGGCCAGTCAGTTCAACTCGAAGAACGCATCAAAGACGTGCAACAGGAAACGCTCCGAATTCTCGGTGATGACTCTCACCCGCTCGCCAGTCAGTTGTGGGGCCAGTTCGATCAGGACTATTTTTTGCGAAACAGCCCCGAAGAAATTGCCTGGCACGCAACCTTATTGCTCGAAAGACGTGCTGCGGAATTCCCCCTGATCGAAATTCAGCACGATGCGTCGTCGGGAACCGCTCGGTTCCTTTTCTGTTGCCCGGACTCAGAGGACCTCCTTTGCCGAGTTACTGCGGGCCTAGATCGATTGAGCCTGAACATCGTCGATGCGAGGGTGCATCGACTTTCCTCAAATCTTGTGATTATGATCTTTGTGATCCTAACCACAGACGACGAGACGGCGAAGACGCTTCAGTCTCGTACGACCGTCGAACGACTTCAGGCAAATCTCCTCACCAGGGATTGGGAGCCCCCAGCGCGCCGCGTAAGAGTCCCCAGGGCATTAAAACATTTCCCTATCGAGACCACGGTACAGTTTTCAGACTCGGAGGCGGAGGATGGGCCGACTGTCCTGGAGGTGGTGGCCCAGGACCGTCCTGGGCTATTGCTACAGGTTGCAAAGGCTCTGCTTTACTGCAAAATACACCTCGCCAACGCAAAGGTTGGCACTTTTGGCGCACGTGCTGAGGACATTTTCTATGTAACCGACCGGGATGGTTGTCCCGTCAAAGACATCGCCCAGCGTGAATTGATCGCGGATCAGATCCGATCGGCACTGCCCTGATAACACACACCCTCTCCAGCATCGCGATACAGGAGCCCTCGATGGCTAACGCAAAAGACATTATTGAAACCGCTTTCGAAAACCGCGCAGAACCCGGTCTGGCCGAGACGGCCGGTTTGCGCGAAGCGGTCGATGACACCCTTGCTCAGTTGAATTCTGGAACCCTACGTGTCGCGGAGCCGGGCACTCAGGGCTGGACAGTGAATGAATGGGCCAAAAAAGCAGTGCTGCTCTCTTTTCTGCTTCAGGACAACCAGGTCATTGAGAGCGGTGACACCCGCTATTTTGACAAGGTGCCTGGCAAGTTCGATGGGTTTTCTCACTCAGATTTTGTCTCAGGTGGCTATCGCGTGGTTCCGCCAGCCATGGTCCGTCGCGGGGTATACCTTGGCCAGCGTGTGGTCTTGATGCCGAGTTACGTCAATATCGGCGCATATGTTGATGATGGAACAATGGTAGACACGTGGGCTACAGTCGGGTCGTGTGCTCAAATCGGTAAGAATGTGCACCTCTCTGGCGGGGTTGGTATTGGCGGGGTCCTGGAGCCACTGCAGGCTTCCCCTACCATCATCGAGGACGATTGCTTTATCGGAGCACGCAGTGAGGTTGTCGAGGGCGTAATCGTGGAGCGTGGTTCAGTGCTTTCAATGGGTGTATATATCGGCCAAAGTACGCGGATTCTTCATCGCGAGACCGGAGAAATTACCTACGGGCGAGTGCCTGCCGGATCGGTCGTCGTCTCCGGATCGATCCCCGCGAAAGATGGCACCCACAGCCTGTATTGCGCTGTCATTGTCAAGCAGGTGGACGAGAAGACCCGCGCAAAAGTAGGCATCAATGAGTTATTGAGGGATGTCTGACAGGCCAGAGCGCGCACCCCGCTGGATTCGGGTGGGCAAACTGGATCGGCCCTAGCCTCCTTGCTCTCGGACGACTGAGTCCAACTCAACGGCGCTTCGCAGTGCTGCGACAGACAGGCCTTCGACCACCTTACGTGACTCCAACTTGTTCGCGGCAGGGATCACCAATCTCGAGAACCCTAATTTTGCCGACTCCGCTACCCGCTCCTCTCCTCTAGGTACGGGCCTAACTTCGCCGGAAAGTCCGAGCTCGCCAAAAAAGACAGTTCGTCGATCAATGGGCTTGTTAGCAAAACTAGAAATAATTGCCGCGGCTACGGCAAGATCCGCTCCTGTTTCGATAACGCGCAAGCCCCCCGCCACATTAACAAAGACATCCTGATCCAAAAGACTGATCCCGGCATGGCGGTGGAGAATCGCAAGAAGCATGTTCAGTCGGTGGGTCTCATACCCCACACTCAGTCGTCGGGGGTTACCTAATGAACTTTGGTCTACCAGGGCTTGTACCTCGACCAGCATTGGCCTTGTTCCGTCTTGACTCACAAAGATGGCTGTCCCTGCCGACTCCATCTGGGTTCCGGAAAGAAATATGGCCGAGGGGTTCTTAACCGCTTTGAGCCCATTGGGTTCCATGGCAAAAACACCGACCTCATTCACAGAACCGAAGCGATTTTTCCAGGCCCGCACCAGTCTGAATCGACTTGTGGTATCCCCTTCAAAATAAAGCACAGTATCCACCAGATGCTCAAGCGTCTTCGGGCCTGCCAACGCCCCTTCCTTGGTCACATGGCCGATCAAGATTATTGAAATTCCTCTGCGTTTGGCCTCAACGACGAGACGATCCGCGCACTCACGGACCTGACCGACACTTCCAGGGCTGGACTCAAGTTCTTGTGTTCGCAGGGTTTGAATGGAGTCAACCACCAGAACCCCGTACGGCGTCCTATCCAGTTCAGCGATTAGTGTTTCTAACTGCCCATCGCAAAGTGCCGTTAATTTCTGGCTACTCACGCCAAGGCGCTGGTAACGCATAGCCAATTGCTCGACAGACTCCTCAGCGCTGACGTAGAGGGTCTCGTGCATGTTCGAAAGACAGCCCAGCGCCTGCAGGGCAAGCGTGCTTTTGCCGATTCCAGGTTCTCCACCAAGTAAAACCACAGAACCGGGAACAAGTCCGCCACCGAGAACACGATCGAGTTCGGACAATCCCGTTGGGTAGCGCTCGTAGTTTCTCGTCACGACGTCGGCGAGCCGGGCGGGAGTCACGCTGTCGCTCGACAAGCCTGGGGATACCCCGGTTGCCGTCACAAGGCCCAGGGTATTCCAGGAACCGCAACTACTGCACTGTCCCACCCACTTATGGCTTTTCGTGCCGCAATGGCTGCAAACATATAAGGTGCTAGTGCGCGCTTTTGCCATGTATTAGTTAGGCTATCACAAGGAGAGCCGCGATCTTCCGACCCGGGATCCCAGGTCAGGAAAGACCCATCGCGTCCTTCAATCCCAGACTCAAAACCCCTGATCGTCGAAGGCGGGCGTGTAACTCTCGAAGCGAGTGTACTCCCCGAGAAAGGTGAGACGCACCGTGCCGATGGGTCCATTACGCTGCTTGGCTACGATAATCTCCGCTGTGCCTTTCTCGGGGCTGTCCTCGTTATAAACCTCATCCCGATAGATGAACAGAATCAGGTCTGCATCCTGCTCGATCGCCCCAGATTCTCTGAGATCTGACATGATAGGTCGCTTGTTCGGACGTTGCTCAAGGCCGCGGTTCAGCTGAGAGAGCACAACCACGGGGACCCCGGACTCTTTGGCAATGACTTTCAGCGAACGAGTAATGTTGGCCACTTCGACCGCCCTATTTTCACTGTTGTCGCCGGTCTGCATCAGTTGGAGATAGTCCACAATCACTAGACCCATATCACCATGCTCGCGAACCAATCGGCGGATGCGGGACCTTAGCTCCATCGGAGTCAGCGCCGGAGTGTCGTCCACAAAAATCGGCGCTTCATCGAGCAACCCCATTGCCGACGTCAGTCGGGGCCAGTCTTCTGGCTGTAGCTGACCTGTCCTGACACGGTGGGCATTGATTCGACCCAACGAAGCGAGCATCCGCATTGCCAATTGGTGCCCCGGCATCTCCATACTGAACACCGCCACCGGCAGTTTCGAGCCCACTGCCGCGTTCTCTGCGAGATTCATGGCGAGAGAGGTCTTTCCCATCGATGGCCGACCCGCAATCACGACCAGATCGGCTTCTTGCAGACCAGCGGTCAATGCATCCAGATCATGAAAGCCGCTCGCAACTCCAGTTACTCCACCCTTGGACTGAAACAGTTCTTCGATACGGTCAACGGCCTGGGACAGTAACCCCTGAATCGCCTTAAAACCAAATGACCCGCGTCTATCCGCGTCTGAAATCTCAAACACTGCTTTTTCAGCGTGGTCGAGTAACGCGTTAATATCGAGGCCTTCGGGTTGATAAGCCTTTTCAGAAATATCGCTCGCAGCCGCAATCAGGGAGCGCAGGATCGAGCGCTCACGAACGATTTGGGCATAGGCCTTCAGGTTGGTTGTCCCAGGCGTCCGGTTGGCCAATTCTCCAAGATAAGCCAGCCCGCCTGCGGGCTCCAGGGTCCCGTTATTCTTCAGCCATTCCGACGTGGTAACCACATCGACAGCCTGACTTGACCCATGCAGCGCATGAATTGCGATGAAGATTTCCCGATGGGCTCGAGTATAGAAGTCTTCTGCGCGAACTGCCTCGGCAACCTCGTCCCATTTGCGGGAGTCCACGAGGAGCCCCCCAAGAACAGACTGCTCCGCCTCCTGGGCTTGCGGAGGCACCCGCGCCATGCTGGTAACTGCACTTAGGGTTGGCGATGTCTGAGCCATGACGATGAGGCGACCCTACCGGATTCCGTTTGCAGCAAGAGCAACTATTCTAGACAAGGCGGCACGGTAAAGACAGCGATAACCTTACTCGATGATCAAGCACCCCGTGCGCCCGGCAACTCGGACCCCGGGGGCGATCAAGCTAGCCGCCGCCCGGCGCGGAATCCACCGTCTCTTCCGGGTCTTGAGGTGTCCCGTCTTCCTCAGACGCCCCTTCAACCGACTCTGTTGCCTCAGAAGTGCTGGCAACCGCATTTTCTGGTTCGACGACGATGAGCACCGAAGTCTGGACCTCCGGATGAAGAATCAAAGCGACCGAGTGTTCACCCGTCGTTTTAATCGGTCCCTCGGGCATCGAAACTTCAGAACGCTGGACCGCGATGTCAGCGGCTTGCAGCAACTCGGCGATGTCGACCGGACTGACCGAACCAAACAGCTTACCCTCCTCAGCCACCAGACGTTTTACGGTCAGACGATCTGGGAGCAGCGCAGCCTTCGCTTCTGCCGCTTCGCGACGCTCAGAGTCCAACTTCGCCAACTCTCTCCGGCGCTCTTCAACCTCTTCTTTGGCATCCGCGCTCGCAGGCATAGCTTTGCCTTGAGGGATAAGGTAATTTCGGCCATACCCGGACTTGACGTTTACGATGTCTCCCAGGTCGCCTAGGTTCTGAATCTTTTCAAGAAGAATCAATTCCATGGCTTGCTCCTCAATGTTGATCGGTATAAGGCAACAAAGCGAGGAACCGCGCCCGCTTGACGGCCGTTGCCAACTGACGTTGGTATCGTGCTTTCGTACCCGTGTTCCGGCTAGCCATGATCTTGCCGGTTTCTGTGATGTAGGCCTTCAACGTGTCCAGATCTTTATAGTCAATCTCATCCACTCCCAGCGCAGTGAACCGGCAGTACTTTCTTCGTTTATTCATGCGGTTCATACGGACTTCTCCTCTTTAGTCTCATTTCCCTCTGATCCGTCTTCGCTTACTTCCGCGCCTGCGTCTGGCGTCTCACTCTCCGGTGCAGTACTGGCAGCCGCCGCATCCGAAGAAGGCGATGCTTCCTCCGCAGCCTTTGCCCCGTTGGGGGCCGTCGCAACCACCCCCGATTGGTCTCCGGTGGACCTCGGCTCAGGCGCTACCGGAGAACTATCGTCCTCGTCTTCGCCTGAGCGATCCTCAGCGAGCGGGGAAGCCTCTGTGACAGCGCTATCGCGGCGGATAATTAGATTCCGGAGGACCGCGTCACTGAACTTGAACATGCTCGTGATTTCATCAATCGTCGGCTGGTCGCATTCAATATTCAGAAGGACGTAGTGCGCTTTGTGTACCTTGCCGATGTTGTAGGCAAGGTGCCGGCGTCCCCAATCTTCAAATCGGTGAACGTGACCTCCACTGCCTTCTATCAGACCACGGTATTTGTCGACCATTGCGCCGACTTGTTCACTTTGGTCTGGATGGACCAGAAAAACGATCTCGTAATGTCGCATTCCACTCTCCTTTCGGTTTAAAGCCCCCCAGGGATTTGGTGGAGCAAGGAGCACGCGCCTTGGCGCTGCGGGACGAAGATTCTAAAGGCCGGCTAGGACTATCGCAAGCCGCGCTCTGGGGCAATTCACCGCCGACGGCTACTCCGCGGCACGGTTCTGGATCAGCTCGTTAACCACCGCCGGTTCCGCCAGTGTAGATGTATCCCCCAGATTATCGAGCTCGTTGGCTGCTATTTTGCGGAGAATTCGCCGCATGATTTTCCCCGAACGTGTTTTTGGCAGCCCCGGCGCCCACTGGATCACATCGGGGCTGGCAATCGGTCCAATTTCCTTGCGAACGAGGGCAATCAGTTCTGCCCGCAACTCATCGCTTGGCTCAACTCCTGCCATAGGCGTGACGTAGGCGTAAATCCCCTGACCTTTAATTTCATGCGGATAACCCACAACCGCGGCTTCGGCAATCTGCGCATGCAGCACAAGCGCGCTCTCTACCTCGGCGGTTCCCATCCTGTGGCCAGAGACATTGATAACATCATCCACTCTGCCCGTGATCCAGTAATAGCCATCTTCGTCACGCCGGGCACCATCCCCAGTCATATAGAAACCAGGGTAAGCTGAAAAATAGGTCTGCACGAAACGATCGTGATCCCCGTATACGGTTCGCATCTGTCCGGGCCATGAACCCGTGATGACAAGGTTGCCCGAAGCCGCGCCGTCAAGTTGGTTGCCGTCGGCATCCAGTAATGCCGGCACAACCCCAAAGAAGGGTCGTGTCGCTGAACCCGGCTTAAGATCAGTCGCCCCCGGCAGCGGGGTAATCAGAATTCCGCCAGTCTCGGTCTGAAACCACGTATCTACAATACTGCAGCGACCTTCTCCCACGATTCGAAAATACCACTCCCACACATCCGGATTGATGGGCTCGCCAACCGTGCCTAGAACCTTTAGGCTGGAACGTCGAGTTCTTGTTACATAATTATCTCCCTGGCTCATCAGCGCCCGAATCGCCGTGGGGGCGGTGTAGAAAATATTGACCTGGTGCTTGTCTACGACTTGCCAAAACCGGGACGCGTCGGGATACGTCGGCACTCCTTCAAACATCAGCGTCGTTGCACCGTTGGCGAGCGGCCCGTAGAGGATGTAACTGTGTCCGGTAATCCAGCCGACATCTGCCGAACACCAATAAATATCACCGTCCTGGTAATCAAATACGTATCGATGAGTGATCGCCGTATATAGTTGATACCCCCCTGTAGTGTGCAGGACACCTTTTGGCTTTCCCGTAGACCCAGAGGTGTAAAGGATAAACAACGGATCTTCCGCGTCCATCGGTTCGGGTTCGCACTCCGCCGAAGCAGTGGCAACCGCCTCGTGGTACCAGATATCCCGATCACCACCCGAAGGAACATCGTTTCCGGTTCTGCGAACGACGATGGTCGTGTGAACCTCAGGACATCCCTCCAGAGCCTTTTCGACATTGGCCTTAAGGGGTACATTCTTGCCGCCACGCGGGCCTTCATCAGCCGTGATGACCACGCGACAATCTGAGTCCAGTATTCGATCCCGCAGGGCGTCGGGAGAGAAGCCCCCAAAGACAACGGAATGCACTGCGCCGATTCTCGCGCAGGAGAGCATGGCAACCGCGACTTCAGGAATCATCGGCATATAGATTGATACCCGGTCTCCCTTGCCGACGCCTCTGTCCTTGAGGACATTCGCGAAGCGGCAAACCGCTTCGTGCAACTCCCGGTAGGTCAATTTCACATCCTGGGAAGGATGATCCCCTTCCCAGATGATCGCAGTCTGGTCTGCGCGGCTTTGTAGATGGCGGTCGATACAGTTATGCGCGACGTTAAGAGTGGCACCCTCAAACCATCTGATCTCACCCGTGTGATAGTTCCAGTGGCTTACCGTATGCCAGGGCGAAAACCAGTCCACAAAACTGTCCGCCTGCTCCGCCCAAAACCCATCGGGGTCCGAGATAGACTTTTGGTACATTTTTTCGTAGCGGTCGCCATCGATATGTGCAGTCTCGGCAAAATCGGGCATAACCTTATGGATAGTGCTATCGCTCATGGGAACTCCTGTGAGTACCTGTTGTACGTCAAATTAGAGGGTAATATTTTCACTTCAGGGCGCCTCCCATTTTGGGGAGAATCTTCCGAGCCCGGCCAATCTAATGCCTTGATTCGTTTTCCGCTTACTTGATCCCATGCCAGGGTGTATCAGGGCCCAACAGATCCAACCAACGCTTGTGCTCTTTAAGTTCTTTTTTATCCGCCCTAATAACGGGGAATTTAACATCGGCAGTAAAGCGAGTATTCCCGGAGTCCGCGCTCTTGTTCAGTTGGGTCGCGCCTTCAAGCGCAAGGGCTGTCTGACCCCCGGTCATTGCCAAATAGACGTCCGCCAGGATCTCTGCATCAAGCAACGCCCCATGGAGTTCGCGTCCGCTGTTATCCACTTCGTACCGTCTACATAACGCATCCAGACTGTTCCTCTGCCCTGGATGCATCTGCCTCGCCAGAACCAGCGAATCGGTCACCTCGCACACCTCTTCCAGACGCAGCGAGTTACCGGCAATCTCCAACTCCCGATTCAAAAACCCCAGATCAAACGGGGCATTATGGATAACCAACTCTGCCCCCTCCACGAAAGTCAAAAACTCGCCCATGATTTCTGAAAAAGTGGGCTTACCTTCGAGGAATGCCTCGCTTATCCCATGCACCTCCCGCGCCTCTGGGTCGATCGCTCTTCCCGGGTTGATGTAGTGATGAAATCGCGTCTCGGTATGTTTGCGGTTTGACAAGAGCACGCAACCCAGTTCGATAACTCGGTGACCCTCAGATACCTCCAGCCCCGTCGTTTCAGTATCAAGAACGACAAGATCCATACCCTTTCTCCTTGTTACCCAATTACCCTGTCAGCAGCCGATCGATCGCGTGATTGGCCAACGCATCAGCTCTTTCGTTCCCCGGATGTCCACTGTGGCCACGAACCCAATACCATTCAACCGCTCGCGCCCCAGCAACCTCGTCCAACTGTTGCCATAAGTCCTGATTCTTCACCGGTTTTCGGGCTGCGGTTTTCCATCCATTCTTTTTCCAGTTAACCATCCACTGGGTAACACCGTTCCGGACATATTGAGAATCCGTATAGACGGAGACGGTTGCACCTGAATCGGTAGCCCGAAGGCCCTGGATGGCCGCCAGTAACTCCATGCGGTTATTGGTGGTCTGGGCCTCGGAACCGAATAACTCCTTGTCGACACCATCATGGGAAATGAGCACACCCCAGCCTCCCGGCCCGGGATTGCCCCGACAAGCCCCATCAGGAAACACCGTCACGATATCCCTCTTTCCCATCATTCTCGAACCACCGTGAGTCTTCCCTTGGCGGCGTGTTTCGGAAGCGCTGAGACGAGGCGTTTCTGTGGGCGCCGACGAGCTCCAGAAACCGGCTCGAACACGTTTGACTGACCGAATGCCCTTTTTTTGACGACGACAACGTACGCTCCCGAAAACAAAGGCCACCAACGATCTCCTGCTGCCTCAAGGAAATTCAGCCGTTCGAGCAATCCTGCCTGACCGACCGGGGGGCGATAGAACACCGACTCTGCCGAGGTCAATTCAAGCCCCAGCAGCCTGGTCCAATCCTGTATCTGATGAATGGAAAGAAATCGTCCATTCCACGGAGCCCGGCGGACACCTCTCTTTAGGAACCGCCGAAGTCCCCACACACTCCAACGATTGAATCCACAGATTATCAAGCATCCCTCGGGGGCCAGAACACTGTACGCTTCCCGAAGGACCGCGTGGGGGTCAGACGAGAATTCGAGCACAAACGGAATCGCCAGCAAATCTATCGACCTTGCGCCAAACGGCAGTTGCTCCGGGCGGCATCTCACGGCGAGCTCCCGATCCAGTAAAGCGCGGGTTTGTCCCGGGAGAATCTCGGAAACCGACTGCTCGGCTCGTTGCAGAAGATCGACGTGGGCGTACCCTGCCTGATATCCGGTACGATAGTAGCCGGTGGGAATGAGTCGCGAGACGGAGTCCGCCGTGAGATGGGCAAGCGTTTTGCCTAGAGACGTTTCAAACCATTGCGCCATCTGCTCCCCAGGGTCGACGGCAGCAGCAGAAGCCATCTTGGATCGTTCCCTGACCCCCGAAAACCAAAGGCAGTTGCCCTTCAAGACTCAATCCTGTGTCGCTTATGCCGCATGTCGGGTTATTCTACCCTGCCGACGGCTCAACCCACTCCCCGAGGGACTCAGAGTGCAAGCGTATAGACGAGTGCATCCTCTTTCTTCGGGGGGCCATAGTACTGTTCACGAAGACTGAGGAATTCAAACCCTGCCATTTCGTAGATGGCCCTTGCCCGCAGATTACTGGGCCGCACTTCAAGCAAGACGCGCTCCACCCCTTGTACTCTGGCGACCCTCGCCACTTTCGTGAGAAGCTGTCGAGCAAATCCTTGGCGTTGCCGAGCGGGCGAAATAGCGATGTTCAAAAGATGCGCCTCCCCAGGCCCGAGTGAAAAAATGGCGTATCCAAATACCTTTTCAGCCTGTAACACCCAGCACTCATACTCCGCACGAAGACAGTCTCTGAAGATTCCAGGACTCCAAGGCGCGGGGGAGACTTCCGCCTCCAGAGCGGCGACGGCCTCAATGTCAGCCTCCTGCATCTGGACGATCCGTGCCCCGCCCTGCACTAAAGACACTCCCTGCGCCTAGGTCAATAGCGAACGGGCCAACAACAGATCTTCCCATGTCTTGCTCTTTGCGGCCGGAGAGCGAAGTAGATAGGCGGGATGATAGGTGACGACCAGAGGGGCTGAGGTCTCACCAAAGTTGTGCGGACGCCCCCGAAGTTGTACTAGGTTCTGATCAGAATCGAGCAGTACCTGGGCGGCGAAACGCCCCATAGCTACGATGATTTCTGGCTGTACCAGATCGATCTGTCTGTGAAGAAAAGGGGCACACTCGCGGACCTCTTGTCCGAAGGGATCCCGATTGTTCGGGGGCCGACATTTGAGGACATTTGCAATATAGACATCGTCTCGCGACAGGCGGATGCTATTGAGCATCGCCCCCAACAGGACCCCCGCTCTGCCGACGAATGGCAGTCCCTGCTTGTCTTCTTCCGCGCCAGGCGCTTCTCCAACAAACATCCAGCGCGCGGCCGCACTCCCCGACCCAAAGACAACCTTGCCCCGTGTTCGATGGAGTCCACAGCGCCTACACCCATCGGCTTCTCGAGCGAGGACAGCAAGATTCCCCAAATTCGCCTTCAGACTACCGTCCCGAAAATGCTGCTCCTTATTTGAAGGGAATTTAGTCCTGTCGGTGGATTGCGAACCAAAACGCCACCGGGTCAACCCCATTTCCCGAAGATAAGGCCCATGTTGATCCATCGGACAGATTTAGATGGTCTCTCCGCTCTGCGGATTGAAACGCTGGGGGCTGACCTGAAGTTTGTTCACTCCATTGATGTAAGCCTTAACCGACGCCACGACAATGTCGGTATCGGCGCCCTGCCCGTTCACGATCCGGCCATCCTCTTGTAACCTGACGCTCACTTCACCTTGGGAATCAGACCCGGCGGTAATTGCATTAACCGAGTACAACACGAGATTCCGCGCACCTGGCACGACCGCCTCAACCGCCTTGAATGCCGCATCAACCAGTCCATCGCCTTCCGCCCGGCTAGAGCAGGCCTCACCCTCGCATTCTAGGGACAGCTCCGCAACGGGGACACCGCCCGTCTCAGAGGTCGTTTTCAGCCCGATAAATCGAATGGCCTCTGGCCTCTCCTGCGCGGCGCCTTCTCCAGCCAAGACCTGCAGGTCATCATCAAAGATTTCATGCTTCTTATCCGCAAGCGCCTTAAATCGGCCAAAAGCTGAGTTGAGCTCGGCTTCGCTCTCAAACTCGATATTCAACGCCGACATCCGGTCCCGAAACGCGGTTCTGCCTGAGTGCTTGCCGAGGACGATCTGGTTTGCTGACCAACCCACGTCCTCGGCCCGCATAATCTCGTAGGTGTCCCGTTGTTTCAGGACACCGTCCTGGTGGATGCCGGCTTCATGAGCGAATGCATTCGCCCCGACAATCGCCTTATTGGGCTGAACCGGAAAACCCGTGATGCTTGACACCATCCGGCTCGCGGGAAGAATCTGTGTGGTATCGATTTCCGTATCGCAGGAGAAAACGTCCTGACGGGTTCTCACCGCCATGACAACCTCCTCGAGAGAGGCGTTTCCTGCTCGCTCACCCAGACCATTAATCGTGCACTCTACCTGGCGCGCTCCTCCTTGTACTGCGGCAAGGGAGTTTGCGACCGCGACACCGAGGTCGTTGTGACAATGCACGGAAAAGACAGCTTTATCTGAGTTTGGAATACGCGCCATCAGCCGAGTAAAAAGATCCCCAAATTGATGAGGCATCGTATAACCCACCGTGTCAGGAATATTAACCGTTCGGGCACCTGCGTCGATCACCGCCTCAAAGACTCTGCAGAGAAAATCCTCATCGGATCGGCCCGCATCTTCCGCCGAGAACTCAACGTCATCCACGGCATCTCTCGCCTGGCGAACCGCCTGCACAGCCTTCTCGAGAACATCCTCGGGCGACATCCGGAGTTTGGCCTTCATATGGATTGGGGAAGTGGCAATGAAGGTGTGAATCCTCGGTGCATTCGCACCCTTGACCGCCTCAGCGGCTTTCTCAACGTCGACAGAATTTGCTCTGGCCAAGCCGCAGATTCGACTCTCACGAATCTCCTTGGCGACCATCTTGACCGCGTCTGAGTCACCCGGACTGGCTGCGGGAAACCCCGCCTCAATAATGTCGACCTTGAGTTTCTCTAGTTGGCGCGCAATCCGGATTTTCTCCGCTGCTGTCATTGAAGCGCCGGGGCTCTGCTCACCGTCGCGCAAAGTGGTGTCAAAAATGTATAGGTGGTCGTTCATGCTGGTTCTCCGCGAATCAAGGCCTAAAAGATTTCCTGAGCGTCCTTGGCAAGGAGGCTGAGGATGGGTTCGGGGATTTGAAGGAGGTAAGTTTAGTGCGCCTGCAGGCGCAGTAGGCCGTACAGGTTAGAAAGCAATCCAGTCGGAAATTGCTCGTCTGTACAGACACCAAAGCGGAGGCTGAAGGGGTATTGATGCGACCTCATCACGGCAGTATAGCGCTGGCTCGACGGGCTGGCAAAGCCTATCCTGAACGCAGCTTTCACTGCGGACGTCCGGCCCCGGTCTCTTGGGGTTTCTGGGGAGCGTCATCGCCCCCCCCTTCGTCTCCCGTGCTTTGGAATACGCTCTCTCCCGCCCTTCTATGCAGCACCCAACCAAATGCGCCAGAGACAGCATAAACAGAAAAGATAACGAAAAGTATCGCCGGTGGATCAAAAGAAACCAGGACAAACACCATAACCAGCGCCAGCACTGCAACAAAAGGCACCCGGTGCTTCAAGTCGAGATCCTTGAAGCTTCGATAGGGCATCGCGCTGACCATAGCAAACGCGAGTAACGCCATCAAAACCAACCCTGCTACGTTAAAGGACACTCCAGCGACGGCATAACTCTCGGCGGTCCATATCGCCGCCGCCAGCAGTACCGCGGCCGCAGGGCAAGGTAGGCCCTGGAAATAACGCTTGCTCGGGGTGTCCTGAGTGTTAAATCGGGCTAAACGCAGGGCGGTCGTCGCCACATAAGCAAAAGCGATGAGCCACCCTGCCTTACCGAGAGACTGAAGTCCCCACTCGAAAAGGATCAACGCGGGCGCCAGACCAAATGCGACCAAATCGACTAGCGAATCATATTCCTTCCCGAAATCGCTTGCGGTATTCGTCATGCGCGCGACACGACCATCCAGCATGTCCAATACCGCCGCGACTATGACGGCGACGGCCGCATTTCCAAAATTTCCCACTGTTGATTGGATGATGGCGTAGAACGCCGCGAACAGGCTGGCAGTGGTGAATAGATTCGGCAGGATGTAGATTCCTTTGGGCCGCTTGTCTTGCTGGTCAAGCGGTGTGACTTTGTTTAACTTAGACATGTTGAGCCGAATTCTTTCTCAGTCGGGCGATGATATCAGTGCCGGACAGCACCCATTTCCCAGCTTTGGCCACGATTTCTGAATCCGGGGGCAGATAGACGTCCACCCTTGAGCCGAAACGGATAAATCCGTAGCGCTCTCCACGGCTGACTTTGTCCCCAACTTGTACGTACGTGAGGATGCGACGTGCCACCAGTCCCGCAATCTGGACACAGCTGACGACGGACCCGTCATTGGATTTTATCCGAATGGCGCAACGCTCATTCTGGGAGGACGCCTTCTCCAGTTCCGCGTTAAGAAACTGGCCTTGGTGATACTGTCGGTCAAGAATCTCACCGTCGATCGGAATTCGATTCGAATGAACAGAGAAAATGTTCATAAATATACTGACCCGCGTACTGGGCTCGCCGGAAAACGGATCAACACTAGGTTGAATCGCGACGACCCGTCCGTGCGCTGGAGATACGATCGCGCCAGGTAAGTCTGGTATCGCTCGGGGCGGGTCACGAAAGAACTGGAGCACCAGCAAAGCCACGATCCAAAATGGCAGGGCTATCCACAGCCCAGCCAACGCGTGGACCAGCATGGCCACGGCAATCGCAAGAAGGATGCGAGTCCAGCCCTCACGCGCGATAACAGGATGGGGCATAAGAGGGGTCCGGCGGGGCACCCTGAACACCAGAACCGGTGATCAGTTCCGTGTCTTGTCGACCAGTTTGCCTTTTTGAATCCAGGGCATCATTGCGCGCAGACCCTCTCCTACCGCCTCGATCTGATGCTCCCGACCCTTCTGACGCAAGCCTTGAAAATTGGCACCTCCAGAGCGGCTTTCCTCCATCCACTCTCTTGCAAATTCTCCAGACTGGATCTCGCTGAGTATTTTCTTCATCTGCGCTTTCACCTCAGGGGTGACTACCCGTGGTCCGCGGGTCACATCCCCGTACTCCGCTGTATTGGAGATCGAATAGCGCATGTTGGCAATACCGCCTTCGTAGATCAAATCGACGATCAGCTTGGTTTCGTGAAGACACTCGAAGTAGGCCATCTCGGGAGCGTAACCTGCTTCAACCAAGGTCTCGAACCCGGCTTGAATAAGGGAAGTGAGCCCACCACAAAGTACGGTTTGTTCCCCAAAGAGGTCTGTCTCGGTTTCCTCTTTGTAGGTCGTTTCAATAATACCGGCCCGGCCGCCCCCGATAGCACTCGCATAAGACAGCGCCGTCGCTCGGGCGGATCCACTCGCGTCCTGCTGAATGGCTATAAGACAGGGCACCCCTCCTCCTTCGGCATAGGTGGATCGAACCAGGTGTCCCGGACCCTTGGGCGCAATCATGATTACATCGACCGAACTGTCAGGTTCAATAAAACCAAAATGGACGTTGAAGCCATGGGCGAATGCCAAAGCAGCACCCGGCTTCAGATTCGCCGCAACCTCACTTTCATAAAGTTCCGCGGCAAGTTCGTCTGGCACCAGCATCATCACCACGTCCGCAGCTGCCACCGCATTCGCGACCGTGTCCACCCGCAGTCCCGAGGTAACCGCTTTGTCGCGAGAGGAAGAATCCTCACGCAGTCCGACCACCACATCGACACCGCTGTCACGTAAATTGTTTGCGTGGGCGTGTCCTTGGGAACCGTATCCGATCACGGCAACGGACTTTGCGGAAATGATACCGAGGTCGGCGTCGTTATCGTAATAGATTTTCATCAATATGCTCCAACGCGCCCTGGGGACGCCGGTTAAAATAGGACCCTAGCACCATCGCTACAGTCTGAGAGATCGTTCCCCGCGTGCAATACCCGAGACACCCGATCGAACCACTTCGAGGATATCGGTCGCGGGCATCGCGCCTAGAAATGCATCCAGTTTGTCTCCAGGGCCGGTGAGCTCAATCGTATAGGTCTCGCCGTCGACATCGATGATGCGCCCGCGGAAGATATCGACCAGACGTTTGATCTCTTCACGGGCTGCGCCTTCCGCTGCCACCTTGAGCAGCACCAACTCCCGCTCAATATGCCGGCCCTCCGTGAGGTCCATCAGACGAACCACATCGATCAACTTGTTCAATTGCTTGGTAATCTGCTCGATGATCTGCTCAGACCCATGAGTGACAATCGTCATCCTGGAAAGCGAGTTATCATCCGTCGGAGCGACCGTCAAGGATTCAATATTGTAGCCGCGCGCCGAAAAGAGTCCGGCAATGCGAGACAACGCTCCCGCCTCGTTTTCCACAAGGATCGAAATTATTCGGCGCATTAGCTATGCAAGCTCCCGTTCTGCAGGCGCAGAACCGTCTGGCAAGGGCTTTAGCACCATTTCGTTGTGGCCGGCCCCAGCGGCAATCATGGGATACACGTTCTCTGTCTGATCCGTGACAAAGTCCAGGAAGAAGAGTTGATCTTTTTTCGCGAACGCATCGCGCAGGGCGCCTTCGACGTCCGATGGTTTCTCAATCCGTAGGCCCGTGTGACCAAAACTCGATGCCAGCTCTACGAAATCCGGCAGTGAATCCATGTAGGAGTGGGAGTAACGACGATCATAGAAAAATTCCTGCCATTGCCGAACCATCCCCATATAACGGTTGTTAAGGTTTATGATCTTGATCGGCAAGTCGTATTGCCTACATGTGGATAACTCCTGAATACACATCATGATGCTGGCTTCTCCGGTCACGCAAGCTACCGGTGCCTCCGGATGGGCTAGTTGAACGCCAATTGCGGAGGGAAGTCCAAAGCCCATCGTACCCAAGCCGCCGGAATTAATCCAGCGACGGGGTTTATTAAAGCCATAATATTGAGCAGCCCACATTTGGTGCTGCCCGACGTCCGAAGTGACAAACGCATCGCCCAAAGTTACTTGGTGAAGTTTTTCGATAACGAACTGCGGTTTTATAACTGTCTCACTTGCATCGTAAGCAAACGACTTTCGCAGTCGCCAATCTTCTATCCTCGTCCACCATTCAGATAAAACTTCTGGATCCGGTCTGTTGACAGAATTCTCCAGAGCACTGTGTAGTTGCTCGAGAGCTGCTGATGCGTCTCCAACAATCGGTATCTCAACAGGAACGTTCTTTCCAATAGAAGCTGGGTCGATATCAATATGGATTATTTTTGCGTTTGGTGAGAACTTCTTCAGATCGCCCGTCACCCGGTCATCAAAACGTGCGCCGACTGCCAGCATGACGTCACATTCATACATAGCCATATTTGACTCATATGTACCGTGCATCCCAAGCCAGCCCACAAAGCAAGGATGATCAAACGAAAGAGACCCAAGACCCATAAGTGTGTTGGTGCAAGGGAACCCAAGATAATCAACCAGTTTCGTTAATTGTTTCGCCCCTCCAGAGAGAACTACTCCACCTCCAGTGTAAATAATGGGACGGCGGGCTTGTAGAAGCAGTTCCGCAGCTCGGGAGATCTGTTTTGGATGTGCAGTATGGGCTGGAAAATATGAACGAATCTGGACATCTTGTGGGTAGGCATACTCGGTAGCGTGTGCGGTAATATCTTTCGGAATATCGACGACGACTGGGCCTGGTCGCCCCGAATTAGAAATAAAAAATGCCTTCTTAATCGTTGAGGCAAGATCCTTGACATCTCTTACGAGAAAATTATGCTTAACGCATGGACGGGTGATCCCGACCGTATCAACCTCTTGGAAGGCATCGTCACCAATAAGGTGAGTTGGAACTTGACCGCACAACACAACCATTGGAATCGAATCCATAAAAGCGGTCGCGATTCCCGTAACCGCATTGGTAACGCCAGGGCCTGAAGTGACCAGCACCACCCCGGGCTTCCCCGTTGCGCGGGCATACCCGTCGGCGGCATGGGTTGCGGCCTGTTCGTGCCTCACCAGGATGTGGCGAACATCTTCCTGACTATAAAATGCGTCGTAAATATGAAGCGCCGCGCCTCCGGGATAACCGAAGACTAATTCGACACCTTCATCTTTTAAACTTTGGACGACGATCTGTGCGCCGGTCAGCTCCATTAGCGAACCTCGATAAAAGTTGGGTACTAGGGATCCCCTAGGGACAGCCGGGAATCGAGCCAAGCAGTATAAACAGTTCCCTGTCAGGATGTAAATTCAACGGCGCCGCCAGAGCGTAGACCCATCAGGACGGTCTTCAAGAATAATTCCCATCTCTTCAAGCTGCGCCCGAACCTCGTCAGACAACTGGAAGTCCTTGTCGCGTCGCGCCTGTCGACGTTTTTCGATGAGGTTCTCGATCTCAACATCCGCGTCGCTCTCAGCGGCTGAATCCGAAACGCCTCCGATCCCTAGCATCGCCGCCGGATCTTGGTAAAGCAAACCCAGTTTTCCTCCGAGGCGTTCTAGTTGGCCTGACAGCGATTGCGCCTCCGACGCCGTGCCCGTTTCGAAGGAGCGGTTTATCGCTCTGACAAGATCAAATAACACTGAGATGGCTGAAGGGGTGTTGAAATCATCTTCGAGCGCCCGATCAAATTCTTCGTCAAAGGTGTTGTTGACTCTGGCGTCAGGCTCCTCGGCGCTGGTCTCCGTGCGAACCTTGAACAGCGCCCCATACATTCGATCAAGACCGGCTCTTGCCTGCTCCATTACTTCCGTAGAGAAATTCAACGGGCTTCTATAGTGACTAAGAAGCATGAGAAAGCGAACCACCTCTCCGGCGCGCGCAGGATTGTCATCCTGACCTACCAGGTCCCGAATCGTAAAGAAATTGCCTAATGACTTCGACATCTTCTCTTCATCGATCTGCACAAATCCGTTGTGCATCCAGGTATTGACAAATCGGGACCCGGTTGCCCCTTCCGTCTGTGCAATCTCATTTTCATGATGTGGAAACCGAAGGTCCATTCCGCCACCGTGAATATCGAAATGCTCGCCCAGGCATTTGGTCGACATGGCCGAGCACTCGATGTGCCAGCCTGGCCTACCCTCACCCCATGGCGAACCCCACATCGGCTCTCCTGGCTTAGCCCGCTTCCACAATACAAAATCCAAGGGATCATCTTTGGACTCATCTTTCTCAACGCGGGCACCCGCCTGAAGGTCGTCAAGAGACCGTCCTGAGAGCGCGCCATACCCCTCGAATTTTCGAACCCTGAAATAGACGTCCCCGTTTTCTCCCTGATAGGCCAACCCGCGCTGTTCAAGCGTTTGAATCAACTCGATGATCTGGGCAATGTGCCCGGTCGCCCGAGGCTCCTGATCTGGCGGCGAGACATTCAGAATACGCTCATCGGCGTGCATCGCGTCGATAAACCGTTCCGTCAGGCCTCTAAACGGTTCATCCAACTCAGCGGCACGCGAAATAATCTTGTCGTCGATATCCGTAATGTTTCGCACATAGTCGACCTTATACCCCCAGGCTCTCAAAGCGCGTACCACCATATCGAACACGACCAGCACCCGGGCGTGACCGAGATGACAATAGTCATAGACGGTCATTCCGCAAACATATATCCCTACCCTTCCGGGAACGAGAGGCTGAAAAAGCTCTTTTTTGCGCGTCAAACTATTGTAGATTTGGAGTCCCATGCCATCATCCTGATCAACGGGGTGGCGAATGTTAACGAAATGCGACGTGTTCTCCAACTGGCACGCGAAACCGTTTCTGCCCCGACCCGAAAATCTTTCGAGAAAGTATCTTGATTCATCTAATCTCTGACCTTCATCTGAGCCCGGAACACCCAGAAGTCTTCGATCAGTTTGGCGAGTATCTGGCGGATCTCAACGCGGGAGAGGATCTTTATATTCTGGGAGATCTCTTTGAATACTGGCTTGGTGATGACGCCGTCGACTTTCTTGGGCACGCCGAGGCGCAACAACTTTTACGCTCCTTATCCAATCGCGGTGTCAAAATTTTCTTTCTCTCGGGCAATCGTGACTTTCTCGTGGGTGAAAAGTTTGCTGATGAATGCGGAATCGAGCTTATTGCCGACGAACACATTCTGAAGGTAGATCAGCGGCAAGTTCTGTTGATGCACGGAGACAGTTTATGCACTGACGATCTTTCTCATCAAAAATTCCGGGCCATGGTTCGCTCCCCGGGTTGGCAGAAAACGTTTCTGGAAAAAACCATTGCTGAGCGTGACGGTTTGGCGAAACTGGCTCGTTATCACAGTGAGGATGGCAAGGCCCAAAAAAACATGGAGATTATGGATGTGAACCCGGAAGCAGTTCGGGAAACCATCACTCAGCATGATGTCGAGATACTCATTCACGGACATACCCACCGCCCCGCCATTCACAGGATTGAATGCCGTGAAGCCGCCTACCGCGTCGTCTTGGGAGACTGGACGCCCAAGCCCAGCTGGATCCAGCTGACCGAAGAGGGGCTCGTCTTGGCTTTCTCAGATAGCGTGCAGCGCCTGTATTTCTGAAATAACCCGTGCAGACAATATCAGTGGTAGGCGCTGATCTCTGCAACATCAAGCGCTTCGGTCCGTTGGGTTTTAGCCTGATCACTGCGGGTTCCTGCCACCGTCTTCAAGAAATCGGCGCTGACGTTCCCAGTGATATAGCGCCCATCAAAGCATGAGGCATCCACCCGAATTATCTCGGGATTCCCTTCTCGAACCGCTTCGATCAAATGCTCAAGTCGCTGATAGAGCAGCCGATCGGCTCCGATAAATTGGCCGATCTCCTCATCGGTTCTGCCGTTTGCCACGAGTTCCGAAGGCGAAGGCATATCTATGCCATAGACATTCGCATAGCGAACGGGTGGCGCCGCGGAGGCAAAATAGACTTTCTTAGCGCCAGCGTCGCGGGCCATTTGGATGATCTGTTTTGAGGTAGTGCCTCGAACGATCGAATCATCGACCAGAAGAACGTTTTTGCCACGAAATTCCAGATCGATAGCATTGAGTTTCTGTCGGACCGATTTCTGCCTCTGGGCCTGGCCCGGCATTATGAAGGTTCGCCCGATATACCGATTCTTGATGAATCCCTCACGGTATTTGAGCCCAGCCACATTGGCTAACTGCAACGCCGAAGTCCGGCTGGTGTCGGGGATAGGAATCACGACATCGATGTCATGATCTGGCCAGGCCTCGAGCATGTGCTCAGCCAGTTTCTCGCCCATTCTGAGCCGGCTCTTATAAACCGCGACATCGTCCATGATCGAGTCGGGCCGGGCCAAGTAAACGTACTCAAAAAGGCAAGGAGTCAGTTCCGTTTGAGAGGCGCAAACTTCTCGCTCAATGGTGCCATCCATCTTGATCACGACCGCCTCTCCAGGAGCAATATCTCCCAGGGAGCGGTATCCCAGGACATCCAACGCCACACTTTCGGAAGCCGCCATCACAGAACGCCCGTCGCCATCGATAAGCTCGCCCAGCACCAGCGGGCGAATGCCATTAGGATCCCGAAATGCCACTAGCCCATACCCGACGATCATAGCCACCACCGCGTAGGCCCCCTGGCAGCGTTCATGCAGCCGTCGGACGGCATCGAATACGTTCCGGGTCTGAAGCACTGCATCCCCTCCTCGCACGAACTCCATGAGTTCATGCGCAAATACATTCAGCAACACTTCCGAATCCGAACCGGTATTGATTTGCCTCAGATCATCTTGAAATAACTCCTCACTGAGCTCCGCCGCGTTAATCAAGTTTCCGTTGTGTCCTAATGCAAGCCCGAACGGAGAATTGACATAGAACGGCTGCGCCTCTGAACGGTTGTCGCCTCCTGCGGTCGGGTATCGCACATGCCCCAGCCCCATATTGCCCTTTAACTGAAGCATGTGCCGCGTCTGAAACACATCACGTACGAGACCACTGTCTTTGCGCAGAAAGACCCGTCGGCCGTCGCAGGTCATGATGCCGGCTGCGTCCTGTCCGCGGTGCTGAACCACGGTCAGCGCATCATAGATTCTCTGGTTAACGGGACTGTTCCCAACAATACCGACAACGCCACACATGGTCAGACTCTCTCCTTGAGATGCTAATCTGCACTACCAGAACTGCCGGGCAATTCACCCTCCAGCCACCCGGCGCCAATCCCTTCCATGGTTCCCGGGGGGAGGTACACTGCTACCCAATCCAATGCTCGATCAAACACGGGAATCATCATCGAGGCATTGTACCAATCCTGTTCGTTAACAGCGGTGTGACCCGCCAGTATCAATGCGACCAACAGGATTACGACGGCACGGCCCAATCCAAATAATCCGCCCAGGATTCGATCCGTCCCGGCAAGCCCGGTAGCCTTGAAGATTTTGCTGAGTAGGCTCGTCAGCAGCATTAAAGCCACCAACACCAAAACGAAAACCAAAACGGCTGAGACCGCTTGTGACAGGGTCGGATTTTGCAGTGCTTTATCGATAATCTGTGCGACACTCGAGCTGTACCGATAGGCTATCCAGAACGCCATTATCCAGGAGACCAAAGAGAGGAGTTCGCGCAACAGACCCCGGAACAGGCCGAACACAAGTGAAACACCCATCACCGCGAGAATCACGATATCCGCGATAGCCGGTCCAGCGGCTGCAATTTCAGTCACTTGACCCACCAGTGCATGTTTGGGAGCCGCCTAGTTTCAATTAAGTTTGATAACAAACGCTGGCTCTCCAGTGACCAACATCGCCTTTCCGCTCTCGCGCTCCGCGGTCGTCAGGTCAGCGAAGGGGCCTAGGAAAATACGAACCATGGGACGTCCGTTAATTTCTATGGTCTCTTGACGGGAGGTCATTCCATTACTCGAAAGCAGGTCTGCCCGCCTTTTCAGGTTGTCAGGCTCGGAGAAGACACCGACCCGAACCACCCAGCCTGGTTGCGCGCCAGACAACGCGTTAGAGTCAGAAACGGTCTGCGTGCCGCCACCAACCCCATCGCCGCTTTGATTTGTCGTTGACTCCGACGTGGAGGATCCAGTTTCCTCTTGTGAATTTTGGTCAGCTCGCTCGCTGGAAATTTCAGGATCTGGGTTGATGGAAGTTTTGGATAAATCTACAGCGGGTTCAATAGACGAAATGAATTCGCTTTTTGGTTGTGGAATCAGAAACGTTTCGTCGATCGCCTGGCGCCCGTTTTGGCCGCTCAGCAGCCATGGCAACAATAGCACCGGGACGGATAGCAGAATAACCGCCCCGGTAGCACGATACTTAAGGTTGAACGGGGGCTCTGAGGTCGTTTCCATTTATGCGCCTTCCCGTTCTGAGGCCGAAAGCAGTATATCACCCACGAGGTAAAACGATCCAAAAACCACAAGCCGGTCACCGGGTCGGCTGTCGGCCAACGCAGCTTCAAAACAAGCGCTGGGTTTTCCTCCTTCCGCAGGATCAGTAATGCCCGAGTTACTCAACACAGACCGTAGCTCCTCATAGGGCAACGCACGATCGTCCTCCAGTACTGCGGGATACCAATAATCTATGACAGGACGCATCGCCTCTATAGCAGCGCCAATCTCCTTGTCTTTCAACATGGCAAAGACCGCGCGTGTTTTACCCGGAACGGATTCACTACGAAGCGCGCCTGCTAACGCGGTGACGGCCTCGACGTTGTGTCCCACGTCAAGCCAAATTGGAATCTTGCCGTCAATCCGCTCCTGACGACCCCGCACTTTCAATCCCCGCAGCGCATCGACATGCTCCGGCCCCACTGGCAGTCGGTCTTCCAGCGATCGTATGGCCGCAAGGGCGCCGGCCAGGTTTCGTGACTGGGTCAGGCTGTTGGGTTTGACCTCACAGCGCTCTAAAAAAGACTCTCGATTCCAGTTCTTTCCTCCGGATGAGAAAAATGTCTTCCCCTGTGTTTCTTTTACAGCGAAGTCTTGTTCTGCGAACTGGCAGTCGCACTGCAAAGCCGCGAGCCGGTTCACTATCGACCGGGGAGGATCGGGATCTGAGACGATCGCGCGACCGCGGTACCGCAGAATCCCGGCCTTCTCTCTTCCAATCGCTTCCCGAGAGTTCCCAAGCCAGGCCTGATGATCCAGGTCGATAGAGGCAATCAGCGCAAGATCGCAATCAACCGCATTAACAGCATCCAATCTGCCTCCCATTCCAACCTCAAGAATCCAGATATCCAATCTGGCCCTTGAGAAGAGTTCGAAAGCCGCGAGAGTACCAAACTCAAAATAGGTCAAAGGGATCATTCCGCGTGCTGTGTTGACCGCCTGAAACGCCTGGCAAAGTTGTTCCGCAGAAGAGGGTTCACCCGCGACTTTCACCCGCTCCCCGTAGTCCACCAGGTGCGGAGATGTGTAAGCGCCCACCCGATAGCCCGCAGACCGGTAGACCGCATCGAGCATAGCCGTGGTGGTTCCCTTTCCGTTAGTGCCGCCAACGGTGATGATGACCTTGGGGTAGGTAGGGACGAGGCAGTGCAACACCCGCCGGACCCTGTCCAGGCTGAGATCAATCGTCCTGGGATGAACGGACTCAATAAACTCGAGCCAATCGCTTAATTCCCAGTCATCCTGCGGATGCATATAGAGAAATTATTCTAGGTCGACACGAGGCGCCGAGACATCCCCTGGAAACAACAGTTCGGCCGTTGCATCTGTGACGGGCCCGAAACCCAGTGTTTGCAGCGACTCCCCGATCGTCTCTCGCAATTCATTTCGCGCAACCACCATATCTACCGCGCCATGTTGCAGCAAAAACTCAGACTGCTGAAACCCCTCGGGGAGCGTTTCGCGAACCGTTTGCTCAATTACCCTTGGCCCTGCGAAGCCAATCAGGGCCCGAGGTTCCGCAATAATGAGATCACCAAGCATCGCGAAACTTGCTGACACACCCCCCATTGTGGGGTCAGTCAAGACGGAGACGAAAGGCAGACTGGCACTCTTTAATTTGTTCAGAGCCGCCGTTGTCTTGGCCATCTGAAACAGTGAGAACAGGCCTTCCTGCATCCGGGCGCCCCCGCTCGCGCTGAAACAGATAAAGGGGTTTCCGTGTGCCACTGCGTCATCAACGCACTGCGTAAACTTCTCACCAACGACGGCGCCCATCGATCCGCCCATGAATCCAAACTCAAACGCGGCCGCTGAAACCGGAATATCCAGCAGCCTGCCCCGCCCTGCGACCAAGGCCTCTGGCTCCTGACTGGTCTTTCCCGCGTCGGACAGCCGATCACGATAGCGTTTAGCATCACGGAAATTCAATACATCAACGGCGCGTAACCCTGCGCCAATCTCGTCAAACCGGCCGTCGTCGAAAAATCCGCTGAGGCGTGCCCTTGCCCCCAGGCGCATGTGATGGCCACATTTCGGACACACCTGCATTCCTCGATCAAGATCCGCGCTGTACAGAACAGTGCTGCAGTCATCGCACTTGCGCCATAGACCCTGCGGCACGCCTCTCCGGGTCGCCGCTGACGCCACGTCCTTGATCTTGGGGGGGATCAATCGGTCAAACCAACTCATGCGTCTTCTCCAACCTTCGAATCAATGCCCTGCGTATCCCAGGCACGAACCGCCCTGCAGAACTCAACAATCTTCACTGCACTTTTCTTGCCCGGTTCCGACTCTACACCGGTGCTGACATCTACCGCCCAGGCGCCTGACTGTTTCAACGCTTCGCCTACATTATCGGCCGCAAGGCCTCCCGCGAGAATAACTGGCGCGTTTAGCGCGATTCGTGCGCGGGTCCAATCAAATGCAGCACCCGTCCCTCCTACTGATTCGGGATGATAGGTATCCAGCAGAAATGCTCTGGCGTTCGGATGTTGGTCGCTAAGCGCTTCGAGGTCTACCCCGTCCCGCATCCGGACCGCCTTCATATAGGGCATTCCGTAAGTCTCGCACTGCTCGCGGGTTTCGTTCCCGTGAAACTGGAGCAGGGTTAATGGAACCCGATCGAGAACCGCCGACACCTCTGTCTCGTTCGGGTCAACAAAGACGCCGACCAGGTCTACCAATGCCGGGACAGACGCTGCGAGTGATGCTGCCTGGTCCACGTCGACGGCCCGAGTACTTGGCGGAAAAAAAACCAAACCAAGCGCATCAGCCCCGCAGGCAACAGCGACTGCTGCGTCTTCTGCACGAGTCAGGCCGCAGATTTTTACTCGGGTTCGCACCGTCCTATTTTACCCCTTGCGATTTTTCCTTTCGGAAGCTCCCCAGAACCTGCAGGGCTCTGGAGCCTCCGGGAGTCCGAAGGTCGAGGGATAACGTACGCCGGTGAAATACAGCCCATCCGGAAGCGCTGTCACCCCCCCGGCAGTCCTGTCTCGACTTTCAAGCACCTCCTTCGCCCACACAATGGGTTTTGAGCCAGTCGCGATCGCGATCAGTGCTCCAGCGATATTTCTAACCATATGTTGCAAAAAACCGTTTGCCTCGATGTCTATCCATATCCAGGGGCCCTGACTGTTTACCGACAACTCATAAATCTCGCGCACCGGTTGCTTTGACTGGCAACCACTTGCCCTGAAAGCGGAAAAATCATGCCGACCCACCAGGGCCGTCGCCGCATGCTGCATGCGCGAAACATCAAGTTTTTCGTAGGTCCAGGCAACTTTCCCTGATAGAAAGGTCGGTCGAACATCCCGACAAAACAAGATGTACCTATAACGTCTCGCCACTGCGGTGAAACGCGCATGAAACTCGGGATTGACTGCTTTGACCCAAATTAAGGCGAGTCCGGTCGGCAGGTGGGTGTTTGCGCCCCGCAACCAGTTGAGCGGGGAACGTACAGCGAATGAATCAAAATGGGCGACCTGGCCGGTAGCGTGGACCCCCGTGTCTGTCCGTCCGGCGGTTACTACATGAATCGTCTCAGACGCGACCCTGGTTAAAGCTTTCTCAACCCAGTCCTGAACCGTACTCACCCCAGACTGACTCTGCCACCCATGAAAGCGGCTTCCGTCATATTCCACGCCAACGGCATAGCGCGTCGAAGTTGCGGACCCGGCTAGTGAATTCATCTTCGCATCCAAGGCGGATTAATCCGTGTTGTAGAATCTCTTCTCGCAAGTCGCCGATTCTACCTACTCATACGGCGCTGCAGTCCAGCGCCTGTACCGTTTGGGTAGGTTGAGTCTTAATATTTAAAAAACGTTTAAGAGAACTTATGGCGTTGACTACTAGAAACTCAGAACCCTTAGAATCCTACCGTAGTGGCCCAGACGAGCACGGCCGCTTCGGCCTGTTCGGAGGCCGTTTCGTTGCTGAAACGCTGATGCCGTTGATTCTGGACCTTGAAACGGCGTACTCCGAGGCGCAAGAGTCTCCCGAATTCCAACGGGACTTTGACTACTATGCCGCCCACTACACGGGCAGACCCAGCCCTTTGTACTTTGCCAAGAGTCTCACCGAGTCGCTCGGCGGCGCCAAGATCTACTTCAAGAGAGATGAGCTCAACCACACAGGCTCTCATAAGATCAACAACACTCTCGGGCAAATTCTCCTTGCAAAACGTATGGGGAAATCCCGGATCATCGCCGAGACCGGGGCCGGCCAACACGGAGTAGCTACCGCGACGGTCTGCGCGTTGTTTGACCTGCCTTGTGTGGTCTATATGGGCGCGACGGACATTGAGCGTCAGGCGCCCAATGTGTTTCGGATGAAGTTACTCGGCGCGGAAATCGTTCCAGTTACCAGCGGCACAGGAACTCTCAAGGACGCCATGAATGACGCGCTGCGCGACTGGGTAGCGAATGTCGCAGACACCTTCTACATTATCGGCACTGTGGCCGGACCTCACCCCTACCCTGCGATGGTTCGCGATTTCCAGAGCATCATCGGACGGGAAACTAAGGAACAGATGTTCGCGGCAGAAGGTCGGCTTCCTGACACTTTGGTGGCCTGCATTGGGGGCGGCTCGAATGCAATGGGGCTTTTCCACCCCTTCCTCGACGACCCGGTTCAGATCGTCGGGGTGGAGGCTGGCGGCTATGGTCTCGAGACTGACAAGCACGCCGCCTCTTTAACCGGCGGTCGACCCGGTGTCCTACACGGCAATCGGACCTACCTTCTCCAAAATGAAGACGGACAGATCGACGATGCGCACTCCATCTCGGCGGGTCTGGATTACCCGGGTATCGGGCCTGAACATGCCTGGCTCCATGATCATGGACGCGTGGATTATGTCTCCGTCACAGATTCAGAGGCGCTGGAAGCCTTTAAATTATGTTGCCGAGCGGAAGGCATTATCCCTGCCTTGGAGCCCGCTCATGCCCTGGCTCATGTAGCCAAAATTGCCCCAACCATGGATAAGGAGCAGATTATTGTGATGAATTTGTGCGGCCGAGGCGACAAGGATATCTTTACTGTGGCAGATGCGCTCGGGGTAGAAATATGAGTTCCGGCGATCGCATTGCGTCCACCTTCGAACGCTTAAGGAAGGAAGGACGGGCCGGGCTTGTCACGTTTGTCACGGCAGGAGATCCTGACCCCGGCACGAGCCAGCAACTGATGGAGCGCCTGCCCGCCGCCGGGGCCGACATCATCGAGTTGGGCATGCCCTTTTCGGATCCCATGGCAGACGGTCCCGCTATCCAAGCGGCGAACCTTCGCGCCCTCGCCTCAGGCGCGTCGCTAATCGGGACGTTAGACATGGTGCGGCGGTTTAGACAGAACAACAGCGACACTCCGGTCATTCTTATGGGGTATTTCAACCCAATCTACCAATACGGCCCCTCTCGCTTCGTAACGGACGCGGTCGCTGCCGGGGTTGACGGTCTGATTATGGTCGATCTTCCCCCTGAAGAAGATGAGGAACTCTGCGATCCGGCACGGACGGGGGGACTTCACTGGGTCCGCCTGGTAACCCCTACCTCCAATGAGGGTCGACTCAAGCAGGTGCTTCAAAACACCAGCGGATTTATCTACTACGTTTCGATCGCAGGCATTACGGGCACACGATCCGCAGCCGCATCCAGTATTGGAGAAGCCTTAACCGAAGTGCGGAAACATACACAGCTTCCGATTGCAGTCGGATTTGGCATCAACACGGCCGAGCAAGTCCGCGAGACCGGTGAGGTCGCTGATGGCGCAGTCGTTGGCTCGGCGATCATCCGTGAAATAGAAAACAACTTGGACGAATCCGGTCGCGCAAAACCGGAGCTGCTCGATCAAGTTACCGGGCTTGTCTCAACTCTTTCAGGAGGACTTCGCTCTTAACGGGGGTTGGTGGTGCCGCTGTGGGGCAGCGGCTCAGACACTCCCCGCCAGGGTCTCCAGCAGTGCTTTAGCCCGTTCCTGAATGTCGCTATCCCGGGAGTGGGCAAGCGCAGTCAATATTTCTCGTGCAGCCGCAGGGTCTCCCATCTCAAGATAAGCATTCGCCAACTCGAGCTGTGTTCTTTCCTCACTGTCCGCGGATTCACTCTGGTCGGGATCACTATCCGATAGAGCGGCCGCTGGATCGGCTTTCCCCGCCTCGCCCGGAGCGGCCATAGAAACCTCTTCGGCGCGTGGTCCATTCGTCAAAGTATTTCCCGCTGGAAACTCGAGCTCCAATTCAAGGTCGCTAAAATCGGCCGGCGTACCGTCACCTAAAGATTCCGCAGCTGACTCGGCAGTCTGAACGATTGGAGTCGCTTCCTTTTCGGTGCCCACGTCAAGCTCAAATACAATGTCGTCATCAATTGCAGGCGCCGTCGACACCGGTTCCGGCTCAGGTGTTACTTCGTCCCGGGACTCGTTTACTGCCCCCGGGGAATCTCCCGAGAGAGCCGGTCGAACTATTTCAACGGAATCATTGCCGCCAATCTGCGCGGCGTCGAGAATCAGTTTCTCCAGGTGCGCCTGCTCGGAAGACCCCTCGGCTACGATCTGGCGCAGCTCTCCTGCAAGTTCCCCAAAAGCCTCTTTTTGACCCAGGACTTGAAGAACTTCCAGCAACTTAAGTTTTAGCTCAATACGTTCCGGTGTCCGCGCGATTGCGTCTCGCAAGGTTTGCTCGGCCTGACTGGAGCGACCATACGCCAAATAAATCTCTGATTCGGTGAGTGGGTCGACTTCGTCACTCTGTACCGCCACACCCCTCTGGGTCTCTATATCTGTCACAAACCCGGCGCCGATACTCTCTTCGGCCGGTGGCGCCTCGTTCGACCGCCCATCGGTTGCTTTCGCTACAGAGTCTGTCTCAAACAGATCCCGCTTCTGCTCAGTCGCCGCCTGACTCGCCAACGCCCCTGACTCTTCCATCGAAGATTTTCTACGCCTTAAGAGGATCAATACCAGAAGCATCAGTACCACTATCAGTCCTAACAACTTATTGGACACACCTGGTATAGCGGAGTCACTTCGATCAAGATCTTCCAGCAATGCACCAGCCAGGTCGCGTGTGTTCTCGAATAACATTCCTATCTCGCTGACCGCCCAGTCCAGGGTCCTCGCTGGGTCGCTCCAGGGCGGAGGAATGTCCTCGACTTGTTTAGACAACTGGTCCTGCGCTGCTTCTGATACCGCAGACTCAAGAGTCACCTCGTCCCCGGTCACCAGCACTTCAGCAACGTCTTGTGAAGGTTGTTCAATGATCCCCGCCGGACGGGTTTCTACAGCCGGGTTTTCAGGATCTGCATCAGGGCCTTTTCCGCCGACCTCCGCACTGGGGGCCGTTGACTCCGCCTTCTTGCTCACCCCAACCCGGCTCTCGGTTGCCTCTGGTGCCTGCAGCGCCAGCATGGATTCCAACTGCTTCTGGGCGACGGCGAGTTGCGTCTCCTGCAACTCGATAAGCTTCATGGTCTTCTCAAGTTGACGCTGGAGCAAATCTACCTGGCGGGTCAACTGTTGATTTTCAAGCTCCTTTGATCCGAGCGATTCCTCAACCACGCTGAGTCGATCCGTTAGCGCAGTCATCGCGGCCACGGGCTCCGGCGGCGCTTCACTGAGCCTTTCCGCAGATTGGAGTCCTGCGCCCGCGGGTGCTACGTTACCTTCTCCGTCCCCGCCCGAAGATGCAGATTTCTCTGACGGCTCAACAATTCTAAGCACATACTCGGCAGACTCGATCCCTGCAAGCTCCGTCGTTGGCGCCAACGCCTCTGCTGCTGGCGCATGCAACGTCACCCAGTTCCCGTTAGTGGTGGATGACTTGGCCCTGGCCTGATGTTGGGTCCACTCCAGCAGGTGGTTTTCATAGACAGCCTGCGCCTGGTCGGGGCTAATCTGTCTCATCTGGCGCTCCGAAGGAATGTGAAGCCGCGCGCCCTCACGCAGAAGATTCATGTTACCGTCGATAAAGCTATCGGGGTTATCTTCCACCAGTGCCGCCATCCGCTGTTCTAGTGAGATTCCCCCACCAACCTCGAGTTGTCGCGCGATCTCGATCAGTGTCTGACCCTGCCGGATAGGTCCGACATATTCCCCCGGATAGCTCAGCTCAGCTACGCTGGCCGGGGAGATTTCAGTAACCGGCGCCCCCACCTTAGCCATTCCCCAATCCTCGGCCGGATCCAACATCGCCGTGTACTCTCGAAAGGTCTGCTGCCCGTCAAAGTCCACAGCCACTAGGAAGCGTAAAAAGGGAATCCGAATCGCAACTCTTGAGTCGATCTCCACCATTGCCGGGCGAGAAAGCATATCCAGAGTGAAAATCAAATTGGTGGCCACAGAGTCAAGAGGAATACCGGCGGCTGCGTGGGCCTGCGCAGACGCGAGGGAAAACACAAGAGTGTTCGCGGCCGAGTCCGCTGCAACGCCCTTCACCTCTATGGAAGCTTTGAGCGGCTCGTTCAGTTTTGAGGCGACCGTCAGACCTCCAAGCTCGAGCGCATGACCTGCGTTGGAGGCCAGCACTTGCACCAAAAGCGCCAGACCGCCAAGGATTGGCCTCATGGCCGATCACCTCGCTGGTGGGCTTTGGTTTCGACTGAGGGAAGGAGGTTCGGGGTCATTGCCTGATTATAGGCACGCCAAGGTTTCGAACCAATCAGGCCCCGGGCCCCGGTGATCCAAGGTCAAAGGCTCGGAAGAAGCAGCTCCGCAATCTGGATGCTGTTCAGGGCGGCCCCCTTGCGAATATTGTCTGCGACGACCCAGAGGCAAAGGCCGTTTTCTGTTGAGATATCCTCCCGAATCCTGCCGACAAAGACTGGGTCCTTATCCGCCGCTTCGGTTACGGGAGTGGGATAACCTCCCGGTTTTCGTTCATCGACGACGCAAACCCCCTCGGCCGCCTCCAATGCCGCTCGCGCCTGATCAGCAGTCATTTTGTCCCGAGTCTCGACATGGACGGCTTCCGCATGACCGTAAAAGACAGGGATCCGGACTGTGGTCGGATTGACGGCAATACTCTCGTCGCCGAAGATCTTCTGCGTCTCCCACACCATTTTCATTTCCTCACGCGTATAGCCATTTTCCTGAAAACTATCGATGTGCGGAATTGCATTGAATGCAATCTGTTTTGGCATGACCTCGCAGGTTGCGCCCTTGCCATTGAGCAAAGAAGCCGTTTGCCCAGCCAACTCCTCAATCGCACGACGGCCCGCCCCAGACACTGCCTGATAGGTCGCCACGTTGATCCGGCTGATACCCACGCTGTCATAAATCGGCTTCAGGGCTACGACCATCTGAATCGTAGAACAATTGGGATTTGCAATGAGGCCGTTGTGCTCTTGCAGAACATGAGGATTAACCTCCGGCACCACCAGGGGCACTTCAGGATCTCGCCTGAAATGGGAGGTGTTATCAATAACCACACAGCCTGAAGCCACCGCCTTGGGAGCGTATTTTGCCGAAACACTCCCTCCAGCTGAAAATAGCCCAAGCTGTACCTTCGAAAAATCAAACTCCGCGAGATTCTCGACCCGTACTGCTTTGCCCCGAAAAAGGATCGTACTTCCCGCGGAGCGCTCGCTCGCCAGGGCGTATAAATTGCGGACAGGAAAATTTCTCTCTTCAAGCAGACGGAGCATAACCTCACCGACGGCTCCTGTTACGCCGACAACGGCGACGTCCAATTCGGATTTAGTGTTCATAGGTTTGCCAACAGCCAGTGGGAAAATAAAAGAAAAGGCCTGCAGACCGGGAAGGCAGGGAACTCAGGAGGCGAGATCTTCAAACAACCATGGCACGTCATTCATCCGGCGCTGCTCATAAGTTGCAATATCCCCTTCGTGCTGAAGAGTCAATGCTATGTCGTCCAGACCTTCCAGAAGGCACTGCTTTTTGAAGCCATCGATTTCGAAACGGTAAACCTGTCCCGATTCAGCCGTCGCCGTTTGGCGTTCCAGGTCGATATCCATCGAACATGGGCCAGACTCGGCATCTTGGGCAAACAAAGCGTCAATATCGGCCCCGGGAAGAGAGATCGGCAGAACACCATTTTTAAAGCAGTTGTTGAAAAAGATGTCGGCGTAACTTCCCGCTATCACGGTTCGGATTCCAAAATCCCGCAACGCCCAAACGGCGTGTTCTCGAGAAGACCCACAGCCAAAATTGTCGCGCGCCAGAAGAATTCGACCCCCCCGATAAGCTTTTTTGTTTAACACAAAATCGGTATTGAGAGGCCGGTCGCTGCAGTCCTGACCCGGTTCTCCTTGATCAAGATAGCGCCATTCGTCGAAAAGATTATCGCCAAACCCCGACTTCTCGACAGACTTCAGGAACTGTTTAGGAATAAGTGCATCGGTATCGACATTGCTCCTGTCGATTGGGATCACGACGCTGCTGTAGTTGACAAACTTTTCCATTTTATTCGCCTCTTAAAGCTGATGCGGATCCACAAAGCGTCCTGCGATGGCTGCTGCCGCTGCCATCGACGGAGAAACCAGATGCGTGCGACCGCCATATCCCTGTCGACCTTCGAAGTTGCGGTTTGAGGTTGCGGCACACCGTTCTCCTGGTTCGAGCTGATCCGCATTCATCGCGAGGCACATGGAGCAGCCGGGCTCTCGCCACTCGAAACCAGCCTCTGTAAAAATCCGATCCAAGCCTTCAGCCTCGGCCTGGACTTTGACAAGACCCGAGCCGGGCACCACCAATGCCTGTTTGATGTTTTGGGCTACTTTACGCCCTGAAGCCACTTTCGCCGCTGCCCGCAAATCTTCTATCCGGCCATTTGTGCAGGCTCCAATGAAAACCTTATCCAGAGTTATCGTATTAATCCGGGTCCCGGGAGAGAGATCCATGTACTCAAGCGCACGTGCCCAATCCCTCTCGCGGGTTTGATCAGGTGCGTCGGCCGGATTGGGAATCTCGTCATCGACGCTCGCCACCATTTCTGGAGAAGTCCCCCACGTGACCTGCGGCCGTAGAACCGAGATATCAAGGTCATATTCCTTGTCAAATTCCGCATCGAGATCAGTAACCATCTGAAGCCAGAAATCCCGAGCCCTTTCAATGTGA
>CENZ01011673.1_pt1 | contig 53387 bp, 45 predicted proteins | sample 361341 | NCBI WGS metagenome assembly CENZ01 (sample SAMEA2619782, study PRJEB7988) | marine metagenome | biome: marine biome (ENVO:00000447); feature: deep chlorophyll maximum layer (ENVO:xxxxxxxx); material: "saline water (ENVO:00002010), including plankton (ENVO:xxxxxxxx)" | depth 50 m
TTGCTGGACTCAGAGCCCTGTTTGTCAGGTTCGCCATGCGGATCGTGGCTTAAATGTATTAGATTCTGCGTGCGTCTGAGCGCTGATGGGCCTCAAGTGGTCGTGCTGCTATCTCCTGTCTTGCTACCCCCACCTGCTATGGAGGATTGTCATGGCAGCTTTGTCTGGACAGGTTTTGATGGGAAGGTATTTCTGGACTGGCCTTTTGGGAATAGGTGCTGCCAATCCAATTGATCCGACCTGCTGACACTGCACAGTAAAACGGGCCTGATATTGCGTAGTGGAAAGAAATTGGCGGGGGTTGGGTCGAGCGATTCATGCACTGTCGCTGCCAGGTCATAGTGGAATATAAGAATAGAGAAGAGAAGAGAAGGAAGAAAAGAGAAGGTTAGTCATTTGATATACCGGGGATTTACTGGAGTCCTAAGCGAAAACACCGGCATAGACCCGTGGGCCTAAGTCGGTGTCAGTTACCGCTTGTAATACTAGTAAGGCTTTGCATGCAGCCTCCTTATAGTTTTGTTTTAAACGGCTGCGTACAGAATGGCTGCAGGAACGGCAAGGGCAACAACTACCATCGCTACGCTTACTACAGTGGCTTCTATAATAGGCCGTGCTTCTTTAAGTGCTTTACTCATTAGTTTTCTCCTTTAAACAATGATGAGTCAGATTAGTTTCGGCTTCAATTACCAAAACACGGCGCGCATCGTAACACATTAAGTGAAAAAAGGTAACATTTATGAGTAAAAATGCGCATTTGTAATGAAAAGTAACAAATCCCTGCTTGGAATGACTGGAAAAAATATAAAGTCAATGAAAACAACTAGATATGGGGATTTTCTGTCATACAATTGTCTTAATTCCGGCGTAATTAAGGCCTTGAATTACCTTAATAAATGTTTCTATTCCTGTAAATCGCCACTAATTGTGATGGCCATCACATTTGTAACTATCGGTAACATAAGCTGTGCGGTCATGTCTGGCCGATACTTTTCCCATGGGCACCAATCAATCCTTGCTAGTCGGGTTCTCTGGTCTATTGCGCGCTGACTGTCGGGTCTGTCGCAGCTTGCGCAGAGCAACGGCGCTGTGTCTGCTTTGGTTAGTCTGGCACTCCTGATTCAGCCAGATCCGTCAAATCGCTCTGCTGTATCGGCTTTCCCTAGTGCTGTTCTGGGGCACAGCGTAAAATGCCCCTCAGATTTTGTGCTAGTGAGACCCGCGCCGACTGGCAGGTTTCAGCGGAGAGCGTGTCATGCGAATCATCACTTTTAACTGCAATGGAATCCGAGCCGCGGCCCGCAAGGGCTTCTTCGAGTGGCTGCCGACGGCAGAGGCTGACGTCATTTGCCTGCAGGAGACCAAGGCTCAGGAGCACCAGCTCACCGATGCCTTGTTTCGTCCAGAGGGTTACCACTGTTATTACTTTGATGCAGAAAAAAAGGGCTATGCTGGGACGGCGCTGTACAGCAGGGAAAAGCCCTCTAAAATTCTAAGAGGCACGGGTTTTCCCATAGCCGACACTGAAGGGCGCTATATCCAGGCGGATTATCCGGGCCTGAGCGTGGTTTCCCTCTATCTGCCCTCCGGATCTTCAGGCCCAGAGCGGCAGGAGCGCAAGATCGCTTTCATGGAACACTTCATGGCGCATATGCGCGGACTGCGTCGGAAACGCCGCGAGATCGTCGTGTGCGCTGACTGGAACATCTGCCATAAAGAAATTGATTTGAAGAATTGGCGCGCGAATCGAAAAAACTCGGGTTTTTTGCCGGAGGAGAGGCAGTGGCTGGATACGCTCTATGATGAGGTGGGTTGGTCCGACGCTTTTCGCGTGGTTAATAAGGAACCCGATCAGTACTCCTGGTGGTCGAATCGTGGTCAGGCGCGCGCCAAGAACGTGGGGTGGCGACTTGATTACCATGTCGTTACCCCGGGCTTGCGTGCCAAGGTTGTGAGTGCTGAGATTTACACTGCCGAAAATTTTTCAGATCATGCGCCTGTCATTATTGACTATGCGGTCTGAAGATCGGGCATGGTCGAATCGTGATTAGTATTTAGTATATTAATATTTAGTGTTTAGAGAAAAACTTGAAATGAAAAAACTTATTGTTGTCTCCTTGTTCAGCCTGCTTTCGACAGTTGCCTTGGCTCAGCCGCTTGTTGCGGTGATCGATACGGAGCGCGGCGTGATGAGGGCCGAATTAAACGAAAGGGCTGCGCCTACCACTGTGGCAAATTTCGTTAATCTGGCAATGCGCGGCTTCTATGATGGATTGACATTCCACCGCGTGGAAAGAAACTTCATGGCGCAGGGTGGCGATCCCCTGGCAACTGGCACTGGCGGGCCGGGGTATCGTTTCGCGGGTGAGCTTTTGCTCAAGCATAATCGACAGGGCGTGCTTTCAATGGCTAATTCAGGCCCAGGCACTGACGGCAGTCAGTTTTTCATCACTCATCTTGCCACCCCCCATCTTGATGGCTTGCATAGCGTATTTGGCAGAGTGGTGGAAGGCTTGCCGGTAATCAGACAAATCAAACGGAGAGATCGCATAAACAGCATTACAATTGAGGGAGATCCTGGCGAGCTGTTCAGGCGGCGCTCGGCCCAGTTGTTGGAATGGAATGCTGTGTTGGACGAGGCTTACCCAGATCTCAAGCCCGCGTTCGTGCCGGATTAATCAGCGCATCAGCCTGGTTAGAGTACCCGCTTAAAGGGTTTCACCTGAACGTTTTCATAAACGCCAGCCGCAACGTAGGGGTCAGCATCGGCCCAGGCCTGAGCCTGCTCAAGGTTGTCAAATTCGGCAATAATCAAGCTCCCCGAAAAGCCCGCGTCACCCGGCTCGTCACTGTCGATGGCTGGATGCGGGCCTGCCACCAGCAAGCGTTTCTGGTCGGCTAATTGGTGCAGCCGCTTCAAGTGTCCGCTGCGCGCCCCCTGACGTTTGCTGAGGCTGTCGGCAACATCGGCACTCATGATTGCGTAATACATGGTTCTTACCTCAATTTGACTGCTGGGGTCAGAATATGAAGATCTGAGAGTTAATCAGCCTGGTACATTGCGAAGAAATTAAGTGCCACCCGGCACCTTGCAAGATTACGGTTGCTCTTCTGCGATTTTGGGATGAGCTTCCTCTTCTTCAACCTCTATGTACTTTGCCAGAAGGGGCATTTGTCCAAGCACAAATCCAAAGGTCAGAATAAGATTGCCAAAAACCTTGAATTGAATCCAGAGCGCCTCGCTTAGCGTGAACGCTACCGCCAGATTGATAGCGCCGAGTACCACGAAATAGTAGACCCAGATCGTATTGAGTTTGGTCCAGAGTTCCTTCGGTGCCTCTACCGCGTGCCCCATCATGTGCTCAATGGCTGGTTTGTCGCCAAGATATCCTGAGACTATAAAGACTGTTGCAAAAATCCAGTTGACGATCGGGGCTTTCCACTTAAGGAAGTTGGTGTCCCTGAAAATTATGGTGGGAATACAAAACAACACCACGGCAGCAACGGTAATCCACTGAAACTTATCCAGTCGCCTTTGCGCGGCAAACAGACAGCCATACACCAGGATGGATCCCGCGAGCAGAAACTCGGCTGCGCTGAAAATTCCCCCAACGCTATGCTCGAAATCACCGATGGTGACACTGCGTTCATCCATCGCCCACACAGTGAAAAAAATCAGTAGGGGGATGTAATCAATAAACTGTTTCATGTCGCTTCCGGTCTCGAATACTAAGCCAGGATGGTCATCATAATAGATTTGCAAAAAGGTGTCTGCTTTTGCCAGCTGATGTAATAGAATCACGTGTTTTTTTAGCTGGCCCCGCAGATCAAACCGCCAAATATCTTAGTGCAGAAGTCGCGTTATGGGCGAATATTTACAGGTACATCCACTCAATCCCGAGCCCCGCATCGTGCGGCAGGTGGCAAAGTGCCTGATGGGCGGGGGAGTAGTCGTCTATCCAACGGATTCCACCTATGCCCTGGGTTGCCATATAGGCGACAAAGCCGCACTGGAGCGTATCCGCCGGATTCGTCGACTCGACAAGCACCATAATTTCACTCTGGTGTGCAGCGACTTGTCGGAATTGTCTACCTACTCCCGAGTGCACAACAGTGCATACCGAATTCTCAAGGCTTACACGCCGGGCCCTTATACCTTCATCTTGAAGGCTTCACCGGAAGTGCCGCGCCGCCTGATGCATCCAAAGCGCAAGACCATCGGCCTGCGAGTACCTGACAATGCGGTGGCCCAGTCTATTCTTGCTCAGGTCGGAGAGCCCATCATGAGCACCAGCCTGATTTTGCCGGATGAGTCGGAGCAACTCATAGACCCTTACGAGATGCGAATGAAGCTAGGAAAACTGGTGGATATGATTGTAGATGGAGGCGCTTGCAGTCTCGAGCCGACCACCATGGTAGACCTGGTTGAGGGAGTGCCGGAGGTGGTGCGAGTGGGCAAGGGCGATCCAGAGCCATTTCAGTAAGCATCACCATTGCTGCAAAGATACAGCATATAATGGCGCAAAATTTGTAAGACAACCCTGAATTTTTCGGTGTTGCAGCTTGCTAAACTGTCAGCCAATCGAGGCAGGCGCGTAACGAAGTAAGTGAAGATAGGAAGGAGAAGTGAACTTGTCGACGGTGAATTCGCAACAGCGGGTATTGTCAGGTATGCGCCCAACGGGGCGTCTGCATCTTGGGCATCACCATGGTGTGCTGCAAAACTGGATCAAACTCCAGCATGAATATGAGTGCTTCTTCTTCGTGGCCGACTGGCACGCGTTAACCACGCATTACGGCGATTCTACCCTTTTTGAAGAGAACGTGATCGAGATGGTTATAGACTGGTTGGCGGTGGGCGTGAACCCAGGTTCAGCGGCGCTGTTTGTGCAGTCTAAAATTCCTGAGCATGCGGAGCTGCATTTGCTGTTGTCCATGATTACACCGTTAGGCTGGCTGGAGCGAGTGCCAAGCTATAAAGATCAGCAGCAGAAACTGCAGGAGAAAGACCTCGATACCTACGGGTTTCTTGGCTACCCGTTGCTACAGGCCGCAGACATCCTGATTTATCGTGCCGGCTATGTGCCGGTTGGCGCCGACCAGGTTGCCCATGTTGAGCTAACCCGTGAGGTCGCCAGGCGCTTCAACCATGTCTATGGGCGCGAGCCTGGCTTTCAAGAAAACGCTGAGGCGGCGATTAAGAAAATGGGGAAAAAAGCTGCCCGGCTCTACTCGCAGCTGCGGACCGCATACCAGGAGCAGGGTGACCACGAGGCGCTGGCGAAGGCGCAAGCCCTGCTTAAAGAGCAGCAGAATATTACCCTCGGTGATCGTGAACGCCTGTTCGGCTATCTGGAAGGGAGCGGCAAGATGATTTTGGCCGAACCCAAGTCGCTGCTAACAAAGGCTTCCAAAATGCCTGGTCTGGATGGTCAAAAGATGTCGAAATCTTACGATAATACTATTAGTCTCCGCGAACCTTTGGAGCAGGTCAGCAAGAAGATCAGTACCATGCCCACAGACCCGGCTCGCGTCAGGCTTACCGACCCCGGAGATCCTGACAAATGCCCGGTCTGGCAGTTACATGAAACCTATTCTGATGCCGAGACCAAAGACTGGGTGAAACAGGGCTGTAAGAGTGCGGGAATCGGCTGTCTGGAGTGCAAGAAACCGGTGATTGACGCGATTACGGCTGAATTGGAACCCATTCAGAAGGAAGCCGAACAGTTTGAAAAGGATCGCGACCTGGTTCGCTCTATCCTGGTGGATGGTGGTGAAAAAGCCCGCGAATCGGCCAAAGAAACGCTGGCGGAGGTTCGCGCGGCAATGGGGCTAAGTCACTGGTAAAGTTCCTGCAGGTTGCGGGCATTTTTCTGAAAATTGAAGTAACATATGGCTTTCTAGGGCCCTGGTAGAAAACAGATTGACCATTACCGAGACTGAAGCGGAATCGGAGCACCTTGGAGCGCAAGGGGATCAATCTCCCCCCGACGAAAACCAGCCTAACTCCCCCGAGCAAACTGACGGCCAAAACCCTGAGCAGGTGGAATTGCCATTGGCTATTGTGGGCGGCGAAGCCTATACGGATGTCCCTAAAGACCTGTATATCCCGCCCGATGCGCTGGAAATTTTTCTGGAAGCATTCGAAGGTCCCCTCGACCTGTTGCTGTACCTGATCAAGCGTCAGAATATTGACATTCTCAACATAAATGTCGCTGATATCACTGATCAGTATATGTCTTATGTGGACATCATGCAGGCGGGCCAGTTTGAACTGGCGGCCGAGTATCTGGTGATGGCGGCCATGTTGGCTGAAATCAAATCCCGTATGATTCTGCCGAGGCAAGTCGAAGAAGAAGCGGAGGAGGACGATCCTCGCATGCAGCTGATTCGACGCCTGCAGGAGTATGAACGCTACAAGAAAGCGGCCGAGGACCTGGATGAACTACCGAGGATGGATCGAGACATTCAGATGGCCTCTGCTTCACCGCCAGAGATTGACCGCGTGACACCAGACCCTGAAGTCAAACTGGAAGAAATCCTGATGTGCCTGTCAAAGGTCTTGAACCGCGCCGAGATGTTCGAGCACCACCACATTCAATTTGAAACGCTGTCTACCCGGGAGAAGATGTCTGAAATTCTGGAGCGTGTCTCCGAGCATAAATTCATGCCCCTGGTTTCGTTGCTGATCAAAAGCGAGGGCAGACTCGGAGTGGTGGTGACATTCCTCGCGGTCATGGAGCTTTTAAAAGACTCCCTGGTTGAAATTGTACAGTCCGATCCGTTTGGACCCATTCATATCAAATCCCGAACCTAATCCTGGATCGCTTCGAAGTAGTCATGAGTGATGTTGATAATAAAGTAAAGATGATCGTCGAAGGTCTGCTGATGGCAGCGGGTCGCCCTTTGACGCTGGACAACATAATCGCGGTTTTCGCGAAGAATGAGCAGCCAGATCGCGCGGAGTTAAAGACCGTGATGGAGTCCATTTCGGCCGACTGCGACGACCGTGGTTTTGAGCTCAAGCAAGTCGCATCGGGCTACCGGTTTCAGGTAAAGCAGGACCTGAGTGAGTGGGTCGCCAAACTGTGGGAAGAGCGTCCCCCGCGCTACACGCGAGCACTATTGGAGACACTTGCTCTTATCGCTTATCGACAGCCAATCACCCGAGGCGACATCGAGGAAATCCGCGGGGTTGGTGTCAGCGCGAATATAATTCGCACGCTGTTAGATCGGGAGTGGATCCGCGTGGTCGGCCATAGAGACGTACCCGGACGGCCTGCGATGTTCGCCACCACCAAGCAGTTCCTGGACTATTTTAATCTGAAGAGTCTACAGGAACTGCCGCCGCTATCTGAAATCAAGGAATTGGCGCAAACGGATCAGGAGATTGATCTGGCGGACGAGCTTGCGCAGCAGCGGGTCATCGATTTACCCGAAGATGTCATCGATGAGGCCAGCTTTAAGCAGAATGAGGCAGAGCGCGCGCAGTTGTTAGAAGAAGAGGAGGCTCTCGAGCTTGCCAAGAAGCCCCTGGATGAAATCCTCAAGATGGGCATGCCCGAAGAGCTTCTGGAAGAAGAGGCGGGTAATGACGAGACTGCCGAAGACCATGAAGGTGGCCCGATTAAGGTTGATGGCGATTTGGCACCTGCAGATGTCGTGGACAATGAAGCAGCGTCTGATGAGCAGTCTGATGAAGAAAACCAGGGCGCGCAGATATTGGAATTCGTGAATCAGGATGCTGATCGGGAAGCTGATAGTTAGCGCCAAAATAAAAGGACCATCGTAATACACCGGGCGCCAGGTCGCCCCTTCTAACCAAAATCCAGCAATTCAAGTCCAACACATGAGTGAAAAACTACAAAAAGTTCTGGCACGCGCCGGCTTTGGTTCACGTCGCGAAATTGAAAAATGGATCGCGGCAGGTCGCATCAGGGTCAATGGTGAGGATGCAACACTGGGTGTTCGGGTGGAGGATAGCGACCGCATCATGGTGGATGGTAAAAAACTGGCGCCGCAGCATAAGACGCGCGAATCCCGCCGGATTCTCCTTTACAACAAGCCGGAAGATGTAATTTGTACTCGCAAAGACCCAGAGGGAAGGCCTACCGTATTCGATAAACTGCCACCTCTGAAACATGGGCGCTGGGTTTCAATTGGCCGCCTTGATATCAATACCAGTGGCTTACTGCTGTTCACCACTGATGGTGAACTGGCGAACCGATTGACGCATCCCAGCTCGCAGGTGGAGCGCGAGTATGCGGTGCGGGTAATGGGTGAGGTGACCCCCGAGATGGTTGAAGCTATGCATAGTGGCGTAATAATTGACGATCACTTGTGCCGCTTCACCGATATTCAGCACTATGGGGGTGAGGGCGTCAATCAGTGGTACCACGTAGTGCTAATGGAAGGGCGCAATCGCGAGGTGCGCAAGCTCTGGGAGTCTCAAGGTTTGAAGGTCAGTCGCCTGAAACGGGTCCGCTTCGGGCCTATTTTTATCCCAAGTTCCGTCAGACGCGGTCAATTCCGGGAATTGCCCAAGAATGAGACTGAGAAGCTGTTGAAGCTGGTTGGGTTAAAGTAAGCCTGAGCCCGCCGAAATCATCCTGACAAATCCTTCTTGGCTTAGCATATCAGGCAGGTGGCAAGGAATTGTCGCTTAAAGTCTGGGCATCAATCGCCTGACCGTGGATTGACGTGCTGTCTGGACCCATGAGATAGAGATAGACCGCCATCAGAGCCTCTGGTTCAGGCAGGGTGTTGGGGTCTTCTGCGGGGTAGGCAGTCTGGCGCATGGCAGTGCGGGTGGCACCAGGATTCAGGCTATTAACACGAATTTTACTGGTGCTGCCCAGCTCATCCGCCATGGTTTGCATCAACCCCTCCACGGCAAACTTAGTGACCGCGTAAGCGCCCCAGTAGGCCCTCCCCTTACGACCCACACTCGACGCTGTGAACACCAGGCGACCGTCATCGGATCGCTGCAATGATGGCATCGCTGCCTTGGTCAGAAAGAAGTTAGCATTCAGGTTGACCTTGGCCAGCTTCTCCCAGTCAGCATCAGGATAGTGCTCAATTGGGCAGAGCGGTCCCAGTAATCCGGCGTTGTGCAGCAGACCATCAAGGACCGGGAAGTTCTCTGTCAGTGATTCGCCGAGGGCTTTGTAATCTTCTGCGCTGGCGGTGGAGAAATCTATGGGTTGGATGGTGGCCTTGCCAGGGTAGCTGTCCTCCAATTCATCAAACAGCTGCTCCAGTTTTTCCTGGGAGCGTCCCAGCAGGATCAGATCTGCGCCATATTCGGCGAAGGTCGTCGCACAAACACGGCCAATGCCATCACTGGCGCCGGTGATTAGTAGCGTTCGACCTGCCAGCAGGTCTTTTGCGGGAGAGTAGGTAAACATGTTTCAGGCAAACTTAAGCATATTGAGAAGTGGGAGGGCTTGCTCAGAGGATTGTAGTATGAAGTCAGCGTACCATTCCTCGACTCTGGTATCAGGGGCAAGATAACCGTAGGCCGCAGCAACTGCAATCACGTCGGCGTTCTTTGCTGCCTGGATATCGCGGATATGGTCACCGAGGTAGACTGTGCGCTCTGTGCTGCAATTCAGCATTTCGCAGGCCTTGAAGATGGGCTCTGGATGGGGCTTGCGCTCGCTGACATGATCGGGGCAGATCAGGACTTTACAGCTTTGCAGCAGTCCCAGGTTCTCTAACAGCCTCAGGCTATAAAGCTCTGGTTTATTAGTGACAATACCCCAGGGAATTTCGGCAGCTTCTAATTCTTCGAGTAATTGCGCGAGGCCAGGGTAGAGACTCGCTCGGGTATTGAGCAGCTGCTGGTGATAAATATCCAGCAGGCGCTGATTCAAGCTGGCGAATCGTTCATGGTCTTCGTCAATTTTAAAGGCCAGCTTGACCAGAGCCCGTGCGCCATCGGAGACCGTCTGGTAGATCAGCTCAGGGGCTACCGCTGCCTCGCTGTTCTCAGTGGTGAGCTGGTTAACAACTTCAATGAAATCTGGCGCCGTATCGATCAGGGTGCCGTCCAGGTCGAACAGCACGCACTCTATTGATGTATTGAGACTCATAACTTAAGCAGTTGGCTTTTGGTAGCAGGCCAGGTAATTCACATCCAGGTTCTGCTGCAGGAAATAGCGCTTGCTGAAGAGGTTGTAGCCCATGCCGATCTGATCCTGTAGTTCAAGGTCGCTGTCCCGGGCCCATGCCGCCAGCTCTGAGGGTTTGATGAGCTTTGCGTAATCATGAGTGCCGCGCGGTAGTAAATTGAGAATGTATTCCGCCCCGACGATAGCGAACAGATAGGATTTGGGATTGCGGTTAATGGTTGAGAAGAAAACCAGGCCGCCGGGCTTTACCATGCGTTGGCAGGCCGCGACTACCGAAGCTGGGTCCGGCACATGTTCAAGCATTTCCAGACAAGTCACCACATCAAACTGCTCAGGCTTATCTGCCGCGAACTCTTCGGCAGTGCTGTCGATATAGGAGATATCCAGTTTGCTCTCCAGTAAATGCAGCTTGGCAACTGAAAGGGACGCCTCGGCCTTATCGATTGCGGTAACCTTGGCGCCGTGATGGGCCATTGCTTCTGCCAGGATGCCGCCACCACAGCCAATATCCAACACCTGCTTCTCGGCAAGATTAATCTTCTGGCTGATGTAATTGACCCGGAGTGGGTTAATGTCGTGCAGCGGTTTGAATTCACTTTCCGGATCCCACCAGCGGGAGGCTAACGCTTCAAACTTGCTGATTTCCAGATTGTCGACGTTTTCCATATCTCAATTCCAGGGCAAATAAATTGCTGATTACGCTTGCGCGAATTTCGCCTGCCAGTGGGCGGCGCGTTCCTTGATTAACGTCAGGTCTAGGGTTTGCAGTTCACCGTCCTCCAGCAAGAGTGAACCGGCACACCAGACATGGCTGACGACGCTCCCATTACTGGCGTAAACCAGGTGAGAAACCGGATTATTCATTGGCCTGAGGCTCAAATGATCTAGCGATACGGCGCAGATGTCGGCAAATTTTCCAACTTCCAGACTGCCGATATCCCGCTCCATGCCGAGAGCCCTGGCGCCGCCGAGGGTTGCGATTTCCAGCGCTTGCTGCGCAGAGACGGCTGCGGCATCCTGGGCCACTGCCTTGCCGAGCAGGGCCATCAGGTGCATTTCACCAAACATGTCGAGGTCATTATTGCTGGCGGCGCCATCGGTGCCCAGCGCGACATTCACGCCTCGTTTCAGGAGCTTATCCACTTCACAGAGTCCGCTGGCTAGTTTCAGGTTAGAAGATGGGCAGTGAATGACGCTAGCTCCCTGCTGAGAAAGCAGCTGTATCTCCTCGTCGACTAGTTGGGTTGCGTGGACACATAACAGGCGCGGACTAACCAGGCCCAGGTCAGCCATGCGCGCCAGCGGTCGGCGACCGTCCGATGCGAGCGCATCTGAGACCTCCCTCGCATTCTCGTGCATATGGATATGGATCGGGACATCCAGCTCTTCGGCGAGCGCTGCAATGCGCTGCAGCGGTTTATCTGACACGGTATATGGTGCGTGGGGCCCAAACGCGATACTCACCAGTTCGCTGCTGCGATAATCGTCGTGGAGTTGGGTTGTTTTGCTTATGTACTCGTCAGCATCCTGGGCCCAGACCGTAGGGAAATCCAATACCGGACTTGCCAGTTGAGCGCGCAAACTGGCTTCATTGGCAACTTTCGCCACCTCATCCGGGAAGAAATAATTGTCGGCAAAACAGGTGGTGCCTGAGCGGATGATCTCTGCCAGGGTCAGCATAGCGCCATCGCGCACGAACTCCCGACTGACGTATTTGCCCTCCAAGGGCCAGATCCGGTCTTCCAGCCACTCCTGCAGGGGGATATCGTCAGCCAGACCGCGAAACAGCGACATGGGTGTGTGGCCATGGGCATTGACAAAGCCCGGCATCAGAATGTGATTGCTCAACTCAACGCGGCGTTTGCAGGAAAGACCCTTAGCCTCATTAATTGGAACTATAGCTTCGATGCGCTTGTTGTTGATGATCAGGGCATGGTCTGTGATTACGGCGTCTCGAGGCACGACTGGTACGATCCAGGCCGCTTCGATAATGAGGTCGGCTTCAGGGTTAGGGACAGGGCTCAAGCGTTAAAACTCCGTGTTGGCTCAGGGCGAAAAATCATTTGGAAACAGCCAAAATTCTGTATTGCGATTATACCTGTTTGACGCCCAAAAGGCGCGCTGGATTTAGTGCGGCTTGCCCTCATCTAAGTGATTGAAAAACATATAGAAAATATTAGGAAAAATCGATCTCGGCAGTGTCAATTTAGGTTCAATCCGTGGTAGAATTCACCCCTGTTTGAATGGCTAAAAATCATCCAGGATTTAGGACAATTTAGTCCCGTCATATAGCAGTTGGATTGCCGGGGTTATGGCTAGATTTACCGGGAGTTTGACTCAGCGTTTCGCGGGGTCAATCGGGATGCCTGAGTCACCGCCGCTCAATTCGTAGAAACTATTTCAAGAGCACGTGCAAAATTAATAACAACAGCCGTCAATCGCAGCTATTTGTTCCAGCAGTCCGGCGCCTTCGCCTTGACCCCATTGGTAATAGGTGCGTTCGACCCGCCGAGTTTTAGGAAATCTCAAAAGTATGTCTGAATTTGCCAAGCAGGTTTTACCTGTCGCATTAGAAAGTGAGATGCGTGAATCCTATCTCGCTTATGCCATGAGCGTGATAGTGGGTCGAGCCTTACCGGATGTGAGGGACGGCCTGAAGCCCGTGCATCGGCGTGTGCTATTCGCTATGAACGTGCTATCGAATGACTTCAACAAACCCTATAAAAAGTCAGCACGTGTGGTGGGTGATGTCATTGGTAAATATCACCCCCACGGGGATACTGCGGTTTACGACACCATTGTGCGGATGGCGCAGGACTTTTCCTTGCGTTACCCACTGGTTGACGGTCAGGGGAACTTCGGCTCTATCGATGGTGACGCCGCAGCGGCGATGCGATACACCGAGATTCGGATGGCAAAAATCGCCCACGATTTACTTGCCGATCTTGATAAAGAAACGGTCGACTTCTCGCCCAACTATGACGGCACAGAGCACATCCCGGATGTGCTGCCTACCCAGGTTCCTAACCTGCTGGTTAATGGCTCATCTGGTATCGCGGTGGGCATGGCTACAAATATTCCACCCCATAATCTGAGCGAGGTGATTGAGGGTGTTATCGCGCTTCTGGATAACCCCGATGCCGATGTCGATGACCTGATGCAACATATTCAGGGCCCGGATTTTCCGACCGCAGGCATCATCAATGGCAAGGCCGGTATTGTGCAGGCCTATCGAACTGGTCGCGGGCGCATCTATGTCCGAGCCAAGGCCGAGGTTATCGAAGACGAGAAAAGCGGTAAGCAAACGATCATCGTTACCGAGATTCCCTATCAGCTGAATAAATCCAAGCTGATCGAGCGCATAGCAGAACTGGTAAAAGAGAGGAAGATTGAAGGTATCACCGAACTCCGCGATGAGTCAGATAAAGACGGATTACGCATAGTCATTGAGCTGCGTCGCGGCGAAATGGGAGACGTGATACTTAATAACCTGTACGCCCAAACCCAGATGCAGTCTGTGTTTGGCATCAATATGGTGGCTCTGGTCGACGGCCAGCCCCGGCTCTTAAATCTCAAGGAAGTATTGGAGGCGTTTCTGCGTCACCGCCGCGAAGTGGTGTCCCGCAGAACATCCTATCTGTTACGCAAGGCGAGGGAACGGGGTCACGTGCTGGAAGGGCTTGCGGTTGCGCTGGCCAACATCGATACAGTTATTGAATTGATAAAGAGTTCTCCCACCTCGGCAGAGGCCAAAGAAAAGTTGCTGGCTCGCTCCTGGAAATCGGACAGCGTTCTGGCCATGTTAGGTGAAGTGGGTGCCGATGCCTGTCGCCCGGATGGACTGGATGAGCGCTATGGTTTGAAAGAGGCGGAATATTTCCTTTCCCCAGATCAGGCGCAGGCTATTCTCGAGCTACGGCTGCACCGCCTCACAGGGTTGGAGCATGAGAAACTCATCAATGACTACAAGGAATTGTTAAAACAGATAGCTGACTACCTGGATATTTTGCAGAACCAGGCGCGTCTGTTACAGGTAGTTCGCGATGAGCTGGAAGCTGTCAGCAAAGAATATAGCGATGAGCGCCGTACCGAGATCGTCGGGTCCCAAATGGACCTTACGCTTGAAGACCTGATCTCTGAAGAAGATCGCGTGGTGACTATTTCGCAATCGGGCTATGCGAAGTCACAGCCGCTTGCTGATTATGCGGCGCAGCGCCGCGGTGGTACCGGTAAATCTGCCGCCAGCGTCAAAGACGAAGATTTTGTCGAACACCTTCTGATTGCGAACACCCACGACACCTTGCTGTGTTTCAGTAGCGTTGGCAAGGTTTACTGGATCAAGGTATACCAGATCCCGATAGCCAGCCGCGCGTCAAGAGGCAAGCCGCTGGTGAATATCCTGCCATTAGAAGAGAACGAGCGTATCACCAGTATGCTGCCGGTGAGCGAATACAGCGAAAACCACTTTGTTTTCATGGCCACATCAAACGGCACAGTGAAGAAAACCGCACTCACCAACTTTGCTCGCCAGCGGAGTGTGGGCCTGCGTGCCATTGAGCTGGACGAGGGTGATGCGCTGGTCGGCACGGCCGTGACTGATGGTAGTAAAGACGTCATGTTAGTGAGCAGTAGCGGGAAAACGATCCGTTTCGCCGAAGCTGACGTCAGAGCGATGGGCCGCACGGCCAGAGGTGTGCGCGGGATCAAGATGGCTGAAGGCTTCGCCATGATAGCCTTGATAATCCCGGAGCCCGAGCAATACATCCTCTCAGTAAGCGAAAACGGCTACGGTAAACGTACCCGCACCGACGAATTTCCTGTCTACGGGCGCGGCGGTCAGGGTGTGATTGGTATGCAGGCCAGTGACCGCAACGGCGCAGTGGTTGGCGCGGTGCAGGTCACTGACAGCGACGAGATCATGCTGATTTCAGACAAGGGCACCTTAGTTAGAACCCGGATTGATGAGGTTTCTGTGCAAGGCAGAAACACCCAGGGTGTGCGCATGATACGTCTCAAGCAAGGCGAAAAACTGGTAGGGCTCGAGCGGGTGGAAGAACCAGATGAAGCAATCGAGGCACAGGATGAGTCAGCTGGTCCAGTGACTGAGGCGCCCACCAATACCAGTGCGGCCGATACTAATTCTGGCGGCGATCAAGATAGCGCTGATGAAAGCGCGCCGGAGTAAAAGTCTCTCCTTGGTCTTCGGGTTTTCCATGTTAGTGGAGATACACTTGCTCGCACAGCAGTGGAATACATATTCAAATGTCGAATAAGCAAAACATAGTTGCGTTCCTGGGGCCATATGGCACATTTTCTCAGGCTGCAGTCATCAATCATTTTGGCAATGAATGCAAGCTTTACCCCTGTGCAACGATTGATGAAGTTTTTGCCGCCGTGGCCCAGCAGGCGGCAGAATTTGGTGTGGTGCCAGTTGAAAATTCTACTGAAGGGCCAGTCAATAATACGCAGGATTGTTTTGTTGATAGCCGGGCGCAAATCGTCGGTGAAGAAATTGTGCCGATTGAGCACAACCTGCTGGCACCGGTTGGTTCGGAAGACATGGCGATTCGGGTGATTGCCTCTCACAAGCAATCACTGGCGCAGTGTCGGGATTGGATACAGGCAAACTACCCCGAGGCGCAGCTGTTGGAGTGCACTAGCAATGCAGATGCGGCGAATCGCGTTTCGGCAGCGGAAGGCGTGGCCGCCATCGCCGGTGAGGTTGCTGCGGAAACCTATGGTTTGCACATATTGGCACACAACATTCAGGATCAAGAAGACAACCGCACCCGTTTCCTGGTGCTGCATCTGACGGCGGTGGCAGCAAGTGGGGTGGACAAAACCAGCATCCTTGTTTACACAGAGAATAAACCAGGCGCGCTGTTTCGCGTGCTGGAACCTTTCGAGCGTTTACAAATAAGTCTCACCAAAATTGATTCACGGCCATCTAAGAAAGAAGCCTGGGCCTATGTATTCTTTATCGATTTTGAAGGTCATGTCGATGACGAGAATGTAAAGCAGCTTTTTTCCAGGCTTGAAGGCTGTACGGAAGAGGTAAAGGTCCTGGGCTCTTATCCGGCCTTCACGGAGCTTGCTAGTCAGGAAGAGAGGCCGTGAGTTTGTTGAATACGGCAGCCGCCCTGAACAGCCAGCGGATCTGTATCGTTGGACTGGGCATGATTGGCGGCAGCATCGCCCGCGGCCTAAGACGGGCATTGCCAGATTTGACCATTAGCGCAGTTGATCAGGATGCTGAAGCCCTGAAGACTGCTTGGGAAGATGGCACGCTCACTGCCTCTGGCAGCATTGAAGAACTGCTGAGCAGTGCTGACCTGGTAATCCTTGCTGTCCCACCCCTGACACTGCCCAATTTTCTGGCGCAACTGCAGACTCATGCTCAATCACATGCTGTTTTTACTGACGTGGGAAGCGTCAAGACTCACATTATAGAAGCCTTGGCTGACTGTGATGCAAACTTTGCATCCCGGTTTGTGCCTGGTCACCCTATTGCAGGTTCGGAAAAGAGTGGCTATCTGGCGGCAAACCCCGACTTGTTCGCTGGTCGCAAGTTGATTCTCACTCCACTGCCGCAAAATAGTGCGGCAGCAGCCGCCGAAGTAAACCGACTATGGCGTGCCCTGGGGGCAGAGGTGTTGGGTATGTCGCCCAGCCGTCACGATGAGGTACTCGCTGCCACCAGCCATCTGCCGCACCTTTTGGCTTATGCGATCGTGGATCTCCTGCTGCATCAGGATTCCAGCGAGGATATTTTTCGCTATGCCGCCGGCGGATTCGCAGACTTCAGTCGAGTTGCTTCCAGCAATGCACAGATGTGGTCTGATGTCTTTGTTGCGAACGCGGAAGCCACGGAAAAGGTTCTGGATCAGTATATCGACTATTTGCGGAGCCTGAAGGCACTCATTAATCAGCGCGCAGGCGAAGACCTCAAAACCATCTTTCAGCGGGCAAAGCAGACCCGCGACAACTTTGTTTTACGAATTTTAAATCCAGCACAGGCAATGGCAATGAACAATACCCCCTCAAGCTATCGGATCAGTCCCGGTGGCTCGGTGACTGGCACGATTCGCGTGGCAGGTGACAAATCCATTTCTCATCGCTCTATCATCTTTGGGGCGTTGGCGAAAGGCGTGACCAGGGTAACTGGATTCCTGGAGGGGGAAGACGCCATGAATACGGTGGCTGCATTTAGAGAGATGGGAGTGACGGTTACGGGGCCAGAGAATGGTGAGCTCACAATCTTTGGTGTTGGCATGCAGGGCCTGCAGCCGCCACGCAAGCCGCTTTATATGGGAAACAGCGGCACCGCCATGCGTTTGTTGGCTGGTTTGCTGGCGGCACAGCCCTTTGATTCCGAGTTAACGGGAGATGAGTCCCTAAGTGGGCGCCCCATGGAGCGAATAGTCAAGCCGCTAGGCCAAATGGGGGCGAGTATTGAAATGTCGGCGGCCGGAACGCCGCCGCTGCGAATAACTGGGGCAGACCTAGTGGGTCTTAGCTACGACATGCCTGTGGCCAGCGCCCAGGTCAAATCCAGTCTATTGCTCGCTGGATTGTTTGCTGAGGGCAAGACCTCGGTTACCGAGCCAGCGATCTGCCGTGATCATACTGAGCGGATGCTGCGTGGCTTTGGCTATGAATTGGAGGGAGGATATCCCGAAGCCGTGGTCACTCTCTTCGGCGGAGGTTCATTACAGGCGACTTCGATCGATGTGCCCGCAGACATCTCATCGGCAGCATTTTTTTTGGTCGCGGCGGCAATTACGCCCGGATCAGAGTTGATCTTGCAACATGTCGGTGTCAATCCAACCCGCACCGGAATTATTGAGCTGCTGCGCCAGATGGGCGCGAGGATAGAGGTAAGCAATGAGAAAGAAGTAGGTGGTGAGCCGGTTGCGGACCTCACCGTGCGCTATTCATCACTGCAGGGCATCGAAATTGACCCGGCGCTGGTTCCCCTAACGATAGATGAATTTCCCGTCTTGTTCGTGGCGGCTGCCTGTGCCGATGGCCGCACTGTGCTGCGTGGCGCAGAAGAGTTACGGGTGAAGGAAAGCGATCGCATTGAAGCCATGGCAGAAGGGCTCAAGACTTTGGGTATCGAGTTGGAAACCTTTGCCGACGGCATCAGGATAGAGGGGGGTACCGGGCTCGGCGGCGGCATCATAGATAGCCACGGCGATCACCGCATCGCCATGGCGTTTGCCGTAGCAGGTTTGCGGGCCAGCGCCGAAATCGAAATTCTTAATTGTCAGAATGTCGCCACATCTTTTCCTGGGTTTGTCTCTCAGGCAACTGAGGTAGGACTAAAGATAGAAGAGCTATCTGATTGAATAATATAGATATACCTGTTATCACAATTGACGGTCCATCGGGCACCGGCAAGGGCACAGTCGCGACCGCATTGGCCGCCAGGCTGGGCTTTCACCTGCTCGATAGTGGCGCTCTGTACCGGGTGCTCGGCGTTGCCGTAGCGCATGCCAGCATTGATCTGCAGGATCATGAGGCAATAGCACAACTGGCTCGCGGACTGGACATCAGGTTTGGGCAGGAGGGCCCGGGTAGCGTGGCCCTGGCCGGAACAGATATCTCTCTGGAAATACGCACCGATTTGGGCAGCGATATGGCGTCCAGGGTGGGCGCGATTCCTGCTGCCCGGGAAGCGTTGATGGATCGCCAACTGGCTTTCCGCCAGCCTCCTGGCCTGGTGGCCGATGGCAGGGATATGGGCACCGTGGTTTTTCCAGCTGCGAATCCGAAAATCTATCTCACAGCGAGTGTGGAGGAGCGCGCCCAAAGGCGCTATAAGCAGTTGTTAGATAAGGGGATTGATGCTATTCTGCGCGACCTTTTGCAGGACCTGAGCGAGCGGGATGAGCGCGATAGTGAGCGCAGCATATCTCCATTGAAACCTGCCGACGATGCGATAGTCATCGACACTACCCACTTAAATGAAGTGGAAGTGATGGCACAAGTTATGGATCTCGTCCAGAAGGCGCTTTCAGCGCCCTGACACCCCCTCCGGAGCGGTGAGTCCAGCAAAAGCAATTTGGGATTCCTGTTTTGCCTTACCAGCACGCCAAATCAGTGAATCAATTGTAATAACCCCATGATGGCTGGATCGTGGTTATAGTTACAATCTGCATTATAAAAAGATTGTAATCTATTGACTTAAATGGATTAAATAATGAGTGAAAGTTTTGCAGATTTGTTCGAGCAGAGCCTCGAGCAAGTAGATATGACCCCCGGTGCGATCGTTACCGGAACCGTAATAGACATCGACAGTGACTGGGTTACCGTCCACGCCGGACTGAAGTCCGAAGGTGTCATCCCCCGCATTCAATTTCTGGACGAACAGGGCAACCTGTCTCTGGAAGTCGGCGATGAAGTGAAAGTTGCTCTGGAAACTGTTGAAGACGGTTTCGGAGAAACTCGCCTGTCCCGTGAAAAGGCTAAGCGTGCCGAATCCTGGATGGAACTGGAAGCGGCTTATGAGAATAACGATATTGTCACCGGTGTCATTAATGGCAAGGTTAAGGGTGGTTTCACAGTCGACCTGAATAATATCCGTGCTTTCCTGCCGGGCTCCCTGGTAGATGTGCGCCCGGTTCGCGACACCCTCCACCTGGAAGGCCAGGAACTGGAATTCCGTCTGATCAAACTCGATCGCAAGCGCAATAATGTAGTGGTTTCCCGCCGAGCAGTGCTGGAATCTGTCAGCACTGAAGAGCGTGACGCATTGCTGGAGCGCCTGCAGGAAGGCATGTCGGTCAAGGGTATCGTCAAGAATCTGACTGATTACGGTGCCTTCGTTGACCTTGGCGGTGTCGATGGTCTCCTCCACATTACCGACATGTCGTGGAAACGCATCAAGCACCCAAGCGAGATCGTCAACGTTGGCGATGAAATTGACGTCAAAGTATTGAAGTTCGACCGCGAGAGAAACCGCGTCTCCCTTGGTCTGAAGCAATTGGGTGAGGATCCATGGGTTGCTATCAAAGCCCGCTACCCTGAGAACACCCGCGTTAAGGCAGTGGTGACAAATCTCACAGATTACGGCTGTTTTGCTGAGCTGGAAGAGGGTGTTGAAGGTCTGGTTCACGTTTCCGAAATGGATTGGACCAACAAGAATATTCATCCGTCCAAGGTTGTACAACTGGGCGATGAGGTCGATGTGATGGTGCTTGATATTGACGAGGAACGTCGTCGTATCTCACTGGGTATTAAACAGTGTTTCCAGAACCCCTGGGATGGCTTTGCCGAGAACTTCAAGAAAGGCGACAAGATCTCGGGCAGCATTAAATCAATCACTGATTTCGGCATCTTTATAGGCCTTGACGGCAATATTGATGGTCTGGTGCACCTATCTGACATTTCCTGGGACGAAACTGGTGAGGAAGCCGTTCGCAATTATAATAAGGGCGATGAAATTGAGACTGTCATTTTATCTATCGACCCGGAGCGCGAGCGTATCTCTCTCGGCATTAAGCAGCTTGAGGACGACCCATTCATGGATTACGTGGGTGGCTTCGAGAAGGGTACTGTAGTTAAGGGTACAGTGACTGAAGTTGACGCGAAGTCAGCCATGATCAACCTCGCTGAGGGTGTAGATGGTGTATTGCGCGCTTCCGAGATTAGCCGTGACAAGGTTGAAGATGCTCGCAACGCGGTGAAGGAAGGTGAAGAAATTGACGTCAAGATCGTCAGTGTGGATCGCAAGAACCGCGTGCTGAGCTTGTCTGTGAAGGCAATCGAGATCGATGATGAGAAGGCTGCGATTAAAGAGCATAAGAACTCTGACGCGGTTGACGTCTCTCCCGGCACTATTGGTGATCTCATCAAAGCCGAGATGGATAAAAACTAGTGGTTACAGTGGCTTACGCTTGTGGTAGGCTGCTAAAAATCAACTCAAGTAGCGTTGAATCGGCGCGATCGGGCATTAGGGCAGGGGATAAAAATGACTAAGTCTGAACTGATAGATCGTATCGCTGGAAAGCAAACCCAGCTGTCCTCCAAGGACGTGGAGCTGGCCGTGAAGGCAGTGATTGAGTATATGTCGCAGGTATTGTCCGAAGGCGGGCGCATTGAAATTAGAGGCTTCGGCAGCTTTTCTCTCCACTACCGGGTACCTCGCATTGGGCGCAATCCCAAGACGGGAACCCCGGTGGCTCTTAGTGGAAAGTATGTGCCTCACTTTAAGCCGGGCAAAGAACTTCGCGACCGGGTCAATAATAGTTTGCTGACTGAAAATCAGTTCTAACTTTTTTCAGCGCCTGACTTAGAGAAACGGCATAGCCTGTCAGGCTATGCCGTTTTTTGTTTCTCCCTTGGAGGAGGAATACGTTGAGGGAACAAAGCCGAGGAAAGCTATCTGCTTCACCGCTCATGCGAAATCTAACAAATTTTCTGTCTGGTTTTTTTCTGCTGCTGGTATTCGTCGCAGCGATCACCTTCTCATATTTTAATACCGAGCCGGTTCGTATTAATTTCGGGAGTCTGAGCTTTGCACCATTGCCTGTATCCGTCTGGATAATTAGTGCATTCGTCTGCGGTGGGATCCTGGGTTTGATCCTTGGGCTAGGTGTGTTTCGTCGACTGAAATACAGGGCGGAGATTCGCCGCCTGAAAAAAGAACTCGCCAACGCGAAGCAGGAAGTTAATCACCTTCGCACTCTCTCTCTACGGGACCTCGATTAATGGGCAATTTAGAGATCTACGGGCTGCTGTTGACTGCTATTTCTGCAGGGTGGCTGCTGGGAAAGCTAGGCAATCGCTCAAACAAACAGACAGGTGATGGGCTGGGATCTATTTTCCATGACTATTTTGTCGGGCTCAATTACCTATTGAACGATGAGCCAGACGAGGCAATCGACACCTTCATCAAAGCCCTCGAAATAAACAGTGAGACTGTTGAGACTCATCTTGCATTGGGAGCATTGCTGAGGCGCCGGGGCAAGGTAGATAAAGCGATCAAAGTCCATCAGACGCTACTGGCCCGCCCCGGGCTGGAGGCCGATATGGCTGACGCCGCCCGTATCCAGCTTGCGCAAGACTATATCACTGGTGGCTTGCTGGATCGCGCTGAGCGTCTGCTGAAAGAGTTAATGCAGGAAAATTCTGTGGCAAAGTGGGAAGCGCTGCAGTTGCTGATTACGATCTACCAGACAGAGAAGGAGTGGGAGAGTGCTGTGGCCTGTACTCAGGAATTACTATCCAATGCCCGCTACAAGAAAGACTCAGACTGGAACGCTCGGGCTGCGCACTACTGTTGTGAGATCGCTGAGCAATTTATCGACAAGGAGGAGAATGGCAAAGCCCGCGACAGCATCAAGCGGGCATTCGGCTTCAGGCGTCACAGCGTACGAGCTGCTGTGCTGTTAGCGAGAATTGAGCAGCGGCTAGGAAATTTCAAAGCGGCGAATCGGGAATATCTGAGGATCATGCAACAAAATCCGGCCTTCGTCCCCCAGATACTCAAAGCGATGCGCAAAAGCTTTGCTGCAATTGATAAACTGCCTGACTTTAAACACTCTCTGAGCGATCACGTTTCCAATCATTTTGATCCCGTTGCACTGAACATGCTGGTGCAGCTCATCACGGAGTCCGATGGCAGTGAAGCGGCGATTCGATTCTTGCGCATGAAGATTGCTAGTGAGCCATCGGTGACAGCGGCAACGCAGCTGCTGAAACTGGAGGCTGGGTTGCAGGAAGAAGCTCAGGCTACGGATCTGGAGCGAATCCACCAGATGCTCGAGAACATGTTGAAAAAAAGAGCTGGCTATCAATGCAATCAATGCGGATATGAATCAAAAAACCTGTACTGGCTGTGCCCAAGTTGTCATACCTGGGACAGTATAGAACCAAACTATAAAAACGGGATATAGTGACCAACCCTCAGGCGACAATTCTGGGTACTCAACTCTCAGGCACTCAGCCCCGGCACTTCGCAAGGAGATTCAAGTGGTCAACAAACCAATCATCATAGCGCTGGATTTTCCCACTGCGACATCGGCTGAACAGTTTCTCACCCAGTTGGATCCTGGGGACTGCCGGGTAAAAATTGGTAAAGAGTTATTCACTGCTGCGGGCCCTGAATTTGTCCGTCGCGTGGTTGGTCTTGGCTTCGATGTGTTTCTTGATCTTAAGTTTCATGACATCCCTAATACGGTTGCGGGTGCGGTTCGAGTCGCTGCAGAACTGGGCGTATGGATGCTGAACGTGCATGCCAGCGGCGGCGTTGCCATGATGACTGAAGCACGCATCGCGCTTGATAGTGGCGCTGGTCCAAGGCCGCTTCTGATTGCGGTGACAGTGCTGACTAGCCTGACGGCATCTGACTTGCAGCAAATGGGCATACCCAGTGACCCGGCCGAGCAGGTAAGCAGACTGGCAGCCTTGACGGCACAATGCGGCCTTGATGGCGTGGTGTGTTCGGCGGCAGAAACTCCCATGCTGCGCCAGCAGTTTTCAGGGGAGTTCGCGCTGGTTACGCCCGGAATCAGGCGTCCCGAGGATGCAAGCGGGGACCAGAAGAGAGTGGTGGGTCCGACTGACGCGATGGCGATGGGGAGTACATATCTGGTGGTTGGGCGCCCAATAACGCAGGCGGATTCGCCGGCTGAGGCGCTTGCGCAGTTTAATTCTGCCGTGGCTAGCGTTAGCTGAATTTCGGTCTACACTGAGTGGCGGTGACCCCAGGTCTCCGTGAAACTTTCCCAATAGCTTACTGATAAGGATATTAGTATGAAGACACTCGACTTTTTCCGAGCCGCCTGCCTGGCCATGCTCTGTATTTTTGCGCCTTTCGCTTTCGCAGCAGAGGTCCCTCAGAACACGACTGAGCAGACAGTCATGCTGGACATTAATCAAGCGGATGCGGCCTCGATTGCCTCAGCTCTGGAAGGCATTGGTCCAGCCAAGGCCAAGGAGATTGTTGCCTATCGTGAAATGTTTGGCAGCTTTCGTACCCTGGATGAGTTGTTAGAAGTGCCCGGAGTTGGCGCTGTCACTCTGGAGAAGAATCTCAGCCGTATTCTGATTCAGGGGAACTAGCGCTGCTGTCCGGAAATCAGGCGCTTTGGCCCGCGTTGAAAGTGCCTGATTGAATCCGCTGTGAGCCTGGATTCGGGCTATAATCCGGGCTTTAGCAGAACATGGAAACAGCCTCGGATGTCTAGCCTGGTGCTGCCAGCAGGTGTATTTGTAATATCGGTGATTCTTACCGGATTGCTGCGAGCGCTGGCGCTGCGAATTCGCATACTGGATGTGCCTGTTGACCGATCCGCGCATTCCGCTCCTACGCCGGTCGGTGGTGGTGCTGCGATCGTGCTTCTGAGCGCTGCCTCTGCCTTCTACTTTTACGCTGACGGCACCCTGCCGCACTCAATCTTCATGGCATTACTCGGCGCCTATGTGATTGCATTTTTAGGGTTTATTGACGATCTCAGGAGTATTCACGCCAAGTGGCGCGTACCGCTGCATATTGCCGCGGCGATCTGGTCTGTTGCCTGGCTGGGTGACGTGGCTCCCATCGACTTTGGTCTGGTATCGATTAATTCGCAGTGGATACTCCAGCCACTGGCGGTTGTTGCCCTGGTGTGGCTGCTCAATCTTTATAATTTCATGGATGGGATTGATGGCATCGCAGGATCTGAACTGGTCTGTGTCAACCTAGTGTCATTATTCTTCGTTATAAATAGCACGGATTACAGCGTTACGCTGATTATAATGGTGTTGGGTGCGGCCAGTGCTGGTTTTCTGGCCTGGAACTGGGAGCCGGCGAGAATATTTATGGGTGACGTCGGCAGTGGCTTTAGCGGCTTTATGCTGGGTCTCCTGGCGCTGATAACCATGCAGCAGGGCAGTATGACTGTTTGGTCCTGGCTGATCTTGCTGGGGGTGTTCGTGGTGGATGCCACCATAACCCTGTTGCGGCGCTTGCTGGTAGGGGAAAGGTGGTACGTTGGGCATACCTCCCACGCCTATCAGCACGCGGCGCGCCACTATAAGAGTCACGGCAAAGTGACGATGACTGTTGTATTAATAAACATTTGCTGGCTAACGCCCTGGACTGTCGCCAGCGTGGTATTTCCAAAACTGGGATTTTTTCTCAGTTTGCTCGCATTGGGCCCCTTGGTTATGCTGGCGCTCAAGTTTGATGCAGGAAAGTCAGGCCAATTCGCCATGACCGATTAGCCTGCGGATTCTTGCGCAGTTGCGATATCCCTGGGCCGGTTGATCTTTGGTCCCGAACTGCAGAAACGAACTGCGGGACCGATCAGCGCAGAACCAGAAGAACAGCTAAAATAAAGCATTGAATGAGAGACAGCCCAATTTAGAAATATGAAGATAAAAATGCCGGCCCGAAACCACAACTCTGTGAAGGGATAAACTGGGCCTGCAGCTTCTCGGGAATACACATGCAATTACTCACAATTCCATTATCACGCTCGCTGAAACAAATGCTCATGATGGCTGCGGATGTGCTCATGCTGTTCATGGCACTAGCGTTTTCTTTCATGCTATTGAGAGCAGATTTGTTGGGCCAGGACCAACGGTTTTACTTCTTTTTCTCTCTGGCCACCGCGCTCAGCATTCTGTTCTTTATTCGTATTGGTTTGTACCGCATTGTGCTGCTCTATATGGGGCTGCAAGCCGGCTTTCTGATGTTACAGGCTGTGACCTTGGCAACCTGCCTGTTGGCCGCGACCTATTTCTTCACCCAAACCGCCGCAACGGCTGATTATTCTGTCTTACCTATTTTCTGGATGATCTCTTTGCTGCTTATTGGCGGCAGTCGTTTCGTTGCCAAGGTGCTGTTGCGGAGCCTGATCCAGAATTTTAGGCCAAAAGAGCCAGTGGTCATTTACGGTGCCGGTAGCTCCGGTATGCAGTTGGTGGTGTCATTACAAACCGGTGATCAATACCTGCCTGTCGCTTTCGTCGACGATGGTCAGAGCATGATTGGCAGCACCGTGCATGGTATTCGAGTTTACAGCCCTAATTCACTCTATGAATTAATCGAGACCTATTCCGTGCGCCAGATTTTGCTGGCAATCCCGTCTGCGACTCACGCTGAGCGTAAAGAAATCTTGAATCGACTCGAGCATTTACCGGTTCACGTTCGCACTGTGCCCGATCTTTTCGACATGGTGTCTGGCAAAGTTGGTGTGGATGAGATTCGAGATATCGATATTGAAGATTTGCTGGGCAGGGATATTGTGCCGCCCAATCCTGAATTGCTGGGTGCCTGCATCACCGGGCAGTCGGTGATGGTGACCGGTGCTGGAGGTTCCATTGGTTCCGAGCTTTGTCGCCAGATTATCAATATTAGTCCGGCCAGAGTCGTACTGCTGGACTCCTTTGAGTTTGGCCTCTATGCCATTGAAGGGGAGTTGCGGGAGGGTCTTAAAGCCATCGAAGGTGGTGACCAGATTGAAATCGTTGCGCTGTTAGGGTCAGTCTGCAACAAGGCGCAAATGGACAGCGTAATTAAAAGCTTTGAAGTTGATACGGTCTACCATGTGGCAGCCTACAAGCAAGTACCGATGGTAGAGAAGAATATCGTTGAAGGAACGCAGAACAATATTTTTGGCACCCTGACTTCTGCCCAGGCCGCCGAGCTCAATGGCGTTAAAAACTTTGTACTGATTTCTACTGACAAGGCAGTTCGGCCTACTAACTTTATGGGGGCCACGAAACGCTTCGCCGAGCAGGTTTTACAGGCGATGGCGCAACGGGGTAGTGCGACTCGCTTTAGTATGGTGCGATTCGGCAACGTGCTGGGGTCTTCGGGGTCAGTTGTCCCTCTATTTCGTCGGCAGATTAGTGGCGGAGGGCCGGTTACTGTCACGCACCCCGAAGTGACGCGATATTTTATGACTGTGCAGGAAGCCGCTCAGTTGGTAATTCAGGCCGGCTCCATGGCAACAGGTGGTGACGTCTTCGTGCTTGATATGAATGAGCCCATCCGCATCGTGGATTTGGCCAAGAAGATGGTTCATCTGATGGGCTATGACGTTAAGGATGAGAATGCCTACCGGGGAGATATCGCAGTTGAATACACTGGTCTGCGCCCTGGAGAAAAGCTTTATGAGGAACTGCTGATCGGGGAGTCAGTGACGGGAACCGAGCATCCCAAGATCATGCGCGCGGAAGAAGACACCCTGGCCTGGGGTGCACTGCAAGTGTTGCTGCGTCGCTTGGAGGCTGCCTGCAAAGGAATGCATCTGGCTGAAATCAAATCGGTACTGCTGGAAGCGGTAGATGGCTTTGAGCCTAAGGAAGAGATGAATGACCCGCGTTGGGATATTCCTCGCCAGGCGCTAAGAGGCGAGGACGCCCAGGGAGCAGAAGAGCAAACAGAGGGGGGGCAAGCAACAGAGGAGCCACTCAAGGTTACTCCTCTGTTTAAAGACTAAGTTTAGCGCTCAAAGACTGAGTTTTCCGCGATCTGAACGGCTTGCTTAGTCAGCCCTGCGGACTGAAGTGATCACCACCGGTTCGGTAGGCACATCATTATAGACGCCGCTGCGACCAGTTGCGACACCTGCAATCGCGTCAACCACATCCATGCCTTCCACCACCTTTCCGAAAACAGCATAGCCGAAACCACTCGCCGTCTCGTTGCTATGGTTCAGGAAATCGTTATCCACGAGGTTGATGAAGAACTGGCTGGTTGCGCTGTCGACTACATTAGTCCTGGCCATGGCGAGTGTGCCGCGGTCATTTGGCACATCAGATTTCGCTTCGTTCTTGATTGGCTCGTAAGGAGAGAGCTGCACCATATCAGCATCGAAGCCGCCGCCCTGAATCATGAATCCAGAAATGACGCGGTGAAATATCAAGCCATCGTAAAGTTCGCTGTCGCTATAACGAAGGAAATTCTCCACGGAAATGGGCGCCTTGTCTGCCCATAATTCGATGCGGATCGTGCCCTTATTGGTCTCCATGACCACTACCGGATTGTCTTGAGCGAATGAGCTGAAGCTGACGCTAAACAGCAGGGCCAGAAATAGTGCTCGCATTGTATTCTCCCTTCTCTGGTTTTGATGGTGAGCTTGGTTGAGACAAACTATAACCTAACTCACCGTGGCTGAACCACAGATGACCACAGATAAGTCAAAAAGCAGAGGAAGGGGCCAGGTCGGAGTTGGTGGAAAGAGATGTGGCTGCCCAACCTGGACTCGAACCAGGAACCAAGTGATTAACAGTCACCTACTCTACCATTGAGCTATTGGGCAGCAGAGTCAAATTTTCAGCGGTATTCTAGCAGGAAATCGGGTTTCCCGTAGTCTCAGTAGTCGCCTGACGGCTAGGCTAAACTGAGGTTTCCCTGAAAAGGCGCGTAGTCTAAAGAGAAATTGGAAATCGGTCAACCATCACCAAGCGTTGCGAGGGAGAATGTTGTACCCTTATGGGCTTTCCCGGCTCGCGACCAGACGGCGTCACGTTTGGGGTCCGCTAGTCGATCTATTAGTTGCAGCAGCCTCGCAGTATGTCTAAGCCATTCCAGTTAGAGTCAAGCTTCAAGCCTGCCGGGGATCAGCCCGCAGCCATTGCCAGCCTAGTTGAGGGGCTGGAAGACGGTCTGCACGCTCAAACCCTGCTGGGCGTCACCGGGTCTGGTAAAACTTTTACCATAGCCAATGTTATAGAACAGGTGCAGCGGCCAACCCTGGTAATGGCGCCGAACAAGACTCTCGCTGCGCAACTCTATGGCGAATTCAAGGAATTCTTTCCGCACAATGCCGTGGAATATTTCGTCTCCTATTACGATTATTATCAGCCTGAAGCTTATGTGCCTGCATCTGATGTCTATATAGAAAAAGACGCCTCGATTAATGACCATATTGAGCAGATGCGGCTGTCCGCGACCAAGGCCTTGCTGGAGCGTCAGGATGTAATCGTCGTCGCGACGGTGTCTGCCATCTATGGCTTGGGCGATCCAAATTCCTATCTGCAGATGGTCGTACACCTGGACCGTGGTGACCGTATGGACCAGCGCAAATTATTGCGCCGTCTGGCGGACTTGCAGTACACCCGTAATGATATGGAGCTGCGCCGTGCCACTTACCGGGTGCGAGGCGATGTCATCGATATCTATCCCGCTGAATCTGAGCGGCATGCCATCCGCATTGAGTTGTTCGATGATGAAGTTGAAAAACTCTCCTATTTTGACCCGCTAACAGGCGCCTTGATCAAAGAAGTGCCCAGACTGACTGTATTCCCCAAGTCTCACTACGTGACGCCCCGGGAAAAGTTGCTGGCTACACTTGACGACATCAAAATTGAACTGCATGAACGCCTTAAGCAGCTGACTAGCAACAACCGCCTGGTGGAAGCACAGCGCCTGGAACAGCGTACAAAGTTTGATCTGGAGATGATCCAGGAGCTGGGCTATTGCAACGGCATCGAAAACTATTCCCGCTATTTGTCCGGCCGTGAATCCGGCGAGCCGCCCCCGACGCTTTATGACTATCTGCCAGACGATGCGCTGGTAGTCTCGGATGAATCCCATGTGTCGATTCCTCAGTTGGGTGCGATGTACAAGGGCGATCGCTCGCGCAAGGAAACTCTGGTGGAGTATGGCTTCCGTCTACCTTCTGCACTGGACAACAGGCCGCTGCGTTTCGAGGAATGGGAGTCGCTTACGCCCCAGATCATCTTTGTGTCGGCAACGCCTGGTCCCTATGAGGAAGAGCATGAAGGGCAGCAAGTGCGACAGGTAGTCAGACCCACTGGCCTGATTGACCCGGAACTAGAAGTGCGCCCCGCCTCGACGCAGGTTGATGATCTGCTGTCTGAGGTGAACCGCGTGGTAGCCCTGAAGGAGCGCGTGCTGGTGACTGTATTGACTAAACGGATGGCCGAGGACCTGACAGATTACCTTGCAGAACACGATGTGCGGGTGCGCTACCTGCACTCGGATATCGATACGGTGGAGCGCTCTGAGATACTGCGAGATCTACGCCTTGGCAATTTTGATGTGCTGGTGGGCATAAATCTGCTGCGCGAAGGGCTGGATATACCCGAGGTATCGCTGGTTGCCATACTGGATGCGGACAAGGAAGGGTTCCTGCGCTCCGAGCGCTCCCTTATTCAAACCATGGGTCGAGCCGCAAGAAATCTGAACGGCAAAGCGATTCTTTATGCCGATACTGTGACCGGATCCATGCAGCGGGCCATGGATGAATCCAATCGTCGCCGGGAAACTCAGTTGGCCTATAACGAGGCTCACAATATCACACCGATCGGGGTGCAGAAACGGGTGCTGGATATTATGGAAGGCGCCTACTCGGCACCGGGCTCTCGAACCCGGCAAAGAACCCGTTCAGTGGCGGAGCCGCAAGGAGATTATGGCACGCTGAACTTTAATGATCCGTACGAAATTCGTAAGGAAATCACCAAGCTGGAGGCGGCCATGTATGAGCAGGCGAAGAACCTGGCATTCGAAGAGGCTGCCGCGACGCGCGACAGTATTGCCGATCTCAAGCAACAACTGCTAAGGCAATGACTTTATAGGATTTTTGAAGATAAATTCTTCGACATTGACGACGCTAATTCCGTATAATCGCGAATCTTTTCTAATGGGACGGCAGGCAATAGGCGCGTAGCTCAGTTGGTTAGAGCGCTACCTTGACATGGTAGAGGTCACCAGTTCGAATCTGGTCGTGCCTACCATTCCATAGAAGTCTACAACGTACAGCGGGTAAAGCGCTGTGCTTGTCATAAAGGAATTAACAAACGATGTTGGGATTGCAGCCTGGCTGCACTTCCAACCTCAAGTATTGGGTTTACGGCATGCCTCAAATCACTCTCCCAGATGGCAGTACTCGGCAATATGATCGGCCTGTAACGGTGGCTGGTGTAGCGGAATCTATCGGTCCAGGCCTCGCAAAAGCGGCCCTGGCTGGACGCGTTGATGGCGTGTTGGTAGATACCTCTTTCACTATAGACAGCGATGCAGAGCTTGCCATTGTGACTGAACGCGATGATGACGGCATTGAGGTCTTGCGCCATTCCTGTGCGCACCTGATGGCCCAGGCTGTGCAGCGCCTGTTTCCCAAGGCGCAGGTCACCATTGGCCCGGTCATAGAAGATGGGTTTTTCTATGATTTTGCGTTCGAGCGCGCGTTTACGCCCGAAGATTTGGCTGCCATCGAAAAAGCCATGAAGGAAATCGTCAAACAGGACCTTACGGTAGAGCGATCCGTGCTGCCGCGCGACGAAGCCATTGCGCTATTCAAGGAGATGGGAGAAGAGTACAAGGTTGAAATCATTGAGAATATACCCGGTGAAGAGCCTCTGTCTTTTTATCGCCAGGGTGATTTTATTGACCTATGCCGTGGTCCCCACGTTCCCAGCACGGGTAAATTCAAAGCCTTTAAACTGACCAGTGTGGCGGGTGCCTATTGGCGCGGCGATTCCGATAAAGAAATGCTGCAGCGAGTCTACGGCACTGCATGGGGGTCGAAGCAGGATTTGAAGCTTTATTTGCAGCGCCTGGAAGAGGCTGAAAAACGCGATCACCGCAAGCTTGGCAAGCAACTGGGGCTCTTTCATTTTCAGGAAGAAGCGCCAGGTATGCCTTTTTGGCACCCTAACGGCTGGACTATGTACCAGGTGATTCAGGATTACATGCAGCAGGTGCAGGTGGATAACGACTACAAGGAAATAAAGACGCCGCAGTTGGTGGATTATTCCTTGTGGGAAAGGAGTGGTCATGCCTCAAAATTTGCGGACGAAATGTTTAGCGTCGAGTCCGACAATCGCATGTATGCAATCAAGCCCATGAACTGCCCGTGCCATATCCAGGTGTTCAATCAGGGTCTGAAGAGCTACCGGGATTTGCCCCTGCGGCTGGCAGAATTTGGTTCCTGCCACCGCTATGAGCCTTCCGGAAGCATGCATGGACTGATGCGTGTGCGCAGTTTTGTGCAGGATGACGGACATATTTTTTGCACCGAAGAACAAATTCAGTCAGAGGTGGCGGATTTCATGCAGCTGCTGTTCTCAGTATATCGGGACTTTGGCTTTGATGAAGTTATTCTGCGGCTATCCACTCGGCCCGAGAAGCGGGTGGGCTCAGATGAGCTGTGGGACAGCGCCGAGCAGGCTCTCAAGGATGCGCTTATCGCCACCGGGCTGGACTGGCAGCTGCAGCCGGGAGAGGGGGCATTTTATGGCCCCAAGATCGAATATTCGCTGAAAGACTGCATGGGGCGAGTGCAGCAATGCGGCACGATTCAGGTGGATTTTTTCCTCCCTGAGCGCCTTGGGGCGACCTATGTGGCGGAAGACAGCAGTCGCAAGACTCCGGTTATGTTGCATCGGGCAATTTTGGGATCTTTCGAGCGATTTATCGGCGTTCTGATCGAACATTATGCCGGCGCTATGCCTACCTGGCTGTCGCCGCAACAAGTGTCAATCCTCAACATTACCGACAAGCAGTCGGAATATTGCCGTAAAGTGGAAGAATCCTTGAAAAATAAAGGGTTTAGGGCCGCTTCGGACTTGAGAAATGAGAAGATCGGCTTTAAAATCCGCGAGCACTCTTTACAGAAGATTCCCTACCTATTGGTAGTAGGCGATAAAGAAGTGGAATCCGGAACAGTGGCAGTGCGCACACGCGGAGGAGAAGACCTGGGAGCGATGACATTTGAAGACTTTTGTGATCACTTGAGCCAGGAGATTTCCAATTACGGCCGCAGTGATAGCTAGGCCCACTGAACTGTGTCCAGCAAAACAAGGTTTGGAAGGAGTTTGATAATTAGCATTCCAGAGAGGTCAGAGCGCTAGCGCCTATTATGAGAAGTAGTGCCAAAAAGCCACTGATTAACGAATTTATTGAAGCCGACGAAGTCCGCCTGGTAGGGGCGGCGGGTGAGCAGGTTGGTATAGTGCCAATCGCAGAAGCCCGAGCGGCGGCTGAAGCAGCCAAACTTGATCTGGTGTTGATCGCACCCGAGGCAGACCCACAAGTCTGCAAGATCATGGATTATGGCAAACACATATTTGATCTGAAGAAGCAGAAAGCGGCCAATAAGAAAAAGCAGCGCCGCATTCATGTGAAAGAGGTCAAGTTTCGACCAGGGACGGAAGAGGGGGACTATCAGGTAAAACTACGCAACCTGAGTCGTTTCCTCGAAGATGGGGACAAAGCCAAGGTATCTCTGAGATTCCGAGGCAGAGAACTCGCCCATCAACATCTTGGGCAGGAGCTGGTACAGCGGATTCGAGAGGATCTGGCTGAATTCGGCACTGTCGAGCAGGAACCCAAGATGGAAGGCCGGCAAATCGTCATGGTACTGGCGCCGGTCAAGAAGCGCCAATAACTTCAGAGGTCAGTGTCTTTGATCCTGTAGCGTGCGCATTGAGCACGTAGTGCAGGGCAGTGATAGAACACTGGCCTTTTTGGTTGTTGGTATTTTATTAGCCATCGCATAAGCGATGAGACGTTGCGCCTTCTTCAACAGCACCGGTCCAACGTTAAATGCGGAGTAGGAAACTATGTCTAAGTTGAAGACCCACAGTGGAGCCGCCAAGCGGTTCAAGAAAACCGGTTCTGGTTTAAAGCGCAAGCGAATGAACAAGAGCCACATCCTGACCAAGAAGACCACCAAGCGTAAGCGTCAGTTACGCGGCACAACCACCGTTCACTCGGCAGATGTAGCCGGCGTAAAGCGCATGCTTAGAGAATCTTAATCCCTAAATTCAGTCAGGAGAAATTTCATGTCCCGAGTAAAACGCGGCGTCGTCGCTAATCGTCGCCATAAAACAGTATTAAAGCAGGCCAAGGGTTATTACGGAGCCCGAAGCAGAATCTTCCGTGTTGCCAAGCAGGCGGTAACCAAGGCAGGTCAGTATGCTTTCCGTGACCGCCGCGCCAAGAAGCGCGTATTCCGCTCGCTATGGATCACGCGAATCAATGCGCAGGCCAGGGAAAATGGCATGAGCTATAGCCAGCTGATTGCCGGTCTCAAGAAAGCTAACATTGAAGTTGATCGTCGCGTGTTAGCTGATCTGGCTGTGCACGACAAGCCCGCTTTCAACGCAATTGTCGACCAAGCCAAAGCTAGCCTAGCGGCCTAAATTTGCGCCAGCGAGCAGTTCATCATGGCTGATTCGGAAACCTTACTGGCGGAAGCACTCCAAGCAATCGAGCATGCATGTGATGAAAAATCACTGGATGCGTTGCGCGTGCAGTATTTGGGTAAAAAGGGCAGCTTCACTGATTTGTTGAAGTCTCTTGGCAAATTACCGGTCGATGAGCGCCCGACAGCTGGCGAGAAGATCAATCAGGCGAAAAAGGCTCTACAGCAAGCTATCGAATCCCGCAGGGGAGAGGTGGTCAGTGTTGCACTGGACGCCAGACTGAATGCTGAGCGTCTTGATGTTACCTTGCCTGGACGTCGACAGAGTAAGGGCGGACTGCATCCCATCACAATTACCATTGAGCGCATCAAATCGATTTTTGCTGCCGCCGGTTACGATGTAGCGGAAGGCCCGGAAATCGAAGATGACTACCACAACTTCGAAGCGCTCAATATTCCTGCCCACCATCCGGCACGTGCTATGCACGACACATTTTATGTGAGTCCTGGCACGGTATTGCGTACTCACACATCTCCCGTACAGGTGCATGTCATGGAAAATGGTGAACCGCCGTTTCGCATGATCTGCCCCGGTCGCGTATATCGCTGCGACTCTGACCTGACTCACACGCCCATGTTTCATCAGGTTGAAGGTCTACTCGTAGATGAGCGCGTAAGCATGGCTGATCTTAAGGGCACTGTTGTGGAATTCCTGCAGGCCTACTTCGAGGTCGACATGCCTGTACGGTTTCGACCTTCCTACTTCCCATTTACCGAGCCTTCGGCAGAAGTGGATATGGGTTGCGTGAGCTGTGGTGGCAGGGGCTGTCGCATCTGTAGCCACACTGGCTGGTTGGAAGTCATGGGCTGCGGCATGGTGCACCCGCGAGTGCTGCAGATGTCGGGCGTGGATACCGAACGCTTTTCCGGCTTTGCTTTCGGGATGGGAGTCGAGCGGCTGGCTATGCTGCGCTATGGCGTGAGTGATTTGCGGCTATATTTCGAGAATGATATTCGCTTCTTGCAACAGTTTAATTAGAGCAGACTATGATTATCAGTGAAAGCTGGCTTCGCGAATGGGTGGATTCAGAATTCAGTACCGAAGAACTGGTAGCGCGGCTCACCATGGCGGGGCTGGAGGTGGATGGAACCGCGGCGGTTGCCCGTGAATTTACGGGCATCGTTGTCGCTGAAGTTAAAGCTGTCGAGCAGCATCCTAATGCTGACAAGCTAAAGGTCTGTGCTGTTTTTGATGGTGAAAACGACTATCAGGTAGTCTGTGGTGCACCCAATGTATGCGCCGGTATGAAAGCGCCGTTCGCCAGTGTCGGTGCAGTCATTCACAGTGATGGCGAGAAGCCTTTCAAAATCAAGAAAGCCAAGCTTCGCGGCGTTGAATCCAATGGCATGCTGTGCTCGGCGGAGGAATTAGGGCTCGAAGAGAGCTCCGGTGGCTTGCTCGCGCTGCCTGCCGATGCGCCGGTGGGTGAAGATGTGAGAACCTACCTGAGCCTTGATGATACTAGCATTGAATTAGACCTGACTCCTAATCGTGGTGATTGTCTCGGCATGCGCGGCGTTGCCAGAGAAGTGGGGGTCATCAGTCGCAAGGACGTGTGCGAACCGGCTGAGTCGGCGGTCGAGATCACTCACCAGGAAGAGTTTCCTATAAAGATCACTGCTGCTGACGCGTGTCCTCGCTATCTGGGGCGAGTCATTCGTGATATTAATCTTGACGCTGAATCACCCCTATGGATGCAGGAGAAGCTCAGGCGCTCAGGGCTGAGAAGCATTGATCCTATTGTCGATGTGACTAACTACGTGCTGATGGAGCTGGGTCAGCCCATGCACGCATTCGATTATGCCAAGCTAGGTGGGTACATAGATGTTCGCATGGCTAAAGAAGGTGAGAAGATTACCCTGCTCGATGGCAAGGAAGTTGCCTTGAATGCAGAAACGCTGGTGATCGCCGATGCGGACAAACCCGTCGCCATGGCAGGCATAATGGGCGGCTTGGCCACTGCAGTGACGGACAGCACCAAAGACGTATTTCTCGAATGCGCATTCTTCGCGCCACTGGCAATCGCCGGCAGGGCTCGCGGATACGGTATGCACACCGATGCCTCGCATCGCTATGAGCGGGGGGTAGACTTCAATTTGCAGCACCGCGCCGTAGAGCGAGCCACAGAGCTGCTGCTGGAAATTGTCGGTGGAGAGCCAGGCCCCATAACCGAGGTAAATGGCACCTTGCCTCCAGGCCAGCAGGTAACCCTGCGACATAACAGCATTGACAAAGACCTAGGTGTGCATATCGAAGCGGATCAGGTGCAGGATATCCTCCAGCGTCTGGGCTTCAGCATTACCCAAAGCAGCAGCGAATCAGTGACCGTCGATGTCCCTAGCTATCGTTTTGATGTCAGCATTGAAGCTGATTTAATTGAAGAGCTGGCGCGGATATACGGCTATGACAATATCCCGCAGTCTGCAGGACTGAGTCCGCAGCGGTTTCCGCGCAGCTCCGAGCGCTCACTCAGTCTCAACCGTTTGCGTGAGCACCTGGTGACCCTCGGCTACCAGGAAATCATCTCCTACAGCTTTGTTGATCCGATGCTCTCTGAACTCGTGACCGGCTCTAAGGCGCAAACGGTGCCTCTGCAGAACCCCATTTCCGAGGAAATGGGCGTCATGCGCACCAGTCTGTTGCCTGGATTGCTCAGCAGCTACCAGCATAACGCCAATCGCCAGCACGAGCGCGTGCGCTTCTTCGAAACGGGTCTTGTGTTTCAGCAGTCAGATTCGGGACTGCGTCAGCTTGCCAAGCTTGGTGGCCTAATAGCAGGTGAAAAACTGCCTCAAAACTGGAACAATAGCAATGAGTTAGTAGACTTTTTTGACCTGAAAGGTGATGTCGAGGTACTGGCAGAGCTGGGTGGCACAAGCGGCCATTTTCAGTTTCAGTCCGCGTCCGAGCCGGGTTATCACCCCGGTCAGTGCGCGCAGCTCAAGGATGCCGAAGGCGCAGTAATTGGGGTACTGGGGGCGCTGCACCCAGCGATTCAGCGGAAACTTGAGCTGGACGCCGCTGCCTTTGTATTTGAACTGGATTTGAGTGCGTTGCAGCAGGCCCAGATTCCGAATGCCAGGGCACTTTCAAAGTTCCCCGAAGTGCACCGTGACCTGGCGATTGTGATTGACGAAACAGTGTCGGCAGACTCTATTTCCGCGCTGATGCGCGAAAATGCAGGCGAATTCTTGTCAGAGCTAAGAATATTCGATGTTTATCAAGGGGATGCGATCACAAAAGGGCAAAAAAGTGTGGCTTTGGGCTTGACGTGGCAGCATCCTTCCCGCAATCTTACCGACGAAGAGGTAAGCATAATAATTAGTAAGTGCGTCAACGCACTACAACAACAATTTAATGCAAATTTGCGGAAATAGCTGGGGATGAACTATGGCGGATGGAGCACTCACAAAGGCCGACATGGCCGAGCGCCTATTTGAAGAATTAGGCCTCAATAAGCGCGAAGCCAAGGAAGTGGTAGAGCAATTCTTCGAGGAGATCCGCCTCTCCCTTGAGCGAAATGAGCAGGTTAAGCTGTCTGGATACGGCAATTTCGACCTCAGGGACAAGAAGCAGCGTCCCGGCCGCAATCCCAAAACGGGGGAAGAGATCCCTATCAAAGCGCGTCGAGTCGTGACATTCCGACCTGGGCAGAAACTCAAAGCGAGAGTAGAAGGTTATGCTGGAAGCGAAGAATAACGACGAATTACCCCCGATTCCGCCGAAACGTTACTTTACCATTGGCGAAGTTGGCGAACTCTGTGTAGTCAAACCACACGTGCTGCGCTATTGGGAGGCTGAATTTCCCCAGCTCAAGCCGGTGAAGCGTCGCGGCAATCGCCGCTACTATCAGCGCCAGGACGTCATCCTGATCAGGCAGATCAAAAGCCTGCTCTATGAACAAGGCTATACCATCGGCGGTGCACGCCAGAAAATGACCGAAAGCCCGGAAGATGTGACTAAATTCAGCGTCAATTCCAGCGAAATTAAAACGCTGATTAAAGAACTGGAAGAGGTGATTGAGGCGTTGTAAACCCGGAGCGGTTTAGCTCAATCCTCGCTACTAAATTTGGGTGTTTTCTGTAAAATCCTTTTTCCTATTCGGGGCGTAGCGCAGTCTGGTAGCGCACTACACTGGGGGTGTAGTGGTCACAGGTTCAAATCCTGTCGTCCCGACCAATTTCCTATCTAGCTACATCCAGTATCTTCCATAAGATGCTGTTAAGAGAAGATAATATCTAAATCTTGAATCTTCTCTATTCCAGAGCAATCTACTCAAATACCGTCAGAATGACGGTATATTTGACGGTATTTCGCTGTTCAAAATCCCAGATACCGTCACTTGGATTGCCGAACCATGCACAAATTGACCGTCGCTGACGTCAAAGCCGCCAAGTTACTCATTGCCATCGACGGGTTCGAAGGCACCATCGTGGTAAAAACCGCACTCAGCCTTTCCGCATTGCTGTTCCAACGTCCTGGCGAGATCCGTCACATGGAGTGGCAAGAAATCAATTGGGAGCCAAATCGGTGGGAGTTGCCGGGTGCAAAAATGAAGATGGGACTCGATCACATCGTGCCGCTCTCCGCTCAAGCCAAGCAGTTACTCGTTGAGATCTATTCACACACTGGAAGGGGCAGGTACGTCTTCCCCAGCGCTTGGGGCGCCAGTCGGCCGTTGAGCGAAAACGGGGTGCGTACCGCGCTGCGCACTATGGGCTTTGACAAACACACGATGACTCCACACGGCTTCCGGGCAATGGCACGGACCTTGTTGGACGAGCAACTGCGGTGCAGAGTTGAATTGATCGAGCATCAGCTTGCCCACGCAGTGAGGGATGCCACGGGCCGAGCGTATAACCGGACAACACACTTGGAGATGGATAAACCGAATACCAAGGAATATGAGATTGGATTTCAGGACGGAATCCGCTGCGAGCAGGAACTTCGCAGCGCAGCCTCAAGGCTTGTTGCACTCCAAAAGCGACAAAATAAGCGTCAAAACCAAGAATTAAGGAACTTGGCCAGAAAACTCGTGGGGGAATGGCTGGAAGAATACGTGAGGCTCATTTGGGATCGGTCGCCAACCGTAACTGTTGCGCTAATGGCCCAAAACATCGCTCATGATTGGAGTAATATTATTGATTTGCTCTGCGCAGAATGGAAACGAGAGGAAGTCGAGAAGCGAAGAGCACTGGAAGGCGAATTGAACAAGTCCGAGCCAGATGAGTCGATCTCAATCCGTGATGCTGACTGGAGTCAGCGATTGTTGACAAAATTAACGGGTCTTGGAGCAAGCCCCTACAGTACAGACAGTATCAAAAAGCATATACGACGTTCCAAGCCTGCATCTTTGGTCGCCGGCAGGCCGCGCAAAATATTACCCATGCAATCATGAATCTATCCATTCCCATCAAAGACACTATTCTAAAAATCCACTATTGACCTGCAGGAACTCATGTGGCCAACAAAACAGTAAACGGCACCAACTTCTCAGAAACTCTGTGGGGCTCTGAAGACTCTGATTTTTTTCAGCCTTACAGCGGTGATGACATTATCTATGGTGGTGGAGGCAACGATGAAATAAATGCCTATTACAACGACGAGAAAGGGCGTCTTTTTTTCCCTATTGATGGAACGCTCACAGTCTATGCCGGCGCTGGAAATGATTTGATTGGTGGCAAAAGTGGCAACGACGTTATCTATGGTCAGGAAGGTGACGATTATGTCTGGTCAAGGGAGGGGAATGATCTGATAGAAGGTGGGCCGGGGGATGATCATCTTGACGGGGATGATGGAGACGACACGTTAGACGGAGGAACAGGAGATGATTTTCTCAGAGGGGGAGCGGGCAACGATACCTTAAAAGGTGGGGTGGGTAATGATGAAATACTGTCTGAAAATGGTAACGACACGATTTACGGTGGCGATGGCGATGATCGAATTAATGGGTTTTTAAATGACACCGAGGGAAACAAGACCTCGAACACTGAGTCTTGGTCAAAGGAGTATTACTTAGAGCAAAGCTTTACCCGATCCTCCTACTTCTCGGCAGATCCATTATTGATATATGGAGGGCCAGGAAACGACATTGCGGCCGGCGGGCAAAGAGATGACATCATTTTTGGAGATGAAGGGAATGACATCCTTTCAGGGAACGATGGTGATGACAAAATAGAGGGCGGATTGGGGCAGGATTACCTCGTTGGAGGCATGGGTAACGACACTCTTTTGGGCGGTGACGGGGATGATTATCTAACTGTCTATAGTTATGCCGGGGCAAACAGCCTGTTCGGAGGAAATGGTGACGATGACTTATATGGTGGTGAAGGGAACGATCTTCTTCAGGGAGGAGATGGCAACGACTATTTAGACGGAAATGGAGGCAACGATCGCCTTCAGGGCGGAGATGGTGATGATAAGCTGTATGGATCAGCAGGCAACGATACCCTAGAAGGTGGTTTAGGCTACGACTATCTTTATGGAGGTTCTGGGAATGACACGTATATTATTCGAGATGGTAAATTTGATATCTATGATGAAGGCGGCGAAGATACCGCCGAAGTTTACACTTCCTTTGTCAAGATACCCTCTGAAATTGAAACAGTTAATTATCATGACGGTGCGTTGCCGCTTCCTTATTGGATAAGCGCATTGATCCCTGACTGGGGAAATGGGACGCGGTACGCCAATTTTTTGGGGGACGCTAAAACTTTCGGCTACTCTTTCCCTAATACCGCACCAGGGTATTTGACTGACGAAGAAGATTTGCTTGGTTTCAAGGGGTTCACAGCCGTACAGCAGGCTAATACTCGCGAGCTGCTTTCCTATATCGAAACAATTATCGATGTTCAATTTGAATTCACTGATAACCCAAGTGGCACGAACATTATTCTATTCGCGCTGAATACAGGAAGGGAAAATGCAGGTGGTTATGCGAGTTTCCCAAGCGAGTCTGCAGATGGTTCTGATATCTTTTTAAAACATAAGACAGGGTTAACACTTTCTGTGGGGACCTGGGGCGCAACCGCTATCACTCATGAAGTAGGCCACGCTTTGGGGCTTAAGCATCCTTTTGAAGCGCCTAGTCCATCTGGTTTGGTAGCCGATCCGCCTTACCTGCCCGACGCAGAAGACACGTCAAGATGGGCGCAAATGTCGTATGAGGACGAGGCAGGCTTCGACAGTTATGTGCTTGAATTCTCACCCTTAGATATTGCTGCACTGCAGTTTATTTACGGGCCCAGCAAGAAAAGTGCAAGCACTGGTGACGACACATATATCTTTGATTCCGCTGCTCCAAACTTCATCTGGGATAGCGGCGGTACTGACACGATTGATGCTTCAACTTCACCCGATTCCGTAACAATTTTCTTAGAGCCAGGGTATCAAGGATTCAAAGGCCTCGATAAGATGGCACGGTTAATCACCGCGCCCGGTCAGATAACTGTAAATTTTGGAACTGAAATTGAAAACCTTGTGGGATCAAAGTTCAGCGATGTGCTAACCGGAAACGATCTTTCAAATCGAATATCTGGTCTATCTGGCACCAATGTAATAGACGGTAAGGGCGGGATTGATTTTGCTATTTTTACAGAGGAATCTGAGGATTATGAGATTACACCGTTTGATGGACATTGGTTAGTCTCGAGCGAGACTGAAAACTCGCAAGTGATAGACATTGAGAGACTGATTTTTAGTAATAAGAATATTGCACTGGATCTCGATGGTAACGCCGGCTTGGCCGTGAAAGCCGTAGGGGCTTTTTGGGGAGCGGAGTCGGTGAAGAATCCCGAAGTCGTAGGTAAGTATCTGAAGCGGTTAGACGAAAACATTTCTTTCGAAGCTTTGCTTGAGGAAGTAGTTCAAGAAGTTTTTGAAGGCAGCAAAACCGGTGCGCAGATGGTGGATCACTTCTATGATGCAGTGGTTGGTGGGACGGCCCCCGAGGACATATCGTCACATTACGGTGCCCTTGTTGACAGCGGACAGTTGTCTGCGGTGGGACTCGCGTCATTGGTGTCGAATCATGAAATTAACGTTGCAGGGATCGATCTCATTGGCTTAGCTGACACTGGCATTGAATATATTATTTAATGCTAAATAGCGAAGGTAAGGAACAATAAAATGTCCAATAAACGAGACATCAATGCCGTAGTGCAACTACTGGGAATGCTAGGCATTATAATCTCTTTGATTTTCGTAGGTCTTGAAATGCGACAGTCGCAAAGAATTGCGATCGCTGGTCAATATCAGGCGCGAGCGGCGATGAACGCGGCTTCAATTCAAGCAGCAATCGAGGCTGGCATTGACTTCAATGCACAATCCGGCCTGTCTCAAAGTAACCTGACTCCAGAAGAGCAAGTTCAGCAACGGAATTTTACCAATCTTGCATACACCAGAATTGAAAATGACTACTACCAGTATCAGCAGAGACTAATTGACCAAGAAACTTGGGAAAAAAAATTGTTTTCCATCCGGGCTTGGTATAGAAACTGCGATTTGCGCGGGGTATGGGAGCAAAGAAGTCAATTCTTCACCAGTGATTTGATAGATTTAATCAAATCTGAAGAAGTTGAGTGCTGAGTTGATAGTTCAAAAAGATTGAAAATCACCGAGGAAATTTAATGATGAAAAACTCTTGGCTAAATTCAATAGCATTAATGATTTCTTTGCATTGCAACTATGCAATTTCTGCTGAGTTCATTTACCCTGCGGTCGATCCAAATGTACCTAATGGAGTTTTGCAAGACCTTCCCTATAGGGCAAGCGACTACAAGATTTCTTATGGAGAGGACCCTTTGCAATTTGGCGAACTGTGGCTGCCCGACAACACGGATCAGCGCGGATTAGTCATCTTTGTTCATGGTGGGTGTTGGTCGAATCTATATCGACTTGATTACACGCGTGCGGCAGGCACAGCACTTTCGCAGCTTGGCTATGCGGTGTGGTCAGTTGAGTATCGCTCCACAGGAGATGACGGCGGTGGCTGGCCGGGAACATATGATGACGTAGTTTCTGCAATTAACTTTTCGAAAAACCTATCCCAGCATGGCGTAACTAGCGACAGCATTTCCCTTGTTGGACATTCCGCAGGAGGCCATCTAGTCGCTCTAGTTGGCACGGAGCACGATGCGCTAGAAGTACCATTGGATCGTGTGATCAGCCTAGCAGGTATTAACAGAGTCCCCGACTATGCTAGGGACACGAGTGCTCAACCCGGCGGAATCATGGAATTGTGTCGGAACCTTCTTACTGACTTTGTTGGTGTATCGATAGAAGAGGATGCTCAGATTTACGACACTATCGATCCATCAAACAAAGAATTGCATCCGAGTACTTTTCTTTTCGTAGCTGAGTTAGATGAAGTGGTTCCAGTTACTCAGGGAGACATCACAGGCGCGCAAAAGATCTTTATTGATGGAGCAGGCCACAGTGATTTTGCTCATCCAGGAACACCTGCCTTCGCTCGGTTGGCAGATGTTTTGTTAGATTAAATGGCGAATATAAAAATCAATATTGGTTATTTCCGGAAGCGACTCACAGCAAATTTTTGACTCTTTATCATGAAAAAGGTCGATTTCAACTCTTTGATACAGCTGCTGGGGATGATCGGTATCATCGGTTCTTTGCTGTTCGTAGGGCTTGAAATGAGGCAGTCTCAGCGCATAGCGCTTGCTGGGCAGCAACAAGATCGAATGGCTGTTTTTGTCGACATTACCAATACTTTCACTGAAGCGGGCATAGAATTCAATTCTTTGGAACCTGAAAAAGCATATGCATTTAGAAACTATATTCATGCCTCGTTCTACATCCTAGAAAATGACGTAGTCCAATATAATCTTGGGCTCATGGAAGAGGGTATATGGGAAGTAAAGCAGAATGCGATGAAGCGAATGATGGGATTTTGTACTGCGAGAGAAGTGTTTAATTCCCGCAGATCCCAGCTTGATGCGAGGCTAGTGATACTAGCCAAGCAAGCTATCATCAATGACTGTATTGACATTGCTGGTCTGGATCAATCGAATCGAGCGGCGACCACAGAACTGTTTGAAAACTATTTGAGAGAAGTTTCTAACGTGCCGGAGGAGGAGGTGCCATAATGGCACCTCCTTGACAGCATTAGACTAGTATTCCTCCAGTTTGAGATTAATATTCGAGAGCAAATTGTCCGAAGACAGGCTAAGTCCCTGCAGATCACCTGCAATACCAACCGTATTTTCCGAAATACCACTGACCAACTTCTCAACGGCAGAAAGCCCGCGTTCGTTGTAATTACGAATCTTTTGGGCCTCTTGCCTGACACGTGAGGCATTGTTGTAGATCGCATAGATAGAAGCGAGTCAAATTCAACGAGCAGGGAAAGAAGAAAGAAGCTAGTAATCAGAATTCAACGAGCAGGGAAGGAAAAAAAGAAGCCAGTAATCAGAAGACCACCAAAAATACCGAGGCCTCACACCAACGGGGTTGAAGAGAATTAGGTCTTTCGACCACCAGGCAAGCCCAGCAGTCCAACGCGGCCCGAAATCGGCCGCAGACTGTTTATACCCAAAAGGATTTCGGCAAAGCAGATTAGTAAGTCGGGAGTGGAGATCTGTCCCATGGTGGTTCTATAGCTATTGTTTTACTTGAAATAACAACGGCCGGCCCTGGTCCGAGGGCTGGCAAATGGGTGCAACTTCGCCCTCAGGCCAATGATTGTCAATAAGAATACCGTAACAAAAGAGCGACAGGAATTTATCTGCTATTGCTGGGCGCTGCGCTCACGCACAGTTTTGGGATGTGGGCACAGTCGAAAAATCGCGTATTAGCTATTTAGCGTGTGCTTATGTCGTTGATGCGTGCATCTTTGAGCAAAAACCCAAGATGTAGTGTTTTTCAGCCAACACATGCGCTAGAATTCCTTCGAGATAGCGATGACACACTGCATACCTGGTGTGACTTTAGACTTCAGTGCAGCATTCTTTAAAAGCAACAAGCGCCGAGTGCGCGGAATAATTAGAAATAAGACCTCTCGTGCCACTTTTTAACCTCTGGATGGGCAACTAATGCGCCTTAAGTGTATTAAGTTAGCCGGCTTCAAGTCATTCGTGGATCCCACCACGATCAATTTCCCCTCCAATCTCTGTTCGGTGGTTGGTCCCAACGGCTGCGGCAAATCCAATGTGATCGACGCGGTGCGCTGGGTGATGGGGGAGAGCTCTGCCAAGAATCTGCGCGGCGAGCACATGACCGACGTGATTTTCAACGGCTCAGGCGCACGCAAGCCGGTGGGACAGGCCAGCGTCGAGCTGGTGTTCGACAATCACGACCATAAGCTGACCGGGGAATATGCGAATTTCACCGAGGTGTCCATCAAGCGCCGGGTAGATCGCGAGGCCCAGTCTTCCTATTTCCTCAACGGCACCAAATGCCGCCGCCGGGATATTACCGATATCTTCCTCGGCACTGGCCTCGGCGCCCGCAGCTATTCCATCATCGAACAGGGCATGGTGTCCCGGTTGATTGAATCCAAACCGGAAGAGCTACGCATCTACATCGAAGAAGCAGCCGGTATTTCTAAATATAAGGAGCGCCGCAAGGAAACTGAGAGTCGTATAAAGCGCACCAAGGAAAATCTCGAGCGCCTGGAAGATATCAGGGAAGAGCTTGAGCGCCAGTTACAACATTTAAAGCGGCAATCCGTCGCGGCGGAAAAATACGGCGAGTTAAAGGCCGAGGAACGCCAGACCAGCGCCAACCTCAGTGCCCTGCGTTGGCAGGCCTTGGACGCCGAGCTCAAGGCGAATCAGGAAACCATCAGCCAGCTTGAAATCCAGATCGAGGCGACTATCGCTGAACAGCGATCACTGGACGCCAGTGTCGAGCAGCATCTGTCGGACAACGCGGAACTCACTGATGCCCTCGGCGAAGTGCAGGCGCGCTTCTACAGTCTGGGTAACGATATCGCTCGCATCGAACAGTCCATTGAGCACAACCTGGAACGGGTGGAGCAGCTCAAGCTGGACTTGTCAGAAACGGAAGAGGGCTGGGAGCAGACCCGGGAAGAGCTGGATATAGACCTGCGCAAGATTACCCAGCTGGATGCAGATCTGAAATCGGTCGAGCCACAGCTTGAAACCGCCCGCAGTGACGAGGAGAACTCGGCGGCAAAGCTAGCCGAGGCGGAAGTAGGCCTGCAGCAGTGGCAGCAGGAGTGGGATGAGTTCAATCAGCGCGCGGAAGTGCCGCGCCAAACCGCCGAGGTTGAGCAGTCCCGCATCCAGCAATTGGATCGGAGTATCGAGCGCGCTCTGGAGCGGCGCAAGCGCCTGCGCATGGAGCAGCAGCGTCTGCTGGAAATGCCCACCAACAGCGAGGCCAGCCAGGCCGAGGCGGCGCGAGAATCGCTAAATGCCGAGCTGGAAGAGATCAAGGCAACGCTGGTTGAAACAGGCGCTGTCATAGAGAACAAACGCCAGGCTATAAACGACACCCAGTCGCAGCTGGATGAGGCGCGCGGTGAGCTGCAGACCGCGCAGGGCAAACTCACCTCCCTCGAAGCCCTACAGCAGGCGGCGCTGGGGCAGGATAATCCGAAACTCAATGAGTGGCTTCAGGCTCGTGGCTTCAATAATCAGCTGCGACTCGCGGAAGGCCTGCGCATTGATAGTGGCTGGGAGCTAGCGGTTGAGTCGGTACTGGGTGAGTCCTTGCAAGCAATTTGCGTCGAGGGCCTGGATAACGTCGCCCAGGTATTGGCGGATTTGCCCCAGGGCAATCTGTCATTCGTAGATGTTAATACCACCGCGGGCGCGGTGTCGGGCGATCTCGGTCTGTCGGCGCTTGGCAGCAAGGTAGGTTGCGATTGGCAGTTGGGCGGCCTGATGCAGGGTATTTATGCTGCAGACACCCTCGAAGAGGCGCTGCTACATCGCAGCAGCCTGTCGCCGGGAGAATCCATTGCCACCAGAGATGGCGTGTGGCTTGGCGCCAATTGGATTCAGGTACGTAATATCAGCGCCCAGGATTCGATTGTCGAAAGACGCGGTCTCATTGCTGATTTATTCCTGAACATAAAAATATTAAATGAAAACGTTGAGACTTTGCAGGCGCAGCGGGTTCAGCTGCAGGAAGCGTTAAAGCTGGCCGACAGGCAGCGTGACTCCGGCCAGTCTGAGCTCGCCGATAAAACCCGGCAGCTGGGTGAGGTGAAGTCGCGCATCAGTGCCCATCAGGCCAAGGTCGAGGAATCGACGGCGCGCAAGGAGCAGCTGCAGCGTGAATTGGAGGAGTTGGGCCGCCTGATAAACCAGGAAGATAACCAGGTTGGCGAGGCCCGCGCCCGGCTGCAGCAGGCTGTGGACAGCATGGCGCAGGACGAGGGCGGCAGAGAGCGCCTGGAAGCCCAGCGTGATGAGGTGCGCAACAAGCTGGCGACAGCCAGGGAGAAGTCCCGCAAGGACAAGGATCTGGCTCATGAGCTGGCGCTGAAACAGCAATCACTAGCTGCACAGTTGCAGTCAACCAAAGAGACGATGGACCGCATGGCAAGCCAGGTGCAGCGCTCCAAGGAGCGGATGGAGAGCCTGACCGCCCAGATTCAAGAATCTGATGCGCCGCTTGTAACCATGCGCAGAGACCTGCAAAACCTGCTGCAGCTGCGACTGGAAGTGGAAAAAGAATTAGGTGAGGCCAAGGCGCGCGTGGATGAGAATGAGCATGCCATGCGCAAGCTGGAGCAGGAGCGGAGCGAGAAACAGGAACATCAGAATACGCTGCGTGAGACTTTGATGCAGAACCGACTTAAATCCGAGGGTGCCACGGTCAAGCGCGACGGCCTGATTGAACAGTTGAAGGAAGCGAACTTCGAATTGGCAGCGGTGATTAAACAGCTACCTGAGGAACTGACCCAGCAAGAGTGTGAAACTGCGCTCGAAAAACTCGGCAATCGGATCCAGCGCCTCGGTCCAATTAATCTGGCGGCAATCGACGAGTATCAGACCCAGTCCGAGCGCAAGGTTTATCTCGACAAGCAGAACGACGATCTGGAAAGAGCGCTGGCGACGCTGCAAAATGCGATTAGGAAGATCGACAAAGAGACACGTACCCGCTTCAAAGAGACCTTCGACAAGATCAATGGCGGTCTGCAGAGCTTGTTCCCGCGGATATTCGGCGGGGGTCATGCATACCTGGATATGACCGGTGAGGATCTGCTGGATACCGGCGTGGCGATCATGGCGCGACCGCCGGGCAAGCGTAACAGCACCATCCACCTGCTATCGGGTGGCGAGAAAGCCATGACTGCGATCGCCCTGGTGTTCTCAATTTTTCATCTCAATCCTTCCCCATTCTGTATGTTAGATGAGGTAGATGCACCGCTGGATGACGCCAATGTGGGGCGTTATGCGAATCTGGTGAAAGAGATGTCGGCGACAGTGCAGTTCATTTTCATCACCCACAACAAGATCACCATGGAAATGGCGAATCAGCTGCTGGGTGTCACCATGCATGAGCCGGGCGTGTCACGTATTGTAGCGGTGGATATTGACGAGGCGGCAGAGCTGGCAGCCATGTAGTTTTGGTTTAACCATGCGCACATTGCCGAGTGCGCAGCGCATTTCATGCCGCAGGCCTAAAAAGCCCGGCATAGATGCTAAAGAAATTACCTTAACAGTAAGATAATACTAATAATTTTATGACTTTAGGTTCCTGACCAAACTCTCTCCTACGCATGAGTTTACGCGAACTGATTATTCTCCTTCTTGGCCTCGCTATCGTGGGTATTATCCTGCGGGGCTTGTATGTGGCGCTTCGGGCCAGGCGCGGCAAGCTGCGTATTGCTATCGACAAAACCATCCCAACTGATATCGATCTGGAAGCCCTGGAGCTGGCAGAGCTTCCGAGCGGCGGCGCGCGCGTGGTGAGTCGAGAGTCGGCAGATGATGAATCGCCCGTCTTAGCTTCCCTGGATGCGGCCAATCAGCGCGCTGAGTCATTCAGTCTTGGCGTTGAGGATGAGGCTGTCCCGGTGTTGATGGATTCTGTTGAAGTGGGTCAGTTGGCTCAAATTGACACGGCCGCTTCCAACACGACCCATGATGATGAGCGCTCCGTAAATGGTGACCAAGGCGATGACTGGGACAGCGAGCGGGACCATGAGCCAGAAGATTATTGGGACGGTGAACAGGACAATAAACGGGAAGATGAGGCCGATTTTGTCAATGCGGGCGCGGCCACTCCTGAGAATGTATTCGAGGCAGGCCGCATAGCTGGCGAGCCTGATTCCATGAGCCAGCGCGGGGAATCCCCCGCAGCTGTGACGTCCCAGGACCTTTTTGACGACGAGCCCGGCGAGAAACAGGATCCGCGAATTAGTGATTTGCCGTCTTATGAAGCAGCCACAGCAAACGCGAATGGCGAATCAGCCGACGAGTATGATGGCTATGACGATTACGACAACAACGATGACTATGACGAAGTAGCCCCGGCTGAATCCCGCGATGAGATTGGCATTGATACGCCCACAGTCGCGCAGGGACTGGGTGATACAGATGCTGTAACAGAACCCATGGCTGCTGAACATCCGGATGATGTGCTGTTCGACTATGACAACGAAGAAGCCGATGAGCACGACCCAGGCGAAGCCTACAAGGACGACGCTTACGAAGGTGAGGCTTACGAAGATGACGAAGAAACGGAAGGCGGCTCTGAGTTCCTTTCCGAGCATGCTCATGTTGAACGGATACCACCTGCTGACTCACACGGCGAAGCGCAGGAACCTGTGAAGGAAGAAGTCTTCTTCGAGAGATCACGGGCCGAAACCGGTGAAGAATCCTACGCACAAGATTACGAAAACGTTTACGAAGGGGCTCACACAGGGACCCAAGATCAGACCTACGATGACGAAGATGACGACATCGATGCAGACGACGCCCACGAGATAGTTGATCAGTCCTCGGCGTCTGAAGACGAATTTGCCGAATTTCCCATGACGGCTGGTGAGCGCATTGGCGGTAACCCGAACACTGAAAAGCAGGCTGGCCTGTTCGATCAATTTGATGAGTCCGAGCAAGCCGCATTGGCAGATCGGGGCAAGACGCAGAAAAAACCCTCTCTGTTTGCTGCGCTCAAGCGTCGATTTACGGCAACGGATGCAGACAACGAAGAATTGTCGGCATCCAGTCCGGTGCAGCCAAACGCCGCGTCGGAACAAAGTGCTGAACTCGACCTCGTTGATCCTCCTGAGGATACTTTTGCAGAGAGTATTACCGAGAGTACTGCCGAGAGTGTTGCAGGGGATACAGAAGAGTATGTGGCAGCGCCGGCGCAAGCTACCGAACCTGCTGCCGGCATACAGCCTGTTCCAGAATCGCCCTCCGAGCAGCCGGCGGTTGCTGCCGATTCCCAATTTAATGAGCGGGACACGCTAGGCTGGGATGAAACTGAAGAAAGCGAGGCTGAAGCGACCCAAGCCAGTCATGATAGCCGCCAGATTGACTGGGCGGGCACTGCCAAGTCGGAGCCGCGGCAGCAGTCGCCAGTTAGCCAGCCTTCCGAAATCAAGCAGCAGACGCCGGCGGCGCAGCCCTCTGAGGTGATCGTGCTTAACGTGGTTGCCAGAGGCGGTCGTGAGTTCAGGGGTGATGATCTGCTCGAAGTCTTAATCACCAGTGGTTTGAAGTTCGGTGAGATGAATATCTTTCATCAACGCTTTCGCGGCACTAATAACGGCCCGGTTATTTTCAGTGTGGCTAATATCCTCAACCCTGGGACCTTCGATCTCAACTCAATCCATGAATTCAGCACCGTTGGTGTCAGCCTGTTCCTGGCATTGCCTTCACCCATCAACAACCTCGAGGCTTTCGATTTGATGCTGGGTGTCGCCCAACGCATCCAAGAAGAGCTTGACGGTGAACTGAAAGACGATCATCGTAACGTCATGACTGCTCAAACGATTGAGCATTACCGTCAACGCATCAGAGATTTTGAGCTACGACAATTGAAGGCGGCCGGGGGCCGCGCGTAAGCCCGCCAGCAACCGCTTTACAAAAAACCTCTTTAACATAGACTACCTATGAAAGTTCCTGACCAGATTAAGCAGGAAGTGAACGACCTGCGCCGCGAAATCAATCACCACAACCGTCTGTACTACACCTTCGATAGTCCGGAGATTCCCGATGCAGATTACGATGCGCTGTTTGTGCGTCTGCAGGAGCTTGAGCAAAGCTATGATCTGGTGACGCCAGATTCGCCTACTCAGCGGGTGGGTTCGGAACCCCTGACCCAGTTTTCTCAAATAACCCATGAACAGGCCATGCTGTCCCTTGACAAGGTCTTCAACGAGCAGGAGTTGGAAGACTTTGAGGCCCGCATCAAGAAGCGTCTGGGATCAGAGGCAGGGATCGAATATAGCTGTGAGCCCAAGGTGGATGGTGTAGCCGTCAGTTTGCTCTATCGCGATGGCCTGCTGGAGCGTGCTGCAACTCGCGGTGATGGTATTACCGGCGAAGACATTACCCACAATGTTCGCACCAGCCAAAGTGTTCCGCTCAAGCTGGATGTGTCCGGCATGCGTGGTCGGCTGGAAGTGCGTGGCGAAATTTATTTGGGGAAAGCCGGCTTCGCGAGATTGAATGCCCGGGCCGAAGCGCAGGGCAGCAAGGTGTTTGTGAATCCACGCAACACCGCAGCCGGTGCTGTGAGACAGCTGGATTCCCGCAATACTGCGCGGGTACCGCTACAAATGTACTGCTACAGCATTGGTATCACGGACGACATCGCGATGCCGGCTCGTCTCAGCGAAGTGTTTGCGCTACTCGACAGCTGGGGACTGCCGGTGAATCCCGATCGCAGCACGGAGCAGGGTATGCAGGGCTGTCTGAAATACTGTCTCGATTTGTTAGACAAGCGTAATGCCCTGGACTACGAGATCGATGGCGCGGTGCTTAAGGTAAATGATCTGGAGATCCAGTCAGAGTTAGGGCAAAACGCGCGCACCCCGCGCTGGGCGATGGCCTACAAATTTCCAGCAGAAGAAAAATCCACCCGCGTGCTGGATGTTGAATTCCAGGTTGGGAGAACCGGCACCATCACTCCCGTGGCCAGACTCGACCCCGTATTTGTAGGTGGCGTTACTGTTAGCAATACCACTCTGCACAATATGGATGAGGTCGAGCGTCTGGGTTTAAGAATCGGGGATATGGTGATCGTGCGACGGGCCGGGGATGTGATTCCGAAAGTCGTCAGGGTCATCACACCGGAGAAGAACAAAAAGCCCGGCATCATCGAGGTGCCGTCTGCCTGTCCCGCCTGTGGCTCATCAGTCGAGAAAGAGGGTGAGGTACTCTATAAATGCAGCGGCGGCATTATCTGTCCCGCACAGCGCAAGGAGTCCATCAAGCATTTTGCTTCCCGCTCCGCCATGGACATCGAGGGTCTTGGTGACAAGCTGGTTGAATTGATGGTGGATGCAGGCCTAATCAACAACGTTGCTGATGTGTTCAAGCTGACGGTGGCGCAGGTGAGCGCGCTGGAGCGCATGGGCCCCAAGTCCTCTGAAAACCTGATTGCAGCCATAGCCGGGAGCAGAAAAACAAGCCTAGCGCGATTTCTCTATGGCTTGGGTATCAGGGAAGTGGGGGAAGCGACGGCACAGGCCCTGGCGCAGCACTATGGCGATCTGCAACCAATCATCGACGCCAGTGCAGAAGATCATGAGCTGATAGCTGATATTGGTCCGATCGTCGCTCAGCATATTGCGGTTTTCTTTTCTAACAAAGAAAACCTGGCGCTAATTGAAGAGCTGTTGGTCCAGGGAGTGGAGTGGGAGGTCATTGAAAAAGCTGATAATGCTGATGTCCTTGCCGGACAGACGTTCGTGCTTACCGGCACGCTGGAGCAAATGTCGCGCTCAGAGTCCAAGAATCAGCTGCAGGCGCTGGGTGCAAAAGTTGCCGGCAGCGTATCGAAAAACACCGATGTGGTGGTGGCTGGACCCGGGGCGGGTTCCAAACGGGCCAAGGCGGAAGAGCTGGGGATAAAAATCATCGATGAAGGGGAATTTTTGTCCTTGCTTGACAGTCTATCCAAGTAGGCTAG
>CENZ01204234.1_pt1 | contig 53257 bp, 44 predicted proteins | sample 361341 | NCBI WGS metagenome assembly CENZ01 (sample SAMEA2619782, study PRJEB7988) | marine metagenome | biome: marine biome (ENVO:00000447); feature: deep chlorophyll maximum layer (ENVO:xxxxxxxx); material: "saline water (ENVO:00002010), including plankton (ENVO:xxxxxxxx)" | depth 50 m
GGCAGTTGCGTCAAATAATACTTCTTTCGCCATCTCAATTGTTCTCCATAACCGTTAAACTTGTTATATTAATCTATGATTCCCATAATATCTGATTCCTGCATGATTAGCAGTTCATCTCCATCTATTTTAATTTCAGTGCCCGACCATTTTCCAAACAACACCTTATCCCCTGATTGAATATCAAGCGGTATGATTTTCCCATCTTTGCCCGTTGCCCCAGAACCCACAGAAACAACGACTCCCTCAGAGGGCTTTTCCTGAGCTGTATCAGGAATAATAATTCCTCCTGGGGTCTTGTCGTTTTGCTCCAAACGACGAACTGCTACACGATCATGAAGTGGTTTAAATCCCATCTTTCCTAACTCCTTTATAACACCAACTCTGTTTCAAATAATATTCTTCTGATCCCAATACTTTTAAAAATCTTGCCGATATTTGGCTTTTTAACATAAAAGCGCCAGAGATGTAGGTTGATATAGTCGACAGGTCAAGTACTCTCATTAAAAAAATTTCTAAGAAATAAAAGCGCCCATCTCTCTAATAGACTTCTCCACTTTTACAAAGGCTCTATTTTCTAGTTGTCTAACCCGTTCGCGCGAAATACCATATCCTTCGCCTAATTTTTCTAATGTTATAGGATCATCTTTTAACCGGCGCTCTGTAAAAATATGCCTTTCCCTCTCTGATAACTGACTCAGTGCTTTAGTTAACATTTCATGACGGATGGCTGCCTCTTGTTGATTGGCCACAATCGTCTCTGGGGAGGGTCTTTCATCTTCGAGTAAATCCTGAATCTCAATTGAACCTAATCCATCTTTACTAACAGGAGCATTCAAAGATTGATCTCTAATACTCATCCGACTATTCATATTTACTATGTCTCGCTCTGACAGATTAAATTGTTCAGATAGAATTTTAACACTTTCAAAATCTATGTCATTTGAGTTGATTAAGTTCAGCTTCTCCTTGGCCTTACGTAAACTAAAAAATAATTTTTTTTGCGCTGCCATAGTACCCATTTTAACCATTGACCAAGACTTCAAGACATACTCCGTAACCGAAGCTTTGATCCACCACATCGCATAAGTAGAGAGCCTAAAACCACGTTCTGGCTCAAATTTTTTTACAGCTTTCATCAGGCCAATGTTTCCCTCCGATATCAAATCTGAAACTGGCAGTCCATAACCACGGTATCGAAGTGCTATCTTTGCGACTAAACGAAGGTGACTTGTGACAAGTTGATGTGCTGCTTCCTTATCGTTATGTTTCCGGTAACGCTCCGCTAACATGAACTCCTGATCTAAAGTTAGCACCGGGAATACTTTTATTTGATTTAAATAAGAAGATAATCCGCTATCAGCATATAGTGATGGTAGGGCAGTTGTGACCATTAAAATACTCCTGTTAAGATATAACCTGTCAAGACACTAATCTAAAATTCACCAACGCAACTTTCATAAGAGTTACGTACGTTTACAGCGTTTAGATCTAAAATCTAACAGACAATGAAAACAGGACGAATAAGCATTTAACACTTTTATTCATTTTCCATATCCTCCGAATGAGCAACATGTTAAAAAATTAATTTGGCTCTCTTTTAAATTGCACCATTCCTTTTAAAAAGCAAATGACCAATCATGTATAACATAGTGATAAAGAAGAAAAAGTCAAGTCCACCAAAGCCATCACTACGTCGAATAAATACCCTAATGATAAGCAAATTATTTGACTAAAATAAGGCTATTTTATTCAATTTAGCCAAAAATGTACAGTAAAAATCCCACAATAACAGCGATTCCTGTGCCCCAAACCATAGGCGGTAATCCTTTATTACTTGATTGATCTTGATTTTCACTAATCTCAGATTTAGTCGTTTGTGAATCTAGCTCAGATTTTTCACCAATTAGCTCACCACCAACAATTTCACTAAACTTCTTGAAAAAATCGTCAGCTTGTTTTTTCGCAACGCCTTCAACCAAACGACTGCCAACGCTTGCCAGCTTGCCACCAACTTCTGCATTAGCTTCATATTTAAGTAATGTCCCTAAACCTTGCTCAGTTAACGTTACAGTTGCTCCACCCTTTGCAAAGCCTGCCACTCCACCTTGACCCTCACCTGAGATCTTATAACCGTTGGGTGGGTCCAAATCAGACAAAGATACTTTACCTGTAAATTTAGCTTTTACTGGCCCAACTTTAGCAGTAACTTTAGCTACAAATTGGGTCTCCGATTCCTTACTAAGTTCCTGACAACCATCAATGCATTGTTTCAGTATTTCAGGATCGTTCAAAGCTTCCCAAACTTTATCTCGATTTGCAGGTATTTCATATTCGCCAATTAATTCCATTTTATCTTTCTCCAGCATTATATTCTGCAAAGTTACGCGTATATGTCTTTGCTTTCCTTGTAAATATTTATTTCAAATTATTTTATCGAGTTTTTATAAATATTTAGTGATTCTTGGAGCGATCTGTTACGATCATAGGTTTCCCTGGTTTCAAGACTTAAAGGTGACATCTCTAATAGACGGAAAATATCTCCAGCACCTTTATGTAAGTTTGGAGTTAATCCCAGTATTCGGTACATCTCTGATATTTGATCCATCTCACCAGCCCACCTAGTTGCATCGCACGCCAGACTAGACACTCTTTTTTCAATTAATTTCCAGTGAAAGTTTTGGCTAACTTTAAGTTCAGCGTGAAAAGCCTCTCCAACACCAAGCAACTCAGCTGCAATCAATGCGCTTGATTGTAAAACCATGACCCCTTTAGTTAATGCTGCATAGCACATTTTAATCGCAGAGGCGTGAACCAGATTAGACCCTAAGTTCAAAAACTGGATGTCTCCGCCAGCGATGAAATCAATAAGCGAGGCATTCTCGCCACTCGCATAGAATTTAGTTGGCGTGCTTGTGCCAGGAGGTGGACCTATTATGCCTACTTTGATCATTTTACCCCCAGCACTAGAAATCAATTTATTCAATGAGAGAGTAGTCTCTGGTGAAATTGCATTGCAGTCCACAAAGACTGGTGAATCTTTGCCTAATTTTATAGCAGTTGCAAAACTCTCCGCAAATTCAAACGCTTGATCGGGGGGCATAATCGAAAACACAAAATCACTGTTATCAACAATGTGTTCCATACTCGAAACAACTTTCATGTTCGATCTAGAAGCTCGGTCTTTAGTCAACTCACTTCTATTCTCAACAATTGTAAGTACTGTGTGGCCCCGTTGAAATAACTCTCGTGCTACAGCGTGCCCCATGTCACCTGCACTCATAATACCAACCCTAAAATTTTCCAATTTCGCTACCTTATACCAAAAAAGATTTTCACTCTTATACGTTTATATCACTTTTTTTAAATTTTACCCATAACGAGTACAACTTTTCTAGGGCCAACTAACCACATCGTCCCTATCGATATTAAACACAAAACCATCGCCGTAACGAAGGCAATATTATAATTACTATTAACGTCATAAAAAATTCCTGTTATCCAAGGCCCAGTCGCTGCGCCAATATTACTAAAGCCCCCAATTACACCAAAAATTCGTCCATAATGTTTACCCGAGAACAGATCGGCCGGCACACTTCCAAAAACCGAAGCTAGCCCATAGCCTATAAAACCTTGTAAACCAACCATGAGGTAAATTAGAATCGTTGATGGAAGAAATTTAATAATAAACAAACACGCATAAGTTAGCAAAAAACCCATTAAAGCTATGGTCCAAGCAAATTCACGGCCAAACTTATCTGAGAAAGCACCCAAACTTATTTGTCCTACAATGCCTGTCAGACCAACAAGACCAAGTGCAAAAGCCGCGAACTCTGCTGACACCCCTACATCAATCAAATATTTTGTTTGATGCACCTGAACAGCATACCAGGCATAAAGTGCTGTAGAGAAGGATATTATAAGCCACCAGAATTTTCCGGTTCGCATAGCTGTCAATAAAGTCCATTCTTTCTCATACCAATATCGGTCAACAACTCTATTATTTAGGTTGATAGAATCAGATAATTTTGTCTTTGCATTTGAAATTTCATCTCCATCAATTTCCAAGCCTAGTTCCTCTGGCCGATGTCGCTGGAAAATCAAATTTATAGGAATTACGATAGAGATAATAATTACAGCGAGCACAATTGCAGCTTGGCGCCATCCATCACTTGAAATTATATTTTGGATCACTGGTAAAAGTAGTATTGCCCCAAGTCCAGCCCCAGCAAAAGCCAGCCCCATCGCAAAGCCCCTTTTTCGATCGAACCAATTTGGTAAAAACAAAGTATGTCCAAAATAACTCATAAAAACCGAGCCACCTATCAGCAGAACACCCAAAGTAAAATAAAAATGCCAAGGCTCGCTCGAAATGGTTGAGCAAATTAAACCTGTACTTGTTAAAATTGCCCCGATTGGAATCACAACCCTAGGCCCAAATTTATCCATCAACATGCCGATGCATGGTGTGAGTAATGTTGAAACAACAAAACCTATTGAGAACACCCCAGCAGTGACCCCCCTTGACCATTCAAACTCGCTTAGAATAGGCGGGAAAAGAAGAGAAAAAGAAGTTCGGGCATTTACAGCGATAGCCATCGTCAAAAATGCGACCACCACAACAATCCAACCATAATAAAATGGCACAATAGAGCCGATAGTCAGTTTATTTTTTTTCATAAAACCAGACATGGGCTGCAAATTTTATTAGGCTTATTTTATTTTTCATTTAAAAAATACACATAATAAAACATTACCGAAGAAATAGAAATTATTATTTTATACCAGTTATATTGAATGTGGAAAAAACATTTCTGAAAATGCATCAATAGCATAATCAGCTTCAAGATAAGAAATATCCCCAAACAGAAATCTAGTTAAAAAATAGTTTACCCCACTTTGCTCAATCTGCTCATCAACTATTGCTTTAACGACCTCTGGCTTACCAACAATTGCTAACCCGCTACGCACTAGATCACCAAAGTCATCAGTATAAGCTGCTAACGGGGGGGATTTTTCAAATCTATTCCATAACTTCATAAAACTTTTATACCAAATGGAATAAGCACGCCTGCCAATTCTTAGAGCAGCCTTATCTGTTGACGCAATAACCACAAATCTAGTCATTCCCATATATGGAATGGTTTCAGGTTCGTTGCCAAACTCGGACCATTTTGAACGATAATCTTCGGTAATTTCGCGCACAACTTTTACAACATTATTTGAAATAATATTTATTTTATATTTCGCAGGCCACGCTAGTGAATTTGAATTAGCAACACCCATCCAAATAGGAGGGTGAGGAGTTTGCATTGGTTCCATTTCAAGCGGAAACTTATCTATAGAAAAATATTTCCCATCATATGTAAGCTCCTTGGTCTTCCAAGCTTCAGAGAGAATATCAAAAAATTCACGATAAATCCCTGTTACGTCTTTTGAATTGATCCCAAAGTAACCAGACTCAATATCTGATATTCCTTTTCCTATACCCATCTCAAGTCGACCTCTACTCATATTATCCAACATACATATTTCTTCATATAATCGAACTGGATGATACTGAGGCAAACAATACACCAAAGGGCCGAACCGAAGCTTTTGGGTTCGCTGTGCAATAGCAGATAAATAAACATTAGGAGAAGATGCCATTCCAAGGGTCGTCGCGTGGTGTTCTGCTACGTGATACCCATAAAAACCGACCTCGTCATATTTCTCTGCAATTTTCAATCTATTCTCATAGAAATTATGAAGATCTTTCGCTCCTTTATCAACGTGATCAAATATACCGAATTTCATTTATCCCCCCCAAAAAAAACTTATTGAAAACGCCTAAAAACCGAATAATATTTTTTGTTGTTAAATTAAACGCCCAAGAAAATAAGATTAGAAAATAAATATTATTCCTTATCATTATTTTAACGTTTTAAACCCAATATAATAGCCTAAAATAAAAATCCTGGTAAAGGAATTAGTAATGAATTTCCAGTTGACTGAAATTGCTAAGGTAATTAGCGTATTTTTTGTTCTAATGACTATTTCATCACCCAAATTAGAGTCAGCGATTCTGCTAGCCTCCGTCGAATTTGTTGACAAACCAGCAACGATATCAGACATGAGAGTTGGGAATCATCGAGATAAAACGCGTTTGGTTTTTGACGTGAGTCACCCAACCAATCTAACGTACGTGGTATCAGACAATGGAACCTCGCTAAAATTATCCCTGCCAAAAGCAGTTTGGGTCGGTACAAAACAAATTAACAGTATTGTGGGCGGTAATATTACGAAAGTTAAGAAGGGTAAAGATCCTGAAGGTACAAATTTAATAATTACAAGCCATCGCCCAATAAGAGTCAAAAATACATTCTTTTTGCAACCTAACAAAGATAAAGGTCATAGAATTGTTGTCGACATAGCCAAATCCTCATTATCGATTGCTAAATTATCGAAAGTAGTCACAAGCAACACAAACATGGGGCTTGGAATTGGAACAAGTGCAAAAACGGAGGTTGCTCAGGCAATAAATTCAGAAAACCCATATATTCAGAGAGCATTTCCCAGAAAAACGAAAAAAAATAACTCATCAAAAAAAACAACTAAATCTTATCGAGAAGATAAAACCTACGCTATTCAAAATTTATATGCGAGAGGCTCAATAGGTTTGAGTATGTTCAATGAAACTTCATCTTTGGGCGGTAAATCAGACTTCGATGCCGAATTTGAACCGGGGTTTATCCTTAATGGTGCCATCGGAATGAAACTAGAAAATAATTTTAGGGCGGAAGGAGAGTTTTTATTTTCACAGTCTTCGTTGAAACAGATTTCAGGATCTTCAAATGGTAGAACTCACAACACGGAAAATGTAAGTGGTGATCTATCAGCATTAGCTCTAATGGGTAATGCTATTCTGGATATACCGATCAATTCCCGAGCTACGCCCTATGTTATGGGAGGAGCTGGACTCAGTGTAATATCTTTGAATGATTTTCAGGCTTCAAACGAAAGTCTCGTCGATGACATGGATTGGGTATTGGCTTTTCAATTTGGAGGTGGTGTATCATTAGAATTAGATAGAAAAACCGATATTGAAATAGGATATCGTTACTTCGAGTCCCAAGATCCAGAATTGTCAGACGTAACAACAACGCCGTTCAAAAGTAATTTTTCCGGTCATAACTTTCTAATTGGTGCGAAAGTTAACTTAAATTAAGTGCCAAACAACTCTTTAAGGGTTCGATGGTATTAACTTCAAGTGAAATTTTTAATAATTTACAAAGTTGTTAAATCCCCCTTGACAGTGTAGCTAGGGGATTAATAAACAATTCGAGGGAAAAGAACTTTTTATGCCAGGTAAACAACGCTTAAATGGACATCGGCCAACAGGATTACTTCATCTTCTTGATCCCGTATTAAAACTAGCCAGCCATCCTGAGGAAGCTAATTACGATTTTGATCTGTATGCAGCGCTTCGCTCTGTGGTAAGGCTCGAGTCTAAGGTTCCTGAAACAGCATTCAGTGCTTTCACGCTAGGTACGGAGAGGGATGGAAGTGCAGTTTTAATAGATAATGACGGTATATTATTGACTATTGGTTATTTAGTATTAGATGCAAATTCAATTACAATAAAGGCGTATGGAGAAGCGCCAGTTCCAGCAGAATTAATAGGTTATAACCACGAGACCGGCTTGGCACTTATTCATGCGTTAAAACCACTAGATAAAAAACCGATTGAGGTGTTAAAAGAAGACCAAATTGAAGAGAAAATGCCGGTGATAGTTGCGCCATATGGTGGCGAGCATCATTCAATTTGCGCCGAGGTTGTATCAAGAAGAGAGTTTTGTGGATCATGGGAATATTTGATCGACAATGCGATATTTACAGCGCCAATTCATCCAAACTGGAGTGGAGCGGCTCTAATCAACGACGCTGGCAAGTTGTGCGGTATCGGCTCATTGTGGGTTAATGACGCTTTGAAAGCTCAAAGTAAGGATAACAATCAAGATGTCGCTGGAAATATGTTTGTTCCAACTAATCTTTTAACTCCGATATACAAAGACCTTATTTCATATGGTGTAACGACTGAAACACCACGCCCTTGGCTAGGTCTCTATACTTCAGTGGCGGGCAATAAATTATTTGTTGCAGGAATAGTTCCTGATGCACCGTCGGATAGGAGCGAACTCCAAACAGGCGATATAATAACAGGAATAAATAATAAGAGTATTACAACCCTCTCAGAAATGTATAAAAAAATTTGGTCTTTCGGTGAAGCTGGTATTGATATCATACTGAATATAAATCGAGATGGCTTGGATTTTGATATTCTCATAAAGACAGATGACCGTTATAATTACATGGACAAACGTAAAGAGCATTAATAAATCAAAAAATAAGATAAAGATCATATAAGTTTTTAAACTTAAAAATTTTTCAAAATGAAAAACTTAAAAAATGGATAAAATTTCAAAATCAATTATTCAAAGACGCACATTTGCAATTATTTCTCATCCAGATGCTGGTAAAACAACGTTAACAGAAAAATTACTATTGTTTGGTGGGGCTATTCAAATGGCGGGTGCGGTTAAAGCTCGAGGTAATACGCGAAGATCCCACTCAGATTGGATGAAAGTTGAACGAGAACGCGGTATATCCGTAGCATCTTCGGTCATGACATTTAATTATTATGAGAATACGTTCAATTTACTTGATACTCCGGGTCATCAAGACTTCAGTGAGGACACATACAGAACATTAACAGCAGTAGACTCCGCCGTCATGGTTATCGATGCAGCACGGGGAATAGAACTGCAAACAAAGAAACTATTTGAGGTTTGTCGGCTTCGCGATGTTCCAATTGTTACCTTCATCAACAAGATGGATAGAGAAGCGAGGGATCCATTTGAAATTCTTGATGAAATAGAACAATCTCTTGCTCTAGACGTCACTCCCGCAACTTGGCCAATTGGGATGGGTCGTGATTTTCTGGGCTGCTATAATGTTATTAATGACCAGCTAGTTCTAATGCCAAAAGGTAAAGCAACAGGAAGTGCCGATGAAAATCAAGATCCTGGATTAATTGAAAAGTGTGAGGGTTTAGACGACCCTAAATTGGATCAACTACTTCCAGATTATGCCCTAGAGAAATTACGTGCAGAGGTGGAAATGGTTCGTGGTTTGTGCTCTCCATTTAACTTAGAATCATATAAAGAGGGCAGTTTAACTCCTATTTTCTTTGGGAGCGCAATAAATAACTTTGGTGTGCGTGAGTTGCTCAATGGCTTAAGCACATACGCTCCTTCACCTAGACCACAACCCTCAAAAAATCGGACCATCGAGCCAACTGAAAATAAAGTTAGCGGTTTCGTTTTTAAAATACAGGCTAATATGGATCCCAAGCATAGAGATAGAATTGCTTTCCTCCGTATGTCTTCGGGGCACTTTAAGCGAGGCATGAAACTCAAACATGTTCGTAGTAAAAAAACTATTGCACTTCATAACCCGGTATTATTTCTTGCTCAAGATCGAGAAACTGCTGAGGAGGCGTACGCCGGTGACATCATCGGCATACCAAATCATGGCAACTTAAGAATTGGTGACGCTCTGACAGAAGGTGAAGAAATCCAGTTTACTGGAATACCAAATTTTGCACCAGAGTTATTACAAACAGTACGCCCAAAAGATCCAATGAAAGCGAAACATCTAGGTAGAGCTCTTCAACAACTCGCTGAAGAGGGAGCAGCTAGAGTTTTAAAACCTAGAATTGGGGCTGATTGGATTGTTGGGGTAGTGGGAACATTACAATTTGAAGTTATGGCTGATCGAATCCGAACGGAATATGAAGTACCGGTTGTTTTTGAATCAACTTCTCTATATACCGCCCGGTGGATTGAAGCAGAAAGTCATGTCATTTTAAAGGATTTTATTGACTCAAACAGCGGAGCCATTGCGGATGACCATGACCAAGATCCGGTGTTTCTTGCGAGAAATGCGTGGCACCTAGACCGAGCTGCCAAAGACTTTCCTGAAATATCATTTCTTAAAATAAAAGAACAGCTAAACTGATAAATCTGATTTACTTATATTCTTTTGTCTTGTAATTAATGGTTATAATGGATCTTGTGCAGTATTGATAAATTTGGGAAGTCTCAAAAAATTAAATAGAAAATTATACTTGGCAAACAAGAGAATACTCGACTCAAAATTCTGCAAGCCTATTTAGGCTTAAACCAAAGATAAATTATGAAAACGTTTTCACCAAAATATCAACCTAATAAGAATAGTAAATTCGTATTAGATCAAAGATTAATAAATGATACTTATTTTATCACTAATCTAAGTTTATGCAGTGTCTTGCTAATGAATGATAGCCGATATCCCTGGATAATAGCAGTTCCAAGAAGAAACAAAATCAAAGAAATATATGAACTCAAGTCGACTGACCAATCATTATTACTTCGTGAGATCAACCTCTTAGCAAAAACAATAAAGAGCAAATTTAAATCCGACAAAATTAATATTGGCGCAATTGGAAATATTGTTCCACAATTACACATTCATATTGTTGGACGTAAAGAGAATGATCCTGCATGGCCGGCCCCAGTATGGGGATTTGGTACTTCGCTTACTTATGAGAAAAAAAATGCTGATAATATTATTACAGCTTTCATTAATGAATTATAACTCAGTTCTTGGGAATAAGTACATCAGCACTGGAACCAAAGAGTTTGCCAACATCGTTCGAACGAACCTCTAAAACAGCGCGTTGATTTATATAACCTTTATCGGTAATTTCATTAGAGTCAATATCTGGCAGATCAACTAGGAATAGTGCGCGCGCAACCCTCCTACTCGTGCTCGGGTTCTTGAGATTGTAATCATTAAGACCTTCCAATAACTTTTTGATAATATTTTTGTCCCGTAAAATTTCTTCGTTTGAAATCTCGGTGGAAATAGCACTACATAATTTTTTACAGGAATCAATGTTAGGAAAAATTAATATACCAATTTCTTCCCGATCATGCCCTGCAATTACAATATCCTGCGCAACTTGATCTATTTTTGCGAGAATATTTGTCCGAATATTTCCAACGGAGACCCAGGTTCCTGATGATAATTTAAAATTTTCCGCTACACGACCATCAAATATGATACCCTTTTCAGGTTTTTCTATATTTTCAAATCGAACAGCATCACCAATACAATAGTATCCCTCTTCGTCAAAAGCTTGCTTAGTGAGTTCCGGCTGTTTCCAATATCCTGGAGTAATATTGGGACCCTTTACTCTGACTTCTAACTTGCCTTCATTAGGCTTTAGCTTTAATTCAGTAGAAGGAATCGGAATGCCAATCACACCAGCTTTCTTGATAGGCCAATAAACTTGCGTACAATCCGGAGCTGTTTCAGTGGCACCCCATCCTGATAGCATCATAACCTGTTTACCTATTGTGTCTGTTGAGAGAGTTTCAAGTTTGTCCCAAGTACTTTGGGTTAATGCGGCAGCGGCATAAAATATCACATCTAAATTTCGAAAAAATGACTCCCTTAGATTACTATCACTCTCAAAGTACGGTAACAACATATCAAACCCACGTGGAACATTGAAATAAATAGTTGGAGATATTTCTTTTAAGTTCGCAATGGTTTTCTCAATTAGTCCCGGAGCAGGTTTGCCAGAATCAATATATAGTGTACCCCCATTTCTCAAAACCATATTTAAGTTATGGTTACCACCAAAAGTATGATTCCAAGGTAACCAATCAACTATTACAGGTGGCTTATCTTCCAAAAATTTCCAGACTTGAGAAATTGCCTGCTGATTTGAGCATAACATCCTTTGAGTATTGATAACGCCTTTAGGCTGCCCTGTTGATCCAGAAGTAAATAATATTTTTGCAATAGTATTATGATCAACTTCGTTGTATGCTTTATCTACATCTGTTGTCGCATTTGTATCCGATAAAGCTTTAAATTCAATGCAACTATTGTCGTTAGACAAATTAGCACTAACTACTTTTTCAGTATTAGATAACTCAACAACACTCAACGCACGCAAGAATTTATTATTATCTGAAGCATAAACAAGACCAGGTGAGGTAATCTGAAGAATTTGTCGTAACCTGCCGAGATCTTTTGACATGAGTGAATAAGCGGGCGAAATTGGAACAACAGGAATACCAACATGCATCGCGCCGAAAAGAAGTATTGCATTATCAATCGAGTTATCCGACAAAATGGCAACTGGTTGTTTAATAGATAATTTACGATCTATCAAAGCTTGCCCAACTGATTCTATCTTCTTTAAAAAATCCTTATATGTTATTCCATGCCAAGAACTATCATCATCTATTTTTTCAGCCATAAAAATGGTATCTGGACTTTTTTCAGCCCATTTTGCAATCCAAGCACTTAAGTTTTTTGGATAGTCACCTATGATTTCGGTGGATCTTAGAATCATCTCCCCATCATCTTTTCCAATTAGTTCAACTTCAGGTTGAGCTAAATTGAGAAATTTTCTAAATTTATTAACAGTCATGGTTTCCATCGTAGCATTTATTTTCTGAAGGTTCATCGATTTAATACTTAATAACAACAAAAATAAAAAAATAAATTCGAGAATAGAGTTTATAGGTAAATACAAGCTTGTCTTTGAGATACAGAAGGCTGTATACAGGCGCCATAAAATAAGCAAGAGAAACAAAAAAATATTTTCAGAAATTGAAGTTTAATGGAAAGTATAAAGTCGGTGAATTTACGTAACATCGCTATCATAGCACATGTGGATCATGGTAAAACAACACTTGTCGATTGTTTGCTTAAACAAAGCGGAACATTTCGGGATAATCAACAAGTACAAGAACGTGCCATGGACTCAAACGATCTTGAGAGAGAACGTGGCATTACAATTCTAGCAAAGTGCACTTCTGTTGAATATCAGGATACCCGAATAAATATAATAGATACCCCCGGGCATGCAGACTTCGGTGGGGAAGTTGAACGAATCTTAAGTATGGTAGATGGCGTCGTTTTATTGGTGGATGCGGCTGAAGGCCCCATGCCCCAAACAAAATTTGTTTTAGGAAAAGCACTTAAGCTTGGATTAAGGCCAATTGTACTTATCAACAAGATAGACCGTCCTGATCAACGCGCTGACGAAGTTTTAGACGAAATATTTGATTTATTTGCTGCAATGGAGGCGGACGAATACCAACTGGATTTCCCACATCTATATGCTTCCGCAAAGCAAGGCTGGGCGGCGAACGAGACTGATGACCCCAAAAAGAATATGGATCCATTATTTAATCTCATCGTCAATCACGTTGCAGAACCAAAAGTTGACGACCCGAGAGACTTCAAGCTTTTAGTTACAACTTTGCAAGCTGATCCTTACCTAGGCAGAATACTAACGGGGAAAATCGAGTCTGGTAAAGTTATCAGAAATATGGCGATTAAAGCATTAAATCGTGAAGGGCATATTATTGAAGAAGGCAGGGCAAGCCAGTTACTGGCATTCCGAGGTTTAGATAGGGTGCCTGTTGATGAGGCTGGCGCGGGTGACATCGTCGCTATAGCAGGATTGGCTAAAGCCACAGTTGCAGATACTATTTGTTTGCCAAATGTTTCGGAAGCAATCGACTCACAACCAATTGACCCCCCCACCCTGTCTATGAATTTTGCAATTAATGACTCCCCACTTGCTGGCACTGAAGGCAGCAAAGTAACTTCTCGAGTAATTTGGGATCGTTTAACTTCTGAAGCGGAGGGAAATGTTGCTCTTCATGTTCAACAAACAGATGATTCTAACTCGTTTGAAGTCTCTGGCCGAGGTGAACTTCAGTTAGCAGTTTTAATTGAAACGATGAGGCGGGAAGGTTTCGAACTGACAATCTCAAGACCCAGAGTTGTCTACCGCAAGGATCCCGATACAGGAAAACGCCTAGAACCTATTGAAGAAGTAGTTATAGATGTAGATGACGAATATTCTGGCACCGTAGTTGAAAAACTATCAGCCCGAAAAGGTGAAATGCTAGAAATGAAATCTGCAGGTAGTGGAAAACAGCGTATGACCTTTCATGTACCTTCACGGGCACTGATTGGTTACCATGGAGAATTCCTTACAGATACGAGAGGTACAGGCGTAATAAACCGACTATTCCATGGATATAGTGAGTATAAAGGGACTATTGAGGGTCGGCGAAATGGAACCCTAATCTCACTTGGTAATGGTAAAGCAATTGCTTATGCTTTATGGAAGATGGAAGACAGAGGACCAATGTTTATCCGGCCAGGGGATAAAGTTTATACTGGCATGATCATCGGGGAACACAGTCGAGGTAATGATCTCGACGTTAATCCCCTGAAAGGCAAGCAGCTTACAAATATCAGATCTTCAGGGAAAGATGATGCAGTGGACTTGACTACACCAATCGAAATGGGATTGGATAAAGCGATCGCTTATATCAGTAATGACGAATTAGTCGAGGTTACTCCAGACTCCATTAGATTAAGAAAGCGATTCTTGGATATCCATGAACGAAAGCGCCATTCTAAACAATTAGAATTGTAATATTATTAAATGGAAGAAATTCAATTTTAAAAAATACTTTGATATGATATTCTTCAAACCGAAATGAGATTATTCAGATTAAAAACTTGATAGAGCCCCGTTTAAATTCAAACGACCGAATTTTTCCTCGCATCAAAAATCAGATTTACGATATTTATAGATTGGCTATCCCTATTGTTTTGTCCAGGTCGGGGATGATGACATTAATAGTGGTTGATGCTGCCATGGTCGGACACTTCTCCGCAGTAGAGCTTGGTTATCAAAGTATTGGATTGGCTCCGATGATGTTGATAATTGTTACCAGTATTGGATTAATGAGCGGAACCCTCGTAACAACAGCCAACTACTATGGATCAAAAAATTTCAAAAAATGTGGTTTAGTTTGGCGTCAATCATTAGTTTATGCTTTTTTTCTCGGAATAATAGGTATTTTAATATCAAGTTTTGGAGAAGAAATACTTATAGCTAGTGGACAAAATAAAGAACTCTCGTCTGGTGGAGGCAGGATTATTCAAATTTTAGGTTGGTCAACGCCAGCGTTATTAATATACATTGCCAGTAGTTTTTTTCTAGAGGGTATAAAGCGCCCAAATGCGACCATGTTAATAATGCTACTTGGCAACTTAACTAATATTTTTCTTAACTGGATTCTAGTTTTTGGAAATTTTGGTTTTCCCACATTAGGAGCGACTGGTTCAGCATATTCAACTGGAGCTGTTAGGATAGTTATGGCGGTTTCAATTGTTTATTATATTTGGACCTTGAGAGATCACATTAAATTTAATATCCGAGGCTCAAACTATTTATTTTTGAATGGCGGGTGGAAAAAATGGTCGAGAATGAGAAGAATTGGTTTTGGTGGGGGAGCGAGCAATGCTATCGAGTCTGGAGCTTTTTCTTCAATGACCATCTTTGCGGGCTTACTTGGTATTATCGAGTTAGGGGCATTCACACTCTCATTTAATATGTTGGCATTAACATTTATGTTTGCCTTAGGTTTTGGCAGTGCAACGGCAGTTTGTGTTGGGAATGCATCTGGCAGATCGGATATTTTAGCGATTAAAATAGCTGGCTGGACAGGTCTAGGATTAACAATTCTTACTTTAGCATTTCTCGGCTCTCTCTTAGCATTATTTAATAACCAAATAGCCTCAAGCTTTACTCAAGACGCAGACTTAATTGTTAAAACTTCTTCGATGATTGCATTTATTGGAGTTGTTTTAGTCATTGATGGTGGTCAGAGTGTTATGGCGCATGCATTGAGGGGTTGCGGTGAAACTTGGGTACCGGCAGCACTTCATTGTATATCGTATATACTCGTCATGATTCCCTTGGGTTACTATCTCTCCATAATTTCTGGTCGAGGGATTTTAGGATTATTTGAAAGTATCCTTATTGGGAGTATTTTATCATTATTTCTTGGCTCACTTAGATTTACCTTTTTAACAAAAAAAGGTGTTAATTTGAAGCACAATTAATACAGAGTGGCGTGGCTAAATCATATTCCAACCTTTTAGGTGAAATCGCCTCTCCACATTTAACACAATATCCATACTCATTATTATTAATTCGCCTTAATGCTCCCTCTATTTTTAATAATTCAGAATTTCTACGGCGACCTTGTTCAAGAGCCATTTCCTGAATTTGTATTGCATCAATTCTTGATAAACGGCCAACCTGTGACTGATCTAGTTCAACTGCTTTCCTGTCATTGCTCGTTATTTTTGTCCGTTTAAGAAGTTCAGCTTTCTGGCTCTTTAACTGTCCTTCAATTTTTTTAAGGATGATTTTCAAATTTATTCCGTTCATCTATTTTTTTGCTTTTAATATAAACACGGATTATATATGAAAATTCTAGTTTGGTGAAATAGCTAAATCTATATTTAGAGGGGATTAATAAATGACAGTTGTAGACATTCACACACATATGTTTGGTGAGTCATGGCTCAAAATGTTGAACGAACACGGCGGTCCAACTTATAGCGCGGGAACATTAAGTGATGGTCGCGACTATTTAATTGAAAAGGGAGCCGCCGCATGTGCACTTGAAAAAGAAGCTTTCGATTATGACGCTCGCATCGAGGCAATGAACAAGCATGGGATAGATATTTCTATAGTGTCATTGACTTCACCAAACGTCTATTGGGGAGGAGAACAAATAAGTAGTAGAACCGCAACACTAGCCAACGATGAAATGGCCGCTGGCCAAAAAGCATATCCTGATCGTATTCGCTGGTTTGCTTCTATCCCTTTTGAATACCCAGAAGCTGCAATTAAAGAGCTACATCGAGCAATCAAAACAGGTGCCGTAGGTGTTATGGCGACAGCAAGTATTAACGGAAGACATCTAATTGATCCACTATTTGCGCCGGTATGGGCTGAAATAGATAAACTTGAACTACCGGTCCTAATTCATCCAACTGCTCCTTTTGGCTCAAAAGAGGCAGAATTTGGGATAGAGCGGATATTAATGCCTGGAGCAGGATTTATGTTTGATACAACTATAGGGATTGCAAGAATGGCGGTAAATGGTTTTTTTGAGCAATATCAAAAACTAAAAATAATAGCATCCCATGGTGGCGGTTATCTTCCGTATGTGAATGGACGCATTGATATGTTTTTTAAACTTGAAACACTCTCTAAATTTAACATTGATAAGCCACCTAGCGAATACTTCAAACAGATTTATTATGATGCAGTGCTATATGATCCAGGAGCTTTATCATTGTGTATCGACATCGCTGGTCCAGAAAAGGTTTTGTTTGGTACTGACTTTCCTATGCCATGCGACGTCCCCAAGCTTTATGATTTGATCGACAGCCGGCCAAAAGATCAAGTTGCAGCCATAAAAAGTAGTAATGCTGTGAAACTATTTAAGTTATAATAAATAAAGACAAAGAATTGCTAGAATATATTCAAGTAAATAAAGCTAAACTCGAATGTCAGCACATCAGAATTCCTGGTCAAGAAGCAAGGCCAACTCTGGTGTTTCTGCACGAGGGTCTGGGCTGCGTTGCATTATGGAAAGATTTTCCATTGAAACTATGTAATGCCTTAAAGCTAAATGGTTTTATTTATAGCCGTCAAGGATATGGTGCATCAGACCAAATAATATTACCTCGTAAGATAGACTTTATGCACCGCGAAGCATTTGATACAGTCTCATCTGTTTTAGATGTTGCGAATATTAACTCAGCAATCTTAATTGGTCATAGTGATGGAGGTTCAATCGCCTTAATCCATGCAGGAGGTATACAAGACGATCGAGTGAAAGCAATATCGACCATTGCAGCCCATGTTTTTACTGAAGAGTTAACAGTAAAAAGCTCCAAAGCCGCAAAAAATGCTTTTGAAAACGAAAACCTAAGGACAAGACTCGCAAAATATCATGGTGATAATGTTGATTGTGCGTTTCGAGGTTGGAACGACATTTGGTTAAGCCCAGATTTTTTAAATTGGAACATTGAAGAATTTCTGCCAAAGATTAAAATTCCAACTTTGGCAATACAAGGCTCCAATGATCAGTATGGAACCATTAATCAAATCACAGCAATTGAAAAAGGACTCCAATGCACTAAGCAAATAAAAATAATACAAGATGCACAACATTCACCTCATTTAAACAATCAACGTACAACATTAAAGATATTGGAGGAATTTTTTATAGAAAAGCTCAATATTTAATTATTCAATAGTATTCTAAGAATATTTGCGATCATAGTTTAACCACTACGATATTAGACTGGCACACTTATATATAATCTGAGATAATTATAGTATTATAATTAATTAGATTCTCTGGAGTAAGGAATGTCAAATAACGAGGAACATCCGATAGTAATTATAGGCGGAGGAATTGGTGGATGTGCAGCTTCGTTAGCACTATCTAAAAAGGGATATAAATCTATTGTAATAGAAAAATCGCCAGTGTTTTCTGAAATTGGTGCTGGTATTCAGCTAGGACCAAACGTTCATAAGATGTTTGTTACATTAGGTTTGGATCAGGCTATACAAGACATCGCCTTTTATCCCGATAATATGTTCATGAAAGATGGTATTACTGGCGAATTAATCACCAAAATCGTTACTGGTAAGGATTTTCAAATACGTTTCAACGGCCCATACGGTGTAATTCATCGCGGCGATTTACTCGAAGTAATTGTCAATGCATGTAAGAAATCCGATTTAATAGAGATGCGAACATCCACTGAGATAATAGATTATGAAGAAAAAGAAACAGGAATAGTTGCAACAACATCAACGAATGAGAAAATTTTTGGTGACGCTCTAATAGCAGCTGATGGGATATGGTCTAAAACCAGATCTAGTATAGTTAATGATGGCGATCCCATTATTTCTGGTCATATTGCCTACAGAGCAGTTTTGCCAATAGCCGAGGTTCCGGAATTTTCTAAAAATAACGATGTAGTTTTATGGGCTGGTCCAAAATTTCACCTGGTACATTATAAATTAAGAAGGGGCGAACTTTTTAATATAGTCGCTGTGTTTCATAGTGACCGATACGAGGAAGGATGGGATGCTTTTGGTGATCCGGAAGAACTTCAAATACGTTTTAAAGATGCTACAGTCGAGGTTCAATCACTTCTAAGTAAAATAGAGTCTTGGAAAATGTGGGTATTATGCGATCGAGAGCCCGTAAGAAACTGGTCTAAAAATCGTGTTACTTTACTTGGGGATTCTGCTCATCCCACGCTACAGTATTTAGCTGCAGGAGCCGGCATGGCTATTGAAGATGCGGTAGTGCTTGCTGATTGCCTATCACAAAATAAACAAAATTACGAAGAAGCTTTTATAAAATATCAAAATACACGATATTTAAGAACTGCCCAAGTTCAAACAACAGCTCGGCTTTATGGTCAGTTATATCACGCCAGTGATGTTGTAGCAGAACTAAGAACTAATATGTTAAAAAACAAAGACCCCTATAATTATGAGGGTATTGCGTGGCTATATGATGGGATATAGTTAATTTATATCGAATACAACTATTGCATCTCACTTAACCTTGTTCCTAGTCAGAGTTGCTAGACCCTGAGTTTGAACAACTTTATTCCCACTTTTAACCCCGGATTTTTGTTTATTTTTTTTACTCTTAACCTTGCGTTCAGAGTTTATAATCAACTTTCCCTCATTCCGATCATTGGTGTCGAACATTTCGATAGGTCTTTTTCTTTTCCCTTTATTTTTATTCGTTTTATTAAGTTTTTTCCGTTTAACGTTGTCAGTTTTTTGCTCATAATCCTCAGCTCTATTTCTCAAATTTTTTCTATCAATAATAACCACATTATCATTATCTTTTAATTTGTTTTGCTCTAATTTATTATTCAACAACTCTACTGGCATATTACCAATGCGATCCACAGTCATACTTTTTTCAAGTTTTCTTGAAGGTCCAAGATTGGATAAAAAATTTTCTACGCTCCTTGATGCAACTTCAAAAAATGTCTTATTTTCCAATATTCGAATTGCTCCTATGTCTTGCTTATCAATACCACCGCCTCGAATTAAAGCAGGCAGCAACCAGCGCGCCTCGGCAGTATGTTTGCTACCTACAGATAGTGAAAACCACTCAGCGTTGCCAAAATCTTCTTGGATTTGTTTTCGATTATTTTTCGCTCTTCTAGATTTAGAAGGTTTATTAACCCTATGGTTTCGAATGTTATTAGTATTCATTTCAGATTCAAATTTCTCATCAAAAGAGAGTTCTTCAGGTACGGACTGCCCAGATCTATACGCTCTAATAAACGCAGCTGCTAGTTGCTCCACACTATAACTTGATATTAATTTCTCTACTAATTTAGTTTCCCCATCTTGTAATGGATTAGAGAGAATAGGATCTAACAATATTCGCTCATCATCACGTTGCATTATTTCCTGTAAAGTTGGTGGAACTGACCATTTTGCATTAATTCCAGCACTCTGAAAGAGCCGCTCCGCGCGTTTTTTGGCTCCAAAAGGCACTATTACAGAACTAACACCTTTACGACCAGCTCGTCCAGTTCGCCCACTTCTATGCAAAAGTGATTCTCGATTCTTTGGAAGATCTGAATGGATGACGAGTTCTAGGTTGGGTAAGTCTATTCCACGAGCCGCAACATCAGTAGCAATACAGACCTTTGCACGGCCATCTCTAATCGCCTGCAATGCATGCATTCTTTGATTTTGACTAAGGTCTCCAGATAATGCGACAACAGAAAACCCTCGATTTGTAAATCTATTGGTCATTCGATTAACAATTGCTCGGGTAGCACAAAAAACAATAGCTGTTTTGGCATTATAAAATCGTAAAATGTTGATAATTGCATTTTCACGTTCATTATTTGAGACAGTATAAGCACAATATTCAATATCACGATGTTGCTCTTGATCAGAGGATACGTTAACTCTAACTGCATCACGTTGATAACGTTTTGCAAGTTTTACAATTATTTTTGGAACAGTAGCAGAGAACATCAGGGTTCTTCGATCAGTAGCGGAAGCTTTCAAAATCATTTCCAACTCCTCTCTGAAACCCATATTAAGCATTTCATCTGCCTCATCTAAGACAAGCGCCTTAATATTTGATAAATCGAGCGACTTGCGGTTTATATGATCACATAATCGTCCTGGCGTTCCCACAACGATATGGGCACCCTTCTCCAGTGATCGACGTTCTGACCTAATATCCATCCCACCAACACATGATGCAATTAGCGCGTTTGCAGAGGCATAAAGCCAATTTAATTCACTCTTTACCTGCAATGCTAATTCACGTGTCGGAGCAATTATAATAGCCAGAGGTGATTTTACATTTTTTAAGGTAGTTTGATCACCCAGCAAGGTTGATGCAATCGAAATACCAAAGGCAACAGTTTTCCCTGATCCAGTTTGCGCTGAGACGAGAAGATCAGCATGTTTTAGCTCAGGCGCCATTATTGCGGTTTGGACAGGCGTGGGTTTATCATAACCACGCACCTCTAGCGCTTTGCCAAGCCCTGCGGTGATCCCATCAAAATTCGACATTTATTTTTCTTTCGGAAACAAATTCGGTTGCTGAGTGCTCTAATAGAGCTAAACTTTGGAATACGCACTTAGGTAATGTAGTCGATCTTAGTTAGATTTGAACCTTTTACTGTCTGAATGTTTCAATGTAAAGCTCTCTGCAACTTTGTTGATAAGAGGATTAAATTATTGAATATTTTGTTTAAATTCAGATCTCATATTATGCAAGATTGGCTCAGTATATCCAGAAGGTTGATCTTTACCTTTAAAAATTAAATCGCAGGCTGCAACAAATGCTTTACCATTATAATTTGGAGCCATTTTGATGTAATTATGATCATGTCGATTTTGTTCATCAACAATAATCGCCATTTTTTGTAATGTTCGCATAACTTGTTCATTTTTACAAATACCATGGTGTAACCAATTTGCTATATGTTGGCTTGAAATTCTTAATGTGGCGCGATCCTCCATTAGGGCAATATTATCAATATCTGGAACTTTAGAACATCCAACACCTTGGTCAATCCATCGAACGACATACCCAAGTATACCTTGGACATTATTATCTAATTCTCTTTGAATTTCATCGGGTGATAGATTTCTGCCAGCTAACAACGGTATTTTTAAAATATCATCCAAATCTGCTCTTTCTCGCGTTAAAAGCTCATTTTGGCGCTTAACTACATTACATTGATGGTAGTGTATTGCATGAAGTATGGCTCCCGTTGGCGAGGGAACCCACGCAGTGGTGGCTCCTGATTCTGGATGTGAAATCTTTTCATTATACATCGCGGCCATTTCATCTGGCATGGCCCACATTCCTTTGCCAATCTGAGCTTTATTTTGAAATCCAGTTTCCAGACCAATATCAACATTCCAATCTTCATAAGCATTTATCCATGAAGCTTTTTTTATCTCAGATTTGGGTAAAAATGCTCCCGCTTCCATATTGGTGTGTAACTCATCACCGGTACGATCAAGAAATCCCGTATTAATAAAAACAATCCGATCTTGCGCGGCCCGAATGCATTCCTTTAAATTTACTGTAGTGCGTCGCTCCTCATCCATAACACCTATTTTGATTGTCTTTGGAGTAATACCGAGAGAAAGCTCTACATGATCAAAAATTTCACAGGCAAATGCCACTTCTTCTGGACCATGCATTTTAGGCTTAACAATATAGATTGAGTCACTCTTACTGTTAATAAAATTACCAGTTTGTTGTAAATTATAAGAACCTATCAATCCCGTAAAAAATGCGTCCATTATACCTTCTGGTATCTCTTTGCCATTTTGGTCAAGTATCGCAGGCGTTGTCATCAAATGCCCCACATTACGAACCAATAGCAGAGATCGGCCCGATAAAGTTAAAATATTATTTGAAGGTGTAATATATTCTTTATCTGGATTCATGCGTCTTGTTATGATTTCACCAGACTTCTCAAATGTATCCTCTAGTTCACCTGTCATTAAACCTAAAAAGTTTCCATAAATTAGAGCTTTATCTGATGCATCAACAGCGGCAACAGAGTCCTCAAAATCCAGTATGGTTGTCGTCGCAGCCTCTAATATAACGTCTTCAATTCCAGACTGATTTAACTTACCAATTGGTGAGCTACGATCTATATGAATTTCAATATGAAGCCCATTATTCTTTAGAAGGATTAATGAAGGCTCTTCGTTAATACCTTTATACCCAACAAATTGATCCTCTTTGGCTAAGTAGGTTTTTGAACCATCGGCCTTAGTCATCGATAAACGTCCATCTATAACCGAGTATTTAGTGACTTCACAATATTTTGAGCTTAAAAGGCCGCATGTTTGATCCAAGAAATTTGAAACAAATTCAACTACTGCGTCACCTCTTTTTGCATTATACTTATCACCTCTGCTCTTATCTCCCGTCTCACTGATTACGTTTGTTCCATAAATGGCATCATAAAGACTTCCCCAACGTGCATTAATAGCATTTAGAGCAAACCTTGCATTTGACGCCGGCACAACAAGTTGCGGTCCCGCAATCTTAGAAATTTCGGGATCCACATTGGCTGTAGATATTATGAAATTTTGCTGTTCGGGAACAAGATAACCAATTTCATACAACATTTTTTTATGGGCGATTGGATCGTGAACGTCTCCCCTATGAGATAAAAACCAGTCATCTATCTTGGTTTGAAGATCTTGACGTATTTTTAGAAGCTTAGAGTTTTTTGGAGCTAATTTATTCAAACACTCTGAGAGCCCATTCCAAAAATTATCAGAGTTAATATTGAGTTTGGGGCTAATTTTTTTTTCAACCAATTCAACTAAAATATTTGACACTAATAATCCACTTTTTCTTGTCCGATTATTCATTGATTTATTCTCCCAGAACGCGCCAAACATTATTGAAAAATAATAATAGTCTCAGTAATTTTTGAAATCAAGAATGCTGACAAACTAAATAACAATAAATGTGGTTTATATTTTCATAAAAAACAATAAATACAGAAATTTAAGGTTGTAATTTGAAGGTTCAATCCGATACAATTAACAATTCATCACTACTTCAATAGTATTTAAATATTTGGATAAAAATAATGAGACAAATTGGCTGGATTGGACTGGGTAAAATGGGACTACCCATGGCTCTAAGATTATTAGAGAAAGGTCATAATTTGAATGTCTATAATAGAACCCTGTCAAAAATGAAGTCGTTCAAAAACCAAAATATTAGCCAATTCGAAAATACTGCTGATTTGGCCCGACAGTCAGATCTTATTATTTCTATGATTTCTGATGACAAAGCGATAAACGATGTTGCCCTATGCCGAGAAGGCGTTTTAAATCATGCAAAGAAGGGAACAACATATATCGACATGAGCACTATTTCACCTTCCATCTCCTCAGAAATAGCACAATTAGCCGAACAAAAAGGTATTTATTATCTTAGAGCGCCAGTCAATGGAACTGTGATGCAAGCAGAGAACTCAACATTAGTTATCCTAGTCTCAGGACCCAAGAAAATATTCAATATCAATAAAGACCTATTCAATATGTTAGGAAATAAAATCTACTACTTAGGCGATCAAGAACAGGCAAGATATATAAAACTCTCCATTAATATGATGGTGGGTATAAGTGCTATAATGATGGCAGAAGCCCTGGCTCTCGGTAACTCTGGTGGATTAGACAGGGACCTCATGGTAGATATCATTAAAAATAGTGCAGTTGGCTCGCCGCTGATTAATTATAAAGAAAAAACCTTGAAAGAGCGGGACTTTACGCCAGCATTTTCAGCAGAACAAATGGCGAAAGATTTTGATTTAATTCTTCAAGCGGGGCGCTCCGCAAACGTACCGTTAACAATGGCAGCTCAAACGCGTGAACACTGGTCTACCATGATCTCAATGGGCAGAGGCGAGCACGATTATTTTGGGTATACAGATCTTCTTGAAAAATTAGCCGGACAGAAAGATTAGTATAACTATCCGATGGAATTTTAAATGACTGGTAAAGAAATATTATACATCGGAGATCCAATGTGCTCCTGGTGCTGGGGATTCGCGCCTGTAATAGCTAGCATATACGATGAGTTTAGTAAAAAAATACCCATTTCGCTAACTTTAGGTGGATTACATGCTTACGATAATTTCCCAATGAGCGAGGATTATAAATCAAATATTAAACACCATTGGGAAGATGTAAATAAAATGACTGGCGCAAACTTTGATTATAGATTTTTTGATCGCAAGGAATTTATTCTTGATACGGAGCCCGCATGCCGAGCAGTTGTGACAGTAAAGCACTTGAGAAAAGGAAAAGAAATATCATTTTATGAAAAAATAAGTAGAAGTTTTTATTTGGAAAATAGGGATACCACTAACATCAATACCTTCGAATCTATATGTATAGAGGAAGGCCTTAATTTTACAGAATTTTCTATGATTTTTCACTCCGATGAGATAAAGAAAAAAACTGCCGAAGATTTTGCATATACCAAGGCTATTGGAGTAAATGGTTTTCCGACGCTTATCGCAAAAGATAATGAAAAATTAGCTCTTATATCTTCTGGCTACCAACCTTACTCAATTCTACAGCCTATCATTAAAAATTGGATTAATCATAATTCTAAAATCCGTTTCTAGCTAACCCGGATCTTCATGTAAATTATCGGTCATCTCTACATGTGCTAAATAACTAGCTGCAATAACAATTATTATAGCACCAAACCAAACCCATGTTTCAGGAATCTCATCGAAAATTAAATAGCCTAAGGATGCAGCAAATATAGTACGCATAAATGTAAATGGTGACACTGCAGTGACATCGCCAGCTTTGTATGCACTAGTAATGCAGAAATAAGCAAAAGTTGCAATACTGCCTAAAACTATTAACATTAAGAATTGCTCGAGTGTTGGTGTAACCCAGAAGAATAAAGCCGGGATAAATGATAGAACAACTGTTAAAGCCGACGAATAGGCTATTACGATAATTATATTTTCGTCTCTGCTTTGCACCTTGCCCAACAATAAGAAACTCGGCCACATAACCGCTGCGATCAGAATAAAACTAACTCCTATCGAAATTTCCATGATACCTGGACGAATAATAATTAGGGCACCAAGCATAGCAATTATAACACATATCCAACGTCTTGGATCGTTTCTCTCTTTCAAGAAAAGAATAGCTAGAATAGAACCGATGATTGGCTCAATTAACATTAAAGAGGTGGCAGTAACTAATGGAATAACTGTCACACCATAAAACCAAAGAGAACTCGAACCCGTTTGCAAAACTCCCCTAAAAAAAACTAAATTTAAACGTTTTGGTTTTCCTATTTCATGCCTTAATCGCCACAAGAATGGAGAAAGCACCAATAAACCGAATAAATTTCGGAAAAACACAAGTTCGAAAACATGGAAGTCTATAGACAATAAACGAATTACACTATAATTAGCGGCAAAAACAGCACCCGACAAAGTCATCCATAACATTCCTCGAACATTGCTCGCATGCGTTAAATGGTTTGCAATTTTAAACAACTCTATATCTTCTTGTTAAATTTTTTACAAAATTTTAGAAATTCTTGGATAACATTAGCGACTTAAAATATGGTGCGGGCGGCCGGACTTGAACCGGCACTTACTTACGTAAACAAGATTTTCTTACCAACTACAGTTTTCACTGCCACCTCAGTGTTTGTGGCCTGGACTTTCTCTTAACCATACTCCAAATGAAGTTTAGGTTCTGTCCGTCAAGTCTCTACACCTTCCCTTAAGGGCTTGGCTCGGGATTGCCATTTAACAGGTTTCCCCGAATTTGAACAGTTCTACTCATATTGTTTCCAACATGGCACTCAAATATTTTAAGTCTTGCGTGTCTACCAATTCCACCACGCCCGCTTGATTTATTTCATAATATACAAAAACATTTATGTAAAACTGATCTTTCAATTATCACAAAGATTATTTCTATAGGTTATATCAAAACGTCAAACTCCAGATTATTAATTTATATAGTATAATTTAGTAATCTTTCTCAGTATCTCCATCTACGGGTGTAACAAGGTCTTCATTGATAGGATCACCATCAAGCGAAATTATCATCTCACGTATTTTTTCAGCGACTTGTTCTAGTTCTTCCATATCTGTCCCCCTCGATATGAGCGTACAACCAAAATTACCCGAACGAAAAAAAGGGTAACTCCCAATCTCAACGTTAGAGTATAGATTTTGGATCTTGGTAAGTGGCTCGGCTATTGATCCTTCAGGCAGATAGCATGCAACGGCTATCGACAACATTTTTTTACCACCAATTAATTCTCCTGAAAATCCTTTAAACATAGACCGCATGATAGACGGAACACCTGCCATAACATATACGTTTTCCATCTTAAATCCCGGCGCTTTGCTAACGGGATTACCAATTAGGGTTGACCCAACCGGGATATCTGCCATTTTTAACCTTGCCTCATTCAAACGTTCAACAGGTATAAAAGACTCTAAAAGTGCCTTTGCCTCAGGATTTCGATAAATTTCAACTCCGAAAGCTTTTGCCACGCATAAAGACGTAATATCGTCATGTGTTGGCCCAATTCCACCAGTCGTAAATACATATGAATATTTGACACGCACTTCATTAATTACATTAATAATGACTTCTTCATCGTCAGGTATCACCCGTGCTTCCGCCATTCGAATGCCCATATCGGTAAGGCGCTCAGCAAGCCACCCAAGGTTTGCATCTTTTGTTCGGCCAGATAAGACCTCATTCCCTATTATTAGACAACACGCTGTAACAGAAGTTTCTTTTGACATAGGTCTAGCTCACAATATTAATAATTATATCTAGGATTGATTGAATTGATTAAAAAAGCAAGTATATTTCTCAATATTTGGAAAATCAAAAGATAACGTTTTATTATCTCAAAAAAATAACTTACAAAAAATCCTTTAGCATAGCCACCAAAGGAATATCTGCTGGTGGCATTTCAAAATTATCAAAATTTTTTAGGCGAGCCCACGTTAATTTTTGCCCTTCCCTTCCTTCAGGTGCACCGTTCCATTGCCGACATAAAAACAATGGCATTAACAAGTGAAAATTTTCATATTTGTGTGAAGCAAATGTAAACGGAGCCAAACAAGCTGCAGAAACATCAATACCAAGTTCTTCGCCTAGTTCTCTAATAAGCGCATCTTCAGGCGTTTCGCCTAATTCAACTTTCCCTCCAGGAAACTCCCATAGGCCGCCCATTTCTTTACCATGTGGCCGCTGCGCTAGAAGAATACGACCATCAATATCTATTAAAGCTACGGCTGAAACTAGAACCGTTGGTAAACTAGTCGATCCCCGATTATTTTCTATTTTCATGCAGTTTTGCTCAGGTTCGATAATCGGCATTAATATCAATGTACCCATGAGTTAAATCACATGTCCAGACTTTAGAAAGCCCATTGCTAACGCCAACATCCACATCAATTACAATTGACGAACCCTTCATATGTTGCGCAACCGGCATCTCATTGTACCCTTCTACCGCTTGGCCATTACGAGCGATTTGAATGCCACCTATCGAGATCGCGAGGGTATCGCGATTGGCCTTTTGTCCAGATTTCCCTACAGCCATAACTATACGTCCCCAATTTGCATCTTCTCCCGCAATAGCAGTTTTAACTAGGGGTGAATTGGCTATCGAAAAACCTATTTCTTTCGCAGCATCATTATTATCAGCTCCACTAACATTAATTTCAATAAATTTAGTTGCTCCCTCGCCATCACAAACAATTTGGTGAGCTAAGTCTAACAATACTCTATCTAATCCTGCTTTAAATTCTTTTAGCTCTTTTTGGTTATAATTTTTTATATACAGGTGTTTCGCCTTACACGTAGAAAATAAAAGAACACTATCACTAGTTGATGTATCTGAGTCGACAGTTATACGATTAAAACTTTTTTCAACTGAATCTTTTAATAATAGTTGGAGAATATCGCTTGAGATACTTGCGTCAGTAAATATAAACGCCAACATTGTCGCCATATTCGGAGCGATCATACCCGAACCTTTTGCGATACCACTTATCAAAACCTCGGTATCATCGACCATAACCTTCTCAGTGGAACCTTTCGGAAAGGTGTCTGTTGTACCAATCGCTTCAGCTGCAGATCTCCAGTCAATACATGCTTCAATATCTAAATCTACTATGGCATCCGTTATTTTTTTATGAGGCAATTGTTCACCAATTACGCCTGTGGAAGCTATAAAAATTTCATCTGGTTTACTATTAACTATCTTTGATGCATATTCTGCCGTAAGACGAACCGCATTGTCACCAGATTTACCAGTAAATGCATTTGCATTTCCAGAGTTTACTACAAGAGCTCGAGCTTTCCCTTGAAGCAAAGCCTTCTTACACCACTCAACAGGAGCGGCGGCTGTTTGAGATTGTGTAAAAACACCAGCCACTTGTGTACCAACATCAAATTCAGCAAATAATAGATCTAACTTTCCAGAATACTTTACGCCACAAGCAACAGAAGTCATCCCTACTCCTGAAATATCTGATATAATTGGAAATCTCTCTGGTGCCAAGGGCGACAATTTTGTCATATTATTTCCTCAAAAAAATTAGAAGCTACTTCAATAATAACAATCGATTTAATTACTTATCAATTAAATGGATATTTTTGTATTTTAGCGCTTTTACGAAGTTCTGTTATAAAAGCTTCCTCTCGCCGATTAATTATCGTCTTCATCAATTCCGCCTTTATCTTCTCAAAAGATTGGATTTTTTTAAATCTTTTATCTTCAACTTTTATAATATGCCAACCAAACTGTGTTTTGATTGGAATATCATTAATTTCTCCCTTTTTTAGAGAAAACGCCGCTTTTGAGAACGGTAAGACCATTGCATCTCTGATAAAATAACCAAGATCACCTCCAATTATTTTTGACGGACCTGTCGAAATTTTATTCGCTAAATCAGCAAAATCAGAACCTTTTTTTAGTAATTTAACCACTTCGAGAGCTTGCTCTCTCGTCTGAACTAGAATATGCCGGGCTCGGATTTCCTCAACGCCCGAATTTAATTTAACATAATCATTATACTTTGATTTAAGTTGATCGAGACTTACTTCGTTGTTGATCGATCGGGCCATAAATGCCTGAGACAGAATATTTTCCTCAAACTCTTTTATTTTTAGTCTAATGCCTTTTTCTTTCCCGATACCGTGTTTTTGCGCAGCTTCTATAATCAATCGACGATTTATCAAATCATCTAATAAAAAGTCATAGACTATTTCCAGGGGGAATTTTTGGGCTTTTAAACTTAATAATTTTCTCGCTTTATCAATATCTGAAAGATAGAGATTGGAACCATTTATTTTGGCGACAATTTTATCTTGCTTATTTTCTGCAAAAAGTAGTTTATGATCATAAATTAGAGACAATGAAAAAACTATAATAGCAAATATATTTAATTTATTTTTTGCTATGATTGTAAGAGCATATTTAGGCAACATACCACATCTCATCCAAAACCCGAATTTTGATTTTATTTTCTAATTATTCATATCGTTTTCAACCAAATGATAAAACCATTATTTTTAAAGTGCGCCGATTATTTCAATAAAAAATAATTCATCCCCTCAAAACGTTGACAGATCGCGGCTAGAGTTCTATCCCTTTGACACAAAAATTAATTTTTCAAATATAATTTGACATATTACAAGTTAGTGCCAAATTTGAATGAAAAGCATAAGGAACTTAGATGTTTGATACTCTTGTTCGTCGCCTTTTCGGTAGCGCAAATGATCGGTATGTTCGCGGTCTTGGTAGCATCGTTAATAGTGTTAACGGGCTTGAAGAAACGTTACAAAATCTAACAGATGAAAAATTGAAACTTCAAACTGAGGTCTTAAAAGAACGATTATCCAATGGTGAAACTTTGGATGAAGTGCTACCGGAGGCATTCGCTACTGTCCGGGAAGCAGCAAAAAGAACATTAGGTGAGCGTCCTTATGATGTTCAAATTATTGGGGCGATTATTCTCCACAAAGGGATGATCGCTGAAATGAAAACAGGAGAGGGGAAAACACTAACTTCTACAATGGCTGTCTATCTCAATGCTATTGAGGGGAAAGGCGTTCATATTGTTACGGTTAATGATTACCTTGCGGTCCGAGACGCTGAATGGATGGGACAAGTATACAATAAACTTGGTCTAACTGTGGGCTGCATTATTCCCAATTTATCGGAAAGTGAGAGATCTGAGGCGTATAACTGTGATATCACTTATGGCACAAATAGTGAATTTGGCTTCGACTATTTAAGAGATAATATGAAATTTTCATTAGAGGATATGGTTCAACGCCCCTTTAATTTCGCAATAGTCGATGAGGTAGACTCTATTTTGATAGATGAAGCTCGAACACCTCTTATTATTTCAGGAGCTTCAGAAGATTCGTCTGAATTGTATCAAGTCATTGATAAATTAATACCTAATTTAAATGCCGAAGACTATGAGAAAGATGAGAAAGTAAAAGCTGTTACTCTTACTGATATTGGTAACGAGCACGTTGAAACTCTATTACGCGAAGCTGGGTTATTATCAGAGGGTAGTTTATATGAGTATACTAATATTGCATTAGTTCATCACATAAACCAAGCATTGAAAGCGCATAAATTATTTGAAATTGACACGGACTACATCGTACATGAGGGTAATGTGGTTATTGTCGATGAATTCACAGGCAGAATGATGGAAGGCCGACGTTTTTCAGAAGGTTTGCACCAAGCACTTGAGGCGAAAGAAGGCGTCAAAGTCGAAAACGAAAATCAAACCCTAGCCTCCATAACTTACCAAAACTATTTTAGGATGTATCCTAAATTAGCTGGTATGACCGGGACAGCTATGACTGAAGCTGGAGAATTTCAGGAAATTTATAAATTAGAAGTTGCCGAAATTCCAACCAATGAGGCATGTGTTCGTATTGATAGTGATGATGAAGTTTATCGCACCGAAGTTGAAAAACATATCGGCATCGTGTCGATGGTCAAAGAATGTCAGAATCGAAAGCAACCAGTTCTGGTGGGAACAGTAAGTATTGAAAAGTCAGAAGAAATTTCTAATTTACTTAAAAATGAAAAAATTGAACATAAAGTTTTAAATGCTCGTTTCCATGAACAAGAAGCAATTATTATCGCACAAGCTGGAGCACCCTCTGCTGTCACCATAGCCACAAATATGGCTGGTCGAGGAACCGATATTCAACTTGGTGGAAATATTGAGATGCTAGTAAAGCAAAGGGTTGATGCAAAATTAAACAAAGAAAAATATAAAGAGGTAGAAAATAGACTACGAGAACAGGTGATTAAAGATAAGGAGATCGTAAAACTGGCTGGTGGACTCTATATAATCGGAACCGAAAGGCACGAAAGTAGAAGAATTGATAACCAACTTAGGGGAAGATCCGGGCGGCAAGGAGACCCTGGTGGTTCTAAATTTTATCTTTCATTAGAAGATGACCTAATGCGAATATTTGGATCTGAGCGCATGGATGGTATGTTAAAAAAGCTCGGCCTTCAGGAAGGAGAAGCAATTGTCCATCCATGGATAAATAAAGCGTTAGAAAAAGCGCAACAAAAAGTTGAGGCCCGCAATTTCGACATCAGGAAAAATCTCCTAAAATTCGATGATGTCATGAATGACCAACGCAAAGTAATATATGAACAGCGAAAAGAATTGATGGCAAGTGATGACGTCTCTGCAACTATTATTGATATGCGAAATAATGTAATTGAGGGATTGGTAGCCCAATGTATCCCAGAAAAAGCATACCAAGAACAATGGGATACCGCAGCGTTACATGAGGAAGGTAAGCGCTTATTTGGACTCGATTTACCCACGACAGAATGGGCCAAAGAAGAAGGAGTTGCTGATGAACAAATTCTGGAGAGAATTAATGAAGCAGTAACGCTAAAAATGGCAGAAAAAGCAGCAACTTGGGGTCTCGAAGTAATGAGAGACGTAGAAAAGAGCTTGCTTCTTCAAGTTCTAGATCAAGTCTGGAAAGAGCACTTATTATCTCTTGATCACTTACGCCAAGGTATTGGACTACGAGCATATGCACAGAAAGACCCTTTAAATGAGTATAAAGGCGAAGCCTTTGATATGTTTAATGGAATGCTCGCTGAATTAGATGAAAGAATAACCATTATTTTAGCACAGATGGAATTACAGTTTTCTGATCCAAATGAAATAAATAGTCAAAATAGCAGTGAGACGTATGAAATAAGTAACGATACAACCTATCTCCTAGACTCGGGGAATGAACAAGTATCAAGTCCGGCTTTAAATCAAGAATATACGCAGAGTCCATTGTTGTTGAGAGAGAGCGCAGATATTATTGATCCAGAAGACCCTTCAACTTGGGGAAAAGTTGGACGAAATGATCTATGCCCTTGCGGTTCTGGGAAAAAATTCAAACATTGCCACGGAGCCGCATAGTATGACACCTAACAAAATTATTTCAAAAATTTATCCGGGTATGCCGACGTCTGATGGCGCTGGGGTAAAACTTACCAGAATGCTGGGAACTCCAGAATTAGAGATACTTGACCCATTTTTAATGTTGGATCGCATGGATAGCGATGACCCTGACTCCTATATCGCTGGCTTTCCGAATCATCCTCATCGGGGTTTTGAGACTGTAACCATCATGCATTCCGGACAGATGAGGCATGAGGACTCGGTAGGAAATTCAGGTTTAATTACACCAGGTGACGTTCAATGGATGACAGCGGGGCGAGGGATTATTCACTCTGAAATACCTGAGATGCTTGAAGGTAGAATGAGCGGTTTTCAACTATGGGTGAACTTACCAGCAAAACACAAAATGGTAGACCCTAAATACCAAGATATTCCGGCAGAAAACATTCCAATGATAATCAGTGACGGTACGAAAGTTCGGATAATTAGAGGTACTTACAATAATACCAAGGGTCCTGCGGAGAGCCTAATGCCTGTTAGGGTCCTCGATATAACCTTGGAGCCGGATGCAAGTTGGTCTATTAATCCCAAAAAAGGCAACTCTTTCTTTTTTTGTGTTTATGATGGATCTATTACTGCACTAGATTCTGGCGGCAAAACTCAAAAAATTGATTCTCCTTCAATAATTACATTTAGTGGCGACGGCGAAGCCAAAGTAAAATCGAATAAGATTGGCGCTGGGGTTCTATACTGCGAAGGAGAGCCTCTTAACGAACCTGTAGCCCGTTATGGACCGTTTGTTATGAACACTCAAACTGAGATCAAAAAAGCAATCGACGATTTTAACTCTGGTAAGTTAACCGTTTAAATTTCATAAAATGTAGCCTTCCCTTACCATATTAAAATCTACTGCAATTATGCCCAGCTGAAGTTAGCAACAAAATTAGCCAGAGAATTATTCCAAATTACTTTCCTCATCATCATTCCATGATGCCAAGGCGGCCCGTGAAATGGCTAAAACAGCTCCGAACGGACGATTGGAAATAATGGAAGGCTGTTGAGACGGCCCTTATTTTCAGAAACCTAAAGAATTCAACAAAATCCATCTTGATTTTTTACAGGGTCGTTAGTAATAATTAATTCTATTTGAAAAAAAGTGGCAGGGGGGGCTAAACTGGAAACTATTGATGTATCAAACCCGCTATTGACGGTTAATAATCTTTATACTCAATTCGATACACCAAGAGGCATTGCTCGTGCGGTTGACGGTGTATCATTTTCTCTAGAGCGCGGAAAAACTCTCGGCATTGTTGGCGAGTCAGGCTCGGGCAAAAGTGTCTTATCGCGAACCATTATTGATATTCTCGCTAAAGACGATTCGGTCCTCTTTGATGGTGAAATCATATTTGAAGGCTGTGATCTCCGCACTTTAAGTGAGAGAGAAATGCAGGAAATCCGCGGAAAAGAGATTGCGATGGTTTTCCAAGATCCCATGTCTTCCCTAAACCCAGTAAAAAAAATTGGTAAACAAATTACTGAAGTTTTAACAAAACGGTTAGGGATGAGCTCGCATTTAGCAAAAATACGTGCGGTTGAATTAATTCACTCGGTTGGCATTCCCGATCCTGAACAGCAATTGGGACGTTATCCTATGCATTTATCAGGTGGCATGCGACAAAGAATAGCAATAGCCATTGCAATAGCATCTGAGCCAAAACTTCTAATCGCCGACGAACCAACAACAGCTTTAGATGTAACAATCCAAGCGCAAATTCTCGAGTTATTAAAAGAACAGCAAACCAAATACAATATGTCTATAATCTTAATTACGCATAATCTTGGGATTGTTTCTGGATACACAGATGATGTAGCAGTAATGTACGCTGGTAAGATTGTTGAAAAATGTTCCACAAGTGAACTTATTTCAAATCCGGTAATGCCATATACCAAGGCCCTCATGAATTGCGCCCCTTCTCTGACTAATACCCCTCATACTAGGTTACAAGCTATCCCCGGCCTTCCTCCAAATCTGCTGAACCTTCCAAATGGCTGCAGTTTTCATTCACGTTGTTCATATAATGATGAGAAGTGCAACAAATATACACCGGATCAAACTCTACTGAAAGATTCTATGCATAGTTTCGCTTGCTGGCATCCATTGAACCGATCATTAGCTGAAGGGGTTGTCAAGTAATGTTTGATGCGCAAATAAATAATGATGGGCCTTTGCTAGAGATTAGTGAACTTGCTATGGAATATAATGTCCAAGGGAAAACATTTTCTGCAATTTCAAATATAAATTTGAATATACAAAAAGGTGAAACCTTGGGTATCGTAGGAGAGTCTGGCTGCGGTAAATCCACCCTGGGGAGAGCTATTATCCAGTTACCTCGTCCTACCAATGGTAGTGTAAAGTTTTCTGGAGAGGAAATTACAGGTTTGAGCCACAATGAAATGCGTCCAATTCGTAAAAATATGCAAATTATTTTTCAAGATCCAATATCGTCATTAAATCCCAGACGGAAAGTTGGAAATATTGTCGCAGAACCGCTTGTAATTTCTGGCCTCTTCAAAAAAGATGAAATAGATCGAAGAGTGCGCAATGTTCTAGAGACTGTTAGCATGGATCCAGATATTGTTATGGATAGGAGACCTCACCAGTTTTCTGGTGGGCAATGCCAAAGAATTTGTATTGCAAGGGCTCTAATTCTAGAACCAGATTTAATAATTTGTGATGAACCAGTTTCAGCGTTAGATGTATCTGTTCAAGCACAAATATTAAATTTGCTCGAAGACATGAAAGATCGCTATGGTTTAACCCTATTATTTATAAGCCATGATCTCGCAGTAGTAAAAAATATTAGCGACAGAGTTGCTGTAATGTATCTTGGGAGAGTCTGCGAATTGGCGGAATCGGAACAATTATATAAATATCCAGCCCATCCGTACACAGCTGGGTTGATTGCAACAATCCCAGAAATAGATACAAATAAGAAAGAAGAAAAGTCATTGTCCCTACAGGGAGAAATACCGTCGCCCCTTAATCCACCGAGTGGCTGCAGATTCAGAAATAGATGCCCTATTGCGCAAGATAGATGCATAAATGAAGAGCCAGTCTTAGATGAAATTAAATCTGAACACCATGTAGCTTGTCATTTCCCACTTTATAACCACTCGAAAATGAAATCCGAGTATTAAGCCTGAGAAAAACTAGTAACCTTTGGAAGTAACTGTGAGTTAAAGCCTTATTTTAACATTACAATAATTCTACTAATCCCATAATATGAGATTTTTATTTACATATCATTGCCGTTATTTATAGTAAGCAATTAGTTATTACTTTTTCAAATGGGGGGTGAAAAGTACTATGCTAGATAATCATGAGATTGGTATAGAAACTGATGACTTCGATTCCAAAATAACAGACTTGGTAAATAGAGCTAAGTTAGTTGCAAAAGATCTAAAGACTCGGGTACAAAAAACTGAGTCCAATAGAAGGCTTCCAGTGGAAAATATGGAACGTATTTGTGACGAGGGATTGTTAACAATAATACAATCAAAAGAGTCGGGTGGACATGAACTTTCCATGCGTGCGCATCTTGATGTTCTAAGCGCAATAGCCGAGGGTTGCTCGGCCACAGCATGGGTCTTAGGGGTTATGCATGCACATAGTTGGTTGCTCGCTCATTTTCCTAAAAAAGCGCAGGATGAAGTTTATAAAGAAAATTCAAATACGATGGTTTCTGCGGTAATTGGGCCAAGGGGGAAAGCAGTTCTAAAAAGAGATGGCTCATATCTTCTTAATGGTTTCTGGCCATTTGGATCGGGGTGTCAACTCTCAAAATGGCTTTTATTGGGCGCTGAAGTATTTAACGAAAGTGGCGAGTTCTTAGATTTAGCAGATCTCTTAATTCCGACCTCAGACGCTAAAATCCAAGATGATTGGTATGTAGAGGCTTTTAAGGGCACGGGTAGTAATTCGCTAGTTGTCAAAGATCTACAAATACCAAGTCATCGTTATTTATCGCTACTTGGTCTTCTTAAACATGACACACCGGGTATAAAAGATAATTATACAGGCTGGTTACACAGAGCAGAACCTGTGCCGGTTTTAGCCATCGCACTCTGTGGAGGAGCGGTTGGATTGGGCAAAGCGGCTAAAAAACAATTTATGGAGAATATTGAAAATAAAAAGGTAATCTATACAGAACATGTTCAAACAGAATGGGCTTCAACCCATATAACGCTTGGTAAAGCAGCCTCGCAAATAGACGCAGGTGAACTTCTTATTTACCGGGCAGCAGACGATACTGATCGCCTTGCCAAAGCGGGCGAGAAAATGAGTATGAAAATGCGTGGTCGTATTCGCATGGATTGCTCTCATGGTGTTAGATTAATTTTAGAAGGCGCTACAGAACTCTATCTTGCGGGCGGAGCTGCCGGCATCTCATCAAAAAATCCAATGCAACAAATTTCGCGTGATTTGCATGCAACTAATATGCACGGCTTATTGCTTGTCGAGCCAAGTGCTGAAGTTTATGGCAGAATTTTGCTTGGACTGGAGCCCAATACGATTATTATATAAACTGATTACAAAAATAACAGAAATATATTTTAAAAAAAGGGGATTAATATGACATTTAAAAAGAATACTCAATTAACCAACATACCGATTGGACGAAGGAAATTTTTAACATACAGCGGTGGTGTTCTTGCAGCAGCAGCAGCGTCTACCCTACCAAGCCCAGCTGTTCACGCCGCTTCAACAGTAAAGATTGGTTTTGTTAGCCCTCAGACCGGTCCACTTGCGCCCTTTGGTGAAACAGATAAATTTGTATTAGCTAATGCCAGAGCAGCCTTAAAAAATGGCATTAAAATTGGTAGTAAAAATTACCAAGTCGAAATTATATCCAAAGACTCACAATCAAACCCAAATAGAGCAGCAGAAGTTACCTCTCAACTAATTCTAAAGGATAAAGTAAACCTTATGATCGGTTCATCAACAGGAGACACTGTAAACCCAGTTTCCGATCAATGTGAGCTTAATGAAGTCCCATGCGTAACCTCAGATACACCTTGGCAAATTGTCTATTTTGGAAGGGGAGCCACTCCTAAAAAAGGCTTTAAATGGACATATCATTTCTTCTGGGGAATTGATGATATGGTTGGAAATTTTATCAATATGTGGGACTCAATAGATAGCAATAAAAAACTTGGAAGCTTAATAGCAAATGACTCTGATGGTGTTGTTGCGGGCAATCCCAAAATGGGTTTCCGGCCACCTATGACAGGCGCTGGATATAACTATATTCAACCGCCAATTTTTAATCCTGGTTCGAATGATTTCACAGCGCAAATTAATCTCTTCAAAAAAGAGGGCGTTGAGGTTTTGACAGGTTTAGCCGTGCCGCCTGATTTTGCGACCTTCTGGACACAAGCTGCACAGCAAGGCCTAACAAAACAACTTAAAGCAGCAACTTTTGCGAAGGCGTTATTATTTCCGCCTGCGATCGAAGCATTAGGTGATCGTGGGGTCGGGCTTACTTCAGAAGTTTGGTGGTCACCTTCTCACCCATTTAAATCAGGATTAACAGGCATGTCTGCCAAACAAGTTACCGACGAATATACATCAACAACAGGAAAGCAATGGACACAACCTCTAGGATTCAAACACGCTAATATTGAGGTTGCCATTGATGTATTAAAACGATGTGGTGATCCAAAGGATCCAAATGCTATTTTAAATGCCATAGAAAACACAAATTATAATTCTATTGTGGGACCTATATCCTGGAAATTTGGCGATCGCCGTAACCCAGTAAAAAATGCCTGCAGAACACCCTTGGTTGGCGGGCAATGGAAAAAGGGTAAAAAGTTTAAATACGATTTAGTTATTGTAAATAACAAACTGGCGCCTGAAATTCCCATTGGCGGGGAAATGGATAAGCTAGGTTAAAATCCATTCAATAATTGATTAAGGGGTGTAACTTGCGATCCCGCAAAGCCCCCCCTTTTTCCAAGAAACTTTTTTAAATAAATAAAATGACCCATCTCTTATCAATTAGAAACTTATCCAAAAGTTTTGGATCCCTCAAAGTTATTGATAACTTTAGTATAAATTTAAATAGTGGCGAAGCATTGGGTATAATCGGGCCAAATGGAGCCGGCAAAAGTACACTCTTTAATTTAATTACTGGTACTTTAATTGCTGATCGAGGAAATATTATTTTCCTTGGAAAAGATTTAACACGATCACCAGCATATTCGCGATGCCGTGCCGGTATTGGCCGTTCATATCAGATACCTCATCCATTTTCCGGTATGACAGTATTTGAGAATTTACTAGTCGGCGCGGCCTTCGGTGGACAAGAAAAAGAATCTCGCACCTACGCCTACTGCAAAGAAATACTTGATCTAACAGGTCTAATAAAGAAAGCTAATACACTCGCGGGGTCACTTACTTTACTGGAACGAAAGAGATTAGAAATGGCTCGAGCTCTGGCAACTAAACCGCAAATATTACTGCTTGATGAGATTGCTGGTGGACTTACAGAGCACGAAGTGGATGAATTAATTGGCACTATTAGAAACATCCATATTCAAGGAACCTCAATCATTTGGATAGAACATATCGTCCATGCTTTAATGTCAGTGGTAGAGAGGCTTGTTGTTATAAACTTTGGGCAAAAACTGAGTGAGGGCAATCCCGAAAAGGTTTTCAAAAGCCCGGAAGTTCAAAAAGTTTATATGGGAATTGATATTTAATGAACCTTCTTGAAATTGAAAATATGACCTCATTTTATGGCGACTTTCAGGCTCTTTTTGGAATAAACCTAAGAATTGAAGAGGGTAAAACTGTGGCTGCTATTGGAGCTAACGGTGCAGGTAAGTCAACTTTCTTGCGCTCAATCGTAGGGTTGGTAAATAGTTTTTCAGATAAATTTGAATATAAAGGGAAGTCTCTATCAGGTAAGCCAGCCTATGAAATTCTAGCTATGGGTATAGCGATGGTTCCCGAAGGGAGAAAATTGTTTCCAAGCCTTAGTGTCGAAGAAAACTTAATAGTTGGGGCTTACAGCAACCGTCCTGGTAAATGGTCTCTCGAGCGGGTTTATAAAATATTTCCGAAACTCAAACAACGTAAAGACGTCTCCGGTACAGCGTTGAGCGGCGGAGAACAACAAATGGTTGCAATAGGCCGTGCACTGATGTCCAACCCCGATATTCTTCTATGTGATGAATTATCCTTGGGACTAGCGCCAATAATCATCAGGGATATTTATGATGCAATTCCGAGCATAAAGAGTGAGGGTATTTCATTACTCGTTGTTGAACAAGATATTAACCAAGCCTTAGCTATTTCAGATGAAGTTTATTGCTTTCAGGAAGGTCGAATAAGCTTAAATGGTAACCCTAGGAAGTTAACAAAAGATCAAATTGCTAAAGCATATTTTGGGAGAAATTAAAAAGTGATTGAATGGGCAAATACTCTTATTCAAGGTGTTTTAACTGGCGGTTTATACGCTATGTTCGCCGCTGGTCTGGCAATTATTTTCGGAATTATGAGATTGGTAAATATAACGCATGGAGATTTAATTGTTCTAGCTGCATTCATTGCTTTGGTGGTAATCGAGTCGACCGGTTTTAATCCATTTCTAAGTTTAATAATAGTTTTGCCCATACTTTTTATTATTGGATATCTATTGCAACGAGGAATCTTAAATTATACCCTCGGAGATGACCTTCTTCCACCCTTACTCGTGACTTTTGGTTTATCAATTGTTGTACAAAATGTCTTGCTTGAAGTTTTTTCAGCGGACTCACAGCGTTTAAAAGCCGGAGATCTCGAAACTTCAAATATCGAGTTAATTGAGGGATTATCAATTGGCATTTTTCCATTCATTATTTTTATTGTCGCAGTTTTTATGATTATTGGACTTCAACTGCTTTTTAATTATACGCGACTAGGTCGTGCATTTAGAGCTACATCTGATGATGCCACTACTGCGCAACTTATGGGTATAAACCATAAGCATGTTTTTGCTCTTGCCATGGGCCTAGCAATGGTACTGGTCGGAATTGCCGGAGTTCTTATGGCAGTCAGATCAAATTTTGACCCATCGATTGGACCTACCAAACTCTTATATGCATTTGAAGCGGTAATAATGGGCGGTCTTGGATCTCTTTGGGGCACTCTAATTGGAGGCATTATACTTGGTGTAGCCCAAAACATCGGCGCCAAAATAGATCCGGGATGGCAAATCCTCGCAGGTCATATTGCTTTTCTTATAGTTTTAGTAATTAAACCTAATGGGTTATTTCCAAGGACTAAAGATGAGTGATCCCCTAAAAATTATACCTGACTTTGAATTTAAAGTAGTGAGATCAACGCCTACTAGTCAATTTGGAGCAATATTTGGAATAGTTATTTTAGCTCTTTTATTTTCACTGCCTTATTGGGCTGATCGTGCAACAATTCGATTATTTGTTGAAATATTTTATACTTTAGCATTGGCCCAAATGTGGAATCTTTTAGCTGGATACGGCGGCCTTGTATCAGTTGGGCAACAGGCGTTTGTTGGGCTAGGCGGATATATGTTATTTATCCTAACAATAAATTTTGGATTTAGTGCGATCTTAGCTGTACCTTTATCTGGACTAATTTGCGCTATTCTCTCATTGCCAATAGCTTTAATTGTCTTCCGTTTAAGGGGACATTATTTTGCTATCGGTACTTGGGTTGTAGCTGAAGTGTTTCTGCTCGTCTTTGCACAAATTTCATCTTTGGGCGGTGGTTCTGGTAAAAGTCTACCAATTTCCATCATAAAATCAATATCCACCACTCGAGCTGGCAGAGACTCTGCTATTTTTTGGACAGCTCTCTTTGTCGTAGCTTTCACAATTATTGTAATCTACTTACTATTGCGCTCTAGACATGGTTTGGCTCTTACGGCTATTCGAGACAGTGAAGAAGCTTCAAATAGTTTAGGTGTAAATAATTTTCAAGCTAAACTCCTGGTATATGTTTTTGCAGCATTCGGAACAGCAGCGATTGGCGCCCTCATATTTTTAACAAAGTTACGAATTAGCCCGAGCGCTGCATTTGATATAAACTGGACAACAACCGTAATTTTTATCGTAGTAATTGGTGGGATCGGAACTATTGAGGGTCCTATAATTGGAACTTTGATTTACTTTTTACTTCGCGAACCTCTATCTGATTTTGGATCATGGTATTTAATTTTACTGGGAAGCACAGCTGTCATAGTAATGTTAAAAGCGCCACAAGGCATATGGGGTATTATTTCTCAAACATTTGATCTACATTTTTTTCCAATACAACGTCGTATATATATAAATGACAAGAAAAGAACTAAAAACATTTAGGTCCTTAAAATTAAAAAGAGCTATTACTTCATAGCTAAAGGATGCTTGTCAAAAACTAGATTCTTTAATCGATCCTCAAGAATATGAGTGTAAATCTGAGTGGTTGAAATATCAGAGTGACCCAAAAATTGCTGAAGTGTTCTTAAATCAGCTCCATTAGCAAGCAAGTGACTGGCGAACGAATGTCTGAGTACATGTGGTGAAATTCTATTGTGATTGATACCAGCCTCGTTCCCAAGCTTTTTTAAAAGGATACTAAAATGATTACGCGTTAAATGGCCGTTTTTTGAATTACTCGGAAATAAAAATAATGATGACGAACCTTTTTTGATAAAAAATTTACGTATTTCTAGATAATTTTTCACAGCAATCATGGCTATATCACTTATTGGAACCATTCTATCTTTGCTACCTTTTCCTCGAACCACAATCATTGAATTTTTTCTCACTACTGAGGATAGAGGCAAACTAACCAACTCGGTAACACGTAAACCTGCTGAATAAAGTATTTCAACAAGTGCTAACATTCTCAGACCTCTTTCATCATTTTTGTATCTCGCTACAGTAAGTAGCATATCAACCTGAGCCTCACTCAAATATTTGGGTACAGGCTTTCCTAACTTCGGCCCATCAATCTTCGATGCTGGATCATCAATTCTGAATCTCTCAGCATATAAAAATCTATAGAATTGCTTTATAACCGACAATTTCCTAGCGTGGCTATTTGTAGATCTTTGATTTTTCCTTAATAACTTAAGATAATCTCTAATATTGTCGCTATCGGCTGAGAGCAATTCACGTTTGCGCGAGGATAAAAAATAGATGAATTGGCATAAATCGCTTTTGTAAGCAAGAATTGTGTTTGGTGATACCGCCCTTTCTACAGCTATCATTTCTAAAAAAATCTCTAGCTGTTTTTCGTTGGCAGATCCAAGGACTTTTTTATTTATATCATACACATCAAATCTTAAAATATTTTAGATAAAAACTACACCGAACTTCAAAGGAAATATTATTATAATTCATAACCAATCAAACTATAACGCTGTAAATTAAAGTCCAACTGATACTGCCAATTCTATTGCCAGATTGCGAGCTTCTCTATGCAAACCAACTTTTTTGAAGCCACTAATTATTTGTCTTATTACCATTGGATTTACTTGAGTGATATCCGAGTGCCCTAATACAAGTAAACTAAGAAGTACAGTTTCTGCTAGTTTTTTTTCTCGCTGAGCGCGCTCAAGCATTCTGAGCAAAGCCGGTTGCGTTTCTATAATTATAGCACTTTTGTCATCACTAACCAAAGCATCCCATCTACGATCTGGAACATCGTTCCCCAAGGCTTCAAATAAATTATACAACAATAAAGCTCGATGATTTGAGTTTTCAGAGTATCCTGGAGTATTCTTTTTCAAGATACTCTCAATATTCCACCATTTATCCAGTTGAATGTTGTCCCAATTTTCGTCAGTAACTTGCCCTGCCAAACGAGATAATGGGACTATTTCATCACGAAGCACTCTTATCTTTTCATCATCTAAATCACTAGAATGTAATAAATTAAACCAATTATCTGCATATTCATAATCTCCAACAGCCAATAATACTCTAATCGCCTCTGGAGCAAACCAAATTAAGTCCTCAGTTGCTTCTAATCCTCTCATAATGCCAATGTAAATTCGCACTGTAGAGAGAAAGCTACCTCTCTCTCTGGCTGATTTAAATATCTGATCAAGTAATTCTGCTTTTCTATTTTCGACCTTCTCCTCTAAAACTTTACGATATAGCAATACTCTCTCGATCACCTCCGATTTAGTCTTTACGGGCGATAAGGTGACAACCTCACTATTTTTAAGATCCGTACCAATATATAGCTGCTGAACCACCTTAGCATCAATCAAACCAAGCGCTTCAGCGCGTTCAGCTACATCAATCCGTAATTCGGCATCAGCGTTGGGGCTCAAAGCTATAATTTTCAAAATAGATGGATTGTTAGTTGATACAAATTTGCGAGTAAGTTTAATTTTTGCCGCTCTTAACATGGAAAAATGAAGAGGTGTAGGATTTATAAGATTAGTAATTTTAAAATTATCAAGACCTAATAGAGAATTTACTAGCCCTAAAAATACTTTATCGGTCTCTCCCATTTCCATCATTAGATTGACGCCTAAGATTGCCTTAGAACGCTCACCAGCGAGAGTTTGACAATAGACTAATGCCTTCTGCCAATAAGGGTCATCAACATTCTTGATTTGGCTAGCAACTATTGAACATGCCCTAGAGTTATCATTTAAAAAGAAAAAGACATTAGTTTGGTTCTTCAACAATATTGGATTAATATTTCTATTAGGAGCTACTTTCAGTAGACTTTCAACACCAATTACGTCCCCCATCGCCCAAAGTCTCTCAATCCGCATTTCAAGAAGAGTACCCCCAGTTTTTGCAATTATATTTGACTCTGACGAGAACTCTTCCTTTTTGGTCGAAAGTAAAGTTTCATTATTATTCATTGGTGGGGTAGCAGCGCTCAGCAACAAACGACGCGTTAAAGTTCTTATTTCAGAGGATAAGGAGTTGATTGGGATTCTTGGTAATAATTTTTCTATGCGTGACTTATCAGAACCCTCCCACATATTTACCCCAAAACCACCATCAGCAAGCATTAATGATCCGACCGAGTCACTATCTATTTTTTCTAATTCTGTCTCATCTATATTAATTGGTGTTCGTTTCTTTGATGATGGCGGAATTATGATGGGTAAAACTACCTCATCTGTAGGCATTTTATTTTCTGGGGAAGATGCATTTAATTGAGGAGTCAAACGAGTGGGACTCATATCCAAATCTTGCGCAGCTAAAGACTTATAATTAATAATAACGCATATCAGTGCTAAATATACAAAAAACTTCTCTATTTTAAAAATCATATTTTTTACTTTAAAAATCTACTATTTGGGATTATCTCTTCGGTACTATTAGTTGGGGGTTCTATCTCCCATGTTAACAAAAGTACTATTGCCGCAACGCTGACAACACACGCTGAAATAAGGATAACGCCAGTTACGCTTTTCATTGAATTAGGTTGCCTCTCACTAATTTTAGAAAGTAAATTAGTTAGTTTTTATAAATTAATCCAGTAATTATCAATAAAAGTACATTTTTAATGTTTCAATAAAGATAAACTATGTCAATATATTGGCAAATTAACAAATAACATTGTGACAGACTTAATCATTGTTAGAATTCCTTATATTAAAGAAAATTAATGAAACAAAAACAAATAATATTGCCTCAGTGGTCTCATAATAAATTTATTGTTTTAATTGGCCTAATGGGTGCTGGAAAAACACGGCTAGGGCGTCTTTTAGCAAAACTTCTAGATTTACCATTCATTGATACCGATATTGAAATTGAAAAAGCTGCCGGCTTAACCATAGAAGAGATATTCAATAATTTTGGTGAAGACTATTTTCGTGACGGAGAGAAAAAAGTACTTACAAGAATACTTAGTGGGGAACCATCAATACTTGCGACCGGAGGTGGATCATTCATGAATCCGATAACGAGAGAAGAAATTAAAAAGGTGGGTATTTCAATCTGGTTACGAGCCGATATTGATTTATTGGTTAAAAGGACAAAAATCAGATCTGATCGACCACTCTTGAAACAGGGTAACGGGCGTCAAATCTTATCCAAGCTTATGGAAGATAGATATCCAATATATTCTAAAGCTGATTTTGTTTTTGATATTAGTGAGGAGTCCGCTCTAGTTACAGCAAAGAAGTTAATAGAAATGCTAAATAAAACGCGATCTTTTGATAAAAAACCGGATAAAAAAGATTATGGATAACACTAAAATATTAGATGTTCCCCTAGGCAAACGTGCCTATAAAATCATGATTGGACCGCATCTAATTAATAATACTGGTAAATTAATCAAAGGTATAATCAAGGGTGATCGAGTAATTATTATTACAGACACTAATATTGGTCCCTTGTATTTATCCAAGGTATCAAACTCTCTTCAATTATCGAATATAAAGTTTGAACAGATCATTATTTCTTCTGGAGAAGTAAGTAAGAGTTTTGAGAGATTTCAAAATCTAGCAAACCAAATTTTATCAATGAAAATTGACCGAAAAACTGCGCTTGTTGCTCTTGGGGGCGGCGTTATTGGTGATTTAACCGGTTTTTTGGCCTCTACATTACTCAGGGGAATAGATTTTATTCAAATTCCCACAACACTTTTGGCTCAAGTTGATAGCTCGGTTGGCGGTAAAACGGCAATAAATTCACCTATTGGTAAGAATTTAATTGGCACCTTCTACCAACCTCGCTTGGTAATATCAGACATCGAGAGTTTAAGGACTTTGCCCCGTAGAGAGATTATTTCGGGATACGCTGAGGTTGTTAAATATGGATTAATTTATGACTATAAGTTTTTTAATTGGCTCGAAAAAAGCGGATTAGAGATTCTTAAAAATAATACAATATTCATCTCTGAGGCTATATATAGAAGTTGCGAGATAAAAACAGATTTTGTTTGCAATGATGAAACAGAACAAGACAAGCGTGCACTCCTTAATCTTGGTCATACATTCGGGCATGCGCTAGAAGTGGAAACTAAATTTAGCAGCAAGCTTTTACATGGAGAGGCCATAAGTATTGGAATAAGCTTAGCCTTTCAACTATCTCATTCACTCGGGTTATGTTCTTTAGAAGATAAAGACCGGGCGATAAGTCATCTCAGAAGCGTTGGGCTTCCAACTAAAATAAAGGAAATTAAAGGCATTGAATGGGACCCTGAAAAAATTATAAAACACATGTACTCAGATAAAAAAGTTGAGAATGGAGAAATAATGCTTATTTTGACAAGAGGTATTGGTTCGGCGCACATTGCTAGAAATATTTCTGAGACGAATATTATTGAAACAATAAAAAAGTCAATATAAAGGATTTTCGACTGAAATAATGCTTACAATCATTATAATAATTCTTATTTTAATTATTTTATCCGCGTTTTTTTCGGGGGCTGAAACGTCCTTAACCGGCGCCTCACGTCCATTTATGCATCAATTGGAAACCAATGGGAATAAAAATGCCAAGGTTGTAAATAAATTATTAGAACGAAAAGGTAGGCTTATTGGAGCAATTCTTATTAGTAATAATTTAGTAAATATTTTAGCGTCAGCTTTAGCAACGAGTATGCTTATTGGTATATTTGGCGAAACAGGCATAGCATATGCGACGATAATTATGACTGCACTAATTGTGCTATTTGCAGAAATTCTGCCAAAAACTTATGCCCTCCAAAATTCAGATGAATGTGCATTAAAAATTGCTTCAGTGGTGCGACCTTTGGTAATTATTTTATCTCCCATAACCTTTGCTACACAGTGGCTTGTCACAATAACTCTAAGATTTTTTGGCGTGAAACTCAATCGAGGAGATGATTTTATTTCTAGAACCGATGAGTTAAGGGGGGCAATTGAATTACATCAGGGTGAAGAAACTAACAAAAATATTGTTGCTCATGAAAAGGCTATGCTCAAAAGTGTATTAGATTTATCTGAAGTAGAAGTAGGAGAAATAATGGTTCATCGTAAAACCGTTACTATGCTGAATGCAGATGATCCAGCCCATGAGATAGTAGACCAAGTTTTAGCAAGCCAATACACTCGCCTCCCACTCTGGCGCGATCAACCGGAGAATATTATTGGTATAATCCATGCTAAAGAAGTATTGAGAGAAATTTATAAAAATAATGGTAGCTTAGATATTGATATAGATGCTCTGATCTCCAATGCATGGTTTGTTCCAGAGACCACACGCTTACTTGAACAACTTCAAGCTTTTCGTGATCGCCACGAGCATTTCGCCCTCGTTGTCGATGAATATGGAAGTCTAGAGGGAGTAGTTACGCTTGAAGATATACTTGAGGAGATTGTTGGAGATATCTCTGATGAACATGACACTGATATAAAAGGCCTTCAACCCCAACCAGACGGAACATATATTGTTGATGGAACTTACACCATTAGAGATCTTAATAGACAATTTTCATGGGGTCTTCCAGATGAAGAAGCTTCAACAATTGCTGGCCTTATATTAAACGAAGTACGAAGAATACCAGAACAGGGGCAAGCCTTTAAGTTTTATGGCTTACGTTTTGATATTGAAAAGCGTCATAGACAACAAATAACCACCATACGCATTACACCTCCAAAAAAATAACGCTCTAGCTTTGGATGAGGCAGACTAATAAGCTTAAAATTATAATTTGGTGACTAGATTTGACCAAGCTGAATTATTACCTTATCAACATCAGAATTTACGCTTTGAATTATTGGTTACGGAGAAATAAATGGCTTTATCAAGCCCTACAAAAAGAAACTTGATACACACTCGTGATATTAAATGTTTGGGTTACGAGAGAGATGATGGCCTATGGGATATAGAGGGGCGTATCACCGATATAAAAAGTTACAGTTTCACTAATATGGATCGCGGTGAAGTTAACGCTGGAACTCCAGTACATGACATGACTGTTCGTCTAACTATAAATACAGACCTCGTGATAGTTGATACTGAAGCTTTTATGGAGTTTACACCTTTTGCAATTTGTCCAGCCATTAGTGAAAGTATCAAAAAACTTATAGGAGTCCAGATTAAGTCTGGCTGGACGCGTGCGGTAAATAATGCAATCGGGGGTGTAAAGGGATGCACACATATAAACCAATTACTGATCGGTCCACTAGCTACCACGGCTTATCAGTCTATTGTACCACGCAAGGCCCATAAAATCACACTTAACAAACAGTCTCCAGAAATTCCTCCGGGGGAAAAACCTGATGTACTAGATACCTGTCACGCATTCGACACTTCAGGCGAAAACGTTAAACGCCTTTGGCCCAAATTTTATCAGTCAAAGTAACGTTTGTCGCAATTTTTTTATAGTTGACACTTGGAATATATATTAAAGCGATAGGAGATATGGGCAAAAATTGGATATTCGATGAAAATAAAATAGGCAATAAAATAAAAAAATGTTCGTGGGAAAATTGTGAGCTTGAAGGAGAATACAAAGCTCCAAAGTCTAAGAGTCAAATTCGCGATTATTATTATTTTTGCATTGAGCATGTTCGCATTTACAACAGCTCTTGGAACTATTATGAAGGCATGTCAGATCAAGACGTCGAAAAATTGGTTAGATCTGACTCAACGTGGAATAGACCAACTTGGCCACTTGGCAAACATATTAATAACAAACCACAATTTAAAGAAAGTATAAGTTTTGAAAATATAGAATTCTCCAATATTAAAAATGACCTAAATGATCCATTCAATTTATTGGATGATTATTCTAATAATGATTTTATTGTATTAAATAATAAAGTAAGTAAATTCTCTAGAGAAGAGAAAATAGCTTTACGTAAATTAGAACTTGATAGCTCATTAACTATTAATGATTTAAAAGACAGATATAAAGTTTTAGTTAAAAAGTATCACCCAGATGTGAATGGTGGAAATAAAAATTCAGAAGAAACTTTAAAACAGATAAATTCTGCATATAGATTGTTACTAAAGAAATTATCGGTACCCTAATTTTTAAAAATTTTTGGTATTAAAATGTATAAATAAAGTCGAGAGAGAAAAGATGAATAAGACTGATTTGATTGAAGATAAAACATTTCCTTTAAATGCCCCAGATATTGAAGTGTCGGCTAAAGAAGTTTTTGATATTGAGAGTAATCTTAAACTACCAGCATTCAGCCTAAGCAATGAATACGTTCCAACAATTGATGAGACTTATCAATTTGATCATGACACGACCTTGGCAATTCTCGCGGGATTTACTCATAATCGAAGGGTTATGGTCCAAGGATACCATGGAACTGGTAAGTCAACACACATTGAGCAAGTAGCTTCACGTTTAAATTGGCCTTGTATTAGAGTAAATCTAGACAGTCATATAAGCCGCATCGACCTTATAGGAAAAGATGCGATCGTAGTTAAAGATGGATTACAAGTAACAGAATTTAAAGAAGGTATTCTTCCGTGGTGTTTGCAAAATCCAGCTGCTCTGGTTTTTGATGAATATGATGCGGGGCGACCAGATGTAATGTTCGTTATACAGAGAGTGCTCGAAGTAGAAGGAAAATTGACACTTCTGGATCAAAGCAAGGTTATTAAACCACACCCATTCTTCAGGCTCTTCGCTACTGCAAATACGGTTGGATTAGGTGATACAACAGGACTGTATCACGGTACACAGCAGATAAACCAAGGTCAGATGGATAGATGGAATATCGTTACAACATTAAATTATCTAGAACACAAAGATGAAGAAGCCATTATTTTAGCAAAAATACCTGCGTATAATAATAGCGAGGGTAAGGCCACAATAAGTAAAATGGTGGAGTTAGCTGATCTAACAAGAAATGGTTTCATAAATGGTGATGTTTCGACGGTAATGTCTCCCAGAACCGTAATAATATGGGGCGAAAATGCCCAGATATTTGGTGACCTGGGATTTGCTTTCCGCCTTACCTTTTTAAATAAGTGCGATGAAATTGAACGCCCAGTAATCGCTGAATATTTTCAGAGATGTTTTGACCAAGAATTACCCGAGTCCGCAGCTAATGTCATACTCTCTTAATATATGCGCCCCAAGTAATAGAGATGTCTAAAGTACAAGATTACCAAGAATTAGTAAAAAGGGTTACCAACGCAACTCTCAAAGCTGTTACGAAACGCAATGATGTAACAGTTACGTTTGCGTCCAATGGTCAAGGAATAACGAACACTGAGGAGGGGACCCAAGCACAAATATCAAACCCACCAAGATCAAACAATAATAATGAGTTAGATATATTGAGAGGCGAAGCAGATGCCGTCGCACTGCGCCTACGCTACAATAATACAGAAACATTCAATCAACAAAGGCCAACTGGCGGCAATAGCAGTGAATTATTTGATGTTGCAGAACAAACGAGAGTTGAAGCTCTTGGGTCAAAAAGATTATCCGGAACTTCAAAAAATCTCGATCGTTATTATGAAGCTAGGTGCCAAGAAAAAGGATACCACTTAGTTACTGACCGAGAAGACTCTCAAATGGCTGATGCGGTTGGAATGTTGCTTCGAGAGACACTAATGGGTAAACCAGCGCCAGAATCGGCTCAACCATTAATAGATACATGGCGTTCTTGGTTAGAAGATAAAGCTGGTAATAGGATGTCGGAACTTAAAACTTGTATGGATAACCAAAAAACTTTTGGACAGACGGTTCGTGACATACTTGAAGATTTAGAGCTTCCGATAGACTCTGAAAGTAATACTGGTGACGAAAAGGGAAACGACGATACAAATGAGGATTCCAACGAAGAGAACCAAACTGAAAATTCAGAAAATGAGCAGGACGGCGATCAAAATGATGATGATAGTGAAGATATAGATTTTGATGGTCTAGATCCAGAAGCTCTAGAAGAAATGGAAGATGTCTCGGACGAAACTGAAGAGACGGAGGAGGACAGCTCTTCGTCAATGAGAGGACAGCCCCAAAGTCCAGAATTTCCGGATGAAAAGACAGAGCCTTATAGAGCTTTTAGTACCGCCAATGACGAAATAAATTTAGCAGAGGATTTATGTGAAATAGAAGAATTATCCCGATTAAGGTCTCAATTGGATCAACAGCTGTCTCATATGCAAGGTGTTGTATCAAGACTTGCAAATCGTCTGCAGCGAAAACTGATGGCTCAGCAACAAAGGTGGTGGGAATTTGATCTTGAAGAGGGTATTCTTGATGCGGGCCGCTTATCTCGCGTTGTCACAGACGCACAACACCCCCTATCATATAAGGTTGAAAATGAGTCAGATTTTCGTGATACAGTTGTTACTTTATTAATAGATAATTCTGGTTCAATGCGCGGACGACCCATTTCAGTAGCGGCAATGAGCGCAGATATTATTTCCAGAACCCTAGAGCGCTGCGCTGTTAAAGTTGAAGTTTTGGGTTTCACTACTCGGGCATGGAAAGGTGGACAGTCGAGAGAAGAATGGGTTTCCGCAGGGAAACCTGCCAAACCCGGAAGGTTAAATGATTTAAGACATATTGTGTATAAAGGAGCAGATGCTCCATGGAGAAGAACCAGAAAAAATTTAGGATTAATGCTCAGAGAAGGTCTTCTCAAAGAAAACATTGATGGCGAAGCGTTATTATGGGCTTATAATAGGCTCATAGGTAGACCAGAACAAAGAAGAATACTTATGGTAATATCGGATGGCGCTCCAGTTGATGATGCAACGTTATCTATTAACCCTGGAAACTATCTGGAAA
>CENZ01144159.1_pt1 | contig 52630 bp, 41 predicted proteins | sample 361341 | NCBI WGS metagenome assembly CENZ01 (sample SAMEA2619782, study PRJEB7988) | marine metagenome | biome: marine biome (ENVO:00000447); feature: deep chlorophyll maximum layer (ENVO:xxxxxxxx); material: "saline water (ENVO:00002010), including plankton (ENVO:xxxxxxxx)" | depth 50 m
CGGTGGAGAGTTTCAGGGGGGACCCGGTGGTGGACTTGGTGGTGGACCCGGTGGTGGACTTGGTGGCGGACCCGGTGGTGAAATTGGAAGTGGACCAAGTGGTCAGTTTGAAAATAGTCGCCCTATTTTTGGGAATTTTGCGGGAACGGGTGAAACTTTATTTGGGTCAGAGAACACTACAGATAATTTTGGACAAAACTTTGGTGAAATTGGAATAATTTTTAATAATCTAGGACCCCCTATCGGAATATTTGATCCGGTTAATTTTAATGAATTCGAACCAACGGAAAATAATGACCCACAAAATAATAATAACAATGATAACAACGGAAATGAGGCAAGTTCAGCAAGGATTATTGTGGCAGATCCCAATGCAACGAATGAAATTCTCAGCTTAACCTCTAGCCTCCCACCAGGTAGCACGGTGGATTTAGAAAATGGGACTGACCAACTTAATCTCGCCAACTTTCAAAATACAGCTACTATTACCAATGTAGAGTCTATTCTCGGTAACGATAATGACGATATTTTGACATTATCATCCAGTAATAATACAGAGTTAGACCTAAAAGCTGGACAAGATAAAGTTACAATAACAGCAAGTGGAAACAACACTTTCAACTTTCTAGATGTTGAAAATATTGTTGGTGGTTCTGGCAATGATACGCTGAATATTTTTGTTCGCAACGAATCAACTGAAGTAAAGATCCAGGGGGGAATTGGTTCAGATACATTAAATCTTAGTGATGCCAATGGAACTCAAACTGGCAAGAATGCTGCTGGAGATTCTATAACAGTAAATGTTGAAGCATCCCAACGCTATAAAATTATCTATACAAATGAGGAGGAATTAGGTGATAACATTACCGGTTTCACAAGTGGCAAGGATATATTCCAATTTGATAGAGGCATCTTTTTAGGCGAACAAGATAGTTTAAATGGGAAATTAAAAGGTGAGGCCTTCGAGAGCGGTGCAGGCCTCACGGCAGCAGAAAATGCAACAACAAGATTTTTCTTTGATACCACTGGTAAGGATTTATATTACGATCCAGATGGCCATAATGGCCAAGCCGCAACTGTAGTTGCTGACATGGACAATGATAATGTGGTCATTAATGATATAACTTTTTTTGATCCAACTGTTTAATTAAAGTAATTACCACGATAATTTCATTACCGCTAATACGTGCAGCCCGTATATTAAAATCTAACCCTTAAAATGGGCTCGATGAAATAAAGTATCTAAGCTTCCCCGTTAACGCTTATAAATCATTATATAATACAAGAATTCTAAAAACACTGTAAATCAGGAGAGAGTTCTGACTTAGTTAAACTAATATTTTCAGAGGTTTGAACAAATCTTAAATTTAGTTTACAAAATATTGTTAGTATTATAGTGATAAGATACACTCTTGGAATATATGCTATGAAAATGCTAACATTAAGTAGTAAGCAAACGGATATGATTGAGGTTAAAGGTTTTGATTATATTACCTTAGATGGCTCATGGCTTCTCGGGGCAGACTTCATTCGTCAAGGTACTGACCTGTTTTTAAAAGGCAAAGATGGGCAGGAAACACTTATCGTTGATTATTTTAACTTTGAAAAACTTTCTGATCTTCATACAGCGAATGGCGCTGTTATTTCAGGTCAATTAGCCAGTAAATTAGCTGGCCCTATTACTCCTACGCAGTATGCTCAAGCGAGTGAAAACCAGCAGATTGCTCAGGCAAGTGTAAAATCTATCGGCCAAATAGAAAATATTGATGGTACCGCGACTGCAACTCGCGCGGACGGCAAACAAGTTACGCTAAAAGCCGGATCGAAGATCTTCTCAGGTGATATTTTAGAAACGGGTCCCGAGGGAGTAATTGGTATTCTTCTTGAAGATGATAGTGTTTTATCACTCGACTCTAACGGTCGCATGGTAATGGATGATGTAACATTCGACCAAACCTCTCAAGAGGGGAATGCATCAATAAACGTAGTTCAAGGCGTTTTTTCGTTTGTATCAGGTCAAATCGCAAAAACGGGACCAGATTCAATGGTATTGAAAACACCCGTAGCAACGATTGGTATTCGGGGGACTAAACTCGTTGGAACTGCGGCCGCAGAAGGTGAAACAAATAGTATTTCCCTATTGCCGGATGCGGATGGATCTGTTGGTGAATTATCAGTGGCGACGGAAGCAGGGACAGTATTTTTAACAGAGCCTGGTGCAACAACAGAAGTAACAAGCTCTTTTGCCCCTCCAAAACCTCCAGTTATTTTGCCTATAAAAACAATTACAGAAAAATACAGCACCGCACTTAAAAGCTTGCCAGATCAGCCACTTCCCAGAGACGCAGAAGGTAATCGCCCAGGCAGAGAAGAAGAGGGAAATGAAGAACCAGCCCCTACTTCAAAAGAGGACAAACCAAAACCAACTGAACCAGATCAACAAAATGAACCACCAAGTATTCAACAAAAGGACAATATAATCTCTCCTAAGAGGGAACCAAGAGAAGATAAAAAAGCGCCAATAAAGAATTATGAAATGCCTCGCGAGCCTGAAGAAGAGGAGGTTCCGCCAACGGGAGATTTTGGTAAAATTAGTAGCGAAGAAACTATACTAATCACCGATCAGATGGAACGAATAATTATAAGTGTTACTAATCACAGTGCAGCTCAACTGAGTGTTAACAAAGAATCAAAATTAGAGACCTTTGGCAGTGGCAGACCGTTTGAACAAAATAATAATCCTTTTGATAATTTTGAGGGTCCCTTTGGTCAAGCAGAGCCTTTTGGAGAAATAAAACTATTTCCTGAGGAATTTATTTTCTTTAAACATGAGAATTCTAAAGAAAGTAACTCTGATAATTTTCTTGGCATTAATAATATTGAAGCTAAAAGTACGATTAATCTCAATTTAAGCAGTTTAATTGATAATCTAGAAACTCAAAAATTAGTCGTTTTAAATAGCAACGACACTGTACCTTACTTGAGTCAAAATTCTCTATCTGGTGAAATAAATGAGTTTACCGAGGCTCAAGAAGAAGTCAACTCTCAGCCCTCGGAAGCTCTTACTAATCAAGATAATAATTTGTCCATTGATGACATTGCAATTGAAGAGCCTAATTTCAATGATACTTCAAACGACCAAAGTGCAGTTTTATTGGATGATGTTACTTTCAGTATTTAACGTATCGGTGTTATACCGTTAAACTTTTATATATTCCAAATACATTAATACAATTTTGGCGATAAAATGAGAGAACTTTTTCGACGATTGATGGGAAGACCCCTTTTAAGTTTAGAGCTGGTTGGCGCATCTCTTTTTGCGAATTTATTGGCACTAGCTGCACCAATATACGTTATTCAAGTTCTTAACCGTTATGTTGCTAATGGGGTAGATTCAACTCTAATGACACTCTCAATGGGTGCTATTATAGCCGTATTTATTGAGTTCTCTTTTCGGCAAGTTCGCCATAGCCTTGCCAAGGGAATTAGCATCAAGCCCGACGAGCAAATCGCAAAAATTAGTTTTGGCGCACTTACAAGAATAAAGTCAGGCGCCTTAGACAAAATGCCCCCAGGTCAACAAAGGCAAGTTCTGCAGGGTGTGGACCATATTCGTAATGCATATTCTGCCTCAAACATATCAACCATCCTAGATCTGCCTTTCGCGGTTTTGTTTTTAGCTGTACTTTACCTTCTATCTCCAGAACTTGGGGTCATCGCGAGTATATTTATTATAATTTCATTTATAATCGGACTAATATTAACAACTGCGATTAGAACGCCAAGTCGGGCACTCTCAGATGCAGCTTTAAGAGCAAATATAATAACATCAACAGCAATTCAGGAAAGTGACACGGTTCGAGTTTTTAATGCAGCAGATGCTCTTACTCAATCATGGCAATCAAAATTTAAACTCGCCCAAACTCTATTCCGAAAAATAATTAATAGACAAGGGCTCCTTGCTTCTCTATCGAACAGTATAGTTGGATTATTGAGCATTTCTACTATAGGTGTTGGTGCGATCTTAGTCGTCCAAGGGAAGCTGGACGTTGGAGCTCTTATTGGAGCAAATATTTTAGCTGCTCGCGCGCTTCAGCCGATTACAAAATTTTCTCAAATGGGAGAGACATTTCTTAAAGCAAATCAATCTTTGAGCCGTTTAAATGAGTTTTTAAAATTACCAAGAGAGGCAGAGACTGGCTCAGCAAAACGCGATTACTCGGGGTCCTTAGAACTAAGAGATCTCAGCTTCATGTATCCAGAAACAACTGGGCCACTTTTTGAAAGCCTTTCAGTTATAATACCAGCTGGTTCAATATGTGTAATAAGCGGGAAAAATGGTTCAGGGAAAACGACTCTCTCGAGGATGATCGTAGGATTAATTGAGCCTGATCGAGGACAAATACTTGCTGATGGATTAGACCTTCGCCAAGTACACCCTGAATGGTGGCGAAAACAAATTATCTATCTGCCCCAAGAACCTGGATTCATAAATGGTACTTTTCAAGATAATTTAACCATAAACAACACTAATATCGACCTTGCTCAACTCAATGAAATATTGAACATGACTGGGCTTAAGGAGTTTTTAGATGAGACTCCAGATGGACTTTTAACAAATGTGATTGACAATGGCCGTAAACTTGCTGTTGGAATTCGTCGTCGTCTTGCACTTGCTAGGGGACTGGTAACTGGAGGCAAACTTATGGTTCTTGACGAACCTACCGAGGGCATGGACAAAGAAGGAAGCCAAGTCATTTCTATGATACTTACCAATCTTCACAAACAAGGACATACAGTGATTATGACAAGTCATGATCCTAAAATCATTAATCAGGCAAATATTTACATTAATTTGAACTCAAAGCCGATCCCTAAGATAACTGCTAGCAATAAGATTCTGGAGGGGAAAACTAATGAAAAATGATTTGTTAAGTCTCTCTAAAAACCAACGAGAAGAGCGCGTCTCCTCGCATTTATTCTTACTTATTTGTATTATTGCATGCATCGCTTTCGGTATTTGGGCATGGAAAAGCACACTAGCGATTGTAAGCGTTGCAGAGGGTGAAGTTGTTCCTTCCTCTCAGGTCAAAACAATCCAACATTTAGAAGGTGGTATTATTCGTGAAATACAAGTTAGAGAAGGGCAGAGGGTCAAGGCAGGCCAATCTCTGATTACTTTAGAGTCTACGGCATCAGGGGCAGACGTGGGTGAGCTTAAAAATAGAATAACCAGCCTCAAAATTGAAATTGCCCTGCATGATGCGGCAGCAAATAATATTTCCAAACCCAAATTTTCGATCAACCTTATTAAAAAACACCCTAAATTAATTGAAGAAGCGCTTCAATTATTCAATAGCCGACAGAATAGCCTCAATGATGAATTCGAGGGACAAAAAGCGCTAATAGCCCAACGCCAACAAGATATTGAAGAGACAACTGCAAGAATTAGAAACCTTAAGGCTTCACTTGAGTTACAAGAAAGGCAAATTAAAATTAGCGAGGAATTACTCAAAGATCAATTAACAAACCAATATAAACATATAGATTTGTTAAAAGAAGCTAACCAATTAAGTGGAGCTATTAAAGAAAATAGCGTTGCCTTAAGAAGAGCAAAATCTGCCCTCAGACAAGCTTCTGCAGACAAGGATAGGATTAGAAGCAGATTTTCTGAAGATGCTCGAACAAAACTTGACTTAGCAAGACGTCAATTAGATGAATTTGCTCCGCGTTTATCTAAATTTGAGGATAATTTAGATAGAAAAATTCTACGATCGCCAGTTGATGGTGTGGTAAAGACTTTACACGTAGTGACCATTGGGGGCGTTGTAAGAGCAGGCGATCCAGTTATTGATATTGTACCGGAGGGAGATCGATTAATCATCGAGGCAAAGCTCAAACCTCAAGATATTGGCTATGTTCGTGCTAAGCAGCCAGCCCGTATTACACTAGCTTCATCAGATTCAATGCGTTTTGATAATCTAGACGGAACTGTACTTAGAGTTAGCCCAGACACTATAATTGGTGCAGATGGTCAACCTTACTACAAAGTAAGAATTGAAACCGTTAGAAATCACTTTAGAAGAGGCAATAATAGATATGACCTATTTCCTGGCATGCAAGTTATGGCTGGCATTCATACTGGACAGAGAACGGTACTAGAATATCTTTTAGATCCTTTTTTAAATGCTGGAGAAACCGCATTTAGAGAGCGATAATTTTTTTCTATTACTATTGAATTTCTACATATTAAAATTAGAATTAATATAGTAAATTCAGCATCAAATATTACCTATTATTCTAAAAAAATAACATTTTATAAAGTTTCTTGAAACTTAATCTAATATTACCACGGCTGGTCTCATAAATAACATGAGACTTTGAAGTATAATTCTTGCTTAGCTTAATCGCCCAAAGCGCTTTAATTTCATTCGGTACAGTTGAGAATCTAACATCGATAATACTGTTTAATTGCACTGGATCGACAGCGACGTAACCATTACTAAACCAACTAAAACGTTTTATGTCCTTCGCTTGTTGGGATTTAGGATCAAGCCAAGCAAAATCTCGCTTCACATCAAGCTTCAAAAGAGAGTTTCCCTCAAATATTTTAGGAGATATTCCTGCTCTAACAGCATCAACATAGAATTTCTCTTTAGTCTCATAAACAATTTTCCAGACCAGAATATTTGCAAAACTTGGCTTTGCATCAATTCTAATAATATTATGCCCCCTACCCTCAGCAAGCAAGCGACCCAAATCAATTGCATTTTCCCTTTGTATAAAACCCAAAGCCATGTATCCAAATATCCATATCAATGCAATATGAGCGTATTTTTGATTTTTCTTAATTATTGAAAAGACGACGAGAGTTAAAATAGGTAGCGTAAATAATGGATCAATTATTGAAATTGTATTCCATGCGATTCTCTCGTCGCTAAAAGGCCAGAAAAGCATTGTACCATATGTTGTGCATGCGTCCAGCAATGCATGGGTTGAGTATCCAATCGTGCAGAATATTAATGCCTGTTTGAATGTTAAGTTAATCCATCTACGGGTAAGGTAATACAAAAGAAAAGCACAAATAAAACCTCCCAAAGGTATAAATATGAGCGAATGAGTAAATTGCCGGTGATATTCGAGAAATAATAGCGGATCTTCTGAAGATCTTATAAAAACATCAATATCAGGAGCCAAACCAGCAAAAAAACCGCATGCACTCGCAACCCCAATATTGGTCTTTTTTACTAAAGATTGAGGCAGAGTTGTGGCTACCAGGCCTTGTGTTAATGGATCCAAAATATTTTCCTACTCAGATAATATCACTAAACTTATTTCAATATGATTATAAATTTCCTGATAGAAAAGAAACCAAACTATAATGTTTTTAAAAAATCGATTGCCCTACTCCATGACAACTCTGCGGCCTTCTTTTGGTACATAGATCCCCTATTTGGAAACATATATCCATGTTCTCCATCCGAATAAATATATAATGAAGCATTCTTCTTGGAGTCACAGGCCGCTTTAACAATATTTACAGATTCCATAGGAGCGGTCTTATCATTATCGCCGTAATGAAACTCCAATGGACAAGATATACTTTGAAACCCCGAGAGAAATTTTTCAACATAGGATCCATGAAAAACAACTCCACCGTCAATAAGGGCATCAACACCAGCCTGAATTACAAAAGGCCCCCCAAAACAGAAACCAAATAACACTATCTTACCGCTACAAGTGGGTTGTGATTTTAAATTTTCAATTGCTAGTTTCACATACTCATTACACCGATCACGATCAATTCTTTTCGAACGTGCTGAGGCTCGCCCTATTTCTTCAACTGCAAGAACACCTGCGTCCTGTTCATCCTCCCAAAACATATTTAGGGCAAGTGCTGGAAAACCCTGGCTGGCGAGATCGCTACACATTTTTTTTGTATCTTCATCAACGCCAAAAATAGCACTCACTAAAATAACTCCAGTACTGGAGCCAGTCTCGGGTTGAGACAAGAATCCAGGAATTCCACCATCAGGATGTGGCACCATAATATTACTATTTAACATAACAACTTCCCCTTTTTTTTCTATATTAGGCGCATGTCTCGCTCTTTGAAGAGCAACTCTATAAAAGTTGGCGGAAGAGAGTGGGAGTCGAACCCACTAAGAACGTCTTACGCCCTTCACTAGTTTTGAAGACTAGCCAGCCCACCGGGACTGCTTCCCCTCCACGTTCAGGTTTAAGCCATTTTTTAACAAATAAGCAACACTTTATAGAAACAAATTATTAGATTAAATAAAAAATTCTAACACACTCAGAAATTAGATGGGAACACATGCCAAGACCAACGTACCTACTGATTTTTCAAAGATAAAACAATAACAGTTTCGCAAGTTGTCAGGTTATATCTCTAAATATACATTTCATCACTTTGTAATTATAATTAGTTAGTCTTAGTTTAGAAACAAACGTTATATCAGCCAGAGAAATAAACATAAAAACAAAGAAGTCACTAGTTTCCTTGATTAGAGTTCTGTCCTAAATACCAATCCAGAATTTCGGAACCTGTCATAAATACAACTGATGGGTTATCAGACAACTCTCTAAATATCTGCCTAAAATACTTAATTCGGTGCGGAACACCATGAATATATGGGTGCACTGCGATACACATAATACGAACATTCTGTTCCCCCTCCCTGAGCAGTGTCTCAAAATAATCCACAGTTCGGTCATATAAAGTAGAAGACACATGATTTTGCGACAACATAATTGGAATATCATTAAGTTCAGTGGTATAAGGTATGGAATAAAGTTTTCCGTTTTGCGTATTCACCTCACATGGCTGATCATCTAAAATCCAGTCCGCTGTATATTCAAACCCTGCCTCGACAAGTAATTCCGGGGTCTTTTCAGTTTGTGTAAGGCCAGGTCCCATCCACCCACGAGGTTTATACCCGCAAAACTCCCTCATGGTTTCCATTGTTCTAGAAATTGCCTCAGCTTCATCCTCTACTTCATACATTGGCTTTTGAATATAGCTATGCCCCATAAACTCCCAGCCCGCTTCTAAAGCCGCTTCAGCGACACGCGGATAGGCTTTTGGGACTGTTCCATTCATCGAAACTGTGGGTGTTACATTAAATTCAGCCAGCGCTTCCATTAATCTCCAAACGCCTATTCTCATCCCGTATTCAGACCAACACCAATTCGGAATATCTGGAACATGTCCGCCCTCTCCCGGAGGTGTTAAAACGCGGCGAGGCAGTGGTAATTCTGGCGGCCATTCCTCTAAATTGACAACGGGCCACACAATAACTTTGCCATCTCCGGGTAGTTCTAGAGGTTTGCGGTCAACGATTGCGCTATAGTTGATTCGATCTTTAATATTCATTTGATGTATCCTTCCTGATTACCTTAAACACTCTAACAATATTACTTGCTTTAACTAATTTTATTTGGACGTAGAATATTAATATTAAATATAAAAAGTAGCAAAATTTACAAACTACTTTTAAAATTGGATTTAGGTCAAGCTAACTAAAAAAAACTTAGACTGATTATAAAGTGCAGGCCTAACAAACTTGATTAATAGAAATGCAAAAATAATCCTACGAGAGAGTGTTTTGAAGAATAATAAATCAAACTCTTTAAAACTAATAATTTGAGAATGATTAATATACTCCAGTTATTTTGATGGGATGATCACGGAATGAATAAAAATAAAAAAGAAACTCTCTCGATATTTGAAGCATTCAAGATTTGGCTAAAAATTAGCTTACTCAGCTTCGGGGGTCCTGCGGGTCAAATCTCAATTATGCATAAATTTTTAGTTGAAGAAAAAAAATGGATTAGCGAAAAAAGGTTTTTACACGCTTTAAATTATTGCATGTTACTTCCCGGCCCGGAGGCGCAGCAACTAGCAACATACATTGGCTGGCTTTTGCATAAAACACTCGGCGGCCTAATAGCAGGACTATTATTTATTATTCCCGGCGCTATTATAATTTTAATATTAAGTATTCTCTATGCTGAATTTCAGGAATTAAAACTTATAAATGCTTTATTTTTTGGTATCAAAGCAGCTGTATTAGCTATCGTAATCGAAGCAATTATAAAAATAGGTAACCATGCGTTAAAAAGCAAAGCCATGTTTATAATCGCTGGCGGTGCCTTTGTAGGAATATTTTTCTTATCTGTTCCTTTCCCAATTCTAATTATCGTAGCAGCAATCATCGGCGTAATTGGAGAAAAAATAAAATATAACCCCATTTTTAAGAGTAACGATATTTCTGAACAAGTAGTGCCTGACAAGAATTCAGCGATAATCGATAGAAAGCTGGCCAATAATATGTCCGATCATACAGAGCCATCATATCTAAAATCCACTAAGGTCTGTATAGTTTGGCTTACCATCTGGTTTGGACCGATATTTTTCATGGTTTTTACATTGGGCACAACAAATGTACTTGTTCAAGAAGGATTATTTTTTAGTAAGATAGCTGTCGTGACCTTTGGGGGCGCATACGCTGTTTTGGCCTATGTCGCTCAGCAAGCCGTATACAATTATCAATGGCTTAGCCCCGGAGAAATGCTAAATGGATTAGGGATGGCGGAAACGACACCTGGGCCACTGATAATGGTAGTTCAATTCGTAGGATTCATGGGAGCATATCGAAACCCCGGTGAACTCGATCCAGTCACCGCTGGAATTTTGGGATCAATGGTAACCACGTGGGTCACCTTTGCTCCATGTTTTCTGTGGATTTTTTTAGGGGGGCCTTATATTGAAAAGCTGCGTAATAACAAATTATTAGCAGCGGCACTCTCAGCTATCACGGCTGCTGTTGTAGGCGTAATATTAAACTTAGCTGTTTGGTTTTCTCTACATGTAGTATTTAAAACGGTTAACGAAGTATTCATCGGGTTTATTCATATCTGGATGCCTGTTTGGACTACCATTGACTATGCATCTTTAGCAATCACATTAGGGGCATTAATTTCAAGTCTTTTGTTCAAAAAGGGTATGATCCCAACTTTATTAATTAGCGCCATTATTGGGTTTTTATACCACTATATCTTTGTTTAAGGGGGGAAATTTGTGTGCCGAAATTGAGAAGCTACTAATGAAAAAAATAGAGCTTGAACTAGTAAAATATATTTCTATCCAAATCACAAATTACAATTCAACAAGAAAACTATTTTCTGCCTGTTACGGTAGATATTATACTCTCAAAATTACTAAAATTTTCTCCCCTCCAACAAATAATTTGATCAGGACGAATTAAGACAAAGCTAGCACCATAAGTCGCTCTTATTTCCTCATTATATAATTCTAATATTTTGATAGGGAGGCTACGCTTTATAGCCAAAGAACGAACTGCCTCAATATCAAGATAAACCCGAAAGCATATCAAAGTAAAGTCAAAACCAAATTTATCATAAATAGATAGATTTTTATCAATCCAAAAGTGTGGCGCCCTGCCGCCCGGGATACCTGAGGGTTGGTACTCATTTGCTTTATCAGGTGGAGGTACTTCATTTACAACTGATAAAACCGATGACCCGTCATACCTATAACCGAAAGTAATTCCTGGTATATTAAACTCTGCTCTCGCATGAGATGAGAGGTAATCACCCGCTTTTTTTCGGGCTTCTTTGCCAATTACAGTTTCATCTTCAAGGTTATCCGAGGCCTTGTATTTTCCTATAGAGTCAGCAAACTGTCGCGCAAACGAAGTATTTCTAAGAGCACTTTGATGTCGTTCTGTATTATAACTATCCAACAGCTTGTTTTGTCCCCAACCTTTCAAAACAGCTGCTAATTTCCATCCCAAGTTAACTGCGTCTTCAATACCCGTATTATAACCTAAACCACCTGTAGGAGTAAAAAGATGGGCCGCATCCCCAGCAATAAAAATCCGACCTTTATTAAATGAGTTAGCAACAAGTGTTAAACCAGCGGTCCAAGACAAGCGGGAAATAATCTTTATATCAATCTTATCACCAAAGGCTTCAAAAAACATTGAACGCGCTTTTGCATCACTTATCTCAACTTTTTCCTCTTCTGGTTTTAATTGGGTGTGAAAAACAAACTTGGATTTTCCATCAATCGCAGCCATAAAGCTTCGGCGATCTCCATTAAATGCCCAGTACATCCATGCTTCCCTTGCATTTAATCTCTGATACAAATCGTCACTTTGGAAATAAATAGCGTGCATACGCCCACCCATAAAATCTCTGGCTTCACCGGACTCGCCGATAAGTTCAATATTTAAATACTTTCGCACCAAACTACGCGGCCCGTCACATCCAACTAAATATTTAGATATAAAATTTTCTTCTTGCCCATCAGCGCCGATTATCGCCTTACATAGATTTCCGTCATCCAAAATTTGATTCACTCGCTTACCAAATTTTAATTCAACGGATGGTATTCTAAGAGCTTGTTCGTATAGCACCTCTTCCACAAACATTTGTGATATTCTATGAGGAAGTTCCGCTGCACTCCAGGACCCTCTCATTTTTTGTATAGCCTCTTCAGCATTCTTCGAAGACGGTAGGGCAAACCTGGCTAACTCGTGCTTCGTGTATCGCGTGAAATAAGTTATATCTGTTGGGTAATCAGGCGGAAGCCCTCTCTTTCTGATTTCAGACGCGAACCCAAGCCTTCGAAAATGTTCCATTGTCCGCGCTTGAGTCGCATTTGCTTGCGGTAACGGCGATGTTCCCTCTCTTTCATTAAAAACAATAACCGAGATACCACGTTGCCCCAACTCATTAGCTAACATTAAACCACACGGACCACCACCAACAATTATTACATCCGTATCAACACGATTCATATTTTTTTCCAAAATATAAGTTTTATTTAAACTTCAGTATTTACCTAACCAATATTACGTGACAACGTTTATTGATCAATATTTAAAATTTGTTAAACTCAGATGATACGAATAAGGAGAGAATTGTGAAGAATAGTTTAGTTGTAGGCATTTCAAAAACCACTAACATTCTAGTAGATAGAGAACGTACGATCGCTTTTATGGGTGATGAAGGGCGTGTTTATGGAACACCATCAATGATACTAGATATTGAATATATGGCGAGAAATTGGCTTCTAGAACATCTGGACGATAGTGAGGATACTGTAGGAACGCATGTTTCTATAGATCACATGGCTGCAACGGTTGAGAAAGATAGCGTAGACATAACACTGACTGTTGAAGAGATTAACGGTCGTGCAATTAAGCTAATTGCATTAGTAAAAGATTCCTTGGAAGATGTTGGGAAAGGTGTTCACAATCGTTTCATTGTAGATAAAGAAAAAACATTCGAACGCCTTGAGGCAAAACGGCATAAAATTGAGGCGCTAAAATAGAGGTATATTAAATCGATGGCATTGACAGATAACAATTCAAACAAAAAATCTGTTGCTACATTCTGCTACCAATGTGTAGCGGGTCCAGACCTTATGAAAGTAGAAGTAGAGGATGGGATAGCGACACGCCTTGAATCAAATTATGATATACAAGATGAACACCCAGGAGGCGGGCGTGTCTGCGTAAAGGCATTTGGACTAATACAAAAAACGTATAACCCGCATAGAATCAAATCTCCTATGAAGAGAACAAACCCAAAAAAAGGACGGAATGAAGATCCGGGATTTGTTCCTATCACCTGGGAAGAAGCTCTAAACACAGTCGCTAATAAAATGAAGGGTATACTCCTAGACAATCCTTTAGATAAGTCAGGTTATCCCAGAATTGCCGCAAGTTTTGGTGGTGGGGGAACCCCGACGCAGTATATGGGTACATTCCCTGCTTTATTAGCGGCAATTGGTAAAGTGGATATGGGTTTTGGGGCAGGGCAAGGGGTAAAATGTTATCATTCTGAGCACCTGTATGGCGAACTATGGCATCGTGCCTTTATTGTCGCAGTTGATAGTCCTCACGTAAATTATATTTTGTCTTGCGGCCACAATGGAGACGCAGCAGCTGGAGTTGCTGGTATTTGGCGTCATGCGGACGCCCGCGTTAGAGGAATGAAACGAGTTCAGGTTGAACCACATCAATCTGTAACGGGCGGTGTTGCCGCAGAATGGATCCCAATTAAACCCAAAACAGATGCCGCATTTTTGTATGGTGTAATACACCGAATCGTAATTGAACAAAACTGGCGAAATATTTGCGATGTGGAGCGATTAGAGCAAGACTCAAATTCTCCATATTTAATTGGTCCCAATGGTTTTTGGATGCGTGATCCAGATACCGAAAAACCGCTTATATTTGATCTCGATAAAAAAGAATCTCGACCATTTGATGAAGAAATAAATAACCCTGGAATGGAGGGCGAATATATAGTTTCGGGTATTGAGATAGGTTCGGATGAAGATCGATGGGTTCATAAAGAAATTAGGGTTAAAACATCCTTCCAACAATTTGTTGATCACATGAAAGAATATACCCCTGAGTGGGCTGAAAAGCATAGTGATGTGCCAGCGGCGACAATACGAAAGGTTGCTGATGAATTTGTGGAAAATGCATGTATAGGCCAAACGATTGAGGTCGAGGGAGAGAAAATGCCCTATCGTCCTGTCGCCATATTACTCGGTAAGACTGTAAATAATGGCTGGGGCGGCTATAATTGTTGCTGGGCAAGAACCATGCTATTAACGCTAGTTGGCGCTCTCGAAGTTCCAGGTGGTAACGTTGGATCAAATGTTAAGCTTAACCGTCCCGCGGATAGCAGGCAAAAATCTGCCGTCAGGGGCCCAGATGGATTTATGGAATATCCTTTTAATGAGACTACTAAAACTGACTGGGAAAAAGATCCAAGCATTCGAAATGCATTTAAAACGCTTGTTCCACTTGCTGCTAATTCTGCTTGGTCACCAGCTCTCGGTCCAGCACACCTTCCATGGCTTTTCCAGAAGAAAGCCCCGAGTAATTGGCCCACTCCTACAAAGCCAGATATATGGTTTTGCTATCGCACGAATCCTGCCATTTCTTCTTGGAATGCTCCAGAAGTTGCGGATAGAGTAGCTGAGTTTCCATTTATTTGCGCATTTGCATATACCATGGATGAAACAAACCACTTTGCCGATATTCTACTCCCAGAAGCAACTGACCTAGAAAGCACCCAACTCATTCAAATCGGAAGTGCCAAGTTTGTTGAGCAACTATGGGGTCATGAAGGATGGGCAATACGTCAACCAGCATGCGATAAAACTGTAGATTATATGGATATGACAGATATTGCTACAGAGCTTGCGGCACGTTCTGGATTATTAGAGAAATATAATGCTGCAATAAATAGAGGCGCTGGCGGACAAAAACTCATCACCGATGAGTTCGATTATGGACTAAACGAAGACAGAAAACACTCGAATGAAGATATTTGGAATGCAACTGCTAAAGCAGCGAGTCATAAATTATCAAATGGTGACGAGGTCCATGACCTTAATTGGTTTAAAGAAAATGGATATATGTTAAAAAAATATTCGACAAAAAATTGGTATTTATATCCTCATATGAAGAAAAATAAAATTCGCTTTGAATTACCATACCAAGAGAGAATTTTACGTCATGGAACGCAATTAGCTCGCCGACTTCATGAAACTGGCATTGAATGGTGGGATAAGCAGCTCGAGGAATATGAAGCGCTTCCAACCTATGAGTCGTTCCCCGACATCTGGCTAGATCATGTTAGAGAGGAAGGCGGAAACCCGGATAACTATCCGTTCTGGGCCGTTACATCTAGAAGCATGCAATACTCTTGGGGACTAAATGCAGGTATTCCAATGATAAATGAAGTGGCTCAGAATGTAACAGGTCATAAGGGAGTTTTAATAAATCGCGGCGAAGCAAGAAAACTCGGAATAAGTGAAGGCGATCCAATCAAGATTGAATCGATAGCAGGTTTTACCTCTGGCTTTGCCGTACTTAGAGAAGGCGTTAGGCCTGACACCGTCGTTATGATTGGGCAATTTGATCACTGGAAAACACCATTCGCTAAGGATCTAAAATTACCAAGTTTAAATTCCTTAACATCTCTATCTTTATCCTTAACTGACTCAACTGGTAGTGGGTCAGATTTAGCGAGAGTAAAAATAACAAAAACAAACGGTCCCAAAAGAACAGACCAAAGAATTCAAAGCGGTACCAACCTATGAACGAGACAAGTCAAAAAAGATGGGGCATGACAATAGATGTTAATAGATGCGTTGGTTGCCAAACCTGCACTGTAGCTTGCAAACATGCAAATGATACGGTTCCAGGAGTTCAATGGCGAAAGGTCCTCGATGTTGAAGTTGGAGAATATCCAGACGTGGAAAGACTTTTCTTAGTCACAGGGTGCCAACACTGTGCAGAACCATCATGCGTCCCAGTCTGCCCCACAGGCGCAACGAAACAACGAGATGATGGTTTAATCACAATGGATTATGATTTATGTATTGGTTGCGCCTCGTGTGCGGTTGCATGTCCATATCAAGCCCGAACTATAGTTCATGATAAACCAACCTATTTCGGAGTCACAACACCTCAAGAGACAAAAGTTGCTCATGATGAACGAATTGGAGTAGCACAAAAGTGTACTTTTTGTATTGACCGCGTTGATGAAGGCCTTGAAGCGGGCTTAAATCCTGGAGAGGACCCACTTGCGACCCCAGCGTGTGCGTCTTCCTGTATTTCGCAAGCAATTAAATTTGGTGATTTTAATGATCCCACTAGCCATGTTTCCGAATTAGTGGCAACTCGCGACTATTTCCAAATGCATGAAGAACTTGGGAATGACCCTCAAATAAAATATCTGATTGAAACACCCGCAGTTCCAGCTAGAAATTCAGATCCAATGGACTTAAGCGACGAAACACTTTTGGATACTGAACACGCATTAGTTGGGAAACGTCAAACTTTTTGGGATATGAGAGCCGCCATGAATTTCATTATGGGTGGTATTGGTTCAGGGTCTGCGGTCATAGCTTATTTACTATGGGTCTCAGGCAATGTTGATACTCAATTTTTAGCTACCGTTAATATAGTATCAAGTATTATTTTATCGGTAGGGCTCTTTTGTGTTTGGCTCAAAATAGGCCGTAAACTTCGAGCGCCATTAGCAATTCTCCGCCCCCAGACTTCCTGGATGTCGCGTGAAATTTATGCAGCCGGCATCTTTTTTAGTTCAATAGGGCTGTATTTTTTTGAACCTAATCCTTTACTACTCTCTTCTGCTGCGATCGGTGCTGGACTATTTCTTTACTGCCAAGGACGCATACTTCACTCTGGCAAAGGGATCCCGACGTGGCGGGTAAGTCAAATGCCTTCAATGCTCGTGGCTACTGGTCTCCTTGAAGGCATCTGTTTATCGGCGGTATTATATTTTGGATGGAATTCAGAAATATCACTAACTTCTTTTATACCACCATCTGCTATGATACTTATACTTTTCAATTCGTTTTTATGGAGAAGATATGCAAGAAACGCTAAAAAATGGGGGATTAGTCCAATAGACCGAAATATAATTGGATCCTTATCGCCTAAACTATATACCTTTGGCCACATCATCCCATTAATATTATTTGGAATTGCGTTTTTTATTCCAAATACTGAGAGCTATATAGTGTGCATCGCTTCTCTATTTGCGCTGATTGGAAGTATTTTCTGGAAAGCCACTATAATAACTCGGGCATGCCACATGCAAAACTTCGCACTTGGTAAGATGCCTCATAGGGGTTCCGGAAAATTTGCTGCACCTAATGTAAATTAATATTTAGTTTACTTTTAACTGCGGTTTAAAAGAAACCAGCAAAAATTGAACGATCGAGAATTGAATTATTTCGCACGAGTTATAATCCAAAAATTGGTGATTATGGAGCTCAAAATTTAATTTTAGGACTGTCTAATTCTTTAAGAAAGTTCGGTCTAGTTAGGTGCAACGTTAGCGCTTTTGAACTAATGCACTAATAAAATTTATAAGTAATTAAAAAAATATAAAATTAGTGTGCATTGAGAATAATAACTTTAGCTCTAGATCCAAGGAGACTTTACTTCAACTAGCAAGTCAAAAAAGACCTAACACTAGTGATTTAAATACAAGACTTTATTCACAACGCAATTATTCACCCTCTATCATATTTATTTATAATATTCCTATAATCGATCGCTATTTTTTGCTACGAGCTAATTTTTTAGCAACGAAGTAAGTTCCTATTAAAAATAAAGATATGATCCCTGCAAAATGGTTCGGTATTAATAGGCCAAACCCCGAAACACCGATAATGACACGTTCCCAAATAACCAAATGAGTTTTTAAAAACCCCTCCAAGGCCGCTGAAATAAGAATAAGTCCGATAATAGCTGTTATCAGCGATATTAAAATTATATGCCAAGGTCCTTCAAAAAGGAGTTCAGGACCGTAGACAAATGCAAATGGCACGATGAAAGCAGCCAAGGCAAACTTTACAGCAATTACAGCAATTAAAAGGGGGTTGTCCTCGGCAATTGAAGATGCCGCGTACGCGGCAACTGCCACTGGTGGCGTCAGAGCGGACATTACTGCGTAATAAAATACGAACATGTGAGCGGGCAGTGTTGCCACCCCAATTTCAGTCAAAATTGGTGTCATTAACGCTGCCGACAGAATATATGCGCTTGGAGTAGGCATTCCTAATCCCAAAACAACAGTGAGACAAGCTGTAACAAGGAGAGTTGGAAATTGCAGTGATCCCGTTAAATCATTCACAAGATGAGCAAATTTTCCAGCTAATCCAGTCATAGTCATACCACCAATGATAAGTCCGGCTGCGGCGCATGCTCCAGCAACAGGTACCATTCTATAACACGTTTCGCTCAAAGCCTTTGCGAGAGCAATAATTCCAATTCGAGTATGAGCTTTAAAGACAGATATCGCTAAAACAGCGATAGTTCCCATTATACCAACCATTGTTGGAGTAAAACCATAAATAAGGGCCGTAGTCAGTACGGCAAGAGGTACTATAAAAAGTCCTCCCTCTTTGAGGGTATCTTTCATCGATGGAATCATTTTATCATCTAACCGACCAAATCCTTGTCTTAAACAAGAAAAGTGTACTTGTGCATAAATCGAAACATAATAAAGTATCGAGGGTATTACCGCGGCAATTGCTATTTGCAGATATTCTAAACCTGCAAAATCCACCATAAGAAAAGCCGCTGTTCCTAAAACCGGGGGCACGAAACTTCCACCCGTTGATGATGCCACTTCAATTGCTCCTGCGTGGGACCCGCGATATCCTAGTCGTTTCATAATGGGAATTGTTATTGAACCTGTAGTTACAACATCTGAGGTTGGACTACCCGATAACATGCCATACATCCCTGATGAAATTACGGCTACTTTAGCTGGCCCACCAGGGCTTCGCCCGCTAATTGCAGCTGCAAATTTAAAGAAAAAATCGCCGCCACCGCACGCATGAAGAACAGTTCCAAACATTACAAACATAAATGCGTAAGTAGCTGCAACTCGGATAGGTAACCCAAAAATTCCATCTGTTGTGAAAACGGTTATTTCAAGAAAATGAAGATAGTCAATTTTGCCATGTTGAAGCACTCCACTTAAGTGATGACCAAATAAATTGTATAAAACAAAAAAAATCACGATAAATGTTAAGCCTAATCCCGTAGTTCGGCGAGTGATTTCAAGAGTTAGAAAAAAAACTAAAGTTCCGAAAAAAATATCTAGTTTGGTAAGCTCATCGAGTAAGACAATGCGATCAACGATTGTTGGAGCCTGAATTGCAAAATAAATCCCGACGGAAATACTTATTAAAGCAAAAAAAATATCAAAGGCCGAAGGCTTTGAAATATTAGAGCTTTCAAATGGTCCCGTTGTTAGAAATGCCAAGGCTATAATACCTGAGAAAAAAATAACTGATAGCGTCCATGGAGAAATAATTATGAGAGTAGCTGCCATTATAACCCAAATGCCAACGGCGACTGCAAAGGGTGTAAATACCCAGTCATAAACTCCTTCGGGACGCCGACGAGCACCGACCGAGAACCAGGTTTTTATGCTTATTAGGTTAGACAGTCTCATTATAAAGGCTTAAGGGAGAACACAGTTAGAGGCAACACTGTATTCCCCCATAGAGCAATTGATCTCTAGTAAGCTAAACCTTTTTCTTTAAAGTATTTTAGTGCACCAGGATGATGCGGAGCATTACCTTTTTGAGCCAATACTTTTGGACTAGCAGTTTTTTTGATCAAACGATGCGACTTATTTTTAAAAGTTTCAATTTGTTCGACCATTGCTTTCGTTAGATTGTAAGCAAGCTTAGCATCCATATTTGCATTTACGACAACAACCGCGCCCATACAAACACTTGCTGCACCATTTGGTGTCCATTTATACTCACCCGGCTTCACATAACAGACCTCGCCTCCAAATTGTTTGGCAACCTTTGATGCAACGTCTTTGCCATAACTCAGTAAAACTGGAGAAGAATTTTTTGCTATTTCTCTTACACGAGGGTGATTATATGAGATACCAAAATTCACAACATCTAACCGCTTATCCGAAACTAGAGAAACGATTTCCTTAGAAGCAGCATGGATTACTTGTCCACCCCAACCCTCAACTTTGGCTCGAGATATACCCATAAGGTTCATTGCAGCCTCACCAACATCAGCGTCCATATTACCTCGACGGTTAATAGCTATTCTAATTGGTAATTTCTTACTCACTATGTCCTGAACAGTTTTAATTCCATGTTTATCTGCAAAAGATTTAGTTACAGCAAAAAAGTCCATTTGGAAGCGTGATGCAGGAGTATAAACTCGAAATAGAACTCGCGTGTTACCTATTCCTTTCTTGTAAGGCTTCAATCCCTTGACCGCTGCGTTCAATTCACCATCTGTTGCAAGGCCCATAGGGACCTTGCCCGCAGCAACTAGTGGAATATTAGCTAATCCACCTGATGAGGTTTGATAACTCACTGTTGAGCCCGGATAAGCCTTGGCTATTGCCGCGTCAATCCCTCCACCTATTCTGGACCACAATCCACCAGGACTCGCTCCACTCAAAGTTGTATTATAAGTCTGGGCGTAAGTAGTTGTGCCCAAACCAATTGTTACAGACACCAACGCTAAAGCACCAGTTATTAATTTTAAATATTGCATTCTTAACTCCCTTTGGTTGATTAACTCAATTTAACACGTCTTACGTTTAGAAACACCTCAAAAAAATTTAATCTGTATCTCTTAGTCCTCTCCAATCAACAGATTTTGGAACTATTCCCTCAAATGATGAAAGCTGGGTATGTCGGATGATTGATTTTTCAGCGCCTATTGCTGGAAATCCATTATTAAAATCTTCGGCAGCTTTTATCATTAAGTTCCTGAATTTTACGATACTGAGGTCACTTGATCCTAGTATTTCTTTCCCTCTATCGGCAATCCGTCCCATCGATTCCCACATAGCCATATCTTGAGCAGGTATCCCTTTTATACCTGTAAAATCGCCTTTTTTCATAGCGTCTCTATCTTGATTATACCAGTTGCCGAGATCCAACTTCTTTTGATAATCATCATTTAACTCTTTTCCGACTTCAGCAGCACAAAATCTCCGCCAATCATCTTGATTAATACCTTTCGAAGTATCGGGATGCCACGCAATCCAGTAAAACATTGTATTATAATCATCGATTGGAAATAATATTTGAGCTAATTTATACTGATTGTTTGGGGGGATTAGGACTGTAAATGGGGCAATAAAAACTGTTGTCCGAACGTAAACGTTTGCATCTTCATTTTTAATAGGTTTACGCAAAGCCGCATAATGAAAACCGTAATCTGTCATTTCTATTTCTAGTCTCGGTGACTTATCTTTGGACGGGCGTAGCCAAGCATCAGAGGTCGCTGTAGAACCCTCCACTTCTGCTGATGGCATGTTTGTGGAGTGCAAACTGGAGCTATGCGCAGAGTCTATTGACCCCTCAAGCACCTGAGCCCAATTGCATTTTACTTGGATTTTTACGATACTGGTTTTGACATCGGGCGATGGCGCCCATGCCGGTGATTGAAATTCGGTAATATTCTCTTCGGGACCAAGATAAACCCATATAAATCCCCCACTTTCTTCAATTGGATACGCTTTATGTTTGATTGTCGTCATCTTCCGTTCGCTGTTAGGCTCGGAAGCCATATCCATTACCGTACCATCAACTGCAAATTTCCATCCATGATAAAGACATCTTAAACCGCACTCCTCGTTTCTGCCAAATGCCAAAGATGCTTTTCGATGCGGACACTGTTCGGCTAAAGCACCTAACTTTCCGTGAGTATCACGAAATACTACAATATCTTCACCAAGCAACCGAGATCTAACGGGAGTTCCGTCTGGTAACGCGACCTCATCTGATAAACATGCAGGCAACCAATGGCGTCGCATCAGTTGCCCCATAAGTGCGTCACCTTCAACACGGGTCAAAATATTATTTTGCTCTTTTGTAAGCACTTACAGAATTCCTTACTCAACTAAGTGACTAAAACCTTTTATTTTTAATTCCATTGTTATAAAATTAGGTACCTAAGTTTATAATATTATTGTTGATAAGTCTAGGCACAGAAAACTAAAAAAGTTAGAATTAGAAAATGAAAATAAAAACATCAAAAGTTTATGGTTTAGGCGTTATTGGAATGGGGAGAGCGTTCACAGTGATGTTGCCAACTTTTATAAAAGACCCCCGGATTGAATTGATGGCAGGCATTGATAAACGTCTAGAAGCTAGGGTACAGTTTCAAAATGATTTTGGAGGCATTGTCTCAGATAATATGGATAGCATTTTAGACAACCCTAAAATAGAAATTATATATCTAGCCACACCAGCAGAACTTCATATTAATCAGATAAAAAAAATCGTTTCTGCTGATAAACATATTTTACTTGAAAAACCGATGTCTTTAACAATCAAAGACGCCCTTGCCATAACTAAGTTAATAGCCGCCTCAAAGTCTCAATTGATTGTGGGGCACAGCCATAGTTTCAATTTACCAATCCAATTAACGCATGAGTTAATAAATAGTCAAAAATTCGGTCCTCTGCGAATGATGAGTGCTTTAAACTATACAGATTTTATGTATCGACCGCGTCGGCCGGATGAACTGATAACAAAAAAAGGCGGCGGAGTTGTTTATAGCCAAGCTGCACATCAAATTGATATTTTAAGGTTACTTGGAGGGGGGACTATAAAAAGTATTAGGGCGAATACTGGTATTTGGGATACCAAGAGAAATACCGAGGGAGCCTACAACGCAATACTCACCTTCAATAATGGTGTAACAGCGATTGCAACATATAGCGGATATGCACATTTTGATAGTGACGAATTCCAAGACTGGCATAGTGAATTTGGACAGCCACAAAAAAATACAAGCCATATGAATGCTCGAAAAAATTTAAATGTAAATACTCGTGAGATAAATGAGGGCGCATTTAAAGCTAGCAAAAATTATGGAGGTATTAATTATTCACCATTATTGAAGAGCAATAGTTCAATTCAACAACACCAGCATTTTGGAAGCATTATAGCATCATGCGAAAATGGTGATTTAAGGCCAGTTCCATCAGGAGTTTTAGTGTATAGTGATGAAAAACACTATAAGCGAGTTTTAAAAGCTCCCAAAATTCCTCGCGTAGAGGTTATTGATGAATTAATCGGTACAATTGAAAACAAAAAAGACCCCATTCATACATGCTCTTGGGCTCTTGCCAACTTGGAAGCCTGCCTTGGCATATTAGAGTCTTCAAAAAAACAAAAAGAAGTATTCTTAAAATATCAATGTGAATTGGGAGAGTGAAAAATGACTGATCACCCAATAATTACTCAAAATAATTCGCATGAGTTACTCATTGATGACAGAATTGCACATGTAATAAAAGGCGTTACTAATATTATGGTTAGGTCGCTCCAAAAAAAATTAAATGATTATGATGTACCATTTAGTCATTGGGCCATACTAAGAATTTTATGGCATCAAGATGGAATGTCACAAAGAGAGTTGAGTGCTAAAGCTGGAGTAATGGAACCTACAACAGCAAATATTGTCCTCCAAATGGAAGTCAGAGGCCACATTATTCGTCGACATTTGGGCTCAAACAAGAGAAAAAGGCATGTCTTTCTAACAACACAAGGAAAAAAGCTTGAGCACCAACTCGTTCCCCTCGCTGAAGACGTTAATAAGGTAGCTACTCGGGGCATCTCTAAAAAAGATCTTAAACTTCTTCGGTCAACCTTAACAAAAATGATCAGAAATTTAGATGATAGGTCTCAAGAATAATTAAATACCGGGTCTACACAGGTTGTATTCCAATTTTATTATCACGGTGCCTGATATACCAAATTACCGGCAAAGCAAATAAAATCATCCAAAATTTTCCTATAATTTGTCCAGACAAATAATCAAGGCTACCAAATGCCAACTGTAAAAATATTATACTATCAATAACTAAGCCAACCACTCCACTCAAAAGAACAGCAAGAACCAAACGCTTTTCTTGAAGTGGCGTGTATACCGCAAAGTCGGCCAATTCTGACAATAAAAAAGCTGAAGCTGAAGCAATGACAAGAGCTGGGGGCGCAACCAATCCAGATAACAATCCCCCAAAACAAATTGCAACGAGAGACCATTTTTTTCCTAAGCGGCGCTGAACCAAATCTCTTAAGACGAGCGCTAATCCAATCATTAAAACACCACTTGGCGCCATTAAGTCGAAGCCCACTGGTATTAAACACGGGCCCTTAGGTGGACAGATAGCTCCGAGGTTTCCAATCATCCAATTAGCAACGGGGATTGTAAGAATAAAAGCACAAAAATATGCAATTCCCTCTTTTTGAATATTAGTCATATTAACTCTAATTCCTATTTGTTGAAAAATAAATACCACTACGCTTAACGACTTAAATATAAATAAATAGTAAGTCGTATTTACATATATTTTCTATGTAAAACAATAAAAAATAAGACTAAGATTTTACAGATTTTTTATCAGAAAAGTAATGCATTAGAGAATAAAATCTATTTATATAATCTTACATTTTATAAGTTTTTTATTGCTGGCTAAAAGAATTTCTGTTAAAAACACTGAACTTTAAACTCTAACAATATCTGCGAATTTCACTTTATTACAGTATTTATTTTTCTTTAAAACTCGCGTTATTCATATTTACGCGGGTTTTTTTATTTTAATCTTAAAAATTATGCATTTCACTAATAATATTAATGGTGAGATGGAATGAATGACAAAAAAGAAGGCCTCGATTTCTCAAGGCCTTCTTATTTTTAAGTTTATAAACTATTCTAACTATTTTGGTCCTTAATTAATAAAATTTTGGAAGCTAAAATAATATTAATTTTGTGTTATAATAATTTAATTAACCAATGAAATTATTTACTGGTAAACTCAGGATATGCTCTGACCCCAACTTCACTGCTATCTAACCCAGTATCTTCATCGGCTTCCTCGGCACGAATCCCAACCGTAGACCTAAGAATAAACCAAACGATTAAGCTTACAAAGAAAACAAATACACCTATTGCAACTATACCGATTAACTGGGTACTAATTGACCCGCTTCCAAAAATACCCACACACAAGGTACCCCAAATACCAGCAATTAAATGAGCAGGAATAGCACCGACTACATCGTCGATCTTAAATTTATCCAACAGGGGTACTGAAACGACTACCAAAATTCCGCCAACGCCACCAATCAATACAGAAATAAGGTGGTTCTGAAGATCTGGCCCTGCTGTAATAGAGACTAATCCTGCAATTGCTCCGTTTAGCGCATAGGTTAAATCAATTTTGCCATAGACCAGTTGTGTTGCAATCATCGCTGCAATAACTCCACCAGCAGCAGCTAGATTTGTATTAACGTAAACAATTGAAATCGCTGTTACATCAAGTGCACTGCCCATGGCTAGCTGAGATCCACCGTTAAACCCAAACCAACCAAACCATAGAATAAATGTTCCGAGGGTTGCTAATGGTAAATTTGACCCCGGCATAGGGTTAACTTCCCCATTTTCTCCATATTTTCCTTTTCGCGCACCTAATATGATTGCTCCCGCTAAAGCAGCCCAACCGCCAGTTGAGTGAACTAAAGTTGAACCTGCAAAATCACTGAAACCCATCGTACTCAGCCAGCCTGCTCCCCATACCCATGAAGCCTGAATAGGATAGATAAATGCTGATAATACAACTACAAATATCAAAAATGGCCATACTTTAATTCTTTCCGCCAAAGTGCCCGAAACAATTGATGCCGCCGTAGCGACAAAAACCATTTGAAAAAACCAATCTGACATTACTGAGTAATTGGCTCCAATAACCTTTGACGAGGCCTCGGCTATCCCTTTTTCAAGTTTTGCTTTTGCTGCACCGGTCGCATCACCAACCGAACCAGTCATATTAATTAGATCGAGCTCGGCTTGAGATGAATTATAAAAAAGATTAAACGAACCTATCCATCCTCCATTCACATCAGTATAAAGAATACTGTAGCCAACCACGTAAAAAGCTAATCCAGCCAATGAGTAGAGAGCCATATTTTTTAAGCATATTGTGGATGTGTTTTTTGCTCTAACCAGGCCGGACTCCAGCATGGCAAAGCCACAAGCCATGAACATCACAAGTAGGCCATGAATGAGGAAAGAGAAAGTGTTAAAAATAAAAGCTGTTTCACCAGGTACAGCAGCATGAACTTCAGTATTACTACCAAGTACTAGTATTCCGATAATCAATAACAATGTTAAAAAATAAGATTTACGTTTCACAATCCACTCCTAATTAATTTGAAAAAATTTTATAACTTAGTATTTCAAATTTGATGCCAACTCTCGTCATAAATGGATTTTAATTAATATCCGTTCAAACTATTGTAATTAATGAATAAAATTTGATTTCTATTTTAATAAGAATAAAATTATTAAACCTCTAATATCTTTATATGACTATTATTTAATCATTTTTATTTAAAAATATAAATATGTTTATTTATTAGGCATTATAAGAAAGTAGGCACTACCTTTTTAAACAAAAAGCCTATTTATAAAAAACTAGCCTCTTAGCGAACCTTTAAAATACTTTTACATTAGCCTAGAAAACGAGGCTCAGGAATACCCGTTAAACCAAGTCCGCTTAATTTAAACACAGAACCTGCCCCAAATTGAGCTTTTTTCTCAATAACAAATGTATCATGATTTTCTGCACCTGGGTGATCAACTCTTGCCATTGAGGTAACATATATTTCATCAAGTTTATCACCCCCAAACATTACCGATGTCACATTTTTAACCGGCATGCCAATCCGTCGCTCTTCTATCCCATGAGGAGAACGCCTTACGAGTTCGCCAGAAACCAGTTCTGCTGTCCAAATGAAACCTTCCGAATCGACAGTCGAGCCATCGCATACACCAGTTAAATCAAGTGTCGATACAAAATCTCGTTTATTTGAGAGTGTTCCGGACTCAATGTGATAGTCATAAGCCCACATAATATCCTGGAAAGTGCAGGTTACATAGAATGTTTTATCATCTGGTGACCAGCTTGGACCATTAGTGCAAATCAAACCTCCCCCGATCTTAGTAACCGTTAGATCAGGGTCAAGTCTCCAAAGCCCGGAAATTGGCAACTCTTCATCATCATCCATTCCGCCAGCAATAAATCTACCACGTCTATCAACTTTCCCATCATTTAATCTTGTTCGTGGCAGATCTTCCTCTACCTTCTCGATTAATTCTAAAACTTCAGTTTCAAAATTATAAAAATAAAAACCGTCATCGAGAGCCATTACCAGTCCACCATTCTCTCTTAATGCCAACGCGCCAATGTCATGATCGGCTATAAGACGTGCTTCAACTTTACCACTTCTTGGATCCAACCTATATACATTATAATTACCCTTTCGCCTACCTGTGCCGTCCACCCAGTAAAGCATCCCACTCTCAACATCCCAGACAGGGCTCTCTCCAAGATAATTTGTGCACTCCACAACTCTCTCTATTTGGTAACTCATTGGCCTAACAACTCCTTTTAAAACATAGCTCTTGATAGAGACTAATCGTTTTTAAGGGAAAGCCAGTTAAGGTAACCGCTTCGCCTTAATTTACAAGCTGGGCAAACCCCACAGCCATAGCCCCAATCATTTAATCTATCGCGCTCACCCAAATAGCAGGTGTGGGTATACTTTTTAACTATCTCAATTAGACTAGCCCCCCCTATCCTATTGGCAAAATCCCAAGATTGCGTCTTATTCATCCACATTAAAGGTGTTTCAATTATAAAATCTCTATCAGTCCCAAGATTAAGGGCTAATTGGAACGCTTTCAGTGTTGCATCCCGACAATCTGGATATCCAGAATAATCAGTTTCACACATCCCCCCAACCAAATATTTAATACTTCTCCTATAAGCAAGTGCTCCAGCAAAATTAAAGAAAATTAAATTTCTGCCTGGCACGAAAGTATTAGGTAAGCCTGTTTTATCCATTTCAATCGCAACATTACTTGTCATTGCGGTCTCACTAATTTGACCAAATACAGTTATATCGAGAACATGATCTTCACCTAAGCGTTTTGACCAATCAATATTCATCATTTTTAATTGACTCAAAATTGGAGCTCTGCATTCAAGCTCTACTCTATGGCGCTGACCATAATCAAATCCTATGGTTTCTACTCTATCGAAACGATCCAAGGCCCATGCTAATGATATTGTTGAATCCTGACCTCCAGAGAACAACACTAAAGCTGAAGTATTTGACGCAGATGTACTCACCAGAAATAATCCTTCATTATTTTTTAAAAATAAATAATATACTTATGATAATCGAGAATGATAGGTTTGAATTAAACACAATTTTATCATTAAAGACTCATTGGCCAGATTAAATAATTAGCGCTGCTCGACCCGTTACTTTACCACACTCCACAAGGTTATGAACCTCTTCCGCATCCTTAAGGGGCTTTTTTAATGAAACTATAGGCCAAATTTCACCTCTCGCACAAAGTTCAAGTGTCTCCAAAATTTGTGTACGTGTTACATACCTCGAACCAAGAATTGATTGCTCTTGAAGCAAAAGAGTTTTCGCTTTTGCTGAAAATTCTTCGCCAGCTCCACCCAAAGTAACCATTCGACCATGAGGCCCAAGAATACCAATTGAAGCATTTAAGGTTTCAGTCTTAGAAACATAATCAATAGATACGTCTGCACCTCCATTCGTCAAATCCTGGATTATCTCTATAATATTACCCTCAGTTGGATTAATGGTCTCGCTAGCGCCTGCTTGACGGCACATACTGAATTTTTCTTCATCCGTATCAATGGCAATCACATTTGCACCCGCCCATTTTGCAAGAATAATTTGATGAAGGCCAAGCCCACCTCCAGCCCCAAAAATAACAACATTTTCTCCTGGCTTAATATTTGCGCGATTTATTACTTTATATGGTGTTGCTAGTGCGTCAGTTACTACTCCAATCTCTGCAGCATCCTCTTTATAGTTAAGGCCGTTGGGCAGAACAATAAAGTTTTGAGCTGGCAATTTCAAATATTCGGCATAACCACCATCATGTGTGGTTCCCACAAATCCGTTAAGATTTTCACATAATGGCTCGTACCCTGATAAACACTTCTTGCAATATCCACAAAAAATATAAAAATGCAAAGTAACTGGATCACCAACCTTCAGGCTATTGACCCCAGTGCCTATTTCAACAATTTCTCCAGTAATTTCATGCCCAATAATTCTTGGAAATATTCCAGGTGTCCGGCCCATCTTCACATGTTGAATAGTAAGTCCAGAGCCGCATGAAAAAACTCTAGCTACTGCTTCACCTGGACCAGCAACAGGATCAGGCACTTCTTTATAGATAAAATTAGTGTTAGCGGCTTCAAGAACCATAGCTCTCATTAGAATAATTCCGATATATTGAATGTAGCAAATATAAATTAATTTATTTCAACTTATAATTTTTCCAAAAAGTAAATATTATTGCTTGCCTAAGATTGTCTATCTGTTCCCCAATTAATCCCATTCCCCGGGCTCTCCGCTGTTAAATGTAACGCATCTGCAAAACGCGTTGAACAGTTCCAGAGTGACGTCGTGTAGGTTAATTCAACAATTTCATCATTTGAGAAATGATCTTTCATCGCCTCAAACGAGGCTTCATCGCTAGATGCAGTTAAGTTTGTCACAGCCGAAGACCAATCAAGGACAGCTCTCTCTTTATCAGAAAAATCGTCGTTAGATTCCCAAGTTTTGGCTGCGATCGATGCTAATTGGCTTTCACTATAACCTAATCCACGAGCCAATTCGACATTATGATGAGAACAATTATGACAAGAATTGTTTAACGAAGTCTCTAGAATACATAAAACCTGCATGCGTGATCTCTCATATTCATCAGCTCGCAAAGCTGCCACCTTTACGTCTCGATCAAAAACCAACCAGCTACGTGCAGATCCCGGTGAATGGGCTAACAGCTGAATATACCTTGGAACTATACCAAATAAATCCATGCAATTATCATAGATTTTTGAGACTTCGGAGTTTTCTGTGCCAGGTTCAATTAAAGGCAATCTTGTTGATATAGGGCATGCTAAATCTTTTAACACCTGACCAATCTTTTTATCTTCCTTATTATTTAAACCATCAACTCCATCCATAACAATCCCCCATAATTATCCAATATACTTTGCCCAACCGCCACAAACCTCAACTGTGTTTCCCGTCATATAAGAATTTTTCTGGGATACAAGAAATGCAGCCACATCGCCAATTTCCTCTGGTTCAGCAAGGCGTTTAAGCATAGTTTGATCTGCCATAGCTTGACGAACCTCATCGGGCGTTATACCTCGCGCCTTTGCTGTTGCCTCAGCCCTCGGCCCCATCCATGCTTCAGTTTTAACAGTCCCAGGGGCAATTGCGTTCACCGTTATATTATCAATAGCCAATTCGTTCGCCAAAAGCTTTGTCATTCCATGGATACCGGCATTGGGTAAAGTACTTGCCCAAGTGCCAGGAAATAATTGAGTGCCTGATAAGCCCGATACGCTCAAAACACGACCAGAATCGGATTCTCGAAGATAGGGTACAGCTGCTCTAGAAGTCCAAATGTAAGACATCAAATTTCTATTAATAACCTCTTCCCAAAGCTCATCAGATATAGTTTCAATTGTTCCGGGTGTCGCACCGCCGACATTGTTGATTACAATATCAATTGACCCAAGGGCCTCTGCAGCTTTTTGAACAAAGTTATTACATCCAGTTGATGCAGAAAAATCAGAAATGATTGGAGCGACATTAACACTCATCTCTTTTAATTTATTAGCTGACTCTTCAAGCTTCTCTTTCCCACGGGCTCCAATCGCAATATTGCAACCCTCTCGGGCTAGCCCTTGCGCTATCGCAAATCCCACGCCCTGACTACCACCTGTTATTATTGCATTTTTATCTTTTAAACCAAGATCCATAAAACTCCCCTATACCTTATTTAATTTAATAACTTCTATAAGTATTTTTTTGCAAAATCAGCGCATGCTTTACCCACTATATCTACATGATCGGCGTTATCATATAGTGACATATGAGACGCATCACCGCCTACTTGCACTAATTCCTTTCTTGGACTGGGAATCGTATTAAACGCTGGCACTTCATGTTCAGTCATTGTGATATCGTCGTACCAAGAAGTAACCATCAGTACCGGCTGATGAATAATTCTCTGCATAAAAGGGCGTACGTCGTACATCATAGCCAGTTCCGCACTTCTTACAGTCGTCCAATGCTCATGATTAGGTGCAACACTTTCTTTAAATTTCTTAAAGACTGGCCAAGTTTCAGGTGCTGGCCACGATGAGGGTTCATCATGAGGGTGGGCCGAATGCGCTATTCTTCCATCTTTACCCGAATGAAACCGCTCTTCCCTATCCTTTTCGATATGAGCCCAATGAGCTCGAAGACTGACATTTGAATTTGCACGTAAAGTATTATACCAACCATCAACCATTGGAACTACTGATATTAACAGCTTATGACGACTATCCATGGCTCCTACGGGGAAAACGTGGCCACCAGCGTATGATATTCCCCACACACCAATTCTACTTGTATCTACATCATCTCTTGTTGTCGCGTAAGTTGTAGCATTAATAATATCAAAAATTTGATCCCACGGGCTTATATGCTGACGCGGTTCACCTTCACTCTCGCCAAGATTACGGTAATCAAATGCTAATGCCGCTATCCCTTGTTTAACAAAATGTTCAGCATACTCTGGCTGTATTAACTCTTTGACATAACACCAACCACCGCCCATTACTATCGTCGGATACGGAGGGTCGATATGATCTGGCTTATAAAAATGTCCAACAAGCTTAAGTCCGTCACTCTGGAACGTAATATCTTCACGTGACATTATAATTTCTCCTCATAAATACTTAAAAATTTTATTATAACTTTACCAAGGTATGATGGTGCCATCAAAATTTAGAAATTTTCCCGTATCTTCGCTAGAAATTCCTGCAATTACTTTAAACACTCCGTTCGTCGCCTCTTCTATCGAATTAACAGCATTTGGCCCACCCATATCTGTTCGAGTCCAACCTGGAGAAATTGAAACAGTCGTAATGCCCATTGACTCCAACCACTCCCCCATACTTCGCATAAGCATATTTAAAGCGCCTTTACTTGTCCTATACGCATATCTACCCGCTTTCCATGTATTTGAAACAGAACCGAGTCCAGAATTCATCATTACCACTAAGCCATTTTCAGCCAATTCTAAATTATCTACCAAAGATCCAGTAACGCGAGCAGGGCCAAGCACATTAGTCTTCAGCACGGACTCCCACTCCGAATAATCATATTTTCGAATATCTGGATCATCAATGGGTTTTCCATCTACGAACTCGTATGCTCCACTTCCATACTTTTCCATCTCAACTGCGCCCGCATTATTAATCAATAAGTCAATAGGGACCCCCTTTAAAGACCCCACTAATTTATCAATTTGTTCCTGATTATTAACGTCCATTTCCACAATCGATAAATAGTTTTGAAAATTTTCTCCATAGAGTTTTAATTCGTTGGCACTATCAGGTTGTCTGCATGCAGCAATAACTTCCCAATTATTTTTTAAATACACATCTACGAGACCAAGCCCTATTCCCCTATTCGCTCCAGTAATCAATACTTTTGACATCTTTGCCCCCAACAAAACCCCGAAAAATATTCCCAAAACATTGATCTAAAATCAAAAACCAAATATGCATAAGCTTAACTCGACAATAGCAACTAATTTAGGAACTTCTTTTTATAATAAATTTTCTTTTTATATTTAAAAATATGAATATGATAACTTTTTAAATCATATGTTTAAATGCATAATCTTTCAAATTAGATTTTATCTTTTTATCAACATTCAAATAAAAAATTATATTCGAGCGCTATGCGCCAAAAATAGTATATTAAATTGATTATAAGCTAAATTCTGTGCCAATCTCAAATAACGATACAGTCAAACATAATAATCATTAGGATTAATCAAGGGGAGACAACAATGAAATATGTTATTCATGCGATAGATATCGGAGACGGCTTATCCATAAGAAATGCGAACAGGGAGAAACATGTCGAATATGTAAAAAGTCAAACCATACCACTTTTATTAGCTGGCCCCCTTATGAGTGAAGAAAAAAGCGAACCAATGGGAACAGTATTAATTATTGAGGCTGACTCAATGGAAGATGCCGAGAAATTTGCTCAAAATGATCCCTATTATAAAGCTGGACTTTTTGAAGAGATTAAAATTACAGCGATAAATATTACAGTCAACAATATGACCTAATAGATTCAACGTATTTGAGTGATATCAAAGAAACATCGTAATGGATCTATATAATGGTTCCTTTTAAATACCAGGTCATTGCAATCAAATTCAACAATCATGCAAGAATATAAAGAGACAGCGCAAAAAAATATAAACTCGTAACGGAATGATCTTATATACCAGTAAATAAGTTACCACTTGAAAAATGTAAGAACCTACAAAGAAAAGGAGTATTGAAATGTCAAATAAAATGATGAAGACAGGGTTACATATGCGCGGCGAAGTCTTGGGTCACGAACATGTAAAAAAATCTCTCGCAGCAGCGAGCGACTTTGCTAGACCGATGCAAGAACTCGTTACCCAATATTGCTGGGGAGAAGCATGGGGAGACGATACTTTAAATAAAAAAACCCGTTCAATAATAAATATTGCGATGTTATCTGCTTTGGGTCGCACTCACGAGATTAAACTCCACACCAAAGGCGCTATCAATAATGGAGTCTCTGTCCAAGAAATACAGTCTACATTAATGCAAGCCATGGTTTATTGCGGTGTTCCAGCGGGAATGGAAGCATTTCGCGCTGCAGAAGAAACACTTACTGAGCTTGGTGAGATTTAGGAATGTCTTCAACCAGAGAAAAGATTGGTTTCATTGGCCTTGGTAAAATGGGTAGACCCATGGCGGAGCATCTTAAAAATGCCGATTATGAAGTTATGGTTTTTGATATTTCATCAGAGCTTACAACAGCCACCTCTCTAGAAATTAAAGCAACCGCCGCTAAGAACATCTCAGAGATTGGTTCATATGCCGATATTGTTATAACTAGTCTACCCAATGTAAGTATAGTTAATGACGTTGTATTTGGTGATGAAGGACTATCAAGTTCGATGTCATCAGGTAATTTACTGATCGATATGTCTTCCTGTGATCCTATCAAAACTCAGGAAATTGGAAACAGGCTCGCAGGATCTAACATAAATATGATTGATGCACCTATATCAGGGGGAGTGAAAGGCGCTAAATCAGCCACCTTGGCCATAATTGTGGGTGGCACTGATATTAATATGAAGAGAGCTAAACCTATTCTTGACATCCTAGGTAGTAATGTTTTTCACACTGGAGATCTGGGCTGTGGGCAAGCCATGAAGGCATTAAATAATTTATGCTCTGCAACAGGTTTATTGATTGTGGCTGAATCCTTGAAAGCAGGAAAAACATTTGGTCTTAAGCCAGAAATGATTGTTGATGTTTTAAATGCGTCATCCGGACGGAATAATTCAACAGAAAACAAAGTAAAACAATTTATTATTTCCAATGAATATGAGAAAGCCGGTTTTGCAATGGACTTGATGGTCAAAGATATTACCACGGCTATATCATTTGCCGAAAAGATCAACATCTCAATGCCATTGGGAAATAAATCAGTTGATTTATGGTCAGAGGCTTTATCCTCATTGAAAGGTTCACCTGACCATACCGAAATAGCCCGGTGGGTTGATGTAACGAAGCAACATAATACTTAACAAGGATAATATGATGTCAGATATCAAAACATTTAATGTAACATACGAACTAAGAGGTCACTCTGTCGGTAAAATGCGAAATGAAGTAATAGGGAGACAGATTGAACCGACTATTGAACCTGAATTTAACATGGCATCAGACGAGGCGGGCTTTCATGGGGGGGAAGGCACAGCGCCATTACCCCTGGCTTATTTTTGTACAGGGCTCGTCACATGCTTGATGACACAAATAAGAGCATTTTCAAAAAGACTTAAAATTAACATACGGGGCGTTGACGTGACAGCCATTATAAGGTGGCAGGCAAAGAGTAAGGGAAGAGACCCTTATGAAGCTTCTCCGCTTGGGTTCCAATTAGATGTCGATATGGATAGTGATGCATCATTTGAAGAACAATCCCGCTTGCTTGAAGCCGCTAAGAAAGGTTGTTTCATTGAGGCGACGCTCGCAAACCCCATACCCGTCAAACATAGAATTAAATCAAATGGTAACTTTATAGGAGTTGACTAATATATTCGGTTAAATAATCTTAACACCTGATTGACTTACAACAATCGAAACTGATAACAATTTGTCGTCTCTTATGCGGTAACCTAAAATGAATAATAATCTTGCGATGTGTGAAAAGGCTATTAGCGGTCTAACTACTTACGCAGAATTGGCACATACCATCATCAAAAAAAAATTGGTCGTAAATGGCAAAATCTCAATAGAAAATATTAATAGGAATCAGTTTGCCGTGCACGGTTATGCTTGGCTTTCCACATATATTGAAGCATTAAAACAGATACTCCAATGGGCCCAAGAACTTGAGAAATCTGGAACAATTGGGGAGCTTGAAATATTAATAGTTAAGGCGGCATTTGGCGAATACCTAAACCAAATATCTGGAGGTATACCGATCAGTCAAACAGAAATCGTGAGGCCTAATGATATAGGAATCGGAGAGGCTGGATTAAATATTCTCTATAGTCAGCCGATAATGGAATTGCGTACAAACGGAAATACCCAAAATACTCGATCTTCAATTGCAAAACTAATAAACTCTAATTTTTATGGAAATATTGACTTAAATGACGAGACACTGGTCATGTTTCGCGATCATACCTCAAAATTTGTCATAGAACATATTAAACCTTACGCCCATGATTGGCATCTTCACGATACGCTAATTCCTATCGATATTATAAATCAAATGTCAGAACTCGGTATTTTTGGCTTAACAATTCCTGAGGAATGGGGTGGCCTTGGCCTCGGAAAATTATCTATGTGCGTTGTTACAGAGGAGCTCTCAAAAGGTTATATAGGTGTGGGATCTCTCGGTACGCGATCTGAAATCGCAGCAGAATTAATCAGACTGGGCGGCACCCAATCACAAAAAGAGAAATACCTACCAGCGATTTCCTCGGGTGAAATAATACCAACTGCTGTTTTTACTGAACCAGACACTGGTTCAGATCTTGGAAGCTTAAAAACTCGGGCGGAGCTGATTGAGAAAAAATATATTATAAATGGCAACAAAACCTGGATAACTCACGGAGCGCGGAGTGATTTAATGACCCTGCTTGTTCGCACGAATACTAAAGAAGAAGGATACCGAGGTTTATCCATGTTTCTTGCTGACAAACCGCGATCAAGCAATCCCGAAGAACCTTTTCCAGCGACTGGAATGTCGGGGAGCGAAATCGAAGTGCTCGGATATCGAGGTATGAAAGAATATGAAATAGCATTCGATAATTATGAAGTACCCGCTGATCAATTACTTGGCGGTAGAGAGGGGGAAGGATTTAAACAGCTTATGGAAACATTTGAGTCGGCGCGCATTCAGACAGCCGCTCGATCTGTAGGGCTTGCTCAAAATGCGCTCGAACTTGGCTTAGAATATTCGTTAAATAGGCCACAATTTGACCGTAAAATTTTTGACTTTCCCCGAGTATCTGGAAAACTGGCGTGGATGACGGTTGAAACAATGGTTGCCCGCCAGCTAACTTATCATGCAGCCCGAAAAAAAGACTCAGGGCGGCGATGTGACGTTGAAGCCGGGATGGCAAAGTTACTAGCGGCTCGAGTTGCGTGGTCAAATGCTGATAGCTCTCTTCAGATACATGGCGGGAATGGTTATTCATTGGAATATCCCATATCTAGGGTTCTTTGCGATGCGCGTATAATGAATATTTTTGAAGGAGCTTCAGAAATTCAAGCGCAGGTTATTACCCGAGGCTTATTAAGTGAGAGAAATTAGAGGAATATGAGCGATAAAATCAAAGAAAAAGGTATACTTTCAGGAATGAGAGTCATAGAAGGCTCGGCGTTTATTGCGGCTCCACTCGGGGGCATGACCCTAGCTCAGATGGGCGCAGATGTAATCCGATTTGATAATATCGGAGGTGGCATTGATGCCAAAAGATCACCATTAACTAAGAATGGTAATAGTATTTATTGGGCAGGATGGAACAAGGGGAAGCGCTCGTTGATGGTTGATATTCACTCAAGCGAGGGCAAAGAGCTAATATCCGAATTAATAACAGCTCCTGGCAAAGATGCTGGTTTTTTTCTCACTAACCTTCCAATGCGTAATTGGTTAGCGTATGAAACACTGCAAAAACGTCGCTCAGATTTAGTTGCAGTCTCAATCTCTGGAAGCTCAGATGGTCGAACAGCGGTAGATTACACAATTAATGCGGCTACAGGTTTCCCATATATAAATGGCTCAGAGAGAGAAATTAATCCAGTGAACAATCCTTTGCCAGTATGGGATATGCTTGCTGGCAACACAGCTGCAACAGCTTTACTAGCTGGGGAGCGTCATCGCGCACGAACCAGAGAGGGTCAACTCATAAGCATTTCCCTCTCTGATATAGCGTTTAATGCGCTTGCCAACTCAGGTATAACAACAGATTTAGAGATAAACGGTATCGAGAGAGAAAAACATGGAAACAATATTTACGGCGCATACGGACAAGATTTTTTAACTTCCGAGGGACGCCGCGTTATGGTAGTGGCGATTAGCAAACGAATGTGGGAAAGTATTATAATTGCAACAGGTCTAGGTTCAGTCTTTAAAGAGTTAGAAACAAAATTGAATATTGATCTAAATGATGAGCAAATACGATATAGGTATGAAAAAGATATTTCGTCGATATTACGGCCTTGGTTTGAAGCACGAACGTTAGAATCAATTTCGCATGTTTTTACAAAGCATGGTGTCTGTTGGGAACCCTTTCAAACGTTCTCACAAGTAATCAATGAGGATACACGTTTCTCTGAACAAAATCCTATATTTGCGAAATTAGATCAGCCAGGAATTGGAACATACCTGGCATCAGGCTCTCCCATTCATTTTAATGCAACGGAAATAATTCGGCCTAAACCGGCTCCAACTTTAGGGCAACATACAGATGAAATCTTATCGGAGATTTTAGGCCTGACCAGCAAAAACATCAGCGACCTTCATGAGCGACAAATTATCAGCGATTCAACACGCTTATGATTATTATAAATAATTGCAATAGTTAACTAATATTTCAATTAAAATACAGTATTAAATTGTTGTCTCAGCTTCCATTGCTAATAAACCATCATGATCTTTTACCCATAATTTTATGCTATTCGAACCATCACTGGGTTCACCATGGAGGCTAAAGGAATTTAAATCAAATATTGGCCGTAAAGCCTTAAAACGAAATTCTTTTATGTTAACGTGAGGAAGTTGTCGATAAACCAAATCTAGAAGTAAAGTTGCCAATAATGGTCCATGGACGACTAAGCCCGGATAACCCTCCTCCTCAATTGTATACTTACGATCATAATGAATACGATGCCCATTAAAAGTTAGCGCCGAATATCTAAATAATAGAACTTCATCAGGAACAACTTCTCTAAACCATTTTGACTTGCTATTAGCTTTCTTTGATACCAATTCCCTTTCATCTTTTCTCTTTTCATCTCGATAGACAATATACTGATGTTCAATTAATGAAGGACTAACATTATGTTCAACATAAACGTCATGCCGCACTTTAACAAAGACCAACGGCCCCGTTCGCCCAGACTTTTCTTCAATATTTTCAATAGTTGAGATCCTTTTAACTTTATCACCAATTGAAATATCTGAGCAGAAAATAAATTTACCACTAGCCCACATTCTACGTGGCAATGCTACCGGCGGCAAAAAAACCCCACGACGAGCATGACCATCTTTACCAATTTCTTTTTGATGATGCATAGGCAGAAAATAAAGCCAATGCCAAAGCTCCCTTATTTTACTGCGCTCTTTCAATTCGATGTGCTCAAGGTCAAGCGTGGCGGATAATGCTTTTATTGGCGTAAAACTAATAATATCATTAGAAAATTCTTGTTTTCCAATCCAATCTTTCAAAGTAATTTTACTCATTAGCTTGTCTTTCAATGAAACTTATTCTTTAAAATTTAATCCTGTATCTCAAAAAATCAGCTACATTCTGAAGGCGAACTTGGGCCAACCAGCTTTACATCGCTTACCTCAAGCTCATACGCATGATACTTAGAATGAGATCTGTATGTCCACCCACTCTCTTTAGTAATAAGTTTTACTTTTTTGTTAGACTCTTCGATACGTTTTAAAAATCTACAGATTTTATTTGGATTAGTCATTGTAATACCATCAAGTGATATTATGTATTCATAGGCTCCCACACCTGCCGACCTCCCTATTGAAGCTCTAGCAACATCCTGTATTAGAGGTAATCCGCGAGGATTTGCCTCCTCATCATCTCTATATTTCTCCAACGCTAAAACAATCCCAGAGAAATGAACGCCAACACGTTCCATAAGACTATCCCGCGGCTTACTGATAATGCTCAAAGTCTTCTTTTTTTTATTACGTTCAACAACAACATCAACCTTACCTCTAATACCCCTAAGTTCATGAATTAACATAGCTTGATTTTTGAAAACAAGCTTTGGATTGTTTGCTAAAGAGATAAGTCGATCACCAATTTGCAAAGGCCAGGCAACAGACTGTCGTTTGTAAATAACAGCGGCTACCAATTCTGTATTATTATCTTCATCATAGGCAAAGCCAACTGGTAAATAAGATGGTGATGGATTCATACCAGATTTAAGCAGATTAATAACCTTGCAAACCTGTATCATTGGAACTGCAAAGTTTAACCCCTCAGTTCTACTTTTTGATAAGGTAGCAGAACTAATCCCAATCACTTTCCCCGTTTCCAGTGAAATCAAAGGCCCGCCTGAGTTTCCACTATTGATAGGCGCATCTGTTTGAACCCAAGTTCGCCCCCAACGATATTTCTCACCAGAAACAATACCTCTTGTACCGGAAAATGAGAGCGAGAATGGGTGACCGAATGCACCAACTGGGCTTCCAATCACGGGTTTCTTATCACAATCAAGACTAGCTACTTTTGAATTTACTGGTATTTTATCTGAGGAGATACTGATTACTGCCAAATCTAATAACATATCTACATAAATAAGTTGAGCATCAACAAATTTCTGATCTTTAAAAGCCACCTCCAGTTTGGCAGGGTTACGCGAAGACACATGCGCGTTCGTAATAATCCAACCGGTTTTCTTATTTACAAGAAATCCAGCACCTCTAAACGCTCCACGATTATCTTTTCTAAAAGGATATGCAACGCGAGTTTTAACCTTAACCGTATATCCCTTTGCTATCTCAAAATAATTCGACTCCCGTTTACTTTCCTGCGCAACAGCAAGCGGTATTATTAAAATGATAAAAAATATAGTTATAAAATATTTCATAGTTTTACTATCTCACTAAAAAAGTTAGATGGAATTCTTAACGCAAATACTGGTGTTTATTCTTCTATCGAATATTACCAAATATCTCTGATGAAGGTTTAATAATTTTTCTAGTATCGCCAGTTCTCCAGGTAAACCCCGATCGATCGAAAAATTCTAATATTTCAATAGCAAGATTACGTCCTATTCCACTCTTATCTCTAAACTCTCTTACACCAAAGCTCGAATTATCGGAGCCAATTAAATCAATAATTTCTACAAGACCTTTCAATGACTCTGGGAGCAAAAACCGATTTTTTGCGACTTGGCACACAAGATCAAGTTTTGCTATTTGAACTAAAAACTTTTGGAGAAGTCGCGCATCCATCTTTAAATCATTTGATAATGCATGAACAACCGGCGGTTGAAATTTATCTTTCTCTAAAAGTGGTTTAATCTTCTTCCATAAGATATCATCTTTTCCATTTAATTTATTTTCAAATCCGGGGAGTGAGAATCCAGAACCTGAATAGATAATTTTCCCATCAGATACAAGAACCTTAAGAACCCCCTTAAAAATATCTTTAGCCAATCTTATAGATAGTAATTTTCTAATAATATCAGAACTTGGACCTGGTTTTTCTGGATTTTCTAAATGCCAGTCCCCCAAAATATTTAAAATTGAGACGCTTATTTTATCAAAATGATTAGGTGAAAAAACAGTATCAGTATCTTCTGTTTTAATTACAATTGTCTCAACTGATTCCTCAAGAACCAGAGCCTCTTCAACAGTTAAATTCCACGCCCTAATGAAGCTGGAAAAATTAAGACCCAATGGCGATAATTTTATTAAATTTAATAATACTTCAATAATTGCATTATTCTCTAATGCATTTAGGATTACTAATCGTTCTGGTTTAGCGCGCCCTCGGGCAGAACTAAAAGGATCAATAACCCGTCCTCCTGCTAAAGTACGCCTCGCAGACTGATCTCTTATGATAAAACCATCACCTTTGAGAGCACCTATAAGGCGATCTAAAACAATTTGAACCAGACCACTTTCCCCAGGGTTTATAAATTTCTGACCCAATATTGCGACACGACCTGGAACTTCCAGCGCTCCTATATGAACATGCACAGGGGTCCAATGAGCTAACGGCTTGGACTCATTTGACAAAACACTTATGCGGGCATCAAATCGAGGAATAGGGCGATGAATACTTTTTGGTAATAACCAAGTACCCCGATGAATATCATCTTTATTTAGTTGGCCACCTGTTATGTTAATCGCGCACCTTTGACCAATACAACCAATATCTGACTCCCTATTTTGAGCATGAATGCCACGCACTCGAACGTGCGTTCCTTGAGGTGATAAAACTAAATTATCACCAATTTCGACTTTACCGGCGAAAACGCTGCCAGTTACAATTAAACCTGCTCCTGGCACAGTAAATGATCTATCGATTGCTAATCGAAAATTTCCTTTAATCGAACGATCCTCGAGAAGATCTGACATAGTTTCCAAATGACTACGAACTTCCTCAATTCCCAGCCCATGAGGGGATGATACTCTAAAGATATCACTCCCCTGTAAAGATGTACCTTCGAGAATATTTTTAACCTCTTTCTCGACTATGCGAAGTCGATCATCATCGACTCTGTCTATTTTCGTTAATGCAACAATACCCTCTGATATTCCTAAAAGATCTAAAATAGACAAGTGTTCAATTGTTTGCGGCATAGGACCATCATCGGCTGCAACAATAAGTATTGCATAATCTATACTGGTAACACCAGCCAACATATTTCTTACAAATTTCTCATGACCTGGAACATCAACAAACCCAAGTGTCGTTCCGTTTTCTAGTTCTTGATATGCAAAACCAAGGTCAATTGACATGCCCCTTTTTTTTTCTTCCGGCAATCTATCCGTATTTATACCTGTTAAAGCTTTGACAAGTGAAGACTTCCCATGATCGATATGACCCGCCGTTGCAATTATCATAACTCAAGTTCACCAAGCTGGGTTACGAAAGTCTCAACATCCTCAAGACACCTCATATCCAGAACAAAAGCACCATCATTTATTCTTCCTATCACCGGAATTGGTAGCGCTCTAAAAGCATCGGCATAATATTTTAATATTCGACCACTTTTCTTTGTGTTTTTGGGACGCAAAACTATTGCTGCACTTGGCAATCTATTTACGGGCAGTGACCCACTACCAATCTGGCTAAGACAATCCATTTGATCTATTATGATGTCATTATTAAGAATAGTGGTTAGTTCATTCTTTATTTTCCCCGCGGTAATTTTTATATCTTTTAAATCTCTCGACAAAAGCCGAAGAGTAGGGATTCTACTTTTAATTTTATCAGGATCTAGATAAAGTCTAAGTGTGGACGAAAGAGCTGCAATAGTTATTTTATCTAACCGCATAGCTCGTTTCATTGGATTTTTTTTAATTTTAGAAATAAGTTTTTTATTACCAACTATCAGGCCAGATTGAGGGCCACCCAGCAATTTATCGCCACTAAACATTACAATATCCACGCCAGATGCTATCGATTCAGAAACCATTGGTTCTTTGGGCAAATTGAACTTTGATAAATCTATTAGGGAACCGCTACCAAGATCTTCAATCACAGGTAAATCTTGAGAGTGAGCTATTTTTACCATTTGCTCAGCTGAAACATCTTGAGTGAATCCCTGCACGACATAATTACTGGTATGAACTTTCATTAAACAAGCTGTTTTCGAGGTAATAGCATTCTCGAAATCACTTTTATGGGTTCTATTGGTTGTTCCCACCTCAACAAGCTTACAACCGGCACGTGTCATTATGTCAGGTATCCTAAAAGCACCACCTATTTCAATTAACTCACCACGAGAAACTAAAACTTCCTTGCGCAACCCCAAGGCATTTAAAACCAAAAGAACTGCAGCAGCATTATTGTTAACAACGGTAGCAGCTTCAGCTCCAGTTAGTTTGCACAAAAGATCCTCTATATGAACGTCCCTGTCACCGCGTTTAGCTGTATCAAGATTATATTCAAGATTTGAGAAACCACTTGCGACTTCCACCATCGACTCAATAGCTTCATCAGCAAGCATTGCCCTCCCAAGATTTGTATGTAATACGGTTCCAGTCAAATTAAATACTTTTCTTAATGAATGGCTTATAGCTCTCGACAAATAGCTTTCTAGAGCTACAAAAATATGATCATCAGCCAATAGTGGAATTGCTTCTTCAGCTAAATTACTTACGGCAGTACGAATATCATCAATAACACTGCGCACTGCTTCTTTTACTAAAGATCTGCCATATTGACTAATCAGGGGAACAACCATATCACGACGCAGAACGGCATCAATGGATGGAACTGATGCGTGAAGCGATTTCATCGTAAACCTATCCTGTTCTATGGTTCAGAGACTTTAAGACGATCAAATATCTTATCATATACAATAATACCATAGATCTAACTAAATAAACTTAGTAATCTCAAAATTAAAATCTCAGCATTTCGAAACTCTGTATTTCACACCTTAATTAGCTATTTTTCTTGCTCAATTTTATTCTCAATAATTCCAAGATTACTTACTTCTACTGTTACTGTATCACCAGGCTTCATCCATAATTGAGGCTCACGCCGCGAACCAACGCCTCCTGGTGTTCCGGTGCTTATAATGTCACCTGGACGCAAAGTATGGATAGTCGATAAATATTCAATCTGCTTATCAATTTTATGATCCATATCGGCTATACTCGTATACTGAACAGTCTCCCCATTTAACTTAGTTGTTAAAGTCTGCTTATATGGATCACCAAATTCGTCCGGTGTCATCATCCATGGGCCTAAAGGACCTGTGCCCTCAAAGTTTTTTCCTGGACAAAACTGTATCGTATGTCTTTGCCAATCTCGTATGGTCGCATCATTGAAAATCGCATATCCGGCAATATGTTGATGTGCCTTCTCTTTGGTAATATGACGTCCACCTTTTCCAATAATAATTGCCAATTCGCCCTCAAAATCGAGCTGATGAGATATATTAGGCCGAATTATTGGGTCATAGGCTCCAATCAATCCATGGTTCGTTCGAATGAAGAACATAGGTTCTTCTTGTGCACCCCTACCCGTTTCGTCCTGATGTTCTTTATAGTTTACACCAACGCACCAAATTACAGGAGTGTTCGAAACTAGGGGTAATAGTTGAACATTTTCAAGAGTTAAATCAACTTCTTTTCCCTTAATTGCCGAGGCAACTTCTGATTGCCAATCATTAATGCCGAGAAGTTCCATCATTGTAATAGGCATATCTGGCGCGGCCTTGGCCAGAGATATGAAACCTTTGTCATCAACCATAACACCAAGACCATCAGATTCATTATGTGAGTAAGAAATTAAACGCAAAGTTTTGTCCTTCCAATATATACTGACCCAAACGAGTGAAGAGTTTTGCCAAATTTTTGAGCATCCGGCAACGCATTAAAAACATTTTAGGTAAAAATAACTCTATTAACTTTCCTCATATTAACTATGGCGCAATAAATTATTTTCTTGCCTCCCCCTGAGCGAGATAGCTCAAAGCAATTATAATCATTGTAGCGCCAATCCAAACCCAAATTCCTGGAATTTCACCAAAAATAATAAATCCAAAAAGCGCTGCCCAAATAAGGCGAATAAAATGGATAGGCTCCACCGCACCCATGTCACCTGCCTTATACGCCTGAACCATCGCTAATTGAGACAAAGTACCAAAAATAGCAATTAGGGCAATAAATAATAATTGTTTTAAATCAGGAGCTCGCCAAACAATTAACGCGGGCAAGAGTGATAAAATCGCCATACCCAATGCTCCATAAACTACAATTGTCGGTGTTCTGTCAGTTTGTGAGAGAACTTTCGATATGATGCGCGAAGCCGCTGGAAATAATCGTGTCAGAATAACAAGAATAACCCCAAAGGAAACCACCTCAGTCCCCGGCTGAATGATAACAATGACCCCAATAAATCCAAAAATTAGAACTATCCACCGTCTCCACTCAGAAGTCTCTTTTAAAAAGATGATGGCTCCTAGCACTGTGAACAAAGCAGCCGATAAATTAAGTGCTGTAACTTTTGCCAATGGGACTAAACTAAGAGCCCAGAACCATGCGATACCGCCAGCTGTCATTGTGAGTCCCCGAGCTAGATGAAGTCCAATTCTATCAGATTTTAATTCTTCAAAACCAATATTAATAAAAACTGGAATTAAAAGCATCACAGCAAACCATTGCCGGATGCAGAATATCTGGAAAGGATGGAGGTCAAATGCGACGTATTTAACAAGGGCATGCATTGCAGCGGCACAAATCGAGGATAGCAACATAAAAGCAATACCGTTTAGGTTTGCGGGTAGCTTTTTAAGCATACGCAATTTTCATGTTATAATTATTTCTATTTATCACTTGGTAGGTTAGCTTTGATAGTCTTTAAAGGCATATAGGGCCAAAGACTGTCCATTTCTCCAACCTCAACTTCAATTAAAACAGGACCATCTTCCATAAAAGCCTTTTCCATCGCCACTTTAAGGCCTTCAGGAGAGTCAACCCTAGAAGATGCCATGCCAAAACTATCTGCTAACTTCATGAAATCAGGATTTAAGAGGTCAGCACAAATGTATCTAGCGTTATATCTTTCTTTTTGATTACGTTTCACATTTCCAAAGGTATTATCATTAAATAATATCGTAACAAGGGGAATTTTATGAAGCACAGCTGTTGCCATTTCTTGCACATTAAACATAAATCCTCCATCGCCCGTAACCGCAACAACCTTTTTCTTGGGATTTGCCACTTGCGCCCCTAGACCTGTTGGAAAGGCATAACCTAAAGTTCCTTGATATCCTGGCTGTATGTTGGTCCGAGGAAAATAAGTGGGAAAACCAAACCATGAATAAAACCCCATCTGAGTTACACCAAAACAGATTATACCATCGTCAGGCAATACATCTCTAATAACCTTACCAAAACTCGCTTGGGGTTGACCTTGAGAAAACTTTACTATCCCGGCTTTCTTGTATTCATTAAATTCATTCTCTTTCGAGGGTCTTGATCCATTATGTTTACCAATCTTATTAAATATTCCAGTTAATGCTTTCTTTGCAGTTCCTAATATATGAATATCAGCACTCCAAGGATCGTTGCGTCGCCGAGTGTCTGTATCAATGCGTATTAATTTTTTATCCTGATATTCTTCCCACATCAGCATTGGCGCATGGAAACGTGTTCCCACAGCCAGAATAACATCAAAGTTCTTCCACATTTCTTGACCAGCGATTTGATTTTGGCCAAGATAATTACGTTGATCAATGGCACCCTGACCATTCTGCGACATTATGACCGGAGCCTGAAGTTCATTAGCTAACGCGAGCAAAGGCTCTTCAGCCCCAAAGACACCTCCGCCCGAAAATATCGCTGGATTTTTCGCAGACCCTAATAATGCCGCAGCTTCTTCCATCAGAGCTTCGTCTATTTCAATTTCATAGTCTGCAAAATTAGTAATTGGACTAATCAATTCAACCTCGCCCCGTTTACTCATAATATCTGGAGACATTTCAAATAATACGGGTTGCCTTCTGCCAGAATTCAATTGAATAAATGCGTCCCGAATGATGCCGGGAGCCTCAGATGGCTCATTTGCTCGCCCTGCCCACTTAGTCACCGAAGCAACAGCGCCGGGCTGATCATCCAACTCATGCAACATACCAGTACCCTTACCGATTGATTTTGAGGGGATTTGTCCTGCTAAGCATAATATCGGCGCACTGCACGCATGTGCCGTCGCTAAAGCTGCTCCCGCATTCAACAATCCTGGTCCCGGCACTATAAGATTTGTCCCAACTTTTCCAGTGGATTGAGCAAAACCGAAAGCCATGTAGCCTGTTGCTTGCTCATGGCGACAGTGAATTAGCTTAAAGTCATTCTGATAGTCATAAAGTACATCAAATAAATTATCTAATTGAACGCCCGGGACAGTAAATATTGTATCAATTTTATACTGCTTTAGAGTTTCAACAAGCGCTTCAGCGCCCTTCATTTCAGCCACTTTAATATCCCCACTTTATACGTTACATTTGGATAACGTTGACTTGTAACGGCCTTACAATAAATACTCAATACCGAATAAGAAAATAGGCACGTTGCGCCCAAAACTTGAACGCATTGTGTTTGGGTTAAATTCGCTTAAAAAGGCGCCTATGATTTCATCTTGATTTTCAATAAATTTAAGAATTTATCTTTTGAACCCGCATTTAAAAACATAATGGCACAGCCTAGTAATTTATCCTGACGTTTATCACCTGCGGGTATACAATGTTCAGAATATAATTGGCTCGCAACCGTCAACTGACCCGATTGACGATTTATTTCTAATGCATTTGGAAGGTCAGCCTCGCGTTTCCCAATACTTGCATTTTCACCAACAGTGATTAAATCGGGATCAACCCCAGACCCTTGAATCGTTCTGCCTGAAGGCAAGTAATATAGTGCTGTAGTTAGGCGAAGTGCGCCATCCCAATCCAATGGTGTAATAGTTTGAACGGAGCCTTTGCCAAAAGAGCGAACACCCATAAGTGTCGCCCGCTTGTTATCTTGCAAAGCTCCAGCAACAATTTCAGAGGCAGAAGCAGATCCCCTATTAATCAAAATGACCATCGGTAGTCCAAAAGTCATATCACCTGATCGTGAATTATATCTTCTTTGTTCTCCATCCCTATCACGAACTGAGACTATTAACCCCCCTTCTAGGAACGTATCTGCTACAGCGACTGACTGATTTAATAAACCACCGGGATTATTTCTCAGATCAAGAACAAAACCCACCAAACGTTCGTTTAATCGAAATTTTATGGCATTCACTGCATCCTTAACGGCATCCACCGAGCGAACATTAAAATGGGTAATTTGAATAACTCCAACACCATTTTCAATCCGCCATTTAACGGGTTTAACTGTTATAACATCACGCATCACAGTTATATTGAAACTTCCAGTTATCTGCCTTTTAATAGTAATTTCGACCTCAGAACCGGGCCTGCCCCTGAGGCGTTTTATAGCATCGGTTAAGCTCATAAGTTGGATGGGGTCACCCTCAACATGAGTTATTAAATCACCTGGCTTTAATCCAGCCTCATAGGCTGGCGTATCGACCATGGGAGTTATAATTTCGATAAACCCATTAGTCATTTTAATCTCAATTCCTAATCCGCCAAATTCACCGTTAGTGATATCCTGAGAAGCTTTAAATGCTTCTGGGTTCATATAGCTGGAATGAGGGTCTAATGATGTCAGCATTCGATTAAGGGCTGCCTCAACGACCTGACGAGACGGTATTAAACCTGGCGTGTCATTAATTTCCTGAACGCCTTCAATCGCGGTATCAATAAGAATGTCATCTTCAATGGCATAAACATATTCATTTCTTACTCTATCATAGGCGTCAAAAAAATGTCTAAGTTGTTTATCACGCTCTCCATCTTTTGCCGCATACTGAACAAACACATTTTTAAATTTCTTGAATTCAACATTATTTGACTCAAATTTATAAAAAGGTGCCTCTAAACCTCCAACGACCCGCGCCATTGGAGATCTCACTGAACAGCCAGTTAAAGCATTCGATAAGCTTAAAATTACAACAAAAAGGGTAACGGTTAGGCGTGGTCGAAACTTTATTAAGTTTTTAAACAAATTAATATATTTCCATTTTTTTATCGCCAAAAGAGATTGGGGCAAGTAACTGAAGAAAGCAAGTCTGATTAGACTTTTACGCTACGTAAACACCACAATGCGCAAGTAAAAAGCAATAAAGCATTTACTTGATGAAATGATGCTAGAAATACTGGAACCGACATTATCAACGCACTAACACCCAAAACAATCTGTAAAATGATCAACACTAAAAGTAAGTTAAAGGGATGACGAGACAGCTCTTTTGACTTATTTCTTTGGGCTACCAACCAAGTAGAGATGACTAAAATACTACAAATAATGCCAAGGATCCTATGGTTAAACTGAACCATTGTGACATTTTCAAATAAATTTAGATACCATGGTTTAATACTCCACAAACCATCTGGAATTATTTTTCCGTCCATTAACGGAAAACTGTTATAAATCATCCCCGCATTAAGACCAGCAACAAATCCACCAGACAACATCACCAAAAATATTCCAATGCACGTAGATAAGGTTAAAAACTGTAGCAAACGAATCTCGATTAATCCGTTATATAAGTTTTGGCCATTTAACCCTAAGAAGGATAAAGCCAACCAAAAGATATATCCATGGATAATAACGGCCAGTAACAAATGCGACGTTAAACGATATTGACTAACATCCGGATTATCAATCAATCCACTTTTTACCATCCACCAACCTAAAACACCTTGTAATCCACCTAAAACGAAAATAATCACAAGATGTCTTGCGATGGCAGCATTCAGCCAACCCTTTGCCAAAAAAAACAATGCGGGTATGACCAAAGCCAAACCCATTATTCTCCCCCACAATCGATGGATATACTCCAACCAAAAAATTCCTTTAAATTCCTCTATATTCATTCCATAATTTATTTTTTTAAACTCTGGGGTATCCTTATAAAGTTCAAAAATAAGCAACCACTCTTGATTGCTGAGTGGAGGCAACCATCCCGTTATTGGATGCCAATCTACCATTGAGAGGCCTGAATGCGTCAATCTCGCTAATCCACCCAAAACTACCATAATGACTACCATCGCACATAGAATTAAAAACCAAAATCCTATAATACGATGGGAAAGATACGATGATTGTAATACGGTATTCATAGGTGCTAATTTTTTCCTGAGATTATTGCCTTAGATTAAGTTGTAATAGCTCAATATATTCAACTAAAAATTCCTAGTAATTACTGTGATTTAACTTTCAAACATTGCTTTTTCAAAAATCTTTGCGTGCTTGTCAATCGTCTTTCGATTATCAAAAATTCTGTTATGCCCGTCTCGTATTTTTGTTGAAATAATTTCTTGGAAATCTTGGTCCAAGCATAAACGCGCCGCAACATCTATGTACTCTTCTGCATCATTAACCACGCAATCTAGTATCCCCATCTGACGATACATTGCTAAAGTTACTCTACCTCTCATAAACTTTCCAGGAATAGTAACAACTGGAGCTGCGGCTGCAAAAGCCTCAAGAGTGGTCAGACCCCCGCTAAAGTGGGGTGTATCCAAAATAAGATCCGCTGACAACATTAATTTACTGTATCCTACAGTATCCATACGAGGTAATACCTTAACGCGATCACTGACATCCAATAGTGTCTTCAACAATCTCTCTTTTAATAGAATCGACCAATAAGGGTTCAATCCATCAATAATATGCACCTCAGCATTTGGGACAGCCCGCAAAATCCCACCGATTAGCGGATCAATATCCGGATGGAATTTAAAAAGAGATTGAGGACAAACTATTTTAATTTCTTGAGACTTCCTAATTCTTGGAACGTTCAGATACTGGTTTGGTCTCGCAACACAATTTAACATTCCATCAATCGAGATTAACTTCTCTGAGTAATTTGATTCAGCATTCTTAGTTTCTGCTAACGAGCTTGAGATAAAATAATCCATATTAGGTATTCCAGTCGTAACCGGATGTCCCCAAGTTACGCATTGTATAGGGGCAAGGCGAGAAAAGGCTAGGAAATATGTTAAAGGCTCCATACCAATATCTGTAAAATACAAAATATCCAGCATTTCTTCAGATATTTGCTTTCGGGCAAGAACTAAATTCTTTGGTAGCGATACAAATTTATGTCTGCTTTCTCTTACTTTCTCTGACCATAGGTCATTGACATTAGAAAAAGAAAAAATTACGACCTCGATTCGAGATTTTGGCAATCCATTAATTAGATTGATATTCAATTTAGTTATAGTGTGTTCGTGAAAAAACGATGATATGAAACCGACACGAGGCGCACCTCCCTCCAAACCAGGCATCCAATCGTCTACATGAGGAGCGCTAAATTCTAAAGATGGACAAATTTTTTGATAGAGACTTGCGATTTCCTTTTGAAGAGAGAGATCGTCCAATCCTTGGTAAGCTAGGCTAAAGTTTGTACCTCCTACTTCATTAACTGGGTCTTCAAGTGACAGTTTTTCATCGTTCTTTAACCTATCTAGTTCAATCTCTAGCCTCTCCCGAGAATCTAATATTTCCTCGTTTGAATCAAAGATTAAGGGCAACGTTAGAGCTTTTCTGATAATGGATCCAGGCTCATCTTTTATATGAATAGCTCGGGTAAAACAACTAATTGCGATTTTATCAAAACCAGAGGACTCCATCAAATCTGCTAAGTTTTTGTGTGCTTGAAAATATTCAGGTTGATATTTTATAGCCTCTTCATAGCATCTACGGGCATCCAAGATATTGTGTGTAGCCTTTTTTATATTACCAAGATTATTCAGT
>CENZ01049204.1_pt1 | contig 52494 bp, 49 predicted proteins | sample 361341 | NCBI WGS metagenome assembly CENZ01 (sample SAMEA2619782, study PRJEB7988) | marine metagenome | biome: marine biome (ENVO:00000447); feature: deep chlorophyll maximum layer (ENVO:xxxxxxxx); material: "saline water (ENVO:00002010), including plankton (ENVO:xxxxxxxx)" | depth 50 m
CATAATTATGCGCTGCTGATTTGCCAAAACCGAAACCCGGGTCAATCATTATTCGATTACGCTCAATACCCGCAGCCTCGCAGTCAGCGACGCGCCGCCGCAAGAAGGCCACCACTTCTCCGACCACATCGTCATAGCTGTAAGTCTGCTGCATGGTCCGTGGCTGCCCCTGCATGTGCATCAGACAAACTGCTGGGGGATTGATCCCTTCAGCAGCAACTGCCAACGCCCCCTCATTACTGAGCGCACGAATGTCATTTACCAGATCTGCGCCGGCCGCTATGGCAGCACGCATCACTTCCGGTGAGCTGGTATCAATAGAAAGCAGGATGTCGAATTCGGCCCGCAACAGTTCTATAACCGGTATGGTGCGGGCAAGCTCTTCATCGAGCGCAACAGCGGCAGCGCCGGGTCGCGTAGATTCCCCTCCGACATCAAGAATCTGCGCACCAGCCGCAACCATCACCTGAGCGCGTTGACGCACTTTTTCAGGGTCAGATCGAAACGAAGTACCGTCGGCACTGGCAAGCTCAGCGCCATCTGAGAATGAATCGGGAGTAATATTCAGAATGCCCATGCACACTGGGGAGGACAGGTCTAACTGTCGCTCTCCAGCTTGCAGGGTGTAGGTTTTGCGCAAGGAGAGATGGGGCAAAAGCAGGGGAGCGCTAGTGCTCTCCAGCCGGCCCGCCAATCGTACCCGATTGACTGTCTGACTTGCCTTCTTTCTTGACTACCTCTTCAACCGGGCTTGCGCCGGAGTCGTTGTCGTCGGAGTCAGTCCAACCCATTGGTGGTCGGGGTGTTTTACCCTTCATGATGTCATCAATTTGATCGGAGTCGATCGTCTCATACTCCATCAAAGCATCTTTCATCACGTCCAGCAAATGCCTGTTATCTTCAAGGATTTTCTCAGCCTTGCTGTAACACTCATCAATGATGCTTCTCACTTCACGGTCGATCGATTTCGCGGTCTCGCCGGAGAAAGACTTATTCTGGGATGCGGCCGAGCGACCGAGGAATACTTCGCCTTCATCTTCAGTGTACAAGAGTGGGCCCAGCTCATCTGACAGGCCCCATTTAGTCACCATGTTGCGAGCCATTTCGGTTGCCCGCTGAATGTCATTCGAGGCACCAGTTGTCACACCATCTTTACCCAACGTCATCTCTTCGGCAATACGTCCGCCATAGAGGCTGCAGATCTGGCTCAAAATGGACTGTCTGCTGAAGCTATAGCGATCTTCCTCAGGCAGAAACATAGTTACTCCCAGAGCACGGCCACGGGGAATAATGCTTACCTTGTAAACTGGATCATGCTCAGGCATCAGGCGACCAACGATGGCATGACCTGACTCGTGGTAGGCAGTGTTCAGCCTTTCTTTTTCAGACATTACCATCGACTTGCGCTCTGCGCCCATCATGATTTTGTCTTTTGCCTTTTCAAATTCTTCCATAGAGACCAGCCGCTTGCTGGCGCGGGCCGCAAAGAGAGCCGCTTCGTTCACCAGGTTAGCCAGGTCTGCGCCGGAGAAACCAGGGGTACCACGCGCGATGACGCTAGGTTTAACTAGGTCATCAATAGGTACTTTACGCATATGCACTTTCAGAATTTGCTCGCGACCACGAATATCAGGCAATCCAACAACCACCTGGCGGTCAAATCGGCCTGGACGCAGCAGCGCTGGGTCCAGCACGTCCGGCCGGTTTGTAGCTGCCATGACGATTACGCCGTCGTTAACTTCAAACCCATCCATTTCTACCAACAGCTGGTTCAGGGTTTGCTCACGCTCATCGTGACCACCGCCCAGGCCGGCACCACGGTGGCGACCAACTGCATCGATTTCATCGATGAAGATAATACAAGGAGACTGCTTCTTGGCCTGGTCGAACATGTCCCGCACTCGGGAGGCACCGACACCAACAAACATTTCGACAAAGTCGGAGCCTGAAATTGAAAAGAAAGGGACCTTGGCCTCGCCGGCAATGGCTTTTGCCAGCAGCGTTTTACCGGTACCGGGCTGCCCCACCATAAGGATGCCGCGGGGAATTTTGCCGCCTAGGCGCTGAAACTTGTCGGGTTCACGCAGAAACTCAACCAGCTCCTCCACATCTTCTTTCGCTTCTTCCACGCCTGCCACATCGGCGAAAGTCACCTTAATCTGGTCTTCACCCAGCAGTTTGGCTTTACTCTTGCCGAAGGACATGGGCCCGCCGCGTCCACCCGCTCCACCGCCTTGCATTTGGCGCATGAAAAAGAAAAATAAGGCAATGATGATCAGAATCGGAAAGCTGGCTACCAGCAACTGGGTCCAGATACTCTGCTGTTCGGGCTCGTTGGCGATGATCTCAACGTCGTTTTCGAACAGATCATTCATTAGCTGATCGTCACCAATCAATGGCATCACGGTGCGGAATTGGGTGCTATCCGAGCGTATTCCAGTGATATTAATGCCGGCAAGTTCAACTGCATTCACGCGTCCAGAGCGTACTTCCCGGACAAATTGTGAGTAGTTGACATTATCCTCTCTGGTTTCCCTGTTAATATTGTTGAACACGGTCAGCAATACTCCAGCAATAATCATCCAGAGAATCAGGTTTTTTGCCATATCATTCAAGGGTTTATCTCCCTGTGGGTTGGCGCATCTGGCGCCGCTGCTACAATGCCGTTAAGGCTTACAACGCAGAGCAATTCTAATCTCTGCAGGAAATAATGCACGCAAATTAGCCTGCATTCGTCGCTCAGTCCCGAAATTCCGACCCGAGCAGGTAAATTTCAGTTGATCGCGCCCTGGATGCCTTGGGTTTTCTCGTTTTAACGGAGGCGAAGCTGGTTTGCATATCCCGCTGGAACTCAGGGAAGCCTGCTCCTTGGAACACCTTCACCACGAAATACGCGCCAGGATCAAGAATAGATCTAGCCAAATCTAATGCCAGCTCAGCGAGATACATGCTGCGCGGCTGATCGATGTCTTTCATGCCACTGATATTGGGGGCCATATCGGAAATTACAAGGTCTATGCCGCTCTCTCCTACGGTATCCAAGACCTGCTGCAGAACCAACTCTTCTGTGAAGTCACCCTGAATAAAATCAACGCCTGCGATCCCATCCATAGGCAGTATGTCCGTCGCGACCACACGCCCCCCGTCTCCCACTAACTCAGAAGCGACCTGAGACCAACCACCAGGTGCCGCACCCAGATCTACCACCGTCATCCCGGGTCTGATGAGCTGATCTTTTTCCTGCATTTCCAGCAGCTTGAAACTGGCCCTGGAGCGATAACCCTGCTCCTGACTGCGGCGCACATAATCATCGTCAAAATGCTCTTTCAGCCACTGTTTACTACTTTTTGAGCGCGCCATCTTTGAGTTAAAGGTCCAATAAAAGTTTGAGGCTCGGGGGGGTTCGTACCAAAAGTAAGTGTCAGAGCGAGCAGTGAGTTGATAGAATCCTGTCCCCTGATCGAAAACCCGCAAGCTCATGAGTCTGACAAACACAGAAAAAAAGCGCTTCCGCGCAATTGGTCATAGCCTCAAGCCCGTGGTGATCATTGCACAGAAGGGTCTGACGGAGAACATCGGCCTGGAGATTAATCGAGCGCTGGATTCCCACGAACTTATCAAGCTAAAATTGCAGATTCCTGATCGCGCGGCCAAACAGAAGCTTACTGAAGAGATCTGCAAAAATTACAAGGCTGAAGCCGTGCAAAGCATAGGCAACGTGCTGCTACTGTATCGCGCGGCCAAGCGACCTGACCCCAAGCTCTCCAATCTCTTAAGAAAAATCAGCTGACAGCCCTCGACAGCTCTCTAGATATGCTTAATGGATTCTATCTCGTACTCAAGATCTCCAGCCGGCGCTTTCACCACAATTTCATCTCCCTCATATTTACCCATGATTGCCCGTGCAATGGGCGAGATCACTGAGATCATACCAGCAGGTACATCGGCCTCATCTTCGCCGACAATCCTATACGTCACTGTCTTCTCGGTATCAAGATTATACAAGGTGACAGTTGTCCCAAATATGACCCTCCCTGTAGGTTCGATCTTGGTAACATCGATAACCTCTGAGTCAGCCAGCTTGCCTTCGATTTCCTTGATGCGCCCTTCACAGAAACTTTGCTGCTCGCGTGCGGCATGATATTCGGCATTCTCTTTGAGATCGCCGTGCTCTCTTGCTTCAGCAATAGCAGCCGAGATCTTGGGCCGAGTAACGCTCTTGAGCTCCGTGAGCTCCGCACGAAGCGACTCTGCGCCGTGCACCGTCATGGGTACCTTGGTAAAAGACATAGAATTAAACCAGCCTTAAAAAATTAAAGAGACAATAACAATAGGGGTATCACTGCAGTGCAGCATGTAGGTCTTGCAGCGTGTAAACCGACATGTTGTTGCCGAATTCCAGCGCATCGCAAACTGCCAGCGCACCTGCAATAGTCGTCGTGCAAAAGACGCCATGTCTCAGGGCAGTCCGCCGGATTGTTGAGGAATCGGCGATCGCTTGCTTGCCTTCAGTTGTGTTGAAAACCACCTGAATTTCTTCATTTTTTAGCATATCAACTATGTGAGGTCTACCCTCGGCGACTTTATTCACTCCCCGCACTGGCAAACCAGCCTCGGCGATCACTGCCGCTGTGCCGTGGGTCGCAACCAGTTTATAGCCTAGTGCCAGGGCGCGCTTTGCCACCTCCACAACATAGGGCTTGTCGCGATCTCTTACACTTATGAAGCAGTTTCCTGAGCCCTCAATGGCCTCACCAGCGCCCATCTGCGCCTTGGCATAGGCCTCGGCAAAAGTTTCGCCCACACCCATCACCTCACCGGTCGATTTCATTTCCGGCCCTAGAATAGGATCAACGCCGGGAAATTTGTTGAATGGAAATACAGCCTCTTTCACTGCAAATGTCCTCGGCACCGTTTCTTGGGTAAACCCCTGCCCAGACAGGCTCTTACCGGTCATACAGCGCGCCGCGACCTTAGCCAGCGATGTGCCAATACACTTGGAAACAAAGGGCACGGTTCGCGAAGCACGCGGATTGACTTCAATAATATAAATCTCACCGTCCTGATAGGCTAGCTGCGTATTCATCAGGCCAACCACACCCAGTTCAAGCGCCAGGGCAGCGATTTGTTCACGAATCTTGTCCTGTACGTCAGCAGGCAAATTATAAGGCGGTAGTGAGCACGCGGAATCGCCGGAGTGAATGCCCGCCTGTTCGATATGCTGCATGATGGCACCTACCACCACCTGCTCACCATCACTCACAGCGTCAACATCAATTTCGATAGCCGAACTGAGAAAATGGTCAAGCAACACCGGGCTTTCGTTCGAGACTTTCACCGCATCATGCATGTAACGCTGCAGTTCAGCTTCGTTATAGACAATCTCCATGGCCCGACCACCCAGCACATAGGAAGGCCTGACAACGAGCGGATAGTCAATGTGTTTGGCCTGCTCAAGTGCCTCGCCAACAGAGCGCACAGTGCAGTTTGGCGGCTGCTTAAGGTTGAGCTTCTCGATCAACTGCTGAAAGCGCTCCCGGTCTTCAGCGCGATCAATGGCATCAGGGCTGGTTCCAATCACAGGCACGCCCGCCGCTTCCAGGTCCTTGACCAGGTTCAAGGGAGTTTGACCGCCGAACTGAACGATCACGCCAACTGGATTTTCCAGCTTGACGACTTCGATGACATCTTCAAATGTTAATGGCTCGAAGTACAAGCGGTCGGAGATATTAAAGTCAGTGGACACCGTCTCAGGATTACAATTTACCATGATGGTCTCGTAACCGTCCTCGCGCATGGCGAGCGCCGCGTGCACGCAGCAGTAGTCAAATTCTATGCCCTGTCCCACACGGTTTGGCCCGCCGCCCAGCACCATGATTTTTTCACGCTTACTCGGCTCTGCCTCACACTCTTCCTCGTAGGTCGAATACATGTAAGCAGTAGTGGATACAAATTCTGCGGCACAGGTATCAACCCTCTTGTAGACCGGGCGCACATTTAACCCATGCCTGGTTTGCTGCACCTCTGCTTCGGGAACGTTGAGCAATTGCGCCATACGTTGGTCGGAGAAACCTTTACGCTTGAGAGTTAACATGGCTCTGGCATCAATATCCGACAGTTTTTGTGCTGAGAGCTGTTCTTCCGACTTGATGATGTCTTCAATCTGGATCAGGAACCAAGGGTCGATACCGCTTTGTTGATAAACTGAGTCTACTGACCAGCCCAGTCGGAAAGCGTCGGCCACAAACCAGATACGCTGTGCACCCGGTTCAGTGAGTTCGCGAGTGAGTACAGCCTTGGCATTGCTTAGGTCCGCCTCGAGAACCGGGTCGAATCCACACATCCCAACTTCCAGACCACGCAAGGCTTTCTGCATCGATTCTTGAAACGTGCGCCCGATTGCCATTACTTCACCCACTGACTTCATCTGGGTGGTTATGCGGTCATCGGCTTCCGGAAATTTTTCAAAGGTGAACCTGGGAATCTTGGTGACCACATAGTCGATCGCAGGTTCAAACGAAGCTGGGGTAACACCCCCTGTTATCTCATTGCGCAATTCATCCAGGGTAAAGCCGATCGCCAGCTTCGCCGCAACTCGGGCGATCGGGAAACCGGTGGCTTTGGATGCCAGCGCTGAACTTCGAGAAACCCTAGGATTCATCTCGATTACCACCAGACGTCCGGTTTTAGGGTTGACCCCAAATTGCACGTTAGATCCACCAGTTTCGACGCCGATCTCCCGCAATACCGCGATCGAGGCATTGCGCATGATCTGGTATTCCTTGTCTGTCAGGGTCTGCGCGGGCGCCACGGTAATAGAGTCACCGGTGTGCACACCCATTGCGTCGAAATTTTCGATGGTACAGACAATAATGCAGTTATCATTCTTGTCCCGCACCACTTCCATTTCATACTCTTTCCATCCAATCAGTGATTCATCAATCAGCAGTTCGTTGGTCGGTGAGAGCTCAAGGCCGCGTGCACAAATTTCTTCAAACTCCTCCCGGTTGTAGGCAATACCGCCACCACTGCCACCCATGGTAAATGAGGGGCGGATAATGCAAGGAAAACCAATCGATTCCAGCCCGGCGTAGGCGTCCTCTATACTTCGGGCCATATAGTGGCGCGGGGTTTCCAGCCCAATTGCCACCATGGCATAATCGAACAGTTCCCGGTCCTCCGCCTTATCGATGGCCTCGGATTTAGCGCCAATCAGTTCTACGCCATATTTCTCGAGCACCCCCATGCGGTTTAAATCCAGGGCACAGTTCAGTGCGGTTTGCCCTCCCATGGTGGGAAGGATGGCATCGGGTCGTTCCTTGGCAATGATTTTTTCCACAATCTGCCACTTCACCGGCTCAATATAGGTGGCATCAGCCATCGACGGATCAGTCATAATGGTGGCAGGGTTCGAGTTCACAAGGATTACCCGGTAGCCCTCTTCGCGAAGTGCCTGGCAGGCCTGTGCTCCTGAGTAGTCAAATTCGCATGCTTGACCAATCACTATAGGTCCGGCACCCAATATCAGAATGCTGTTGATATCAGTTCTTCGGGGCATCTCAGCTTGCCTCCTTATCAAGTGGTTGATTACCAATGGAGGCGTCCATCAGCTCAATAAAATGGTCAAACAACGGAGCCACATCATGTGGGCCGGGGCTGGCCTCTGGGTGCCCCTGAAAACCAAAGGCCGGCTTGTCAGTGCGCTCAATGCCTTGCAAAGAGCCATCGAAGAGCGACTTGTGAGTCGCGCGCAAATTGGCGGGCAGAGTCTGTTCGTCGACGGCGAAGCCATGATTCTGGCTGGTTATCATTACCGTACCGTCGCCCAGATTCTGTACCGGATGGTTTGCACCGTGATGACCCAGGCGCATTTTGATGGTATTCGCACCGCAGGCCAATGCCAGCAGCTGGCAGCCAAGACAAATCCCAAACAGGGGCATGTTCGCTTCCAGAAATTCCTTGATTGCCGAAATTGCGTAGTTGCAGGGCTCCGGGTCACCCGGGCCGTTGGACAGGAACACGCCACTAGGATTCATGGCCATGACTTCACTTGCTGGCGTCTGCGCTGGCACCACCGTGACCTCACAACCTCTTGCCACCAGCATTCGCAGGATGTTTCGCTTCACGCCGAAATCGTAGGCCACCACTCGATGACGGGATTCGTCACTGGCACCCTGGCTCTGCCCTAGTGCCCACTCGCCTTCTTCCCAGGCATAGCGCTTGCTGGATGACACCACTTTGGCCAGATCCATTCCTTTGAGACCGGGAAATCCCCGAGCCAGGGCAACCGCACCTTCTTCTCCAATTGCAGCAAGCTCCTTGCCGGTTACTATGGCTCCATTCATCGGCCCTTTGTCCCGCAGCAGCCGCGTAAGGCGCCGGGTATCTACCTCAGCGATGGCAACGACCTTGCGCTGCCTGAGAAACTCGCCCAGGGTTTGCTCCATGCGCCAGTTACTTGCCAACAAGGGAAGATTACGTATCACCAGACCCGATGCCCAGACCGCGCCTGACTCGTTGTCTTCGTCATTGATTCCGATATTGCCTATATGTGGATAGGTGAGCGTGACAATCTGCTGGGCATAAGAAGGATCGGTAAGAATTTCCTGGTAGCCGGTCATGGAGGTATTGAATACCACCTCGCCGCTCGCCTTGCCTGCAGCACCGATGGCGATGCCCCTGAATAGACTGCCATCTTCCAACGCCAGAATCGCTTCTTGAGTCACTTGTTTTCCTCTTCAGTTTACCTTGGCTGCTGTTTTCCCTAGGCGAAAAAAAGCGGAGAGAGGGAATCCTCACTCCGCTTCCTACAAAACTCGTTTTGTTCTTGGAATTCAGCATTTGTCATACTGAGCAATGATTCTATAGAAGCTCAGCGGTTGGTGTCTATCGGCAATGCTGGAATTTCTGTAATTGATTGCAATTTGTTCGGCTTGGGTGCTCAGAGACGACTCACTGACCGACTTATCCACAGCCAAGACCTACACCCGCGTCGAAAATTGGAAGGACAGAAGCCACAGCAGCCGCGTTTCGCATCGGGAACATCCAGGGCGCTGTGAGAAACCCTGGAACGCAGGGGATTTACTTCAGTCGCCCAGCCCTAGGACATCCATCATCGAATAAACGCCAGCTGGCTTGCCCGCAAGCCAATGGGCCGCGCGCACTGCCCCGCGCGCAAAGGTCATTCGACTAGTGACCTTATGGGTAATTTCTACGCGTTCGCCCAGCGCCGCAAACATCACGGTATGATCACCTACAATGTCGCCACCGCGGATTGTGGTAAAACCAATGGTGTCGCTGTCTCTCGCATCGCCAACGCCCTCACGACCGTAAACAGCCACATCATCCAGATTCCGCCCCAGGGTCTGAGCGATTACCTCCCCCATCTTAACGGCGGTTCCGGAAGGCGCATCTCTCTTGAAGCGATGATGCGCTTCTGTGATTTCGATGTCTGAGTCACCCCCGAACACGGCGGCGGCTTTGGCAAGCAAATCGAAACAGAGATTGACCCCCACGCTCATATTCGGCGCAAATACGATGGCCAGGTCGGTGGCGGCGTCTATCTCTGCTTTTTCATCGGCGTTAAAACCAGTAGTCCCAAGCACCAGGGCCTTGCCATGCTCGCGACATAGTTGCAGATGCGCCAAGCTCGCTTCAGGGGAAGTGAAATCGATAAGCATGTCGAAGTCTTTGACCACGGCACTGAGATCAGCTACGGCAGTCACCCCCAGGGCTTGCCCCAATGCCACGATACCTATGTCGCTGCCCAGCGCGTCATCATCTGTCAATACCGAGGCAGCGGTTAATTGCATCTCTGGCTCTTGAGCCCTTACGGCCTCGACCAAGGTCTGCCCCATGCGACCGGCGGCCCCTGCTATAGCTACTCTGATCATGCGTCAATTCCCTTATGCGGAGCACAAGTATACTAGGGGAATCAGTCTGAGCGAAGGCGGCAAACCGGTCGAATAGTTTCACAGTGCCAGAATGCCTCTGCTTTGTTGCGGGTTGCTGAAGGGAGAGCAAGGGCCTGTCAGTGTGATCGTTATCAACAACAGCCCAGTGCAAGTTGAACATCTGTTCCGCGACCAACGCTTCAATGGTCTGGTTGTCCCTGCGAACGAGGGTAATATGATTCTTGCGGGCGAGCAGGGCGAAAATCTTGAGCAACTCAAGCAAATGGTCGCCGACAGCATGGAGTGGGTGATTTAAGCACCCACTCCATGCTGTCGTATCAAGCTACAATTAGAACTGCTCGGCGGTCATCGCCATCATAGTCTCCGAGCCAGCTTCAATTTCCTCTGCCAGCGCTTTACCGTGAAGCAGCATACGCGCGAAGAAAAAATCAGCAGTCTTCACCAGACCATTCAGATGGGCGGCGTCGCCTTGCCCGGATTCCAGCTTCTCAAAGGCAGCAAGCAACATGCGCTGCCACATGAAGCAATACAAGGTGAGCCCCAGCAACTCCATATAGGCATAGGAAGCGGCCCCGATTTCCTCTGGATTGACCTCAGCCCTCGCAATTACCTTCCTGGTTACATCAGCAATCAATTCCTTGCTGGCGCCAAGATGGGGCAGGTATTTCTGCATTGCTGCGCTGCTCTGCGCTGCAGCAATGAATTCATCGAACTCCTGCAGTAAAACGCTAAGTAATTCGCCATTGCTCCTCACAGTCTTCCGCCCCATGAGATCTAGGGCCTGAATTCCGTTGGCACCTTCATAAATCTGTGCTATGCGGGAGTCGCGGACATTCTGCTCGAGCCCCCACTCAGCCACATAGCCATGACCACCAAGCACCTGTTGGCCAATGACACAAACGTCAAACCCACGATCTGAGCAATAGGCTTTTTGCACTGGAATCAGCAGTGCGACAAGCTTGTCTGCCTTTTCACGCACATCCGCATCAGGATGGAAGCGCGACACATCAAGCTGCAGGGCCGCATACATAGACAGAGCCCTACCTGCCATGATGTTGGCGCGCATGGTAAGCAGCATGCGGCGGACATCAGGGTGCACGATGATAGGGTCGGCCGCACTGTCAGGCTGAACTGGTCCTGACGGCGAGCGACCCTGGATCCTTTCCTTGGCGTACTCTGAAGCAATTTGGTAAGAGCTTTCAGCCAGGCCATTGCCCTGCAGTCCCATCGACAAACGCTCATAGTTCATCATGGTGAACATATTGGCCAAACCGTTATTGAGTTTACCTACCAGCCATCCCTGGGCGCCGTCAAAATTCATGACGCAGGTGGCCGAACCTTTAATGCCCATCTTGTGTTCGATAGAGCCGCATTTCACATTATTGGTCTCACCGGTCAGATTCCCGTCAGCGCCTACCTTGTTTTTAGGCACTAGAAACAGAGAGATACCTTTCGGCCCAGCGGGTGCGTCGGGAAGTTTGGCAAGCACCAGGTGGATGATATTGGCCGTCAAGTCATGCTCGCCAGCAGTGATGAATATTTTGGTGCCAGTCAGGTTGTAGCTGCCATCACCATTTTCCAATGCCTTGGTCCTGATCATGCCGAGATCGGTGCCCGCATGAGGCTCGGTGAGACACATAGTGCCGGACCACTCTCCCTCATACATTTTTGGCAGATAACGCTCCTTCAATTCCGCGCTGGCATGCTCACTAATAGTCAGGGTCGCACCAGTATTCAGAATCGCGTATAGCGCGAACGATGAGTTGGCGCCGAAGAACATTTCTTCGATTTGGGCGGATAGTAGCTTGGGCATACCTTGCCCACCGAAGTCGACATGCCCCGTGAGACCAGCCCAGCCGCCTTCAGCATAGGCCTTGTACGCGTCCTTGAAACCAGTTGGCGTAGTGACAAACCCTTCATTCCACTGACACGCCTGCTGGTCTCCACTCTGATTAATGGGTGAAAGCAAGTGCTCCGAAATCTTGCCCGCCTCGTCGAGGATGGCAGAAACCAGATCGGCACTAACTTCTGCAGTGCCAGGCATGGCTGCGAAAACTGCGTTGGCTTTGAATACCTCGGTTAACAGAAAATGCATATCTGTCAGAGGCGCGCGATAGGCCGTCATGATAAATCCCCCTACTGGGTCCCGTGCTGCTGCATTCCTAAGCGGCTGCCCGTGGCCCTGTGTCAAAAGCGAAGCCCGATTATAAGTTAACCGCTATTGAGCGCCAGCGTGTAGGCTCCTGATTTGCCCAATTTTTTGGCAACACCGTGTCAAGCGTCTATGCTGATTCGGGCTCCTTATTTGCAAGATCTGTAACGCCCAGCTGCCATGGATCGATTCAGCCTGTTACCAGTGCGGCCTGCCGCTTGACGAACGGCTGCTTTCGGGTGGCCGATGCGGACGCTGCATAATTTACCGCCCTGAATTCGATTCCTGTCAGGCCTTATTCCACTATAAACCGCCTCTGGCACGAGCTGCAGGAGAAAAGCCCGAGCTACTGCTTACGGTTCCTCTGCATCGCAAACGCATGGACCAAAGAGGCTTCAATCAAGCCTGGGAACTCACCCAGGCTGTATCGGAAGCAAGCGGGAACCCCTCGTGCAACAGCTTGATAGAACGAATTCGCAACACCATACCGCAAACAGAATTGGCTGGCGCTGGGGCGCGCAGGAAAAACCTCAAGGCAGCATTTGCAATCCGAGATTCAAAAACCGGTAGAAACGTTTGCAGCGTCACGATTATCGATGATGTCGTCACCACCGCCGCAACTGTCAGCGCTATGGCTGCCTGCCTGAAACAGCAGGGAATTCTGAGGGTTGACGTGTATTGCGTCGCCAGAGCCGATATCCAATTGTAATCAAAGCAAAACCTGTGGAATTTGGCAGGATGTGAACCCCAACACAGGTCAATTTCTTATCGCGGCTAAAATGACTCCCATGCTTATCGTTATTTAGAGTTGATTTTAACCCTCGGGACCAGCATGTTTACAGAGCATACCTTTGACCCCGAATCTTTCGGGGGATTTTTCTGTGAATAAGCGGAGCAAACCCATTGCCAGCACCCAACTGCACCAGGGTTTTTATAAAGGCCAACGCAAAAAAAGGCACCACCTGGCGCCTTTTTACACTCTTACTGATTATTTCAGTTAGGAAGCAAGCTGAATAAACCTGTTCTCAACCTAGAATTGATACTTGATTGATCCGTAAGCGATACGCCCATTCTGATCGAGAATGCGAGTTGAGGAATTCAAAATTTGTGCAGTCTTCTCGTCAAAGATATTTCTGATCCCGAAAGAAATAATGGCCCGATTATTGGAGCTGGTTTCAACACTGTAGCCATACTGAAGATCAACTGTGGTTATATCATCTACCAGCGCATTGATCTCTTCCAGGTCGAGTTCGCTGATGTCTTTGAATGAATCAAAGTAATTGGTGATCGCCTTTGCCGAATGATTTCCCAGCTGCCACGTCAACATTAGGCTGCTTTGTAACTCAGGGCTAATCACTCTGTCATCCAGTGACGCTGCATCGATATCAAGCAACTCCAGAAGAGAGCCGTTATTCTCAAAGCTCTGCACGTAGGTCGCCTTGGTGCTGAGAGTGAATTGCCCAAAACGGCTTGTATCCCAGACATAGGAAGCGCCAAGATCGAAGCCATTGGATTGCAATCGGGAGCCGATAAGCGGGTTCCGAATGTTGAATTCGTTGATCGCAGAATCTTCGATAAACAACTCTGGCAACGCAGCTTGAGTGCCGGTGTTAACGGTAACCGCCGGTGCATCGGCGATTTCCTGACGCCACGCATCAGCCTGTAAATTAAGGCCGTCAATAGGGGTAATTTTAACCCCAAGGTTGAAATTCAATGCCTCTTCCACCATGGCCCCTTCAAAATCCTGCGCCTCGACATTGCGAGCCATATCAATAATGGGAGTTGTTCTACTGAGGACGGAAGACGGCGCTACGCGAAAGCTACGGCGCTCAGTTTGTGGCTCCGCGTCTTGGGCGGAAACATTAATTGCCCACAGACCCGCACCCATGCCTAGCAAGAGGGATGACGTACGTTTGAGAACTGTCTGTTTCATTTGCAGCGTAGTGCCTAGTTACTCGTTGAGGCTCACTGATTATGGTGAGCTTTGAAGCATGCGGTTCTTGTTGAAATTTTTGCCTATCTACCTATTTGCAGTTCAATCTATTTGCAGTTCAATGCTCATTAGCACTGCTATTTTTGGATTCCGGTTCTAGAATTTTTCCCTGAATCAAAATCCATTGGTCTGGCCCTAAATCCAGACTGAGATCTGACCTCTAGTTTGACCCTAGGATCTGTTTGAAGGACGCGAGAAGCGCACACCAATCCTGTTAGAAGATTACCACCTTAGGTCAATTTTTCACATTTTTTTGTGTGAGCAATTGTTGCAGAATCAGCGCTGACTCGTCAGAAATTGAGCCGAATAATAAAATAAAAATATTCTCTTTACATTTCAGTTAGATAGCTGTTCAACATTCGCAGCTGCGGATCGCTTGGAAGCTGTGCCAGGAGCTGCTCTGCAGACTCCGCAAAGCCTGGAATGTTGAAATTAGGGTCAACCTCCACCAGCGGCGTCAGAACGAAGGCCCGCAGATGCGCCCGCGGGTGGGGCAACTCAAGCTCTGCCCGGTGAGCACGGACCATGCCGAAACTAATCAAGTCAAGGTCGAGGGTGCGAGCGTCGTTGGGCCGCTGCGGTCGCTCTCTACCAAATTTTTGTTCGATAGCTTGGAGCATCCCCAAAAACTCCGCAGGCGCCATAGATTGAGCCACATCCATCTTGACCACCGCATTAATAAAGGTCGGTGCATCTGGTGAGCAGTCCACTGGAGAGGTTTCGTATAGCGATGACGCCTGACAGTAGGTCAAGCTCAGCATCCGAAGTTCTTGGATAGCCCTGGCAACAATCTCCTCTGGGCTACCCTGTGCAGACGCCAGATTGCTGCCAATACTGATACAGACTTCCATCACTCAGTCTGCCGGCAGGATTCAGCGGAAAACTCATGAACGGCGTCAACGAACACCGCCACATGATCGGGATCTACGCCCGGCGTAATGCCGTGCCCAAGATTAAACACATGTCCAGACCCGGAGCCAAATGCCTCGAGAATCCGCTTCACCTCAGCCCGGATCACCTTCGGTTCTGCATCCAGGATGCAAGGATCCATATTGCCCTGCAGCGCCACCTTTTCACCAACCCGCGCGCGCGCCTCGTCTATGCCAATAGTCCAGTCAAGCCCGACGCCGTGACAGCCGCTATCCGCAATAGCCTCCAGCCACTGGCCACCGTTTTTCGTAAACAATATGGTCGGCACAGTTGATCCGTCAGGCTCTTTGATTAGGCCTTGCACAATTTTGCGCATGTAGTTCAGGGAGAAATCCCGGTAGGCGCTAGGGGTTAGAATGCCGCCCCAAGTATCAAATATCTGAACAACCTGGGCGCCCGCCTCAATTTGAGCATTGAGATATTCGATGACTGCATCGGCCAGGCGCTGCAACAGCATATGCATCGCTTCTGGGTGGTTATAGAGAAATTGTTTCGCAATGCGGAAGTCTTTGCTCCCCCCGCCTTCAATCATGTATGTCGCGAGTGTCCATGGACTACCGGAGAAACCTAACAGGGGCACTCGACCCGCCAGCTCCTGGCGAATGCGCGCGACCGCGGCATAGACATAGGCTAACTCTTCCTTGATTGAAACATCAGGCAACGCCTCTACATCCGCTGGGCTGCGTATGACTTTCTTGAACCTGGGCCCCTCACCTTCTTCAAAGTAGAGTCCCTGTCCGAAGGCATCAGGAATGGTCAGAATATCTGAAAACAGGATAGCCGCGTCGAAATCGTAACGCCGCAGGGGTTGCATGGTGACCTCACAGGCATATTCCGGATTCTGACAGAGATCCATAAAGCTACCCGCCTGCTTGCGAGTCGCGCGATATTCCGGCAGGTAGCGCCCTGCCTGGCGCATCATCCACACGGGCGTGCGATCCACTGGCTGTTTGAGTAATGCGCGAAGAAACCGATCATTCTTGAGTGGCACGGGAAACCCCTGTTTAAACAAAGCTGGGGGATTTTACACGAGCCGCTTTCAGACACAAATTGATGTCTGCGACGAACTCGCTAAGCGGCTGCTTAGTTTAGGGCCTTGAGGATTCTAACAGGAGATTCAATGCCCGCTGCCGCTCGCACCCAGGGCTGCAGTTCCCTTACGCCTGCCGCCAGTCTGGCAATTCCTGCATTGGCTTGCGAGCGACTGGCGAAGGCACCGGCCACCACCACAAACCAGGGCTCATCTTGATAGCGGGTCTCAAAATAGCCACTTTGAAAAGGCAAATCTGCACTTGCCAGAAACTTGATCACACTTTCTTCCGAGCGCGAACCCATAAGTTGAATCGTGTAGTTGCCATCATTCAAACCCGTACCCATAGTTTCCGCATCGGGCAAGGGTTCGCTTCCCGCACCACTAAATGCGGGAATTGTTGGCTCACCAAGGGCTGTTGGCGAGGCGTTCTCATGGGAATTTTTTAAGGGCTGCCCGACTTTAGCGCCTTCTACCACCTGTGATAGTAAGTGTTCGCTAACGCTTGGTTCGGTCTGGAGTTCTGGCTGCCGATCTGTCTGTGTCCCAGGCAGCATAGCTCTCCCAGGCATCGGCGCAATGGCAGCGCCAGAGCCGGGGATTGTAGTAGAGGAACTGGTTTGATTAGAGCCGGCTGGACTGACGCCTACTGCGATCTGCTGGCGCTGCGGCGAGCCGGAGTTCGCTACCTGGTCTTGGGAATTGTCTTCAAATACGTCCGGCACGGGCTCTGGGCCGGTTAGCCAGATTAGCAGCACGACCACAAATAGCGCCCCTGCCGCCTGCCAGTAGCGACTGCTGAATTGCAGGGCTGAGCTTACTGGCATTGCCCGCAAATCTTCCTGTAATTCATTCTCTAGAAGATCGGCAATCGCCGAGGTCATCGCCCCGGGAATGCCGTTTGCCTCATTGCAGATTGCGCCCAGGCGACCTGTTGCAACCGGCAAGGTGCCCTGGTATCCGACACCCAACAATCGGTGCTGCACATACTCGCAGGCATCTTCTGCACTAAACGGCTTTAACTTAAATTGCTCAATCTTGTCAAAAATATTGGCGTTGATTATGTTTTCTAACATACCCACCAGATGATATTCACCGAGCAGGCAGATATGCAAAGCTTTGGGCGAAAGGCGCTGCATCAATGCAGTAATCAATTCAAACACTTCACTGGCCAACTCATGCGCATCGTCTATGGCCAGCATCAGCGTTCTACCTTCGATTTCCTGCTGCCCCGCGAAGCGCACCAGATCCTCGAGGATTACGGCTGGCTCCGGCGAAGAAGCGCCAACGGGAAGCTGTTCCAGCAGCGCCTCGAGGAACTGGGCTTGATTCATGAAGAGGCTCGCACGCACGAAAATCGGTTGCGATTCCTCAGCAAAGCTCCTCAAGAATTGGTGCACCAGCACAGTCTTGCCACTACCGAGTGGGCCGGTGACAATGGAAGCACCTGCACCATAATGGACATGGCGCACCAGCGCGTCCAGGATCTCTTGACGCCCGGCCCCGGCGTAAAAGCTCTTGGGCTTGGTCTCCAGTTGAAATGGATCCGTTTTGAGACCCAGTATTTGCTGATATTTTCTCATCGCTTACAGCTCATTTAGCTTTTCGTTCGGCTTTTTTTGTTCGCTGCCTGACGTGACGAGCGCGCTTAATCCAGCACTCAATTGCCAGCAAATACACGGTGTTGAAATTCGGCTCCATACTTTACCGGCAACACAAGTTTTCGCCAGCTTCCAGGGTAGCCTGCAAAAGGGACTGATCAACCTCACCGGTGACTTCAGCTTCACCTAGCGCCCTCAGTAAGACGAACCGAATTCGCCCCTGCTCTGCTTTCTTGTCCGCTGCCATCAACTGCATATAGTCGCTAACAGTCATATCTGCTGGTGGGATGACCGGCATACCGTAATCAGTCTCAAGTACATCTCTTATCCGACCCGCAGCAGAGGCATTTAACCAGCCAATACGATGCGAGAGGTCCGCAGCCATAACCATCCCTATGGCTACAGTCTCACCATGCAGCAGCTTGCTATAACCGCTGGCAGTTTCGATGGCATGTCCGAATGTATGACCAAGGTTCAGCAGGGCGCGAACTCCCGATTCCCGCTCGTCCTTGGCAACGATGGCAGCCTTGGATTCACAGCACACCCTGATCACTTCCGTGAGCAGATCGTCTTGCAGAGCAAGAATGCCTTTTGCCTGCTCGGCGAGCCAATCAAAGAACTCAGGCTTATTGATCAATCCGTATTTGATGACCTCTGCAAGCCCAGCTTTGACTTCGCGCTTTGGCAAAGTCTGCAGCACTTCGGTGTCAACCAGCACACAGAGCGGCTGATAAAACGCCCCGATCATGTTCTTACCCTGAGGGTGATTAACTCCGGTTTTTCCACCTACCGAAGAGTCCACCTGTGCCAGCAGGGTTGTCGGAATTTGTATAAAATTGATGCCGCGTTGGTAGGTAGCAGCGGCAAATCCTGTTATGTCTCCAACAACTCCTCCACCCAGCGCAACCAGGGTAGTTTGACGGTCGGCTTTTGCAGCCAGCAACCAGTCATAGATGCTGGCGACCGTCGCCAGCGTTTTATGCTCCTCGCCATCGGAAAGAATGATCTCGCCGGCATAGTGCTTGCCCAGCAATTGCTTTGCCGACTCAAGATATAGCGGCGCGACCACATCATTCGTGACAATTACCGCCCTGCCTTTGCCAAGGTAAGGTTGCAACACCTGCTCATCGCGCAGTAGCCCCGGCCCGATAAAAATTGGGTAACTGCGCTCCCCCAGATCGACGTTGATGTGCTTCACGCTCAAAATATTTCCTTTAGTATTCGTTCCAGACTAGGGCTCAATGGCAATTAGACTTCGTCTGAACCCATTCCTTCGGCACCAGCCTCGCCAGCTCGGAGCTTGCGAATTTGCCGCATGATTTCTGCGCTCACGCTGCGCGGATTTTTTCGGTTTGTGTCGACAATGATATCGGCAACTTCAAGATAGAGTGGTTCGCGCTGTGCTATCAATTCTTTGATGGTTTCCTCAGGGTTTTCAGTGCGCAGCAGCGGCCGATTCTTATCTCGCGAGGTGCGTTCGACCTGTTGCTTGATGCTGGCACGTAAGTACACAACCAGGCCCCGTTTCTTCAGCCGCTTGCGCGTTTTCTTGGCAAGAATCGCGCCCCCGCCGGTTGCCAGCACGGTTTGCTTGCGCTTGCTCAGCGTGTCGATCATCCGGAGTTCCCTCTCGCGAAACCCCTGCTCTCCTTCGACGTCAAAAATCCATGGAATATTTGCACCAGTTGATGCTTCGATTTCCTTGTCAGAGTCAAAGAATTCCAACTGCATCTGCTCCGCGAGGGCGCGACCGATAGTGGTTTTACCTACTCCCATAGGCCCCACCAAAAAAACGTTACCCGTATAATCCATACAGTCTCTATGAGATCGAAGCTGACATCGAAGTTTCAGCACTTTCAACTACAGAAAACTCGCTCAAGTCAGTTGCTTTAAACCACTCGGAATCATCAAGATTACGCATTAGCTCGGTTATGCGGGCGGAGGATTCGGCGATTCCCTCAACCGCAATGACATCCTCAATACGCTGGACCTGCTCATAAAAAATCCCATTAGGCAATGTCCGCACCATTTCATCAAAAATACGCACGATCACTGGGCGTGTGCCCTGCAAATCGGTAATCACATTCATTCGCGCACGAATGTCTTCTTTTTGCTGCCCTAGCTGATTAATTTCTGCGACCTGGGCATCAAGCAGGGTAATCTCGGCGCGAACAAAGACGTTGCGTGCCTGCTGCATAGTAATTTCGCCATTAAAGTAGCGGTCTACGAGGAAAACCAGACCACCCGCAATGATGACGAAACCCATCATAATCGTCAGGAACTCCCTTCTGCGCACTTCCCGCAGGCGTTCGCGCCAGGGTAGTAAGTTAATATGCATCATTAGTACTCACCCCTCATTGCCAGACCACAGGCAATCAACAGGGAACGCGCATCATTCTTCAATATGGTTTCGTTGACCTTAGAACCGACCTGCAGTCCTACAAACGGGTTGGCCACGGTCACCGGTGTACTGAAGCTTTCCTGCACCAAACCAGCCAGACCTTTAATTGCCGCGAAATCGCCAGCGAGCATTATATGGTCCACTTCGTTGTAATGGCTTGAGGAGAAAAAGAACTCCAGCGTTTGGCTCTCCTGCTGTACCACGGTTTCCTTAAAAGGCGCGAGGATCTCCAACTCATATTCTTACGGCAATCCACTCCGCTTCATGGTGGTTTCCGCCTCAACGGCGCTTAATCCGAAGCGCCGATGCACTTCTTCTGACAGGGCATTGCCGCCAAAGGTTTGCTCTTGGGTGTATATCGTCTTGTCGTGCAGGATGACATTAAGCGTGGTCATCATGGATCCAATATCCGCGATGGCCTCAGTCTGATCCTCGTCTGAGCCAATTTGCTCTGCCAGCAGCGTGTACACCCGCTCGATAGCAAAGGCTTCGATCTCTGCCACCTTGGCCGTGAGCCCGCTCAGTTCCATGACCGTGACCCTAGTATCTACATTTTCCCGTCGGAAGGCCGCGAGCAACACTTCTACCAACTCTGGATTGCGCTCAGACAGATCCTGGCGCTCAAAGTCGATTGAGACTTCGTCCAACGGATACGGTATGTACTGGTCAGCTTCCACCACGATCTGGTTTTCCATTTCCGAATCGGTGAGCACCGCGTTCATTTCGATGGTCTTCGTAATTTCCAGCCACAGCCATAGCATCATCTTTCTGGGAGGGTTTCAGGATGCTAATTACGGCACCAATACATTCTCCCACCGCATCGATGTCGCTGATATTCTTCTCAACCACCGAATTGGCCGGCAAAGCCCGAATCACATAATTGTCGAGGCGATAGGAATAACCGCAGCGCTAATCTTCAGGATTTTTACCGAGGTCAAACTTATGCCTACCACAAGTAAGGTACTGGGTTTCTGACCAAAATTGGCAAGTGCAGTAATATTTCCTAATTTTTTTTACAGCACATCAGATTCCCAGTTGATATCGTCGCATAATTCGACTGGCTTACCCTCATTTAGGGCAAAACAAGCGCCCAAGGCGCCTATTTATAAGTGCAAAGACCTCTGCTAGTCTATGAGAATAACTAACAATTACGTAAGCTTAGCCCATTCTCTTAAAATTTTTTGGTTCTAACTTTCGCTATCGGCCGAAAAAAAATTTGCTATAGTTTTCAATTAATTATCAGGCTTTCAGCATAAAAAACCTTATCACTTAAAACTGCTTCAAGCCTAACTCCAATTCCTTGAATCAAATCACGTTGTAAACTGCTTCCTAATTCGAAAGCCTTACCCTATCCGGCCTTCAGCGAGGCCAGCAAGTCAAATTCACAGCCGGCACACACAGAAATCGATTGCTGAATTAGTGCGCGTGGGCCCAACATTTTCGCGGCTTTCTCTCCAGACGGGTGTATAATGCGAGACTGCGAAATCCTCTGCTCGCATCATATTCTAACCCAGCAACTACCCTGCCCGAGAGGTCCAGGCTGCGTGCATGCCAGATTAAAACCTATTGTCAAATGGTTAGCTCTTGCCCTTGCTGCCGCCTTCAGCGGCGGCACTATGCTTACCATGGCGGCCTATCTCTACCTGGCGCCGCTACTGCCAGAGGCAGAAACCTACCGCTATGTTCAGCTGGAAACTCCCCTGCGCATCTACACCGCAGATGGGCGTTTGATTGACGAAATTGGCAACCGACGCAACCCTGTTGAGTTTGAGGAAATTCCGCAGGTCCTAACCAATGCCCTCATCGCCACCGAAGACGTTCGCTTCTATTCCCATCCCGGGGTAGACGTTCAGAGTTTGATGCGCGGTTTCTATGGATTTTTGACTGGCCAGGGTCTTGGTGGCGGCAGCACCATTTCAATGCAGCTGTCAAACAACCTGTCCTTTGACAGTGACAATGTCTACCTGCGCAAATTCAAGGAGATCCCCTTCGCCCTGCAAATTCAGCGAGAGCTGACCCGCGAAGAGATCCTGACCCTGTACATGAATACCATTTATTTTGGTGCCGGCGCCGATGGGATTGGCGCAGCGGCCTATGTCTATTACGGTAAGGAAGCGAGCGACCTCACCCTTGCAGAAGCCGCCATGATGATTTCCTTGCTGCCCTGCCCTTCGACCTGTAACCCCCTGGCCAATCCTGAGCGCGCTATTTCGAGACGCGAGACGCGGCTGAAGAACATGCTGAAGGAAAACATGATAACCGAGGCGGAATTCAATGCTGCCAACTCGGCACCAGTGACCGCGCTACGACGCAATCGCAATATCGAAGTCCCCGCACCCTATGTGGCGGAGATGGTCAGGCAAACCCTGTATGAACAATTTGCGGAGGGGACTTATTCTCGCGGATTCGAAGTCACCACCAGCATCGACGGAGACAAGCAGCTTGCTGCTAACCGCGCGCTGGTTAGCGGGCTAGAACGTTACTATGACCGACGCCACGGCTATCGGGGAACAAATACAAATTATCCACCAGAGTCTGCCGACCCCAGAACCGTATGGATGGGACATCTGGCACCTATTCCAACTTATGGCAATCAGCAGCCAGCCATAGTCACGGCAATCGAAGAGCGCTCATTTCGCGCACTGCTAAAAAATGGTGAAGAAGTCGAGGTGCCCTGGGACGGCATCAGCTGGGCTTACGCGTTTCGCAGCCGCAACGAGGCATGGCCACCCCCCAGCACGGCAGCGGATGCTGTGCAACCCGGAGACCTGATCAGGGTCAAACAGGGAGAAGAACATTGGGAGCTAGGCCAGGTACCGGATATTCAGGGTGCGCTGGTTTCAGTATCTCCCTCCAACGGCCAGATTCTGGCACTGGTGGGCGGCTACGACTTCCGCTGGAACCAGGTAAATCGCGTGCTGACCCCGCGCCCGCCGGGCTCCAATTTCAAACCCTTTGTTTATGGTGCTGCGCTGGAAAACGGCTATTCACCCTCGAGTATCGTTAATGATGCGCCATTCACTCGCGGCGACTACCGCCCTAATAATTACGAGAATAACTTCCTTGGCCCAATCACTCTGCGTTACGCGCTGAAGGAATCCCGCAACGTACCTACCGTTCGGCTGTATGACGAGTTAGGTGCGGATAAAGTGCTGTCATTTGCTGGTAAATTTGGGTTTCAGACTCAGAATTTCCAGAACGATCTGACCGTCGCACTCGGCAGCCAGGACGTGCAGCCACTGGAAATGGTGACGGCTTATGCCACCATCGCCAACGGTGGTTACAAGGTTGAGCCCTGGTTTATCGAGAAAATTGTCAGCGAAGCCGATGGCTTGCTCTATCAGGCCACACCGGCAGTGGTGTGCGAAAATTGCCTGGCAGCCGGGGGTGAATCATCCCCGCTAGCAAACCCGGCCCCCAGCATCCTCGATGCAAGAGTGGCATTCATTATGAATTCCATGCTCCGTTCTGTAGTTGAAGAAGGCAGTGGTAATAGAGTGCAGCGTGAACTGAGTCGCAGTGACCTGATGGGTAAAACCGGCACGACTAATGGACCGCAAGAACTCTGGTTCTCCGGCTTCAATCGCGATATCGCAACCACGGTTTTTATCGGTTTTGATCAGCCCCAACCCCTGGGGGAGCGAGAGCAGGGCGCCACCGTAGCGGTGCCAATATGGATAGACTTCATGCGTGCGGCCCTGGCAGGTGCTCCCGAAAACATGATGAGCAGACCCGATGGAATCGTTGACCGTTTAATAGACAAATCAACAGGCGAGCTTGCCACACCAGGCGATCCAAATTCGATGTTTGAGTACTTCCGAGAGGAACTGGCGCCCGAACCAGTGTCAGAGCCACTGCCGGGAATTGAGGTAGACGGCGATGAGAGCGAGGAGCTCTCCACCGAGACTATTTTCTGAGGCCCTTGTTTAGTATGGACCTCAGAAAAAGGTCATTTAGACCCTGCGGTTACCGAAACGCTTCTTAAAGCGATCTACACGACCACCACTGTCCAGGATTTTCTGCTTGCCCGTGTAAAACGGGTGGCACTGGGAACACACCTCAATCAGGATGTCTTTGCCCAGGGTTGATTGGGTCTCTATCACGTTACCGCAGCTGCAGGTCGCCTTGATAGGCCCATATTTAGGATGAATATCAGCTTGCATCGTTACTTCCTCTTAGTGAGATGTCGCCACGTAGTGCCTTGGATAGCGTCTTGTATAACGCCTTCAAAACCATGAACATCTATGCACCACACCTGCTTTCAGGATTCTCCCTCGGCGAGGGTTGAGGCCGCGCATTCTAACAGAGAAAGCGAAAGACGCAAGGGGCTGCCAGCAGGCACCGTTACCCGGCCCAATGCTGGCAGACGATGGGGCTGTTTAACCCTGAACTTTGAGTCTTTCGTGATTTTGCACTACTTGCTGCATGATGCGCCTGAACAATTCCTGGATCAGTTCCGGGTTTAGGTCACGGTCACTGCTGAGATCCGCCAGGCGAGCCAGTTTTTCAGCCTCGCGAGTGGCGTCCAGGGCAGACAGCTGCTGGTTGGCCTTTAGCAGACCGACCTGGTGAGTGAGCTGAAAGCGCTCGGCTAATAAATCCAGCAGGCGCTCATCAATGGCATCGATTTTTTCCCGCACGCTCAGTAATTCTGCTGGAATGGCATTGTCGCTCATGAATTGTCTACACCCTGTTTTCTATTCGAGAAATCGGACTGCTGTCGTTCGTGCTGTTATTGCGCTATGTCAGGCCAGACAATGCAGGCCAGTAGCTGGCGGCAGTATAGACCATCGAGTCATTCAGTGAACAGCCAGAGGCCCGGCTCCTTTTGCCGACGGCACCGCAACTCACGTAGAGCTTGTTGCCGGTTCACTGGCTTTAGTATGCTGCACCTCCGCCACGTTCTGGTAACCGGCCTAGAAATCGTTCCTTTATCCTGAGTCTCGCCATCACTTCTACCAATTCAGTCATAAGAGTCGCCGTCCCAACCCCCTTGCGTCGGGCATTCGACTATCTTCCCATTGCTGATCTGCCGACGCCCATGGTGGGAACTCGTGTCAGGGTGCCTTTTGGCAGGCGCGAAGTCATCGCAGTGGTCATTCAGGGCACGGCCGAATCGGCGCTTACAGACAAACAGCTCAAACCGGCGCTCGAGTATCTGGAAACTGAGCCAGTACTGCCGGACACTCTGTTTCGCGCGCTAATCTGGGCGAGCGAGTATTATCAGCATCCCGTGGGCGATGTATTCGCCACTGCGATACCAAAGCTGCTGCGAAGCGGCGCACCAACCCTGGAAATTCGCGAAGTCTGGCGCGCTACAGTGGCGCCGGACCCGGATCAGCTGACGGCTCTCAGGCGCGCCCCAAAACAGCAGCAGCTTCATGCATTCATCGAGTCCAACGGTCAGGTCTCTGCGGCTCAAATCAAGCAGGCTGGTTATTCACTGTCATTGGCTCGGCAACTCGAACACAAGCAGTTAGTGGAGCGCGCCGAAATCACCGCCGTCGACTCCGTTAGTCTTGCGCAAACAAACAAACCTGGTTCTGCGCCCTTGCGCCTGAACAGCAGTCAGCAGGATGCAGTCGACGTGATTAATGCCAGCAGTGAATTTCATTGCTACCTGCTGGATGGCGTCACCGGCTCAGGCAAGACCGAAGTCTATATGCAGGCAATGGCAAAAGTGCTGGATGCTGGCGCCCAGTGCTTGCTGCTGGTGCCTGAGATAGGTCTCACGCCGCAAAACCTTAGTCGCTTTGAAAGCCGTTTCAGCTGCCCAATCGTGACCCTGCATTCAGGCATGACTGATCGGGAGCGCTTGCGGGCCTGGCGCATTGCCCGCTCTGGAGAGGCGGGCATCGTCATTGGCACCAGGTCAGCCATATTTACCCCGCTGGCTAGTCCCGGTTTGATTGTTATCGACGAGGAACATGACAGCTCTTTCAAGCAGCAGGATGGCCTGCGCTACTCGGCGCGGGACTTCGGCATCAAGCGCGCCCAGCTCGAATCTATGCCGATCGTGCTGGGCAGTGCCACGCCGAGCCTCGAAAGTCTCAACAACGCTATTGCTGGCAGATTCACCCACCTCAAACTAACCGCCCGCGCCGGCAACGCGTCCAAACCCAGGCTGATACTGTCAGACATCTCTGCAAGCCAACTCGACGAGGGTATCTCGCAGGAGCTGCTGATCAAGATTGACAAGCATCTTCAGCAGGGCAACCAGGTACTGCTATTTATCAACAGACGCGGATTTGCGCCGGTTCTGCAGTGCCTGCAATGCGGCTGGGCGTCTGAGTGCACAAATTGTAATGCCAGACTGACAGTACATGCCAAGCCGCCCGTGCTGCGCTGCCACCACTGCGAAGCGCGTGCACCAATCCCAAGGGCATGTCCTGACTGTCAATCCCGCAATCTTGCGACACTGGGTGCAGGCACGCAAAAATTGGAGGCCTTCCTTAAAGCACGATTTACCAAAACCCCGGTGCTTCGAATTGACCGCGATTCGACTCGCGGAAAGCGTGCGTTTCAGGCGCTGTTTGACCGCATCAATCAAGGCGAATCCTGCCTCCTGCTTGGCACCCAGATGCTGGCCAAAGGCCATCACTTCCCAGACGTCACTCTGGTCGCTGTACTGGACGCGGATATTGGTCTGTTCAGTCCCGACTTCAGGGGTCAGGAGCACATGGCCCAGACCATTGTGCAGACCGCAGGCCGGGCTGGCCGCGCCGAAAAACCTGGTGAGGTCATCATCCAGACCCGCCACAGTCAGCACCCGGCCCTGGTGAACCTGGTTAACGCAAGCTATGAGGACTATGCCCGCGACTTGCTAAAGGAGCGAGCTCAGAGCAAGATGCCCCCGTTTGCGCACCTGGCGCTGCTGCGAATTGAATCGACTTTCCCAGACCGCGGATTTAATTTTGCGCGGGACTGTCTCACTCAGGCTAATGCATTGCAGACAGACTTCGCCGCTATCGAGCTGATTGGCCCACTGCCGGCCCCGCTGGAGAAAAAAGCGGGAAGGCACAGGTTCCAGCTCTACATCAAGTGCGGTTCCAGGCCGATTCTGTTGCGCTATCTGCAGCAATTCACTCAAGCCCTGGAGCGCGTAAAATCACCAGCGCAAACGCGCTGGTCACTGGATGTTGATCCGCTAGACTTGATTTAGCATGATGCAGATACGACCCGAGACGCTAATATTCGCTTCAGCTCTCGTATCAATAACCGATAATTGAGTTGGCTGCCGATGCATTAAGCAATAAACATCTACAAAACAAAGCCTTAGAACAGCCACAAGAGCCGAACGCTTATTATGACCCAGGATTTTGCCAAGATTCGACCAGAGCCGCTGCTGGAAAAGAAACCGGTAGAAGCGCCGCCTGCCTGGTCGTTGATGATCACCGGCATGGTGCTGGGTATTACCATCGGTCTTTTCGCCTGCGTTTTGCTCTATCTGTCCGGCAACGTGCCCTCACTGAATCAAGCAACGCCGGTAGCGGCGGCAGAAGCATTTTCGGCGGAGCCCCTGCAGCAGGCCCAGGCGCCATCCGACGGCAACCAGGCGCAGGATCCAGAATTGGAGCTGGAGTTCTATACTGAACTGCAGGAATATGAGGTCCTCGTTGATGCAACTCCGGTAGATCTAAGCTACCAGGACCCAGAACGCAAGCTGGTTAAGGATTACGTCCTGCAAACCGGTGCTTTCCAGCAACGCGAATTGGCGGAAACCGAAATGCGCAGACAGGAAGACCTGGGGCTGACCGTATTCGTGAAAGATCAGACGCTGGTTGGTCGCTCTTTGTTTTTGGTGCAATCCGGTCCTTACGCCACCAACGGCGAGCTAGAAAATGCCGAGACTGTGCTGCGACGCAACAGCATTCCCTTCTTGCGGCTTACGGTGCAATAGCCAGCAATCCCGCTGTGACAGGGCGGGTTTTTTCTCCTTGCTTTAACTAACCACTGCCGACCTGCCGCGCCCAGCATAAAATTTGTATTTTCGCGGCAATAAACCTCACCTGTGAACTTGAAATTTGGCCTGAACCCCCAATACTCAGCGGTTGGGAATATCGACCTGTCTCGAATTAACTAAGGGATGGCTTACTAAGCCCGGAGACTGGCAGGAACAGAGTCCCGCCAGCAGAATTTGAAAGGAATTAAGAGGTAAGCAGATTTGGAACAATTCGACGGCACAACGATACTTTCTGTCCGACGTGGAAGCAAAGTAGTCATCGGCGGGGACGGCCAGGTTTCGCAGGGCAACACAGTGCTCAAGGGCAATGCCCGCAAGGTAAGGCGGCTCTACAAGGATCAGGTGCTTGCCGGATTCGCTGGCGGTACGGCAGATGCCTTCACCCTGTTTGAACGCTTCGAAGAGCAGCTGGAAAAGCATCACGGCAAGTTAACCCGGGCCGCGGTAGAGCTCGCCAAACTCTGGCGCACCGAGCGCGCATTGCGCCGTCTGGAGGCACTCCTGCTGGTAGCAGACAAAGAGTCATCACTGATGGTCACCGGCAATGGCGATGTGATCGAACCGGAAGATGCCATCATGGCAATCGGCTCTGGTGGCTCCTATGCCCTGTCCGCAGCCCGCGCGCTGGTGCAGAACACCGAACTGGAAGCTCGCGAGATCGTCGAAAAAGGGCTGACCATTGCGGGTGAAATCTGCGTCTACACCAACCAGCAGCACACCATCGAGGAATTGGACTACAGCTAAGTCGCTGCCAGCTATTTGCTGCGTCCAAAGCTGTTACATCAAACAGGAAAGTTTTCATGTCACTTATGACCCCCAGAGAAATCACCTCTGAACTCGACAAGCACATCGTTGGCCAGCAGGCCGCCAAGCGCGCTGTTGCCATAGCACTTCGCAATCGCTGGCGCCGCATGAAGCTGGATGAAGATCTGCGCAACGAAATCACGCCAAAGAATATTTTGATGATTGGACCAACCGGTGTGGGTAAAACCGAAATCGCCCGACGCCTGGCGAAACTGGCCCATGCCCCCTTCATAAAGGTAGAGGCGACCAAGTTTACTGAAGTTGGCTATGTTGGCCGTGACGTCGAATCCATAGTGCGCGATCTTGCTGATGTGTCCGTCAAAATGATTCGCGAAGCTGAAATGCAAAAGGTGCAGCACCTGGCCGAAGATCTGGCTGAAGAACGCATACTGGACGTATTGCTGCCGCAGGCAAGAAACGACGATACCGAGATCGAAAACGACTCCCAGTCCACTGCCCGACAGGTTTTTCGCAAGAAGCTGCGACAGGGAGACCTCGACGAGAAAGAAATCGAAATCAAGGTTGCGGAATCCCCCGCCGGCGTCGAAATCATGGCACCGCCTGGTCTGGAAGATATGACCAGCCAGCTCAAGAGCATGTTTTCCAATATGAATACTGGACGCAAGCGCTCACGCCGACTCACGGTAAAGGCCGCTCTGAAAGTATTAAAGGATGAAGAAGCCGCCAAGCTCATCAATGAAGATGAGATCAAGAACAGGGCGATTGAAGCAGCCGAGCAGACCGGCATCGTCTTTATCGACGAGATTGACAAGGTAACTAATCAGCACGACGCTGGCAGCGCCAGTGTTTCGCGCGAAGGCGTGCAGCGAGACCTGTTACCATTGATCGAAGGATCCACGGTCTCCACCAAGTACGGGAGCATAAAAACAGATCACATTTTATTTATTGCATCTGGCGCCTTTCATTTATCAAAGCCCTCAGATTTGATCCCTGAACTGCAGGGCCGTCTGCCGATTCGCGTAGAGCTTGATGCGCTCACGGCTCAGGACTTCGAGCGAATTCTTGAGGAGCCCAATGCATCACTCACAGAACAATATCAGGCTTTGCTAGGCACCGAAGATCTCAAGGTGACGTTCAGCAAGGACGGCATTGCAAAGATCGCAGAAACGGCCTGGCAGGTGAATGCGCGCACCGAAAACATAGGCGCTCGTCGGCTACATACGGTCATGGAGCGTCTACTGGAGGAAGTCTCCTACTCTGCTTCTGACCTGGCGGTTGGTGACAATAAAGAACTGGTGATCGACAGGGCGTATGTCGAGCAGCAGCTGGACGAACTTGCCAAGGATGAAGACTTGAGCCGCTACATTCTATAGAGGCATTCTGTAAAGGCGTTTGGGATAGTTAATGGCAGCCATACCGACAGATATCAAGCTACACCGAAAATCAGCGACCCTGGAACTGATCTACGCCGAACGTGAGCCAATCACCCTGCGCGCTGAATTTCTCAGGGTTTTTTCACCGTCTGCGGAAGTCCGCGGCCATGGCAAAGGGCAAGAGGTCCTGCAGACCGGCAAGCTCAATGTCGCCATCAAACACGTAGAGCCGGTCGGCAACTACGCAATCAAGTTAAGTTTCGATGATGGGCACAACAGCGGCATTTATAGCTGGGATTACCTGCTAGATCTTGGCGAAAATGAGGGTTCGCTCTGGCAGGGCTACCTTGCTAAACTGCAGGCTGCAGGCGCCACCAGAGAGTCCCTGCCGCCAGATACCCAGGTAATTCAAATTAAACCTGCCACCGAATAAACCAAATGGCCGCATCCGAAACTGACAAGCCTTCTGACGAATCAGGCACTACCCATTTCGGCTACCAGGAAGTCCCTGTAGCCGAAAAACAGGAACGGGTTGCCGACGTCTTTCGCTCCGTGGCGAATCGCTACGACATGATGAACGATGTGATGTCTTTAGGCACACATCGACTGATCAAACGTTTCACTATCGAATTGAGCGCGCTACGGAAAGGCCATAAGGTATTGGATCTAGCCGGCGGTACGGGCGATCTGAGCATGCGTTTCTCACCTATCGTAGGCAATGAGGGACAAGTGGTACTCGCCGATATCAATGAGGCTATGCTGGCCGTGGGTAGAGACCGGGTGATCGATCGTGGCATGCAATCCAACATCACTTTTACCCAGGCTGACGCCCAGAATTTACCTTTTGCAACAGACACCTTCGACTGCGTCTGCATTGCCTACGGTCTTCGCAATGTCACCCACAAAGACCAGGCACTAACCTCTATTCTGCGCGTGCTGAAGCCGGGTGGCAGGCTTCTGATGCTGGAGTTTTCCAAACCCCAAAACCCGTTGCTCTCCAAGGCCTATGACGCTTTCTCGGAACTGTGGCCAGTGGCAGGCAAGATGATAGTCGGTGACAGCGAAAGCTACCGCTACCTGGTGGAATCAATCCGGGTACATCCAGACCAGGAGACTCTGCTCGGCATGATTGAGGACGCCGGCTTTACCGAAGCTCGCTATCAAAACGTGCTCGATGGTATCAGTGCTGTTCACATCGGTGTAAAACCGCGCAACTAGGTATTCCCCATGAATTCCCTGCTAGGCAGTCTCGCCCTCGCGCCCCTGGAGCAAGCCTTTAACTTCCTGATCAAGGAAGATCCTCATCTCGCGGACTTACTTAGCCCATTCGAAAACAAGACTGTCGAAGTAAGAACCAGACAACCCTCGCTTACCGTCTCTGTGATTCTGGAGCGTGGCCGTATTCGCCTCAGCGGCCTGGATGCTGCAACCATGGGCATCGAGGCTGACGCCTGTATCGAGGCACCCGCAGGCACGCTTTTTTCCATGCTGACCTCCTGGACAAATGCCCTGGTGAACACTGAGTTGCAGATAAGCGGCGATATCGAACTGGTGCAGGATATGCTGCGCGCACTGCATAAGGCGGACATTCAGTGGCAAGATCTGATCGGCTCGGTTTTTGGTGATGTGGTTTCCCGGCATATGCAGCAGCTGGCAGAGGCAGGGGGAGAATGGCGTGCCCAGGCGAATTCGCGCATCAAGCGCAACCTCGACGACTACCTGAAAGCAGAGGCCAGGATCCTCCCGCACTCGCTGGATACTGCCAGATTTGCCGAACAGGTACACGATCTACGGCTCCAGCTTGATCGCCTTGGCGCCCGCACCCAGGGCCTGAATGCTCGTCTTGATAAGCTTATAAGCGACTGATAATCAAAAGGTTATTTACAGACCTCGCTTGTGAGACAGCGCCTCAGGTGGTATCTTTGCTCCCCCTTAAAACAAGAGTCTCCTGACCACCCCGTGACGAACCTGCCGCGCCTGCTCAAAATTCTGAGCATCATTGCCAAGTATCGCCTGCACGAATTCGCCAAAGGGCAGCCGGGCTACCATTGGCTGCGCCTGATTCTGGCACCCTTCTCTTTCGTTAACCTGTTTTCAAACTCCGCAGCGGCTGACAAAAACCAGAACCTGCGCCTGGCGCTGGAGTCATTGGGGCCTATCTATATCAAGTTCGGTCAGCTGCTATCTACCCGCCGGGATTTTCTCGAGCCGGCGCTGGCCGACGAGCTTTCCGCGCTGCAGGACAATGTCCCGCCTTTCCACGAGCCAAAGATCGAACAGATGGTAAGTGAAGCATTGGGAATGCCAATAGAGCAGGTTTTCCGCACGCTTTCTCGCGAGCCTCTGGCGTCTGCATCTGTGGCACAGGTGCACCGCGCTACCTTGCTTAACGGGGATGACGTCGTGGTGAAGGTTGTACGCCCGGGCATTGAGCAAACCGTGCGGGCAGATATCAAACTGTTAAAACAACTCGCTGCCGTGGTCGCACGAACCTCCTCACTGGGTAAACGCCTGCGACCGGAAGAGGTAGTCCATGATTACGAGAAGGTGATTCTGGATGAACTTAATCTGCTGGCGGAGGCTGCCAACACGATCCAACTAAGACGTAACTTTGCTGATTCTTCCATGCTGGATGTCCCCAAAGTGTATTGGGACTTCTGTCGAAAAAACGTGTTGGTCATGGAGCGCATTCACGGCATTCCGGTGACGCAACTCGAACAGCTCAAGGCTCACGGTATCGACATGAAGAAATTGGCGGAACGAGGCGTCGATATCTTTTTTACCCAGGTGTTTGAACACAATTTTTTCCATGCCGACATGCATCCGGGCAATATCTTTGTCGCCAGGGACAAGCCAGATGCGCCACAGTACATCGCCATCGACTGCGCCATCATGGGCTCACTCAGCAGGGGCGACCAGGAGTACCTGGCCAAGAATCTGCTGGCGATCTTTAAGCGGGATTACCGCCGCGTGGCCGAGCTCCATATCAGCAGCGGATGGATACCGCCGCTAACGCCAGTGCATGAATTCGAGTCGGCGATTCGCAGTGTCTGCGAACCCATTTTTGAAAAGCCCCTGAAGGAGATTTCTTTCGGCCAGATCCTGGTGCAGCTTTTTAATACCGCCAGCCGCTTTGACATGGAAGTACAGCCTTCCCTTGTGCTGCTGCAAAAAACGCTTCTCAATATCGAGGGGCTCGGCAGACAACTGTATCCCGAGCTCGATTTATGGCAAACCGCCCTTCCCTATCTCGAGAGTTGGAATGCTCGGCGCTTGAACCCGTTCTCACTGCTTGGCAATATCCAGGAGAATTTACCGAACTGGTTAGATCAATTACCGCAGCTGCCAATTCTGATTCTTAACGCGATTGCAGAGGCAAGTCAGCAGTCCCAGCTGCGCGAGTCCCTGGAAGCACTGCGCCGGCAGCAGGAGCAGGAACAAAAGCAACGCCGCAGCCGAGCTCGAGTTGGTGCTTATCTGGCACTCGGTCTCAGCGTGCTCACCCTGGTGCCTGCGATTGGCGCCAGTATCAGCAGTGCCCCAATTGCCACTCTGGGCCTCGCTGGCCTTGGGGCGTATCTTTTGTTTTTTCGCTAGTGAGAGCGCATACTGCCGGCATGTCCTTTGATCCCAATTCCAAGTCTCTCGGCTCCTCGTCGCTCGACCACGCGCTGCTTGACTCTGCCTTTCTTGAAGAAGTCACCTGGAATGAGCAGGGACTGGCGCCCGCGATCGCCGTGGATGCGGCCAATGAAAAATTGCTGATGCAAGCCTGGGTCAACCGGGAAGCCCTCGCCACAGCAGTAGCCGAACAGCGCGCGGTTTACTGGTCCCGGTCACGGCAGAAGATCTGGCGCAAGGGGGAAGAATCAGGCAACGTGCAGAAGCTGGTGGAAGTGCGGCTGGACTGCGATGGCGATGCCATCTGCTACCGGGTGGAGCAAGTCGGCGGCATAGCCTGTCATACCGGCCGAGAGCACTGCTTTTTCAGGCGCCTTAAGGGCGACGAATGGGCGGCAGTCGAAGCAGTGGTCACCGACCCCGAATCCCTTTATCAGAAATAGGCTCTGTTAAGACGTCTGCAGTTAGAGAATAGGTTTAGAAATGAGCGAAGTGTTAAGCGAACTGGCGAAAGTCCTGGAGCAAAGGAAATCTGCAGCAACAGACAGTTCCTATGTGGCCAGCCTCTACGCCAAGGGCCTCAACAAGATCCTGGAAAAAGTAGGCGAAGAAGCCAATGAAACTATTCTGGCCGCCAAGGACTACCGGGGCCCTACAGAGGCAAAAAATCAAGTGATTTCCGAGACTGCAGATCTGTGGTTTCACACCCTGGTAATGCTCAGTTACCTGGATTTACATCCCGAACAAGTGTTGGAGGAACTGGAAAAACGCTTTAACATGTCGGGTCTTGTCGAGAAGGCTTCTCGCCAAAACTAGTCTACTGCGGCCAAGCCCTTACAGGCCGCGGGTTTCGGAGGTTTAAAATGGGTGTAGGTGGTATAGGTATTTGGCAGTTACTGATCATTTTATTGATCGTATTCATGCTATTTGGAACCAAAAAACTTCGGAATTTGGGGTCTGACCTCGGTGGCGCGCTAAAAGGATTCAAGTCTGCGATGAAGGACGAAGGTGCCGCAGAAGAAGACGCGTCAGAAGAATCGGAAGAGGTTATTGACGCGACCGCCGAGAAAGTAGAATCCAAGTCGTAATATCCTGCCATTAAGCCAGCTCAGGTATGCCTGGGCTGGCGCAATTCGTGTACCGACTTCGAGCGTCGGCCTAAACCATGTTTAACATTGGCTCATTTGAAGTTTTACTTATCTGCGTGATTGCGCTGCTGGTGCTGGGGCCGGAGCGGCTGCCTTCTGCCGTGAGAACTGCAGGACTCTGGATTGGGCGATTTCGTCGCAGCTTCTACAAGGTAAAGTCTGAGATTGAGCGCGAGCTTAATGCTGATGAAATTCGCAGGCAGTTGCACAATGAGAGCGTGCTGGCAGAATTAGAGTCAGCGAAGGAAAGCGTGGAGACTGTAGCCAAAGACACCCAGGCCTCAGTTAACAATATCGTCAACAGCGCTAACTTCGACCCCGGCGCTTCCAAGTTTACCGATGATCAAGTCGCTGCCTCGGCTGCTGAAAGCGAAGCCGTGCAGCCCAAGAGCATCACGGAAGAAATAGGGACTGTAAGCGAAGAGATCGGGGCGGTTAGCGAAGAAATAGAGCAGGTTAGCCAGGACATCAAGAAGGAGCTCTATGGTTTGGGCAAGAACCCAAAGCTGGCTGACAATATAGAGGCTGATTCCACTCCCTCGGACCAGCAGACCAATGCTCACATGAAGGATTCAGACGAAGCGGCAACATGAATTCAGCCGAAGAAGAACAAGAACTTACCCTTATTGATCACCTGATCGAACTCAGGGATCGCATCCTTAAATCAGTCGTCGCTGTCGTTCTGTTATTCCTTGCGCTGTTTGCGTTTTCCAATGACATTTACACCTATGTCGCCACCCCTTTACTGGATGCACTGCCGGAAGGGACGAGCATGATTGCGATCGATCCAACGTCGCCATTCTTTGCTCCTTTCAAACTGACTTTCTATGTCGCGTTTTTAATTGCAGCGCCTTATATTCTGTACCAGCTTTGGTCCTTCATCGCGCCTGGGCTCTATCAAAAAGAAAAAGCGATTGCGATCCCGCTGTTTATTTCGTCAGTCCTGTTGTTTTATGGCGGCGTCGCATTTGCACGCTATGTGCTGTTTGGATTCGTGTTTGCATTCTTTGTCTCGGTAGCACCGGAGGGCATCACGGTTGCACCAGACATCAATAGCTTCCTCAGCTTTGTACTAACTATTTTCCTGGCCTTCGGCTTCGCTTTCGAAGTGCCGATAGCGGTGTTTATCTTCATCTGGTCAGGTATCGCAGAGCCTGCTTCCCTTGCGGAAAAGCGCCCTTATGTGATCGTCGGTTGTTTCATTGTCGGCATGCTGCTCACACCAGCAGATCCTTTCACCCAATCCATGCTGGCTGTCCCCATGTGGATGCTGTTTGAGCTTGGGATCGTAGCTGGCAGAATGATTCGTAAGAAGCAGCTAGAGGAAGAAATGGAAGAACAAAATCAGCAGGCGGATTAGGATTACCGGGTTCGTATTTCCTGCATTACGCTTTCATGATTTCTTTTTTCAAAACTTCTGTTCTCGTCACTATTGTTTCCTGAAGGCCGGTTTTAATCTTCCTTGTTTAGCAGCCACTTAGCTTTGAAGCATAAAGGTTACCGGTCCGTTATTCTCAAGCGCAATCTGCATGTCTGCCGCGAATACGCCGCTCTGCACCTTGTCATAGCCGACCCTGGCCTTTGCAAGCAGTTCACCATATAAAATCTCGGCCTGGGAAGGCGGCATCGCCGAAGAAAAGCTGGGGCGCAAGCCCTTGCTGGTCGATGCTGCCAGAGTGAACTGGGAAACCAGCAACAGCTCGCCGCCAACATCCTTCAAACCCAGATTCATCTTGCCTTCCGCATCGGCGAACACACGATAGGACAACACCTTGTGCAAGAGTTTGTCTGCTGCCGCGCTGTCATCGTCCTTTTCCATACCGATAAACGCCAGTAGGCCTGGGCCGATTTCCGCGTGGACTTCACCTGCAATGAGCAACCGCGACCAGTTAACTCTTTGAATCAGTGCGCGCATAGTGAATTTCTTGAATGGATTTATGGAACATTGTTGCCGGCCCAAGCTTTATTCGGCTGCGGCGAGCATCTTGGCGATGTCGTGAGTTGCCCTGACTAAAGCATCGACGGTACCGGGTTCTGAGGCAGAATGACCGGCATCTCTCACAATCTGCAACTCCGACTCAGGCCACTGGTGATGCAGAGACAGTGCGTTACTGAGCGGACAAACCATGTCGTAGCGACCATGAATAATGCGGCCGGGAATCTGCGCAATTTTGTCCATGTTCTTGAGAATTTGCTTCTCTTCGATAAATCCTGCGTTGACAAAGTAATGGGTCTCAATGCGGGAAAGCGCCAGGGCATTATGCGGCTTGGTGAATTTTGCCAGCGCCTCGGCACTGGGTCTCAATTTTGAGCAATTACCCTCCCAGGCAGCCCAGGCTTTCGCCGCCGCCATGCGCGCCAACTCATCATCACCAATGAGACGCTGATAATAGGCGGACAGCACATTATCCCGTTCGGAGTCAGGGATAGCCTTAATAAACTCCTCCCAGTAATCGGGGAATATTTGATTTGCACCCGAGACATAGAGCCAGTTCATGTCACTTTGGCGGCACAGAAAAATGCCGCGCAATATTAACGCTGAAACGTGATCGGGGTAGGCCTGGGCATAAAGTAGCGAGAGTGTTGAGCCCCAGGAACCGCCGAATAGCACGAACTTATCGACATCGAGATATTTCCTGATAACCTCAATATCTTCGACCAGATCTTTGGTGGTATTTTCCTCCAGACTGCCGTGGGGCGTCGAACGTCCACAGCCGCGCTGGTCGAATGTGATGATCCTGTATATGGCTGGATCATAAAAACGTCGGGAGCTGGCGTCGCAGCCCGCGCCGGGACCACCGTGCACAAACAAGATAGGCACGCCTTCCGGATTCCCGGCCTCGTCCACATAGATTTCATGAAGGTCGGAAACCTTAAGCTGGTGGCGCTTGTAAGGTTTTATTTCAGGATAGAGCACGTACATCGCTGCATGGATCCAAATCTTCGCTTGCCACTATGTTAGGACAGACATGGATCGATTAGTAGCTGGATTTCAGGGATTAATTTTTCGGGCGTCAGGACTCAGCCTCGCGCAGCGCTGCCACGGCTCATGCGCTTGCGTTCGTTCTCTGTCAAATAGCGTTTGCGCAAACGAATATTCTTGGGCGTGATTTCTATCAATTCATCGCTATCGATAAAGTCCATTGCCTGCTCCAGGCTATGGAGTACGGGCGGGGTTAAAAGAATATTTTCATCACTGCCGGCTGCCCGGATATTCGTAAGCTGCTTTGCCTTGGTCGGATTGACCACCAAATCATTATCTCTGCTGTGCAAACCCACTACCATGCCCTCATAGACTTCAGTATTGGGTTGAATAAACAGGCGCCCGCGATCCTGCAGATTAAATAGCGCGAAGGCCAGAGCCTTGCCTTTCACCATGGACACCAGCACGCCGTTATTCCGCTTCGCCAGCTCAATTTCCTTATAGTCACCATAATGGTCGAAGACGTGGGTCATCAGACCAGAGCCAGAGGTCAAACTCAGGAACAGCGAACGGAAGCCAATAAGACCACGGGTCGGCACAATAAATTCCATACGGGCTCGTCCCTTTCCGTCGGGTAACAGGTCACGCATCTCGGCCCGACGATTGCCCAGTTCTTCGATCACCGAGCCCTGGTGCTGTTCGTCACAATCGACCACCAGCATTTCGTAGGGCTCCTGGGTGACGCCACCTTCTTCTTGAAGAATGACTTCCGGGCGAGAAACCGCCAGCTCATAGCCTTCCCGGCGCATGGTTTCGATAAGTACAGACAGATGTAGTTCGCCGCGGCCAGACACTGTGTATTTATCCGGTGAATCGCCTTGTTCAACCCGCAGCGCTACGTTATAGAGAAGTTCACGCTCCAGCCTCTCCTTGATGTGTCTGGTGGTAAGGAACTTGCCTTCCAGGCCGGCGAACGGTGAATCGTTTACCTGGAATGTCATGCTGATGGTTGGCTCATCCACACTCAGCGGCGGCAAGGGATCCGGGTGTTCCGGGTCGCAGAGGGTATCGGATATCTGCAGTTTATCGATGCCGGTAATACAAATAATTTCGCCAGCCTGGGCTTCATCAACATCTACACGCTCCAGGCCCAGGTGGCTCTTCACCTGCAGGATGCGACCTTTGCGAACTTCCCCGTCGCGATCGACTATAACCACATTCTGATTGGTAGCAGCTTTGCCACGGGAAACTCGTCCAACCCCAATCACACCCACGTAACTGCTGTAATCGAGGGCACTGATTTGCATCTGGAATGGCGCATCCACTTCTACAGAGGGAGGCGGCACCTTGTCTACAATCGCCTGAAACAGGGGCCGCATGTCTTCACTTAGCTCATCTGCTTCCCAACCCACGGTGCCCTGCAGCGCAGAACAGTAGAGAATTGGGAAATCCAATTGCTCGTCACTGGCACCAAGTTTATCGAACAAATCAAACACCTCGTTGATTACCCAATCGGGCCTTGCACCTTCACGGTCAATCTTGTTGACCACGACGATAGGGTTTAGACCCTGGGCAAAAGCCTTCTGAGTGACGAAGCGAGTTTGCGGCATTGGGCCCTCAACGGCATCCACTAGCAACAGCACCGAGTCCACCATGGAAAGCACTCGCTCGACTTCGCCACCAAAGTCAGCGTGCCCAGGCGTATCCACAATATTGATACGGTATCCTTCCCAGTTAATCGCAGTATTTTTAGCAAGGATGGTAATGCCGCGCTCTTTTTCCTGGTCATTTGAGTCCATCACGCGCTCGATTTTTTCGCCGCGAGATTCTAGGGTCCCAGACTGCTGCAACAGCTTGTCCACCAGCGTGGTTTTACCATGGTCAACGTGGGCAATAATTGCGATGTTACGAAGTAATTCAGACATAAGAAGGGTTTCACCCCGGGCTGGGGTGAGACTAAGCCTTTACTGGAAAGTGAATTTAATTGAGCCTGCTCACGCGGAAGCGCGGCGAGTATACACGAGTGGGCCCGGATTCCGCCAATCCTGATTAAGGGCTGCCGTCAAAAATCAGCGCGCAGCTGATACCGACGCCTCGGGCTTAACACGAAGATCCAGCACTGCAACGTTTGCAAAACCCTCGTCATCAAGGTGAGCTGAATGCAGGCGGCTCATCATGCCCTGATCACAGTAAAGCAGGTATTGCGTGTCAGGATTGAGATGTTCGAAACGTGCGCGAAGCTGGTAAAACGGAATTTCAAGCACTTCTGGCGCGTCTGCCAGATCGGGCATGGGACTCAGCTCGATTTCGCTGGGGTGTCGAATATCGATGACGACTTGACCGTCATCCGGCGCTCCCACGACTTTAACTTCAGCCAGACCACTACCCAGATCATCGACAACTTCGGTAATGAGCTGGAACCCGGCGGTTGCGATAGCGGCATCAAGCTTACTGAAATCGAACCGGGACTCCTCTTCGGCTATTCGCTGGGGCTTGGCCTTGGTGGTGGGATTCTTGGAGATCACCGCACAGTACTCGGGAATATGTTTCGAGAATTCTTCAGTACCAATGGATCTGGCAGTATCGATGATGGTTTGCTTATCGGCAGTGCAAAGTGGCCTTAGCACCAACAGCTCGGATACATCGTCAATAATATTGAGGTTAGCAAGAGTCTGACTCGATACCTGTGATACGCTTTCTCCGGTAACCAGTGCCTTTACGTTAAGGCGCTCAGCCACCCCATTCGCTGCCCGCAGCATCATGCGCTTGAGCACAACCCCCATCTGGGAATCATCGACCTGACTCAAGATCTCCTCCACCACACCTTCAAAGGGAACACTCACAAATTTGACGCGATGGGATGCGTGGTATTTCATCCACAGATAGAGGGCGACCTCTTTAACCGCCAATTCATGGGCTTTACCCCCCAGGTTAAAGAAACAGTAATGGGTTAACAGCCCTCTCTTAATGGCATGAAAACTAGACACCGCCGAATCGAAGCCGCCCGAGATTAGAGAGAGCACGGCTTCCTGACCGCCGAGAGGATAGCCCCCAAGGCCGGCATGGTGTTGCTTCACCATGTATAGCTGGTCCTCCCTTATCTCCATGGCCACCGTGACATCAGGGTTTTTCAATTTCACAAAGGCGGATTCGTATTTGAGGTTTAGGCCAGAACCAATAACTCGTTCAACGTCCACCGACTTGAGTTCCTGCTTACCCATTCGCTTGCAGCGCACAGCGAAAGAATGGCCGGGCAACCTGGCACCGTAGTAGCGATCCGCGAGCGCAAGAATGCCTTCCATGTAGGGCAGCTCATATCGATCGACCTCCAGGAACAGGCTAATCCCAGGGGTATTTGCGATGCTTTCAACCAGCCTGCGCTGCTGAGCTTCGTCCAGAGATGATGTTTCTATTTCCAGGCAATCCCATTCACCGGTTACCACTACCCCTGCGTCAATCTGCTTTAGCACCATCTTGAGATTCTTGCGCAGCAGACGCACTAGCCGTTTGCGAACCGGACGGCTCTTGATGGTTATTTCGGGAAAGAGTTTGACGAGAAACAGCATGCTGAGAAAACAACTGGCGCGACCGCTCCTGCCTGCTCAAATGAGCGCCTCAGAGCGAATGGTGCAGTCCTGCCAGATTACCCCTAAAAATGCACTAACTGTGTGCGTTTATAAGCAATAATGCACTATATTAGTGCATTTTGATTTTTAATTGGTAGCGCAAGCCCCACAGCACGTGGGCTTCATCCGATTACTTGGTGGCATACATTTTGCTCCCTCAGATGCTGATAAGGCAAGTCTGTCGATTCCCACAAACAGGCATTAATAGCGTATGCTTGCTCTCTTGTCTGGAACTCGAATGTCTTAGGACTGGTTTGGGACCAAAAGTTCGGTGGCTTAGACCACCACACTGCGGCAATGGCACCCCCGGTAATGAAGACTCTAGACCGAGGCAGTCCGCGCCCTACAACACACAACTGCCAATAATTGCATAGTCGAAATCGATTAGGAGAACAATAGAATATGAAATCAAAATTGGAATATATTTGGCTGGATGGCTATCAGCCAAGCCAGAGTCTGCGCAGCAAGACCCGTGTCGAATCCGACTTCGGCGGTACCCTGGAAGAGTGCCCGATGTGGTCATTTGACGGCAGCTCCACTCTGCAAGCGACGGGCGATGACTCTGACTGCCTCTTGAAGCCAGTAGCGATTTACCCTGATCCTGATCGCGCCAGTGCCTATCTGGTAATGACCGAAGTACTCAACGCCGACGGCACCCCGCATGAGTCCAATGGACGCGCGACCATTGACGACGACGATGATGATTTCTGGTTTGGCTTTGAGCAGGAATACTTCCTGTGGGATGTGAAGACCAATGCACCTCCGGGCTTTCCAGCCAATGGCTATCCCGGCCCGCAGGGCCCCTACTACTGCTCTGTAGGTGCCTTTAACGCCCATGGCCGCGAGGTTATTGAGGACCATATGGACCTCTGCCTTGAAGCAGGCATCAACCTCGAAGGCATTAATGCAGAAGTTGCAGCAGGCCAATGGGAATTCCAGGTGTTCGCCAAAGGCGCCAAGCGCGCGGGCGATGAGACCTGGGTGGCACGATATCTGTTAGAGCGAACTGCTGAAAAATACGGCCTTGCAATCAACTGGGAACCCAAGCCGCTAGGTAAGGACCTGGATTGGAACGGCTCGGGTATGCATGCGAATTTCTCCAACGCGGTGATGCGAGAAGTTGGTGATGAAACAATTTTCACCAAAATCTGCGAAGAATTCGGCAAGAACATTGAGCGTCACATCAGCGTATACGGTGCTAACAACGACCAGCGCCTGACTGGACTGCACGAAACGCAATCCATCGACCAGTTCAGCTACGGAGTTTCTGACCGTGGCGCCTCGATCCGCATTCCAATCGGTACGGTTGAGGACGGCTGGAAAGGCCGACTTGAAGACCGCCGAACTGCGTCTAACGCTGACCCGTATAAGGTTGCAGCGGCAATCATTAAGACGACAAAAGAAGGCCTTGCCTCTTAGGGTCTTACCCGGTCTTAACGAGCCCCGGTCGCCTTCAGCGATCGGGGCTTTTTTGTGGCACGAGCTAGCACCAGAATGCAACAAAACCCTCCCTCGGCAGCTGCCCGGCCAATGCAAGCGACCATATCCCGATTTTGCAGCAAAATAATGCACCATAATTGTGCGCGATGTGCAATACTGGTTCAGTATGGGCCCGGGGTTCCGGCGATGGAAGCATCAGAGCCCGGAAAACAGGCGCTTTCAGCCCAATCCTAAAAATTTCATTCTGGTCAGTTTATTGCATATCACCTGAATAATGGCTCCGATATGCAATTTCTCCCCAACTAACAGAGCACCGATTACTCCACCGTGACACTGGACAATGTACATAAGCGGTTACTGGATAACCTCAAAACCGGGGTTGTGCTGCTAGACAGCGAATTGAGGCTCAAGTACATCAATATGGAGGCAGAGCACTTGCTGGCCGTCAGCGACACTAAAGCCAACAACCAGTTTATCGGCGACCTGTTCCTAGATGCGGAGGAGGACATCCAGGACATGCGTATTGCTTTGGAAAAAAACATCAGCATCACCAAACGAATGACCGAGCTCCACTTAAAACATGAACGCTCCATCCTGGTTGATTACACCATTAACCCATTTGAAGACGAGGGCGAACTGTCTGCCCTGCTGGAGCTGAGTTCTTTGGAACACTCCCAACGCATTAACCAGGAGGAATTACTTAGCAGCGCGCGTGCTACCACGCGGGAATTGGTGCGGGGCCTTGCTCATGAGATCAAGAATCCACTAGGTGGCATTCGTGGTGCGGCACAGCTACTGGCCAGTGAAATTGAAAGCCCTATGTTACATGACTACACCAATGTCATCATCGAAGAGGCCGATCGTTTGCACAAGCTTGTGGATCGCCTGATCAGTGCTCGCCACCAACTGGAATTTTCGGAGACCAATATTCACGAAGTGCTGGAAAGAGTGAGAAATCTCGCAGAGGCTGATCCGGCCAGCGCCAAGATTACAATCCAGACCGACTACGATCCCAGCATCCCAATGATTCCCGCTGACGGTGAGCATCTTATTCAAGCCATGCTGAACCTGGTTCGGAACGCCATGCAGTCAATCAACAATGCGAGAGAACCTGTTGAGAATGGCGAAATTTTGCTGCGCACGCGCGTAATTCGAAACGCCACGATAGGTGAACAATTCCACCGACTCGCTGTGAAGGTAGATATCGCCGACAACGGACCCGGAGTGCCGCCGCATATGTTAAGCACAATTTTTTATCCCATGATTTCCGGCCGTGCCGATGGCACTGGGCTCGGATTGCCCATTACCCACTCCATCATCAGTCAACATAAGGGCTTGATCGAGTGCAAGAGCAAGGCCGGAAAAACGATTTTTTCAGTGGTGATGCCTCTGGCAGTCGCAGAGTAAAAGAGAATCAACTTAATGCAGGCAGTTAATGAAGGTGCAAGGATGAGTTCATGTAATTCAGTCTGGATATTGGACGATGATCGGTCGATTCGCTGGGTGCTGGAAAAATCCCTCAGCAAGAATGGACTGGCAACCGAGTGCTTCGAGAGTGGCGATGAGTTACTCAATCGCCTGACCGAGGAGTCACCGGATGCCATTATCAGTGACATTCGTATGCCTGGTATCGACGGTCTGGAATTGCTCTCCACTATTCAAGAAAGGTATCCAGAGTTGCCGGTAATCATTATGACAGCGCATTCAGACCTGGAAAGTGCGGTAGCATCCTATAGCCGTGGCGCTTTTGAATACCTGCCAAAACCTTTCGATATAGAGGAAGCAGTCGCCATGACTCGGCGAGCGCTTGCGCACGCCCAGGACCGCTCGGGGGATATTGGCAGTGAGGCCGACACTGATACCGATGAAATAATCGGCGAAGCTCCGGCAATGCAGGAGGTATTCAGGGCAATAGGCAGGCTTTCGAATTCCAATATCTCGGTGCTTATCAATGGCGAGTCCGGTACCGGAAAAGAGTTGGTGGCACACGCTCTGCACCAGCACGGCCCGCGAAAGGACAGGACATTTGTCCCCCTTAACGTTGCCGCTATCCCGAAAGAGTTAATCGAATCAGAACTATTCGGGCATGAGAAGGGCGCGTTTACCGGTGCTACGCATCAACGTACCGGTCGCTTTGAGCAGGCCAACGGCGGCACTCTATTTCTCGACGAAATTGGGGACATGCCCCCGGAAACCCAGACACGCCTGCTGCGGGTCCTCTCTGATGGAGAGTTCTACCGCGTCGGAGGGCATACCTCTATCAAGGTCGATGTCCGCATAATCGCTGCGACCCATCAAAACCTGGAAAGACTGGTCGAGCAGCATATCTTCCGCGAAGATTTATTCCACCGCCTCAACGTAATCCGCATCCATATTCCAAGGCTGGCAGACCGCCGCGAAGATATTGCCAAACTAGCCGGCCATTTCCTGGTCAAAGCAGCCGAAGAGTTAGACGTGGAACCCAAGGTACTGAGGCCAGAGACCATTCAATATCTTGAGCAACTGGCGTGGCCCGGCAATGTGCGTCAGCTTGAGAATTTTTGTCGCTGGATTACAGTCATGGCTTCCGGTCGTGAAGTGCACCTGTCCGATCTACCGCCCGAGTTTTCTGAACAAGAGGCTGAAGCCGGCGCCCCGGGCAATTGGACCCAGAGTCTGCAGTCCTGGGCAGATCAACAGCTCAGCTCCGGCAACAAAGGCATTCTTAATGAGGCAACCCCGTTGTTCGAACGCACCCTGATCGACATAGCGCTCAAACATACTGGCGGGCGACGCAGGGATGCGTCGAATTTGCTGGGTTGGGGAAGGAACACCCTGACCCGAAAAATTAAGGAGCTGGGGACTTCCTACAGCAAAGCAGAAGATGAGTAACAACAAAGCGCATAACCAGCAGCAGATCCAGACTTAATTCCTAATCAAGCCGGCCCCACTTAACCCATAGCCGCCAGGCGATGCAGGGCCAGCTGTATGGAGCCGGGTAGCCAACTGGCTCATTCCGCAATGTCTCGAGTGGATGCAGCTAGGCTCTCAAGTCTTATTGGGACCCGGTGCTTGTTCACGAAACTTGGTCAACAATTGATCAGATCACGCCGGCACGGAACATAAAGCTCAATATAATTAGATACTTAGAGAGGTGCCGACTCATCTAATGCTATCGTAATTTTTCAGCCGCAGCTTCCAGAATGGCACACACTTTAGTGTTAAAAATATACGGGGAAAAGGCGAATATTCAAAATCCCGACGCAGTTGGCTAGCATAAATGTGGCTCCTGCAGACTAAAACGCCAGAGCTGCTAATATCTCGCAAAAACAAGCATTTAGCCAGAAAATACTGGCTGAGATCTCTTCCAAAAATCTCAAATATTTCAACGTAGTGAAATAGTCGCCCTGAAACTCAATGGCCAAGCCATGGGCATACACATGACCGGACAGACTTGAATCCCCGGCAAGGGAGGCTTCCTAAACAGTCACATTGTCAGCGGTAAAATCCTCTCGCAGCACCTTTGCGGGCAGATTGCTAAAATTCTGTAATTCCAGCCCCGTGAAGCGCCCCAGCACCGTGGTGAGGATCGCAGTCATCTCGTCCGGCGTAACCAGGTTCCCTGCCAGATTATTGATCTCTTCATCCAGCACGGCTTGTTCTCTCGCGAGTACCGCCAGGCGATCATTGGCAAATCGATTCGGGTCCTGCTGACTGGTTTCAAGCATGGCAGCTGAGGCCCGCTGTTGCGCCGCGATCTGGCTGCCCACGACACTCACCTGACTGCGCAAGCTACCGATCTCTGCCCGCAGCGGATCGAAGCTAAACGTTAAATACCCAAGCACAGCGGTTGCCAGCACCACGCCCAGAATCAACAGCCGCTCTGACCGATTTCTGGCCTCCAGATTTTTGACCAATAGATCAATTTTTTCTTTCAACTGTTCATTCACTGGTGGTACTCAATTCAAAAGTGAAAATCTGCGATTCAACTTCTGCTCTGCTAATTGATGGGCTAAACGTTTTGTTTCGCAGTGGACTCTGACCGCTTTCAATGTTCTGCACATAACGCGGCACTATCGCTGAGTCTCGCACCTGCCCGGACATCGTGGCCTGCTCACCGACATCGGTGAACTGAAACGCAGTAATTGACAGACCGTCGATGGAGGCCCTCGACAGATCTTTAAAATACCCTGAAAAACCGTCCACATTGCCCAGATTCGTCTCGCTCAAAAACTCCCTGATCTGCAAACCAGCCGCATACCTGGCTTCCGCCCCGTTGAGTCGGTCCGTCAGTTCCGTGTTTTGTGATCGCCGCGTCAGCTGCCCGTCCAATTCCTCGGTTTTGCGAGTCTCTTCAGCCAGCGTCTCGCGCAGGGCAGCCAACTCGTTACCCAATAGCCGTTGCTCATTAATGTCCCAGCTTGCAATTGTCAGCATCACGACCAGCACCGCAGCCAGGGTCTTGCCCATTAACCCCGCAGTAATTGGATCTTTATCAACCCTGAACTCATCCAGATACAGATTAATCTGCTGTTGCATCAGACCGCTTCCTTATCCGATTTGCTTACGCCAGTTGCCGACGCCCACAACTCCTCTTGTTTGAGTCGCCTGACGCCACGCAGGATTGCGCCATCTTGCCCGACAGATTGCGGCTTTTTCTTGAAAAACGGTAACTGCATGTGGTCCTCTTGGTTTTGGCAGTCGTTGCAGTAGCTCGGCTCCCCCACACCCTCGTTTTAGACATTCACGACATCTGTCTATTTCCGCCTCGCGAGCGAGGGCAGGCACAACTTAAGAAACGCCCTTAAGGAATATTGTTTAAGCCTCTAAATTCTAAAACAAAAAACTTCCAGCGAAGGGATAAACTAGGGTGAGCATGAGAACAGGATTTGTGATAATGCGGTGTGGGTCACAGGGCAAAATGCGGTCTGGGACGAAATTCCCGGGCTTTGGGTAAATTTATCTGGACCGCAATAGCGCACCCAGATATATACATCGTAAATATAAACCACCTCAAAAATGGTCGAATTTTGATCAATATCGTACTTTTTCAGCCCGAAATACCCCCAAATACGGGAAATATCATCCGTTTAGCTGCAAATACAGGTTCACAGCTGCACCTGATTATGCCCTTCGGTTTCGAGCTTGATGACAAGAAAATGCGCAGGGCTGGGTTGGACTATCACGAATTTGCTGGTATTTCGATTTATGAGGGCTGGGAAGAATTTCGGGCAAAACAGGGAGGCGCGCGCCTGTTCGGACTGAGTACGAAAGGCAGCCGTTGCTACGCCGAAGTCACCTTCGCCAAGGACGATTTCCTGGTTTTCGGGCCAGAAACCCGGGGATTGCCGGGGTCAATCAGGCGGGAAATCGGCAGCGAACGGGTTTTACGCATCCCCATGATGGCAGAAAGCCGCAGCCTGAATCTCTCCAATGCTGCGGCTATTATCGTTTATGAAGCCTGGCGGCAATTGAATTTTGCCGCCGGAAGCTGAGCTCGCTTACTGGACGTTTTCCGGCGCCGGCGCTTCGCCACCAGCCGCCTGCTGCTCAGCTGCCTGCTTCTGCTGGGCATAAAGCGCCTCGAAATTAATCGGGGACAGGTTCAATGGAGGGAAACTGCCACGCACCACCAGCGAGTCAATCGTCTCGCGAGAGTATGGGAACAGGATGCTTGGGCATACCGTCGCGAGGATGTGCTCAAGATTAGTGTCGTCGAATTCCTTTACTGTGAAGATACCGGCATTGTGCACCTCGGCAACAAAGGCTGTTTCTTCTTCGATCTGAGCTTCAGCGGTGAGCACCAGCACGACCTCGTAGACATCATCCCCGATCTTGGTGTTGCGGGTCTTGATGTCGAAATTAATCTTCGGTGTCCACTGCGCTTGAAAGATGGTTGGGCTCTTGGGCGATTCGAACGAGCTATCCTTGAGATACAAGCGCTGCAGCGCAAATTGTGGACCCTGTGGCTCGGTGCTCTCGCCTGTGGCTGCCGTTTCCTGTGGGTTGTTATCTTCTTCTGCCATAGTGATTCCTATCTACAAGTTTTACTGAAATTATTGATCGTGTTGGCGCCGGATATCCCTGCCTCCGGTTATTTCTGTACCAGGGGATAGGACTGCGACTTCCACTCGGTGACGCCACCGGATAATCTGATTACTTCGCTGTGCCCAGCTTCTTCCAGAGTCTTTGCTGCATCACCGGAGTGCTGACCCAGCTTACACACCACAAGCACAGGTTTGTCCTTGTGCTTTTTCAACTCGGTGACTCGCTGCTTAAGATTAGCCAGGGGTATGTTGATAGAGTCAACAATGTGCCCAGCATCAAATTCTTTCTTGTCCCGCACATCCACCACCACTGCGTCTTTGCGATTGATCAACATAACCGCTTGCTGGGGCCCGACCGCAGCGCTCGCTGTGCGCTGATGGTAAAAAATAATCGCAGCGACAGATGCCAGCCACATTGCAGATAGCACCAGATGATTGCCGATAAATTCGATAAATTGTTCCAAGGGGCCTTTCTATCTATCTCTTACTGTTTCTAACGATTCTCTTGTGTTTTCAGCAGCTTGGGAATGAACATCGATACGTTCAAGTCCCCGGTGGCAAAAAAGGCAGCAAGTATACACCTGTAAACCCGGCGAAAGAAGCTGCTAACCCTGATTCGCGCGCCAGAACAGGGGCTTTCCTGGAGACTCGCCACGCCAGTGGCTTTCTTGGATAATGTAAGCTTCCAATTTTTTGATTGGCTCGCAGCAGCACAATCTTGCCACAGGAAAATCGCCAAGCCATGAGCAGTAAAGCAACCGCACTCCTCCTGATCCTCGACGGCTGGGGCCATCGGGAAGAAACCGATAGCAACGCCATCGCCGCCGCTAACACACCAACCTGGGACCAACTATGGCGCGAGCAACCTACCACCCTGATCGACACCTCCGGCAAATCCGTCGGCTTGCCGGCCGGACAAATGGGCAACTCAGAAGTAGGTCATATGAATCTCGGCGCGGGCCGCGTGGTTTACCAGAGTCTCACCCGCATCGATAAGGCAATTGAAGAGGGTTCCTTTTATGAGAATGAGGTGCTGTGCGCCGCTATCGATAAGGCCGTGAGTAATGAAACCGCAGTACACGTTATGGGCCTGATGTCGCCAGGGGGAATTCATAGCCACCAAGACCAGATCATGGCGGCGTTGGAACTGGCGAATCAGCGCGGTGCGAAACATGTCTATCTACATGCGTTTCTGGATGGTCGCGATACGCCGCCGAGAAGCGCCTTGCCCTCCTTACAGCGTGCTGAGGACTATCTTGTGGACAATAAATTGGGGCGCGTTGCCTCACTCTGTGGCCGCTTTTATGCCATGGATAGAGACAATCGCTGGGATCGGGTACACAGTGCCTACAAACTGTTGAGTGAGGCCGAGGCTGAATACTCCTATCCTGATGTTGCCAGCGGACTAGACGCAGCCTACCAGCGCGATGAGGATGATGAGTTCGTCCAGGCTACCGTCATCCGCGAAGATCACGACGAGCAGGCCGCCATCGCAGATGGTGACATAGTCCTGTTCATGAATTTCCGCGCCGACCGTGCCCGGGAGCTTACCCGCACTTTCGTTGACGATGACTTTGACGGATTCGAGCGCGCCGCCAGACCAATGCTGGGGGATTTCATCACGTTGACCGAGTACGCGGCTGATATCGATACCGACTGCGCCTACCCGCCACAGGCACTGGACAACGTGTTGGGTCAGTATCTTGCGGACAACGATAAGACGCAGCTGCGTATTGCCGAGACTGAGAAATATGCCCATGTGACTTTCTTCTTTAACGGCGGTAGAGAAGAACCCTTCGCCGGCGAAGACCGCACTCTCATACCTTCGCCCCAGGTTAAAACCTATGATTTGAAGCCAGAGATGTCGGCCTTCGAAGTGACCGACGCGTTGGCCGAGGCCATCGAGTCCGCGGAATACGATGCCATAATCTGCAACTACGCTAACGGCGACATGGTAGGCCACACCGGAGATTTCGATGCGTCGGTAAAAGCCGTTGAAGTGGTAGATCAGTGCCTCGCCCGCATCGTTGCCGCAATAAAATCAATCAATGGTCATCTTCTTGTTACTGCCGATCACGGCAATGTCGAACAGATGCTTGATCCGGCGACAAACCAACCCCTCACTTCACACACCAGTGGCCCGGTGCCGCTAGTCTATGTTGGCGCAAGCGACCAGGTCTTTCTGGATCAAGGCAGTCTCTGCGACATCGCGCCAACGCTGCTTCACCTCATGTCCATGCCAATACCGGATGAGATGACGGGCAAGGTGCTGATGGGTATGGCGCTCTCGCAAGCGAGCGCCTAGGCGGTATAAGGTGACAGATGTCACTTTAAGGCGCATTGGCTACAGGGTCATGCTTGCCATCGTGCTGTCTTGGTCAGTTGCACCCACTTTGGCACAGGATCGTGCACAGGCGGAGCGGGAACTCACATCAGTTTCTGCCGCCATACAGTCAATTCAGGCCTGGCTGGAACAAGCCTCCTCACGGCAAAGCGATGAGGAGGCACGGCTTCGGGAAACCGGGCTGGAATTGTCCAATACCCAGCAGGCCTACGCTTCCCTCTCTGCCAGCGTGGCCGCCAAGCAGGCAGAGCTCGTCGAACTGCAGCGGCAGCTGGCCACATTAGAATCCCGTAAAGCAGAGGAACAGCAGCTACTGCAGACTCTTTTGCGCGCCGCTCACATGGGTGCAGACCGCAATTTCCTGAAAACTCTGCTGAACCGGGAACAAAGTGGCGAAGCGGCCAGGCAGCTTCACTACGCGGAGCGCTTTAGCCGTTATCAGCTAGCGCAAATTGAACGCTTCCAACTCACTCTGGCCGAGCTTGAAGACCTGGGGCAGTCGCTAACAGCTAGTCTCTCTGCACTCAACGATCAGCAAACAGAACTGGTACAGCGCAGCGCGGAACTGGAAGCCTCAAAGTTGGCTCGCGAGCAAGCCCTGGCCTCGCTGCGCAGCGCCATCGAAGACCGCAGCGCAGAAATGGAGCAGCTGGAAATCAGCCAGGCGGAGCTACAGCTCTTAATCGCCGAAATCACCCGCGCCATGGAGGGCGTGAGTTCTTTCGCCGATGTGCCCCCCATAGCTGACAGCCGCGGCGAACTGCAGGCTCCGGTTACAGCTCAGCTAGTCCATGGCTTCGGCTCGCGCTACGGCGGCGGCAGTCTGGTCCGCCAGGGAATGTCCTATGCGCCTAATCCCGGCAGCCAGGTCAGAGCAATTCACCCTGGCCAGGTAGTCTTTGCTGACTGGCTTAGGGGTTCAGGTCTGCTGGTGGTGCTCGATCACGGCAACGGCTATATGAGCCTTTATGGCCACAATGAGGCGCTGGCTGTGGACATCGGCACTTGGGTAGATGCGGGCGAGGTGCTGGCCACATCAGGCATAAACAGCAGTGATCCCAGTGTCGGACTCTACTTCGAAATCAGGCGCAACGGCGAGCCCCAGAATCCTGCCGCCTGGCTAGACTAATTCCAGCCAATACTCCTTGTTTTACAGGGCTTTTGCCTGTCACAAAAAGTCACCTCCCGCCGGTCTCCCTGGGGAGATATGTTGCCAATTCAGGGATAAACTGAAACTATTGGAT
>CENZ01047128.1_pt1 | contig 52487 bp, 47 predicted proteins | sample 361341 | NCBI WGS metagenome assembly CENZ01 (sample SAMEA2619782, study PRJEB7988) | marine metagenome | biome: marine biome (ENVO:00000447); feature: deep chlorophyll maximum layer (ENVO:xxxxxxxx); material: "saline water (ENVO:00002010), including plankton (ENVO:xxxxxxxx)" | depth 50 m
TAGGGTATGACACAGAGAGCAGTAATAATAACTATGGCGATACAAACTGATATTGAACACAAGATCGAGCAGAATCTAAACCCGCAGCTTCTCACGGTAGAGAATGAGAGTCATCGCCATGGTGGTCCAGCGATTGAGTCTCATTTCAAACTAACTGTGGTGTCGGATCAATTCACCGACTTATCCAGGGTAAAGCGGCACCAACGAGTCTATTCGCTATTGTCTGAGGAACTTGAGGGTGCAGTGCATGCCCTGGCATTACATCTCTATTCACCAGAGGAATGGCGCCAAAACGAGTCGGGTCGCCCAGATTCACCGGATTGTCGCGGTGGCAGTAAGTTTGATTAAAGATGACATAGGTAGGTGCGCAATTATTAACTGAAAGTTCTTTAATGTATTTTTCATGCTCACGCGATAGGCGCAAATTCTTTTGATCCAAACTACGGTTCAAAGCGTTCCAAGCTCAGATCAGCGCACTTGCAAGATCCGTACGTATAGTGCTTAAATCTCCGTAAGCCTCTGTTTATCAAGTGATTTTTAGCCACGACCAGACAGGCAATATCAGAGTAATATCAGATAGATGGGGCCGATTGTTCACACTGATTGTTGAGAAATCAAAACTAAACTCTTGATTTCGATGGGCTTAAGATGGCTAACATGAAGAATGGTCTAGACAGAGCATATGAGTTGCGGCGGTTTGAGCAACACATGGCTGCAGGCGCGCTGGGCTGTTTGCTCGCTGTCCTGGTTACTTATGTCTCTCTCACAACAGCGCCTGCCACGTCTGAAATGACAGCCGCTGAAGCTGATCTTTCTGAAGTCAAGCCAATCTCGGTTTTTCCAGACTTCGCCTCTATCGATAGCGTTGCTGTCAAGAAGCAGCAATTTTTTGATTTTCTTGAAGACTACGTCATGGCGGAAAATGCAAACATCGCCGAGACCAGAAGTGAGCTGCGTTCCTACGTAGACATTGTCAATAGCGGCGTAGCTTTCAGTCAGCGTGAGCGCAGGTGGATTCTGCAGCTTGCCGAACATTATGATCTCGACACTTCGGCACTCAGCGACCGCGAAATCGCCAATGAGCTGTACCTGCGCGTCGACAAGGTGCCGGTTTCTCTGGCCCTGGCTCAAGCCGCCAACGAGTCGGCTTGGGGTACTTCCCGATTTGCCCGCCAGGGCAACAACATATTTGGGCAATGGTGCTATGAGAAAGGTTGTGGGCTTGTGCCGAGGAGACGGCCTAGCGGTGCCACACACGAGGTGAAAAAATTCGATTCGATTCAGGAATCGGTCAATGCCTACATCAACAATATCAACACTCACCCATCCTATGGCTATTTGCGGGAATTGCGTGCGCGAATGCGCGATCAAAACAGACCCCTGGACTCGTTGGGCTTGGCAGTGGGGCTGGGGTCCTACTCTCAGCGCGGAGACAACTACGTGGATGAAGTACAGAATCTAATCATGCAGAACCAATTGACCGAGCGCGATAATGGTTAGTCTGGTTTTATCCACTGAAGCGAGTACCAGAAGTAACGACCGCTGTTGGGCAAAGGCGCGGTGCAGATGTAGCGCCAGCGCCGCCCGCTATATTCTTTCTCGGCACTAAGCCGCAGTAACCCAGCCGACTTATCTTCCCAGTCCAGAGTCAGGGGTTCGCCGTCTGCGAAGCAGCCGATCTGTTCGAGGTCATATTCTCCCTGATTGAATTTCAGCAGCGCGCCGGGCGAGCGGGTATTTGTTACGGGAGTAAGCGGATCAAGTAACTCGACATTAAATGCCAGAGACGCAAATTTTGTGCGTGCCGTATCCAGGTTCGCGTAGATGCTGGCCAGGGGGTAGCGGGGCAGTGCCAGGAAATTGGACTGAAATCCCGCGGCGCCGGAGTTTTGCGCGAAACCTACAAACCCTTCTTCCGCCAACATCGTTTTCAGCTCAGCGTTAAATTCACCGTAAGGATAGGCAAGGAAGCGGTGATTCTGGCCAGTTTCAGCCGTTATGGTGGCTTCTGCGGTGAGCAGCTCTGCGCGCTGTCGTGCTAACCACTGGTCGTCAGTTTCCTGGCCTTCGTGCTCCAGCATATAGGGGTGGTAGACCATGTGATTGGCAATTACCGCCCCCGCATCCGATAGTTCCCGCACCTGATCCCAGGTCATGTAGTTATTTTGGCGCTGATTAATCGGGTCAGTGCTAAGAAACAGGGTAAACGGCATATCGAACTGCTGCAGCATGGGAAAAGCGGTCTCGTAGATCGAGGCGTAGCCGTCATCGAAGGTGATAGCAACCGCACGCTCTGGCAATGGTGTCTGGCTCTGCAGGTGGTCGATCATAATATCTAGCGCCATCACCTGATAATCGTTGTCCCGTAAGTATTCTAGGTGCCTGCGAAAGTCTTCTGGGGAGATGCTGGTGGAAGGCGGGGTACTGGTGTCCACGTGATGATAGAGCACGATCACGCCGCTTTCAGCTGCCAAGCTAAACGACGCCCAAGCGCTAGCTGCCAAACTCAGCAGGCAGCATGTAATCTGAACCAGTCGCGAAGTCTTACCCATCTGGCAATGATAACGCATTTGATTGCAAGGCGCTGAAAATTATAGAAAATAACTTGAGGTGAGCACAGTAAAGCGGGCCTGTCCTGAGTCCTGTCTTCTGGGTATAATGCGGCCCCTCTGCAGCAACTGGAGCGAGTAAGTGATCCGAGCAACAGGTGCCGCACTCGCAAGCAGGAGATTCAATATGTTATTTACGGGCAAGGCGCTCAGCGTCGAGGTATTGCCTTCAGGCGTCGCAAATCTGAAGTTCGATCTGCAAGACTCTTCAGTCAACAAATTCAATCGTCAAACCCTGGAAGAGCTGCGCGAAGCTGTTGCCCAGCTAGGCAGTGTGGACGTGAAAGGGCTGATTTTCACTAGCGGCAAAAGCGGGTTTATTGTTGGGGCGGACATCACCGAATTCACCGGTATTTTCGCTGAGAGCGAAGCTGAGATTATCGGATGGCTGGTTAACGCCAACGAAGTATTCAATGCGATCGAGGACCTCCCGTTTCCAACAGTATGCGCACTCAACGGCGTGACGCTAGGTGGCGGTTTTGAACTTGCCGTAGCCACGGACTATCGGGTTGCTACTGCTCAGGCTGTAGTCGGCTTTCCGGAAGTGAAGCTCGGCATCGTGCCAGGTTTCGGCGGCACCGTGAGGTTGCCCAGACTTATCGGTGCTGACATTGCCAACACCTGGATAAGTAGCGGGTCGCACATTAAAGCGGACCAGGCCTTTAAAGAGGGTGCACTAGATGCCGTTGTGGAGCCCGATAAATTATTGGCGGCAGCTGAGGATCTGGTATTGCAGTGCGCTGATGGCAAGCTCGACTATAAGGCTGTTCGGAAACAGAAGGATTCGCCACTAACTCTGGAGCCAATTGAGCTCAACGTGGCATTCGAAACAGCGAAAGGCATGGTGATGGCAAAAGCTGGCCGAAATTATCCGGCACCGGTGGCCGCTGTAGCTGTAATGCAAGAAGCAGCAACAATGAATCGAAGTGCGGCACTCAAAGTTGAGCATGCTGCTTTTGCGAAGCTGGCGAAGGGTGATGTTGCTGCCAATCTGGTGCAAATGTTCCTCAATGACCAGCTTTTAGGCGCCATGCCTAAGAAAGCCGCCAAGGAAGCACGCGAAATCAATACTGCCGCAGTACTGGGTGCCGGCATCATGGGCGGCGGCATCGCCTACCAGTCTGCCTTGAGAGGCACGCCAATCATTATGAAAGATGTGCGCCAGGAAGGTATCGACCTGGGTATGTCTGAATCTCGCAAACTGCTGGAAAAGCGCGTTAGTCGCGGCAAGTTAGACACCAACGGCATGATAACGGCTCTGTCAAAAATTTCTCCGACGCTGGATTACAAGGATTTCGGCGACGTGGATTTCGTCGTGGAAGCAGTGGTAGAAAACCCGAAAGTTAAGATGTCTGTGTTACAGGAACTCGAAGACCTGGTCAGCGAAGATACTATTATTGCCACCAATACTTCGACGATTTCTGTGGATGAGTTGGCCTCAGTGCTGAAGCGCCCTGAGAACTTCTGCGGCATGCACTTTTTCAACCCAGTACCGGTGATGCCTCTGGTCGAGGTGATTCGCGGTGAGCATAGCAGCGAAGCCACTATAGCTACGACAGTGGCCTATGCCAAGAAGCTTGGAAAGACTCCGATTGTGGTGAATAACTGCCCTGGATTTCTGGTTAATCGCGTGTTGTTTCCCTACTTCGGGGCATTCGCACAATTAATACATGATGGCGCAGATTTTCGTCAGATCGACAAAGCCATGGAGCGTTTTGGCTGGCCCATGGGTCCTGCCTACCTGATGGATGTGGTCGGTATTGATACCGGCGTTCATGCGCAAACAGTAATGGCAGCTGGTTTCGAACGCATGCAGCAGAGTTTCGATAGTGTAATTGAAAAGCTATACGAGAAAGGCGATATCGGTCAGAAGAGCGGCAAGGGCTTCTATCTGTATCAGCCCGACAGGAAAGGAAAACCGAAGAAGCTGGCTAATCCGGATATTGACGCCTTGATCAGCTCGGTGCAGAGCCAGCAACGTGATTTTGAAAATCAGGAAATCGTAGATCGAATGATGGTCGCGATGTGCATGGAGACAGTGCGCTGTCTCGAAGACAATATCGTGGGTTCTGTTATAGAAGCGGACATGGGTTTGGTACTGGGTATCGGCTTTCCCGCCTTCCGTGGTGGCGCCCTGCGCTATATTGACAGCATGGGCTTAGACAAATTCTGCGACCTGGCAGACAGCTATGCTGAACTTGGCGAAATGTATCAACCCACCGAACAACTGCGGGAGCGCGCCAAGGCGGGCACCCCTTTTTACCCGTAACCTGAGGAGATCACCATGAGCTTGCAAGCCAGAGATGCGGTCATCGTTGATGGAATTCGAACCCCCATGGCGCGCTCCAAAGCAGGGGCGTTCAGAAACGTGCGGGCAGAAGAGCTGTCTGCTGCTCTGATTAATGCGCTGTTCACGCGCAATCCCGACCTCGACCCATCCGAAGTCGAAGACGTAATCTGGGGCTGCGTCAACCAGACCCTGGAGCAGGGCTGGAACGTGGCGCGTAATGCCGCGCTGATGTCAGTATTACCTCACTCGACCTGTGCCCAGACGGTCAACAGGCTGTGTGGTTCATCCATGTCTGCGCTGCACACCGCCACCACCGCTATTAAATCCGATAATGGTGATCAGTTCATCGTTGGTGGGGTAGAACATATGGGTCATGTTGGGATGACTTATGGTATTGATCCCAATCCGAAGGCATCAAAACACATCGCCAAGGCGGCGTGGATGATGGGTGTAACCGCAGAAGTACTCTCCAAGATGCACGGCATCGGCAGGGAGCAGCAAGATGCCTTCGCAGTCCGCTCGCATCAACTTGCCGAGCAGGCGCGACTTAATGGCGGTTTCGCCAACGAGATAGTGCCCATCGAAGGTCACAATGCCGACGGCTTCAAAGTTCTTATTGAAGAAGATGAGACGATCCGGCCGGATACCACTATGGAAGGCCTGGCTCAGCTGCGGCCGGTATTCGATCCTGCCAATGGCACTGTTACCGCAGGCACATCGTCGCAGATTTCCGACGGCGCGTCGGCCATGCTGTTGATGTCAGCCGAAAAAGCCCAGGCCATGAACTTGAACATTCGGGCCAAGGTTCGGTCCATTGGGTATGCCGGAGTTGATCCTTCTATTATGGGCTACGGTCCGGTGCCAGCTTCACTGAAAGCCCTGAAGAAAGCAGGTCTGAAAATTGATGACATCGAATGCGTGGAATTGAACGAGGCCTTTGCGGCGCAGTCACTGCCGGTCATGAAGGATCTTAATCTGCTGGATGTCGCCGATGACAAGGTGAACCTGCGCGGTGGCGCTATCGCGCTTGGCCATCCGCTCGGATGCTCAGGCACCCGGATCACTACAACCCTGTTGAACAACATGGAAAACCACGACGTGACCCTGGGTCTGGCGACCATGTGTATCGGTCTGGGTCAGGGTATCGCAACCGTGCTGGAACGGGTTTAACGGGCAGAGGTAGAGTAGTTTTGAGCACGGCGGATAAGGGGCGCTTTCAATTGAATCGAAGCCGCAAAAACTTGCGGCGCGATGTCGGTCGTGCGATCGCTGATTTCAACATGATTGCGGACGGCGACCTGATAATGGTGTGCCTGTCCGGCGGCAAGGACTCGTATACCTTGCTGGATATTCTTACAAACCTGCAGCGACATGCCCCCATTACGTTTGAACTGCACGCCGTCAATCTTGACCAGAAGCAGCCCGGCTTTCCGGAACAGGTATTGCCTGCTTACTTGGACAATATCGAGGTCTCCTACAAGATCCTGCAACAGGACACCTATTCGATCGTGACGGACAAGGTGGAAGAGGGGAAAACTTACTGCGGTCTCTGTTCGCGCTTGCGCAGGGGCATCCTTTATAACTATGCCGAAACAATAGGGGCGAACAAGATTGCCCTGGGTCATCATCGTGATGACATCATTGAGACGCTGTTTCTCAATATGTTTTATGGCGGAAAGTTGAAGGCGATGCCGCCCAAGCTACTGAGCGATGACAAGCGCAACATCGTTATTCGACCTTTGGCCTACTGCAAGGAAGCGGAAATTGAACGCTACGCTGCGCTCGCAGATTTTCCGATTATTCCCTGTAACCTGTGCGGCTCACAGGACAACCTGCAGCGGCAGGCGATCAAATTGATGCTTCAGCAATGGAACAAACAGTTTCCGGGGCGCGTCGAGACTATCTTCCGTTCGATCTGCAATGTTGCGCCCAGCCAGCTGGCAGATACGAAGCTGTTTGATTTTGTTGGACTGGAGGCGGGGCGTCGCGACAAATCTGCAGAACTCGAGCTGATTGAAGTGGTTTAGTATTCGCTGTATCTGTTGTCCGCTTTACCCGCTCCCATCACTCACATTCACACGATTTAGCAGCAGGTTGCCGCGTTTGTAGAAGCGGGCCCGCTGCCCGGCCTAATTGCCAATGCAGAAAACGTTATACACGAAGATCTATTATGGAAATTCCTTACACTGAATTGTCTGCTGACGCCCTGCGTGGCGTGATCGAAGAGTTTATCTCCCGCGAAGGCACAGACTACGGGCATCAGGAATTTAGCCTGGATGAAAAGATCGCGGCGGTGATGAGGCAGCTTCAGGCCAGAGAGATTATCCTGACTTTCGACGCCGAGACTGAGAGTTGTAACTTGGTGCGGGTCAAGTAAGAGAGCAATCGAATCCGACATATGCCGCCCGGAATCACAAGCGTGGGTTTTGAACATGACAGGTGGAGCAGGCTCATAGACTCTGGGAAGTTACCTACCATGCTGTAGTGTGCCCGGTTGAAAAATGTTTGGGTGAGACTGGGTTGACAATTTATTCTTGCTCCGCTTTTTGCTGCGCGGCGCTTGATGTGAAGCATTTCGCTGGCTGGGAGCATAGGTTAGTATCCCTTGCTCGTGACAACGACACAAATGGCATTTGCTTATAACTTGGTATGACAAAGGATCCAGATAATCTAACAGGCGAGCGACACGATTCTGAAACAGAATTAGATGCGAGCGGCTTGTATTGCCCTGAACCAGTGATGCTTTTGCATAACAAGATTCGTGATATCGCCGAGGGCGATCTGCTGCGAGTTATTGCCACCGACCCGTCCACTGAAAGAGACATCCCCAAGTTTTGCCTGTACCTGGGACATGAGCTTCTGGAAACTGGTCAAGATGGGGATAGATATGTTTATCTCATCAAGAAGAAGGCTGAAACATAGGCCATGTCCTCGCCACAGTTTAGTCGGCCCGTTTACCTGATTGATGCGTCGATCTATATCTTTCAAGCGCATTTTTCCCCATACATCGAATGCTTCGATCGCCAGGGCGGTGACCTGAGCGCCGTCTATGGTTTTACGCAATTCCTGCTTCAGTTTTTACGACGGGCGCAACCGCGGTATGCAGCCGTCGCACATGATGAGAGCCTTTTCTGCGGATTCAGGCATTCCCTGTGCCCAAACTATAAATCCAATCGCGAACTGCCTGATGACAATCTGGCGATGCAGCTGCAGGCCTGCGCCACGCTGTGTGAAATTTTTGGACTGGCAGCGTTTGGCAGCAAAGTTTACGAAGCAGACGATATTATTGGCACCCTGTCCACAAGAGTGCGGGTCCATGAACAGAGTCAGCCGGGCACTGCATCGTCTTGCCAACTTCACATCGTGTCGAAAGACAAGGATCTGGCCCAGCTCTTGAAAGCTGAGGAGGACTGCCTGTGGGAGTTCAGCAGTAATCAACGCCGATTTCGCGAGAATATTAAAGAAGAATTTGGCGTGTCCCCGGAACAGATTCCTGATTATCTTGGCCTAACCGGAGATGCGGTTGACTGTATCACCGGGGTGCCTGGCGTTGGTGCCGTGAAGGCCAGGGAACTGCTGCAGAATTTTCGGGACATGGATGAGATCTACGACAATCTTCATACTGTTGCGCAGCTCAAGCTGCGCGGTGCCAAACGGCTCGCGGATCAGTTGAAAGCCCATCGCGACTTGGCTGAGTTGAGCCGCACCCTGGCGACTATAGTGTGTGAAGTCGATGACCAGGCTGAGGAGTTTGGCCGGGTTGAGCTGGCGGATCTTGAAGCAGGAGTACTGGATATCGATGAGTTTCGCAGTTTTCTGGTGGAATATGGATTTGTTTCGGTTGTAAGTGAACGCCTCGTGAGCCAAGCATTGCGACTTGCGGAATCATAGAGGCAGCAGGGACACCGTATGCGAATAATTGCTGACCAAAACATACCGCTGCTGTCGGAATTGTTAGCCGCACACGTTGAGCTTGTGCTGGTTAATGGTCGCGAAATAAGTCCATCGGTCGTTAAAGATGCAGATGCGCTGCTTGTGCGATCGATTACCAGGGTAGATGCGCGGCTGTTAGAGAACTCGCGGGTTAGCTTCGTTGGAACAGCGACCGCCGGCGTAGATCACATCGACAGGGAATGGTTAGCGACCCGCGGTATCGGTCTGGCTACTGCAGCTGGTGCCAATGCCAGCGCAGTTGCTGACTATGTTATGGCTGCAGTGAGCAACTACATGCTTGCCGAGCAGGCTGACCCTGCAGCCCTGCGCTGCGGTGTAATTGGTGTTGGTCATGTCGGCTCAGAAGTCGCCCGCAGACTGTCGGCATTGGGTTGTGATGTCAGTCTATGCGATCCGCCGCGCAAACAGGCAGGGGATGTGGATGCCCAGGAATTTGTTTCATTGGGTCTGTTAGGCGAGTGCGACATTGTTTCGGTGCACGTACCCCTTGTTGCAGATGGTGAACACCAGACTGAGGGGCTAATTAGCGGCAGGTTTTTGGCATCGCTGCCGCCAAAAGCGATGTGCATTAATTCTTCCAGGGGTGAAGTGCTAGATGAAGACGGTGCCATTGATGCCATGAATGTAAGGCCAGACCTCAAGCTGGTGCTGGACGTATTCCAACATGAGCCAAGCGCCAATCAGCAGTTGGTTGCGCTGGCCTTGCTTGCGACGCCTCACATTGCTGGGTACAGCTCACGGGCGAAATCAACAGCAGCCTGCCAGGTGGTCATGGCGCTGGCTGCGCATTTCAAGCTGCAGGTCTCGGCTTCACAGCAAGCTGCCGCTGAAGCTCTATCGGTTCACTCTGCGCCTGAATTGACGCTCAAAGCGGGGCAAAATCCGTGGCAGCTGCCGGCAGCCTGTTTCGACATAAACTCAGTGAGTCAGGCCTTCAAGCAATCAGTTGCCCTTCGCGGGGGGCAGAGTGCTTTCGATCTCATGCGCAAGGATCTGGCGACTCGCATGGAATTTTCGCAGCGAGAGATTGGAGTTGAAGCAGGCAGTAAGGAGGCTGAGCTTGTAAGCGCGCTTGGTTTTACTGTGACCAGCAATCGCTGAGCGTGGACAGTGTAGAGGTTGGGGACATGATTCCAGGCGCTAAATGTTGATGTCAGACTCGATGCTGGTCCAGCACGTGAGCTACCCTCGACATCGCCTGCTTTAATTCATCAGCCCGCGGCAGGAACACAATGCGTAAGTGCTGGGTGTCCTGGATGTTAAAGGCACTGCCTTGCACCAACAGTATTTTCTCCTGCTCCAGAATATCCAGAACCAGTTTAACGTCGTCTTCGATCTTGAAATGCGTTGGCTCAAGCCGCGGGAAAAGGTAGATCGCACCTTTTGGTTTGACACAGCTCACGCCGGGAATCGCCGTCAGCAAGTCATAGGTGGCATCACGCTGTTCCAGCAGTCGCCCACCCGGCAAGATCAACTCGTTGATACTTTGATAACCACCTAGCGCTGTTTGAATGGCGAACTGTGCGGGCACGTTGGCACACAGGCGCATATTGCTCAGAATCTCCAGGCCTTCGAGATAGCTGGTAGCAGCTTGCTTGGCGCCGCTTATCACCATCCATCCTGAACGAAAACCCGCCAGTCGGTAGGCTTTCGAGAGACCATTAAAGCTCACAACCAGCAGGTCCTCACACAGTGAGGCGACCGGTATGTGTTTCGCATCATCATAGAGAATCTTGCTGTAGATCTCGTCGGCAAACAGGATGAGCTGGCGCTGTCTGGCGAGCTCAATGAGCTCTAGTAGCAACTCCTTGCTGTAGACGGCGCCAGTCGGGTTGTTGGGGTTGATGATAACCAGCGCTTTGGTGCGAGGCGTGATTTTGGCGGCAATGTCCTCCACTGAAGGAAACCAGTCTCCCTGCTCATCACACAGGTAATGGACCGGTGTGCCGCCGCTGAGACTGACGGCAGCAGTCCACAAGGGATAATCCGGCGCTGGTATCAGTACCTCATCCCCATCGTTGACTAACGCTTGCATCGCCATGGTGATGAGTTCACTGACACCGTTACCCAGGAAGACATCTTCGATCTCAACATTAGGGACTCGGAGGCGCTGACATTCCTGCATCACGGCCTTGCGGGCAGAATAGAGGCCTTTGGAATCGCAATATCCCTGTGCGGCAGACAGGTTATGGATCACATCGTAGAGGATTTCATCCGGGGCGTTGAAGCCGAAGGGGGCAGGGTTGCCAATATTCAGCTTCAGGATCTGATGACCTTCTTCTTCCAGGCGCTTGGCTTCTTCCAGCACTGGCCCGCGAATGTCATAACAGACATTGCTGAGCTTGTCGGATTGCGCGATAGCCTTGCTATAGGCGGCTGGTAGTGTTTTGGCGTGATCCATGAGTCACGAAATTCCGTTATCTGTTCGCGGGCAGCAGTATTCTGCCTGATTTTTGAGTAAAATCACCACTAATTTATGCTTTTGTTTCGCATTGCGGATCATCTCAAGATGCACTTTAACAGGTGGATAATTGGTTCAGAGCGACCCCTCAGGTGAGCACACGTTACTCCAAATTAGTCGGAACCAACTAGAGGAAACTCAAGCCGAAGCGGGTGTGAGAGTTCCAACTTGCCATGGTTTTTTTCAACCTGCCGTGTTGTTAAACACAGTTATGGAGTAGCTCTACTACACAAAGGAAATATCATTATGAACAATGACAGCGTTGAAGAGCTGAATCAGGCCAATGATGATGAATCGGTTCACGATCAGGCTATGACCGAAGCTGAATGGCGCAAGGAACTGGATCCTGAGCAATACCATGTGCTCAGAGAGAGAGGGACTGAACGGGCTTTTACAGGGAAATACTGGGACTTAAAGGACGCCGGTACCTACCGATGTGCGGCCTGTGGTGAGCCCTTGTTTAGTTCCGAGACCAAGTACGATTCGGGTTCTGGATGGCCCAGTTTCTACCAGCCAGCGAACACCCATAGTGTCAAAGAATTGGCAGACCACTCTCACGGTATGATTCGGACTGAAGTCACTTGTGCAAAATGCGACTCTCATCTTGGCCATGTATTTCCCGATGGTCCACCTGAAACAGGGCTTAGGTATTGCGTCAACTCTGCTTCGCTGGACTTTGAGAAGCAAGAAGAGGTTGACGCTGAATAGTTCGAGTTTATCGCGGCATTTAAAAGGGGCCGTGTAGCCCCTTTTTTATTGAGTCAGTGGTGGAACTCTGTTGCAATTAATGCTGTACCTCCGCATTGGGTCTCAATTAAGGTCAGGGGCACTTCACTCAAGTTTGGCGCTAAATCGTGTACAGCCCTTCCAGATGATTGATGCTGTTAATCTGATTGTATCCGAATAATCGCTTTGTAGTAATTTAATAATCAGGAAAAGAATTAGAACTGATAACGGAAGCAAGCCTGGTATCTGAACCTGGAATAATCGAATAGCTGAATGTCGCTTTTGTTGTCGGTATAGCTTGCTTCAGCAGTAATAGTGATGCCTCGCTTGGCCTGCCAAAATCAGCCTGCAGTTAATGACTTATTGTCGTCACTGCGAACTGTGTCGAAAAATACCGGGTGTTCACTGTCATGCTCCACATCCTGAATTGAGGCCCGCAGGAATGGCGTATGCTGGGCGTTCAGTCGGTACAGCAGGTTGTACGAGAATCCGGTGAATCGGCGACCATTATGGCTGCCGAGAGTTGGGTTTTCGGGATCTTCATCAGCGTGACACAGATTTAGAGAATGGGTGCGTTGCCCAGCGATTTTCGTCAGACCTGCGGTGAACAGCAGCTGATTGACGTCACTTAGTGAATTGGTAACGCCGGTATTGGTATCATAGCTAATCTGGGTATATGCGGCAGACAGGCTCTGATACCAACCATTGCCGCCCACATGTTGCCAAGAGCTGTTGATGGAGACGGAATCCTGGAAGCCCTCTCCATCCAGGTTGACCTGACCCACGGCCACGCCGTGGCGGTATCTGTTCACATCATCACCCCAGGCGTAGGCGACTTCGCCTCGCAGGCTATCGATATCGAACTGGTCAGTATCAAAGTTATCTAGGTGGATGAGGCCGACATTAACGTCAAGCGAACGGTCTCGGGTGAAAGGGTAGTTATAGTACAAATTGATTGTCGTATTGGAGAATTGGTCTTCGGTTTGCTGGCCAGCCTGATCCAGCTCGATCCAGCTCGATCTGTCCAATGAGGGGCGTATCTACCAGGCCATTGCTGGTGGCGCTGTTGATATTGTCATCTGAGCTAATTACTGAGGCGATTGACCAGTTAAACGAGGCGTCTTGCTGTTTCCTGCGCGCCTCAATTAGCTGCAAGAACGCCTTGATGTTTTGCCGCACATTTTGCGGCGGGTTATTCGTCAGGACAACGTTAAACAGGATTTCAGCAGCGGTGAGGTTGTCGGTGACAAAGTAGGCGCGAGCTAATTCCAGTCGGGCGCGTTCTCGCAGTACGCCATCGGTAGCAGTTGCAGCTACCCGTTCTAAAGCAAAGACTGCGTCATTTGGACTGCCACCTTCCAGTGCCGCAAGGCCATAAACAAAGTCAAACTCAGGATCACCTTCCCAATCCTCAAGATTCCTCGTGCCTAGATCCAGGGCCTCCTCGAATTGACCCGTCGTGACTAACCTGTCCATTTCGGCGTATGGTGATTCACTCTCTGCAGCTTGCGTCTACAACGGCAGGCCTAAGCTTAAAATAAAGAGCAGCAGCAGACGGTACTTTTTCATGTTGTTGTCCGTTATTGTTGCGAGCGCGCTGCAGTTGCTGAATGCGCTAGACCAATTCGGCTCCGTGATGTTGACATCGTATCAAAAAGCCCACGCAAGTCTCGCTTTCGTAGGCAAGAAATTTAATGCGAGTGCAGAAAACTCAGGGCCTCTGGAAATGTGAACAGGGGTAAATTCGCACCGGTTTATTTTCTCTCATCAGCTTACAGCCTACAGGGTATTGCTGTGATGTCGGTTTGGGCAGAATATAGCCAGAGGTGAATCAGCACCTATTTGCCTGTCTCTATAGCGAAAAGCTTACGCCATGAATCCATCGGCCTATCTCAAAGGTTTATGAAAAAGTTTATCCAACTTATTGTTCTTACGATGTTTATGCAGGCCGCAGTCGCCCAGGACGTGATCCCTGGCCGGTCTGCGTTTGGAATCGGAGCTTATTATGCGAAGGGTGATTTCGGGCAAGATTCGGAGACCACCATCCGTTATGTACCGGCGACGCTAGAGCATGATAACGGACGCTGGGGGTTGCAGCTGCTTGTGCCAAGGCTGGAAGTGGAGGGCCCCGGCACCGTGCTGCTCAATCTGGGCGGCATCAGTCGGGCAGTTGCCAGCGACGAGATCACAGTCGAGCAAGGATTGGGCGATGCCGTGGCGTCCCTTATTTATCACTTCGATCCACTGCCTGATCGCCAGACTTTTGTTGACCTTCGGCTCGACGTAAAGCTGCCAACCGCCGATGAAGCGAAAGCGCTCGGGACGGGGCAGGCTGACTATAGTTTGCAAGTCGACATTAGCCGACAGCAGGGAGCGATGACCTACTTTGCTACTGCGGGCTATACCTATCGCGGCAACTCCCCCGTATTTCAGGAGTTGCGTAATGGAAAATTTGTCCAACTAGGACTGGCTTATCCGCTCAGTCAGCGGATCTCTGTCGGAGCAATCTACGATTATCGCGCTGCGCCTGCGGCATTTTCAGACGAGATACACGAGTTGCTTCCTTATGCGGCCTTTCAGCTGAATGAAAACTGGAGTTTTTCTACTGTCATTACGACGGGTTTCACTGATGCGAGCGCTGATTTCAGCTTGCTCGGACAACTGCGCTACAGCTGGTAGCCTAATAATGGCTGAAATAGTGGCCGGAGCAGGAATCGCAAAGGGCACCAGCGATTGCAAGCTGGGGATTGGCCCCGGCCTTTGCTTCAGAGCGGCAGGGGACGAATCCGAGGAGGCAGCAGCCCTGGTCGCTGCAGTGGGCGAACTCTCTGCACCGGTGGCAGGCTCGGTCGTGCAATGCGCTCTGGACGATGAATGCGGTTGGATTCCATTTCCGATTCATGCGCAGACCGGCCCAGGCTGGTGTTATCTTGTGCGCTGGCTTGGCTGTTCGATTTAGCCTGCCCCAACAAAGCGGCAAGGCTGGACCAATTGAGCTCGCTTGCAGTAACGGTGCTTGCGGCACCGGGTCTTGCTGTATCGGTTCTACCCGCATCAGTCCCTGTGTTGGTGCCCGATTGGTCTGTGCTTGCCGACTCATGTCCAGGCAAAGGCAAGAAGGGAGAATCCACATACCCTTCGAGTTCTTCAGCACGATACTCGGCAGCCTGTTGCAACAGAAATATATCGCGATCCAGGTCATGCTGTATTTGCTCGACGATGCTGATTGGCGCAGAGCTGCTGGTAACTTCCGAGGGAGTAACCAGCTCAATTACTCGAGGTATAGGCATTTCAGGGGCCGGGATGCTGGCTGCAGTATTTTGCTCGACTAATGCGGCAATTGGCACGGCAATGGGTACCGCAATTGAAGGAAGGGTGGCATCCTCCCGCAAGACCAGCTCTGGCTGCGCCGAGCCATTGTCGGTACTGCTGCCCAGATAAGGCCTGAATCCAGTGCCACCGAGCCCGCTTTCGCTGCCTGGGACTACTGTGCGGCCGGTGCCGCCGATACCGCTGCCTTCATTTTCATCACCTCGAGAAATTTGGCTGCTAAAAGCCAGTAATGCCGCCAGCAGCACAGCCCCGAGTGCTAGCCACCTGTAGTCAGTGATGGCAGAAAAGCCTGGCCTGGATAGCTGATGCGTCATTATTTATCCGTGGTGCTTATGCAGTTCCATTTAACTGCAGATTTCAGTTGTTGTCATGTGTTGCCGCCAGGTTTGGCGGTTTCTTCGGCGCTAATCTGTGCTATTGACTCTGCTTTGTTTGATCTCTCTTTTCCCGACCTTTCTCTTTCTGGTCCTCGCGGCCGCGTGCGCCTGGGCAAGGAATCATAAGAAAATATGCCGAAGTTCATACGGTGCTTTGCTGACTGCTTATCCTGATCCGTTTTCTGTTTCGCCATGGCGGCATTGTTCATCGCAGTAAGCGCCTGCATGCCCAGCTCATTCGCCAACAGCTTCAGTTCTTTGACAGATTGGGCTGAAAGTTGGTCGTAATAAACGCTTCGATCAAAATGCAAGGGTTGTTCGCCCAGCAGGTTGCCGCTGCTGGCGGCAATGTGATCTCTGATATTTTTGGCGAAGAAAAAGGCTTTCTCTTCAAAGCCTTTTTCCGGAGTAAATGCGCCTGAGTTTAAAGTCACATATTCCCCATCGAACTCTGCCACTCCCAATCGCAGCCATTCGTCCAGAATTACCCTGGCCCGAATATCCTGTTTTACAACTCGTTTCACCAGGCTTTCAAAACAGGGTTTGCCGACTTCTATTTCCTTGAATGGAATCGGCAGTGGCTTGCCGTCGGGTGTCACGTAATCCGGATCGCCCAGCCATTGTGCGATTAATTGCGGACCAGTTGAAACAGCGGCGGGCAAGGGACTGGCGTCAGCTGAGGTCTCTCGCAGGCGCTTGACGTCTTTGCGATGGACTCCAGTAAGCAGATGAATTCGGCTATCAGATTGGCGCTTCTGGCCGTTGCGAAACTCTTCTTCTGCGACTTCAACAAAGATTGCTTTCAGCATTGCCGCCAGCTGGGGGTAGGTAATTTGGCGATGTAGCATCAACGGCACCAAGGGCCTGAGCACGGCTGCGAGGGTATTCGTCAGTCGTGCGTTTGGCGCTTGAGAATTGGGGCTCGTTTGGTTTGGTGCATCCGTCACGACTGTCAGTATATGTTTTTGTGGGAATTTTTCACAGAGTGTCTTGGCGACGGGGGTACGAAACTTTGTGGCAGTAATAAGGCGACAAGCCTTGTGCGGGCTTGGCATGAATCGCTATGCGCAGGTTTTCGGGCAGCGTTAATTAAGGAAACCGTATTTTCAGACGACATAAAGAATAGAGCAATTGACGTGGGAAATTTTCCCACCTAAACTAAATCCGCTGACTGTTTACGGTTGGCTATCCTTGTTGATCAGGTTTCTGGAGGCAACAATTGCAACAATTGCAGCACTTGTGGCCGCTCAGCCGACAGTCAAAAGCAGCTTCGCCAGAGGCTCGATGCACTTTCCAGTCTCCGCAACCCAGTGGTCTGTTCAAATTAAGTAATTCTCACATTATTGCTTTTGAAGAATACGGCGACCCAAGCGGTGAGCCCTGGCTGTATTTCCATGAAGGTGGAAACTCTCGCCTCGAATGTGCTTTTTTCCATTCAGCTGCCAAGGCCCGAGGCTTGCGCTTGCTTGCCATAGACCGGCCCGGAATCGGCGGTTCCAGTTTTTATCGTACTGATTCTGCGAGTGCATTTGCCCGCGATGCTCTTGAATTGAGCGACAGGCTGCAAATAAACCAGTTTAGCGTTCTATCTCACGGCAGTGGCGGTGTCTTTAGTTTGGCGCTTGCGCACTTGGCGCCGCAGCGAGTCACGCAGCAGGTTAATCTGGGCGGTTTGCCGGGCAGCGTGCTCGGGCCTGATAATCTAGCGCGGCGAAAACCCACTTGGTGGGATGGTATCACGCCGCCCCTGATTAAGGCCCTGGTGCAGCTGAGGGTGAATTTCTCATGCCAACCGCTGCCCGAATTCATTAAGCCCTTGCTGCAACCATTGAGCAGGGCTGATTCGAGGCTCTTGAATAAACCACGGGTTAGACAAACCCTGGAGTTGGATCGCCGAGAGGCGGTAAGGCAAGGTGCGAAGGGGATAGCCCAGGACATAGCCATGGGTTTTCGCAAGCTGGAATTCAGTCTGGCTGCTGTGGAAGTGCCCTTGGTGATTTGGCAGGGTAGATCAGACGGACCGAGCGCCGCTTCGGCGACTTCAGCAACATCTTATCTTATCGGACGCTTGCCAGCGGCGCGCTGTCATGAACTGCCGTTTAGGGGCTACTATTTCTTTCTGCAGGATATTGATGCTGTGTTTGCGCGCTTGTCTAAGCCCAGCGCCTTCTCAGGTCGCCTGGCCGCCTGAATTTATCGCTCAATCGGTATCGCTAGTCGTGTCGGCCATGGGAGTCGTCATGCAGATCTACGTCACAGGGGTGGTGACTGAAACAGCTGAATTCCGGGGAAGTGGAGTATTCCTTGGTATCGATGATAGTGAATACTTTGGCATAAATGAAGACCTGAACCAAATCGGTATCGATCAGCCCCCGCTTTGACTCATCAACCAGAATGTCTATGGCTCTTTCGGCTGTCATCGCCGGTTTATAGGGTCTGTCGGATGTTGTGAGTGCATCATAGATATCGCAGATTGTCATGATCTTTGAGGGCAGTGGAATTTCCGATTCTGTCATCCCATAGGGATAGCCAGTGCCATCCAGTTTTTCATGGTGGGCCGCAGCTATGGTTGGCACGTTAGAAAATTCCTTGGTCCAAGGAATGTGGTTCAGGAAATTTTGTGTGTGCACCACATGGGATTCAATTTCTTTGCGCTCGGAAGGTGACAGACTACCCTTGGCGATTGAAAGCAGATAGAGCTCTTCAGGCGTGATAATTGACAGGTCGCCGTCCTGAGACTCCATGCGGTAGGCATTTATACGGTCCAGCATCTCGCGATTGTCCTCTTCGAGCATACTGGGTTCGTTAGCCTCGACAATGGTGCGGTAGAATTCGTCAAGCATGTCCGTGTCTACAGCCAACTGTTTGTCTAACTCAGCGAACCTTGATTCATCTACACCACCATTTCTAAACATTGCGATTTGCTTGGAAAGAGATTGAGTCTTTAGCCGCTCCTTGGCCAACAGGATGCGATACTGAATGTTCTCTAAAGAACCAGCGGTCAGCTTCTTTTCCTTCACCAGGACAGATTCGCGTACACCGACTTTGCCGAAGTCATGCAGCAGGGCTGCGTATCGCAATTCCCGGACTTCTGTATCGCTAAATCGGGAATTACGCAGACGGGTAAGGTTGGAGAGTGAAACTGATTCTGCAAGGCCAAAACATAAATCAGCCACGCGGAAGGAATGACCGCTAGTGGTTGGGTCTCGTTGTTCGATAGCCGCTACCGAGGCGTTGACGAAGCCTTCAAACAGGGCCTTGATATCGTTTTGAAGAATAGTGTTTTCGATCGCGATACCGGCTTGACTCGCCAACGCCTGCAGTAGCACATTGATGTCGGAGTCGAATGCTAGTGTATAAGCCAATGCCGATTTTCATCTGTAATCTTGAGCGAACGAGCTTTTTTGCGGTTTATAAACTGCAGAACCCCAATAACTTCCTTCTGTTTATTGGCAAGCGGTATAGCGAAGATTGACTTCGTCCGATAGCCAGTTCTTCTATCGAATGACTGGTTAAATCTGTATGGTACAGTGCCCGATAGCTGATAGGCGTCAGGTATATTTAATTCGCCGTCAGTTAGCGCCACGTACCCAGCAACAGAGGACTCATCTAAAGGAAAGCGCATCTCCTCAAACGGAAAATCCATGGAATCGTTCTGGGTGAGCTTGAATACCAGTTCACGTTCGTGGTCGTTGATCTCGTTAATCAGAAACAAAGAAGCCGCATCGCAACAGGCGATGTTCTGACCCTCGGTCAGGATTTTTCGGAGCAGGGTCATCAGGTCATCTTCTGCAGACAGGGAAATACTGATATCTGCCAGTTTGTTGAGGTAGCGAAAGCTGGTTTCACGCATCTTTGCTCGTTCAGTTTTTTCGCTCTTCAACGCCCATTGATAGCAGGCCATCTCCAATAGCTTGATGGTTTGTTTGTAGGGTAGTGTGCTGCTCAGAATCAGATCGGCATCAATATTCAGGGAGTCGGTGCCAAGGAAAATAGCCTCTGGAAATTCTTCTACCCACTGGGGGAAGTCCATTTCTCTCACAAGATGGTGATCCAGCAGGATCAGGGCAGGGTTGTAGCGCTGCGCCGCTGTGATAGACACGATCTCGGTCGGAATCACTAACTTCGGCTGCAAGTCTTTCCAGATCTCGCTGCTAGCATAGCCAGGGCCGAAGCCAATAGTGATTGATCGTTGGGTTTGCGCGAAGGAATTCATGTAGGACTGATTAGTTCTGACGCCGCTCGGCAGTGCACAGCAGCGCCAGCGCCCAGCGGTAGGTTTTTTCGGGATAAAATGCTTTAAGCAGTTGAATCGACTGCTAATTACTCAGCGGGGATCTCCAGTTGCAGTTTCGCCTTTAGATCAGCCAAAAAGCGGTCAAGATTGCTCTGTGCTTCTGACTGATAGCGGAAAGGCCCGATTTCCTTCCCCTCGCGGGTGCGGAAATACCACAGGTCCTTCTCACAAAACACGCTTTCGGCTCGCTTTGCGGCACCACTGGCAGAGTGATCATTATTACTTGATTGCGACATAGCCCAGGATCTTTTGATTATTCTTATTATGTTTGGATTGGCTTGAGGGTCAGCTATATCAACTGGCAAAAACGGGAGACATGCCATTCAACAGATTCGCTCTCGATGCTGTCTATATTCGAGCCTATCATCGACTTTAAGTGAATTCACCCTGGCGTGCAACACGGTGGCTTCTGCGCTTAACTGATTCATTATCGATCCTTTGACTAATGCGAATCATTATCCATTGGGTCATCGGCTGCTGCTCGAACGGGTCAGTTTGGTCCGTGAGCGTAGACACCCGCTGCTAATCACCATCATTTCTACCAAATCTGGACAGGCGCTGTTCCAGCGCTCGAAGCTCCTGCTGCGTATTAATATTCGCAAAATCAAATTCGGACTCCGCAGTCACATCGACGGTTATCGAGTTCAATTCTGGTAGCAGCGGCTTTGGCCCATGCACACCTGCTGCAATGGCCCGGTCCAATTTGCTGCGACTTGCAATACCCCATACTGAAAACAGAGGTTGTAGCTGGCCTGCTTCGCGTGCAAAGGCCACCTGGCTGCCGCTTGCCATCATTCCATGCAGAAGTTGCGCGACCAGGATCTCCGGGAAAAACGGCACATCGGCAGCGAAGCAAGCCAGGAAAGGCGGCGTCCCGGTTTGGGCATACCGAGTCGAAACCCAGGACATGGCACTGCTGATTCCCAGCAGCGGGCCGGAGTGCCCGGGAAAACGATCGGCAATTATGGGGAGCTGCAATTGATCATACAGAGCTGGATCTGAGTTGCTCGAAAGGATCAGCTTATCGACCTGAGGAGCGGCCCGTTCAATCACGTACTCAATAAGCGCTCGCCCTTGCAGGGTTTGGAGTGGTTTTTCTCCGCCACGCATGCGCTTGCCCTTGCCGCCTGCCAGAATTACACCGATGACTTGATGGGGTTGCTTGCTATGAATTTTCATACTCCCGCTAAATGAGTCAGGCGCTTGAGGTCAGGAATTGGTCGCTACTGGATGGCGATCACACGCAGGAGCATCTTGGGCGCAATCGCGCAATTCGGCAAGCGTTGCAGTCCCCATATCGATATGGGAAAATCGCGCACTTCGCTCACACGGGTAATCATCGTAACTCCTTGAATTAGCAGGAAATCAGCCACTTTGGCGCAATCCTGAATCGAGCAATTCTGAATTCTCTTACCAATTAGAAACAAACTCAGGAGTTCGCCGTCATCAGAGACCGGCGACCATACTGAATTGAACGAGGTTTAAACATGCAGGTTTCAGTAGAAACGACTGAAGGATTAGAACGGAAAATGACCGTCGCGGTACCCAGCGACCGTGTGGATACAGCAGTGAATGAACGCTTGCAGGAAGCAGCGCGAACCATTCGACTGAAAGGTTTCCGACAGGGCAAGGTGCCCATGAAGGTAGTTAAAAGTAGGTTCGGCAAAGGCGTTCGTCAGGAAGTCGTGGGAGAGCTGATGAGCCAGATGTATTACGAGGCCATCAATCAGCAAAGTCTGAAACCTGCCGGACAGCCCAGAATAGAGCCTACAAATCTCGACGAGGGTAATGATCTCGAATTTGTTGCGATATTCGAGGTCTATCCTGAAATCAGTCTGCCTGACTTTTCCGGTGTAAAAGCCGAGCGCTTAGCAGCTGAAGTCTCAGATAGCGACATTGATGAAATGATTGAAACCCTTCGTAAGCAGCGTCAGACCTGGGAAGAAGTGGAGCGACCTGTCGCCGACAGCGATATGGTAAATATTGATTACCTTGGTAAAAAAGATGGGGAAGAATTTGCCGGCGGCAAGGCTGAGGGTCAAAATCTGGTGATAGGTTCTGAGCGCATGATACCCGGCTTTGAAGAAGGCATGATCGGTAAATCGGCTGGTGATGAATTCACGCTGGCTCTGAAGTTTCCCGATGAGTATCAAAGCGAAGAGCTGGCCGGCGCAGAGGTTGAGTTCGATATTAAACTAAGCGCGGTCAGCGAGCAGAAGCTGCCGGAAGTGGATGAGGAATTCTTCAAGAGTTTTGGTGTCGATGAGGGCGGACTTGAAGCCTTTCGTGAGGAAGTCACCAACAACATGCAGCGGGAAATGAAAACCGCGAGCCGGAATAAGCTTAAGACCGCCGTCATGGACGCGTTATTGGCTGAGACTGAAGTTGATGTGCCAGCCTCCTTGGTGCATAGCGAGATTCATCAGCTGAAGCATCAAACTGCCCAGCAGATGGGCGGAGGTCAGGGCTTTGATCCCGGCTCGCTGCCGGATGATCTATTTCGGGAACAGGCCAAGCGTCGGGTCATGCTGGGATTGATTCTGGGGGAGGTAATTAGCCAGAAAAACATTCAGGCCGATGCAGATAAGGTGCGAGAGGCTATCGAGGAAATTGCTTCGACATACGAGTCACCGGACGAAGTCGTCAAATGGTATTACAGCAATGAAGAACAATTGCAGGTAATCGAGTCTACTGTCATTGAAGATCAAGTATTTGACTACATTATAGAAGAAGCGGGTATTGAGGATAAGCAAGTGACCTACCAAGAGGTTATTAAGCCTGAAGCCCAGGGCGCTGGAGAGGATTGAGTTGCCTGAGCACTCTCCTCGCTGTCAAAATTTAACCCTGCAGTGCAGGGGCGTCTACACGTAAGTAGCGCCTTCGGACTGTCTAGCTAAAAGGAAATCCTGCAATGCCAAGTCGTTCCCACGACCCCATCGCTGCACTTGTGCCAGTTGTTGTAGAGCAAACAGCGCGCGGTGAGCGTTCCTATGACATTTACTCGCGTCTATTGAAAGACAGGGTCATCTTCATGACTGGCCCAGTTGAAGACCATATGGCAAACCTCATTGTGGCGCAGATGTTGTTTCTTGAATCTGAAAACCCCGATAAAGACATACATTTGTACATAAATTCGCCAGGTGGCTCTGTTACTGCAGGATTGTCTATCTACGACACCATGCAATTCATCCAGCCGGATGTGAGTACTATGTGCATCGGGCAGGCGGCCAGCATGGGGGCTATGTTGTTGGCGGGCGGCGCGGCTGGCAAGCGTTTAGCGCTGCCTCATGCCAGGATGATGATCCATCAGCCAAGCGGGGGTGCCCAGGGTCAGGCATCTGATATAGAAATTCAAGCTAATGAAATCATTAAGATAAGAAAGAAACTCAATGTATTACTTGCAGAACATACCGGACAATCAGAAGCGCAGATCGCCATGGATACAGAGCGCGATAATTTTATGAGCGCCAAAGAGGCCGTGACTTACGGTCTGGTGGATAAAGTAATCGAGCGAAGGGTAGATAAAGTGAGTAAGTCAGGGGAATCTGGCTAAAATTCCAGTTTTAACTTGCAATCACCGCTCAATGCCTTAATTTTAGGGGCATAGCGTGGGATCACGGGGACTAACTGGATTATACAGAATCCGTCCAATACCCGCCTGACCGGCGCGCAGTATTAACATTACCCGTTAGTTTTAAATATCGTAAGGTTAAGTAGTTAGAGAAGTATGTCAGACGACAAATACAACAAAGGCGACGACAACGGCAAGTTGTTGTACTGCTCCTTTTGCGGCAAGAGCCAGCACGAAGTGCGAAAACTGATCGCAGGACCTTCGGTCTTTGTGTGCGATGAGTGTGTCGATCTCTGTAACGACATCATTCGCGAGGAAATTCAGGAGAAGGAGTCGGAAAGCACTGCGCGCAAGTTGCCGATCCCTGAAGAAATAAAGAACACGCTAGATGAGTATGTGATTGGTCAGGAGAGTGCCAAGAAAGTGCTTTCTGTGGCGGTTTATAATCACTATAAGCGCCTCAATTACGATAAAGCCACCGGCGAAGTCGAACTGAGCAAGAGCAATATCCTGATGGTGGGGCCAACCGGCACCGGAAAGACCCTGTTGGCGGAGACACTGGCGCGCTTGCTTGATGTGCCTTTTACCATAGCCGATGCAACTACTCTGACCGAAGCGGGTTATGTAGGCGAGGATGTTGAAAATATCATCCAGAAACTGCTGCAGAAATGCGATTATGATGTTGAGAAGGCCCAGATTGGAATCGTCTACATCGATGAGATAGATAAGATTTCACGCAAATCCGACAACCCGTCCATCACTCGAGACGTGTCTGGGGAGGGGGTTCAGCAAGCCTTGCTCAAACTTATCGAAGGAACCGTAGCCTCGGTGCCACCTCAGGGTGGTCGCAAGCATCCGCAGCAGGAATTCCTGCAGGTGGATACTTCCAATATCCTGTTTGTCTGTGGCGGCGCATTTGCCGGCCTGGACAAGATTATTCGCGATCGCTCAGAGAAGAGCGGCATTGGCTTCACCGCCGAAGTCCGCAGTCAGGACCGTGAGGACAAGGTAGGGGAGACGCTGCGTGAAGTTGAACCTGAGGATCTGGTGAAATATGGTCTGATCCCCGAATTTGTTGGGCGCCTGCCAATGATCGCTACCCTGGATGAGCTGGATCTGGACGCATTGGTGCGTATCATCAAAGAACCCAAGAATTCTCTCACCAAACAGTACAGCAAGTTGTTTGAAATGGAAGGCGTTGAGATTCAATTCCGAGATGACGCGCTGCGCGCCATTGCCCGCAAAGCGCAGGAGCGAAAGACAGGGGCTCGTGGCCTGAGGTCCATCATGGAGGCCGTGCTCCTGGATACCATGTACAAAATTCCTTCGCTGGAAAGAGTCAGCAAGGTCATTATTGACGCAGCAGTTATTCAAGGCGAATCTGAGCCTCTGCTGATGTACGAAAATATCGAGCAATCAAGCAAATCAGCCGTCGACGAATAAGTCGAGATGGCCGAGTAATTCGTCGCTGGTACTTGATTTTTTGCGCCACTGGCTCCATTTCTTGGGCTAGTGTTTGAATTGTTTTCCTGGAACATGTTTTCTTCTTAAGAGACACGTATGAGTTTACCCCCCGAGCTAGCTAATAACGCCAGTTTTCCACTTTTGCCGCTACGCGATGTAGTGGTGTATCCCCAAATCGTACAGCCACTGTTTGTGGGTCGCCCCAAATCTATTAAAGCCCTCGAAATTGCCATGGCCAGCGACAAGCAGGTCCTTTTAGTTGCACAGAAAAATGCGTCTGAAGACGAGCCAGGTGTAGAGGATCTGTTTGCGATTGGTACTGTGGCTACTATTTTGCAACTGATCCGCCTGCCCGACGGTACAGTTAAGGTGCTGGTCGAAGGTCTAGATCGCGCCATGATCAAAGACGTGCTTTTCGATGCCGACCACTTTCAGGCGGATACCAAGGTGCTTCAGCCTGAAGAGATTCCAGAGAAAGAATCCGCACTACTGATCCGCTCCTTGTTGTCTCAGTTTGATCAGTATGTGCAGCTTAGCAAGAAAATTCCACCGGAGGTCATGACCTCGATCTCGAGCATAGACGAGCCCGGCAGGCTGGTAGATACCATTGCTTCCCATATGTCACTGCAACTTCAGGAGAAGCAGAATTTGCTTGAGCTGGCGGGCCTGCAGGCGCGCATCGAACATCTAATGGCCTTGATCGAATCGGAAATCGACCTGTTCCAGGTCGAAAAACGCATTCGCGGTCGGGTCAAGAAGCAAATGGAGAAAAGCCAGCGCGAGTACTACCTGAATGAACAGATGAAGGCCATCCAAAAGGAAATGGGCGAGTTGGATGACGTGCCTAATGAGGCGGAAGAATTAAAACAGCGTATTGACGATGCCGGTATGCCCAAAGAAGCCAAGGAAAAGGCGACTGCAGAGCTCAACAAGCTGAAGATGATGTCCCCTATGTCCTCGGAAGCTTCGGTGGTGCGAACCTATCTGGACTGGATGGTCAATGTTCCCTGGAAGAAGCGCAGCAAAGTGCGCCTGGATCTGGGCAAGGCAGAAGACATTCTTGAGCACGACCATTATGGCTTAAAAGAAGTCAAAGAACGTATTCTTGAATATTTGGCAGTGCAGAAACGCGTCAAGAAACTGAAGGGACCCATCCTTTGTCTGGTGGGCCCTCCGGGTGTCGGTAAAACCTCCCTGGGCGAGTCCATTGCGCGAGCAACCAATCGGAAGTTCGTGCGCATGGCGCTGGGCGGTGTTCGTGACGAGGCAGAAATACGGGGACACCGACGTACCTATATTGGTTCACTGCCAGGCAAACTTCTGCAGAAATTATCCAAGGTTGGGGTAAAAAACCCACTGTTCTTGTTAGACGAAATCGACAAAATGGGAATGGACAACCGCGGTGATCCCGCATCGGCGCTGCTGGAAGTATTGGACCCAGAGCAAAACCATAATTTTAACGATCACTATCTCGAAGTGGACTACGATCTTTCAGAAGTCATGTTCGTTTGTACGTCCAATAGCATGAATATTCCTGAGCCATTACTCGACCGGATGGAAGTCATTCGCATACCAGGCTATACCGAGGACGAAAAGGTAAATATTGCCGAACGCTATCTGGTGCCGAAACAGAAGAAGAACAATGGTCTTGCCGATGACGAACTCGTGTTTGATGAGCAGTCCATTCGCGATTTAATTCGTTATTACTCGCGTGAGGCTGGCGTGCGGGGTCTGGAGCGTGAGATCGCAAAGATCAGTCGTAAGGTCGTGAAGGAGAATTCTCTGGACAAGGCTACAGAATCGAAGGTGCTAACTCCTGAGGTTCTGGAAAACTACTCCGGCGTGCGCAAGTATGATTACGGCAAGGCTGAAGAAGAAAACATGATTGGCCAGGTAAATGGTCTGGCGTGGACCCAGGTAGGCGGCGAGCTGCTTACCATTGAGGCTATTGCAGTCGAAGGTAAGGGTAAAACCATCAAGACAGGGTCACTTGGTGATGTCATGCAGGAATCGATTCAGGCCGCGTTTACTGTGGTTAGAAGTAGGGCTAGGGCGCTCGGTCTCGACTCTAACTTCAATGAAAAATTTGACCTGCACATCCATGTGCCAGAGGGAGCGACCCCAAAGGATGGTCCCAGCGCTGGCGTGGGCATGTGTACGGCCCTGGTTTCAGTGTTAACGAATACACCGGTTCAGGCCGATGTGGCCATGACGGGTGAAATCACCTTGCGCGGCCAGGTGTTGCGAATTGGTGGTTTGAAGGAGAAGTTGCTGGCAGCACATCGAGGAAACATTAAAACCGTGATCATTCCTGCCGACAACGAGAGAGACCTTGCTGAAATTCCGGACAATATCAAGGCTGACCTAGAAATTGTTCCGGTACGCTGGATCGATGAAGTTCTGGAACACGCCTTGCAGTATCAACCCACTCCTTTGAGTGGCGAGGAAGATTCTAAACAGGAAAGCGAACCCAGCTGCGATGATAAAGAGCAAAGTGGTGACGAAAAGCACATAAATACCCACTAAACCTGGGTGTTTTCGGTTGACACAGCTTTTCGCCAATTGGTATAAAGAATTCATCACAAGGCAAGCGTGGCGGGACTTCCAGGGGTTTTCACTGGGAATTCTTAATTAAAAAGTAAGGCCAAGTGTCGGGCGAACCCTAGATTAAAATTCTGCTTAAAATCCAGGTGTAGAGAAACGAATTTTTCAGGCTTAACTCCAATCGCAATGAACCATTCTCGTGTCGAAAGATTGGCAAGGTTCGATTGGCAAGGAAGCGAATTAGCAAAAAAACAACTTAAATTTAGAAAGGGGATAACGTGAATAAATCAGAATTAATAGATGCTGTTGCTGCTAGTGCAGACCTCCCAAAAGCTGCCGCCGGTCGTGCTATTGATGCGATGCTAGATGCAATCACTGATTCGCTTAAGGAAGCAGATCCGGTTGTACTGGTAGGTTTTGGAACATTTGCTACGAAAGACAGAGCTGCCCGCACGGGCCGTAATCCTCAGACAGGCGCGCCCATTGAAATCAAAGCAGCCAAGGTGCCCAGTTTTAAGGCAGGCAAGGCGCTTAAGGATTCAGTTAATTCCTAAGCTGCTTGGTGTTTGACCTAAAGGTCAAATACGACAAATATTATTATTGGTGACGCTGGTCGCCAATAATAAAAGATACGGGGCGCATCACTGATGCGCCTTTTTAGTTGTAGGTAAATTCTAGAAGGCACAATTAGAGCCGGCCGTAATTGTGCGTTAAGTAGAGAGTAAAACAATTCCATGCTGCAAGATTTGAGGGAGAATTCCCAGGGCGTCATCGCCAAAGTCATTATCGGATTCATCGTCGCCATATTCGCGCTCACAGGTGTTGAGTGGTTGATCGGTGGATTTATTTCATCTCCGCCAGTTGCGGAGATAAACGGTGAAGAAATCACCGAGGCTCAGCTTCAATTCAATACCCAGAATTTATTGGCTTCACTTGGTGGTGCCGACATCGATCAGGAGTTGCTGGAACAGATCGCCCTGAACCAGCTCATCGAAGAGACTGTTTTGAAGCAGTCGGCCGATCGTGCCGGCATGATTGTGTCCTCGGACCGGGTAGATAGGGCAATCATTGAGAACCCTAGTTTTCAAATCAACGGTGTATTTGATAGTGATCTTGCCGTTCGCACTATGGCCAGCCAGGGCTACAATATTCCGCTTTATCGCCAGGCATTAAGCCAGAGCATGTTGTTGGGGCAGATCGCCAATGCTTATTCGGCTTCAAATTTCATCACAGACTCTGAGCTTGAATCTATCGCAGAGCTTACGCAGCAAACCCGAGATTTCCGCTATGTTTCTGTAACCATGGGTACTCGAACTCTGGGTAATGCAATAAGCCAGGAAGAGATCCAGCGCTATTACGACGAGAACCCTGCTGAATTCACCCAGGAAGAGTCAGTCGATGTTAACTACGTTGTCTTGGACAGGAATGTCATTGCAGACGAAATCCAGGTCGATGAAGCAGAGATACGAGCACAGTACGATGCCCAGCGGGCTGACTTTGAGGGCTCATCCGAAAAGCGTGCATCCCATATTTTGTTTGAGGTAGGGGGCACTATGGATGAGGCGGCGGCAATGGATTTGGCTGCGACTGCCAGGCAGCGCCTTCTGGATGGAGAGGACTTTGGCGCTGTGGCACTGGAACTGTCCTCTGACACCGTGTCAGCAGAAGAAGGTGGGGATATCGGATACACCGATGGTTCTGCTTTTCCCCAGTCCATAGAAGCGGCATTGGAGACGCTGGCGCCGAATGAGATTTCGGAACCCGTGGTAACAGAGTTTGGGGTGCATGTGGTGAAGCTCACCGAAGACGCCGAGAATGTTTATCAGGCATTTGAAGAAATTTCTGATCGAATAGAGCGTGAACTCAAGAGTGCAGAAGTCGACTTGCTGTTCGCGGAACGAATCGAAGACATGTCTAACCTTGCGTTTGAAACAGGTGACCTGATTACAATCTCGGAACAGTTGGGCTTGGAAATACAGAGCGCAGATTCCGTGCCTCGTGCGGGTAGTAGTGGACTGTTCGCGAATCAGGCGCTAGTGACCGCTGCTTTTTCAGACGAGGTCATGCTGGAGGGGAATAACAGCGATGTAATTGAGATTGGTGATAATCAGGCCGTGGTGCTGCGGGTTCAGCAATTTAATGAATCAGCTGTTCTCCCACTGGACGATGTAATGGGAGAGATATCTGTCATCCTGCGCACCCAGATGGAGCGTGAGGCGGTCCAAAGCCTCGGTGAGGAGCTGTTGATCGCTGCGGAAGAAGGTGGTGATGTCGATGCCCTGCTTGCCGACAATGAGCTGGAATGGTTAGACGCTGAAAACATCAGTCGCAACGACTTCAGTGTAAATCGTGAAGTGATAGATCACGTCTTCACCATGGCAGCTCCTGAGAGTGAGCCTGTAGTTTCCAGCGTCAGTCTGGCCAATGGTACTTTCGTGCTGGTGGAGCTAAACCAGGTTAATCCCGGCGAGTTTTCTGCCATCCCGGAACCAGATCGAAATCGCCTGGTAGATTCATTGCAAAGCGATCTTGGCGTAAGCGATTACCAGTCTTTTCTTGTGAGTCTTCGTGAAGGCTCTGATATAAGTGCCGCAATGCTAGAGGAAGAGCTGTAGAAAGCCTGTCAGCAGTCATCTAATCTAAAAACATGCTGATCCATCTTTCGGTGGATCAGCATTTTTTTTTGACACGGATCTGATTGATTGAGATGCGGGCGCTCGACGCTACTCCAGGGTACCCATGGCTGTCGTGTTGAATCCACCATCGACGTAGAGGATTTCGCCTGAAATGCCTGAAGCGAGGTCTGAGCACAGAAAGGCGCCGGCATTACCGACTTCATCAATGGTGACGTTGCGGCGCAGCGGTGTTTGCTTAGCATTATAGTCGAGCATCTTGCGGAAGCTCTTGATACCGGAGGCGGCCAAGGTGCGAATCGGCCCTGCGGAAATGGCGTTTACCCGGGTACCTTCGGGTCCCAGGCTAGATGCCATATAGCGCACGTTTGCTTCTAGACTGGCTTTGGCCAGGCCCATCACGTTGTAGTTTGGCAGGGTCCGCATGGCGCCCAGATAGCTTAATGTCAGCAGAGAACCATTACGACCTGCCATCAGTTCCTTGCCGGCCTTGGCCAGCGCCACGAAGCTATAGGAACTAATTTCGTGCGCCGTCAGAAAGCCTTCCCTGGTGGTGATATCCACGTAATTTCCATCGAGTTCATTGCCTGGTGCAAAAGCCAGACAGTGAACGATCCCATCAAGGCCATCCCATTTTTCAGACAGCCCGAAGAATAGTTCATCGATTTGCTGGTCACTTGTTACGTCGCAGGGGAAAACAAGGTTGGAGTCCCATTGTTCCGCGAATCCAAGTACCCGGTCTTTGAGTCTTTCATTCTGATAGGTGAACGCCAATTCGGCGCCTTCTCGATGCATGGCTGCTGCTATGCCAGATGCGATGGAGAGTTTGCTGGCTACGCCCAGAATGAGAATACGTTTTCCTGCGAGAAAGCTCATAACATTTGTTCCTTGCTTTAGAGTTCTATTAACTAATAATGTTGATCGGCTTAAGCAGTCGCTGGCACCTGTTCGGCTTTCTGGTCAATGGGTGACTCCCAGTTTTTGGTCTTTAATGCGAAGATCGCTATCACGACGCCAATGGCTATGGTGAATAAACTAATCTGGAGGTACAGGCTTGGCATTTGCTGAATGTTTTCTGGATCGAAGTTACCTGCGACCAGGCCCGCAACCACGTTGCCGATTGAATAGGTCAGAGTAAAAACCCCCATCATCTGCCCGGCGAAACGCTTTGGCGATAGCTTGCTGACTGCGCTGAGAGCAACGGGGCTGAGGCAGAGTTCGCCCACTGTGTGCAGGAAATAGGTGGCCACAAGCCAATAGGGGGCAGCAAGCATGCCTGAGGCGGCGACTTGCGCTGCGAAAAACATGACGATAAAACCGGTTGCCATGATGATCAAGCCGAGCGCGCACTTGATACAATAGGAGGGATTGATCATACGCTTTGTAAGGTTAATCCAAAGCGCCGCGAAAAATGGCGATAGGATAACTATAAAAAACGAATTTGCTGACTGGAACCAGGCGGGGGGAATCTCAAAGCTATTTATGATTCGGTCAGTATAGTCGCGCCCAAACAAATTAAGGGACGATCCAGCCTGTTCGAATCCGGCCCAAAAAAACGTGGAAGCAACGCATACCAGGAACAAAGATCCCAGGGAGCGTTTCTCAGTTGGGCTAAGCTCAGCGAAAGCATAGATACCGGCATAGTAAGCCAGAAATACTGCAGTAATAGTCAGGGCGACATAACGAGCTAGGGTCACGGGGTCAATGCGGAGCGCGCCGCTTATAACAAACGTAGTCAGCAATCCAATCAGGGCAACACTGGCAAGTATGGCTAACTGGCTGTTGCGTTGCCCCACAGCAGATAAAACCTGAGTTGGAGATACCCCTTCGCCCTGGAGTCTGTTCAGGGTTCGGCGGAACTGTACAAGTCCCAGACCCATACCTATCGCGGCAGCGCCGAACGCCCAGTGGTAACCGACGTTAACCTGGAGCCATCCGCACACTAAATAGCCAATAACCGAGCCAAGGTTAATTCCCATATAGTACAGGGTGTAGCCCGCATCCCGGCGCTCATCATCGCGGGAATAAAGTTGACCAACCAGCGCCCCGATATTGGGTTTCAACAGGCCAGTTCCGGCCACTACAAATACCAGGCCTACGAAAAACGTGCTGTCATTGGGAATTGCCAGCAGGATGTGGCCGCACATGATTATGATCCCGCCGTACCAGACAGCCTGTTGACTGCCGATCATGCGGTCCGCGATCCAGCCGCCGGGTAGTCCCATGAAATACACTGCGCCAGTATATAAACCATAGATAGCCGTGGCCGATGCCACGGTGATGCCTAACCCACCCTCCTGAATACTCAGGGTCATATAGAGCACTAACAGGGCGCGCATGCCGTAGTAGCTCATGCGCTCCCACATCTCGGTAAAGAATAAGGTGGAGAGTCCGGCTGGATGGCCAAAAAACTCCTCGTTTCGATTTGTTGCTGCGGATTGCTGTACGGCTGGTTCTGTCATGTTGGTTTGAGTCCCATTCAGGGTGCGACAACTTGGATTTGCTGTCCGGGAAAGATTAGATCATTTCTGCCCAGGTCGTTCCAACGCAGCAGATCTGCGAGGTTGGCACTATAGCGTTCAGCGATGCCGGCCATGGTATCACCGCGCCGAACGCGATAGATCTTGCTGCCACTGCGATTGGCAGGGAAATCCGCAGCGAGAGTGGAGGTTTCCATAAAGCCGAAATCCAGCTCCTGGCCAGGTTGCAGCAAAGCATCGCGATCCAGCTGGTTGTAGGCAGCGATGTCACTGGAGCGCAGGTCAAAACGCCGGGCAATGCTCCATAGATTGTCACCCCGGCGCACCACATAGCGAGGCGGGACCGCAACCGCAAGCCTGGTTTCTGGCAGCGGCGGCTGCAAACTGGCCAGATCTGCCTCTGATAAGCCGCTCCCGCGTGGAATAAGCAATGGGCGCCCAGCGATTATCCTTGAGCCCCGGATCTGATTGATGATTCGCAGTGTCTCTACAGTAGTGCCGAGGCGCGAGGCGATGCCTCCTAGCGTATCTCCGGGCCGGATCCGATAATGCTCCCAGGAAACATACCGAGAGCGATCGAGTGACGCGAGACTATTCTGAAACTGATTCTTCATCTGCTTTGGTACCGCGACAATTTGCGGCTGTTCGGGGTGGGTCGCCCACTGCAGATATCCAGGGTTCAGACTCCTGATAGTTTCCAGATCAACATCAAGCATAGCGGCTACCTGTGCCAGGTCGATCTGGCTGCCTACGTCCACCAGAGCCAGCGGCTCTTCATTGGCAATTTTGGCCAATTCGATCCCATGATCTTGGGGATTCAATACGATCTGAGCTAGCGCCAGCACGCGTGGCACATGGGAGCGAGTCTCTGGTGCCAGCGGCAATTCCCAAAAATCGAGTTCGCCAATCTCGGCGTCACGCCGCCGGAACGCTCGCCGCACGTTGCCGCCGCCGGTGTTATATGCGGCCAGCGTGATCAGCCAGTCCCCGTCAAACTGGTCGTTAAGTACTTCGAGATAATCCAGAGCTGCGACGGTAGATGCTCTGGGGTCGCGCCTGCCATCAAACCACCAGTCCTGCTGCAGCCCAAATGATCTTGCGGTGGGCGCGACGAATTGCCAGAGGCCCACCGCGTTTTGTCGAGAGTGTGCTGCCGGATTAAACGTGCTTTCGACCATTGGTAGCAGTGCCAGTTCCATTGGCAGGCCGCGGCGCTCAATCTCGGCAACTATCCAGAACAGAAAAGGTGAGGCACGCTCCGTAATAAGATCAAAGTAGCGCTGATTTTCAGAGTAGCGCGGCAGCTGTTCCAATACCGCTGAATGGGAATAGTAGGGCGACAGTTGAAGTGAGGTGCGCATCCGCTCCCATAGCGATGAGTAGCCAGCTGGCGTTTCTGAGGTTTCGCGGGGAACGAGAGCGGAGGTGTTTGCATGTGGCCTCTCAAGCCTTACTCCTTCTGTGAGTTCAGCTTGTTGCGTGCGGTTTGATTGTGCCGGGCCGGGTTTTAGTTCGGTGCTGGTTTGACAGCCAATAAGGATGGCACACAGCAGTAACAGCTGTGCTGCTCTGGTGCGTGGGCCCGCGTTGATCTTCATGTTGAATGTGTTCATGCAGAGCGCCATCGCCTGATTAGAAATTGTCTTTCCAGGCTCGCAGGGCGGCAAACACGTCAACCGAAGAATCCAATGCGGTGCTGCTTTGACTCTTGAGTTGCTTAATGATTTGGTCGTTATCACAGCGCAAGAATGGATTGGTCGCCAGTTCCAGGCCGATTGAGGAGGGTAGAGTGGGTTGGGCTTGATTGCGCTTGGCCTGCTCTGCAACTGCACGTGACTTCAATGCTGGGTTGTGTGCGTCCGCCGCTGCAGCAAACTTGAGGTTTGCCATGGTATATTCATGGGTACAGTACACTGCTGTATTGCTCGCCAACGCGGTCAGCTTGGCAAGTGACTCGAACATCATAGCTGGAGATCCTTCGAACAGTCGCCCACAGCCCGCCGCGAATAATGTGTCGCCGCAAAACAGCGTGGGTGGAGCCGTGTCGTCGCTAAAATAAGCGATATGATCAAGAGTGTGACCTGGTACCTCTAGTACAGAAAAGCGCGCGCCAAATAGTTGAATGTCGTCACCTTCAGCGACGAAATTTGTTATTCCTTTGATGTTACTTGGGCGCGGACCGAAAATGGTTGGCTTATATTTCTCCGCGAGTCTGGCCAGGCCACCAGTATGGTCAGGATGATGATGAGTGACCAGAATATGGGTCAGATTCAGCTTGTGGCTTTCAGCGAATTCGAGCACCGGGGCCGGATCGCCAGGGTCCACCACTGCGAATTCATTCTCGTCAGCGCTGACGATTGCCCAAATGTAGTTGTCCTGGAACGCAGGAATTGGATGTATGCGCTTGAACATGAATAGCTTATAGCCTTCTTTGATTACTTGAACAACTGTCATGATAGCGAGAAATGCCACAGAATCATATGCTTAGCACTTAGTCAGTGAGGCTGGTGCTGGCGCCACTGGCGGGATAGAATTTTACTTCCGTCAGACTGAATCTCGCTCGATTAATGCCATGAACGTGTATTCCAAACATGAGACCCGCCGCAGGCTGCTGAAAGGATTTCCCGACTCAGACATGTTGGCTAATCTGGTTGGGCAATGGTTTCACACGCCGCAGGGTCAAGCGGTGTGGCAGGCTGAAAAGGCCCTTACAGATCCTCTGCTCAGTCGTTTGTTTGGCTACCACATCCTGCAGATTGGCTGTAACGAGGAGTTTTCCCTTGTCACGGAAAGCCCAGTGGGCCACAAGGTGATTTTTGCTCCAAGCTGGCGTCCCGGCAGCGCGAATCCAGTCGCAGATAATGAGGAATTACCCCTGGCCACTGACAGTATTGATGTCGTGGTGTTGCATCATGCCCTGGATTTTACCGAGGACAGTCATCGGCTTTTGCGCGAAGCGACCCGAGTGCTGCGCCCGGGCGGTCAATTGTTAATAGTTGGATTCAACCCGATCAGTTTCTGGGGATTTTGGAAGTTGTTTAAGCGGAAGACTAATTTACCCTGGAGTGCCAGATTTATTTCACGCCGTCGCCTGACTGATTGGCTGCAACTGTTGGATCTGCATCTGGATTCGACTCAGCTGTGCCTGCATTTTCTGCCGTTTAAGCTGCGCAGTATCCTCAAGCATGCTTCCCGATTTGAGCGCTTTGCCAGTAAGCTGGGCTCGCCCCTGGGCGGGGTCTATGTCATGCTCTGCGTGAAGCAGGTTGCTCCGATTACGCCAATCGTGCCGCGCTGGCGGCCGCTCAGAACCCGAACGGTGGCAATGCCAGCAGCGGAAAAAGCGCGAGTCAAAATTCATTGAACCTGGCAAGCCATGAATCCCATTCGACCCCGGGGCTAAATCCAAGTGTCTGAACACGTAGAGATGTATACCGACGGCGCTTGCCGAGGCAATCCAGGCAAGGGCGGCTGGGGTGTTTTGCTGCGCTTCGGAGCAGCTGAAAAGACACTGTATGGTGGTGAAGAGCTAACCACAAACAATCGTATGGAGCTCACGGCTGTAATTAAGGGCTTGGAAGCGCTGAATAAGCCGTGCTCGGTCCTGGTGACTACAGACTCAAAATATGTGCTGTCGGGAATGACAGAATGGATGCCGAACTGGAAAAAACGTAATTGGAAAACCGCCAGTAAGAAACCGGTGCTCAATGTAGATTTATGGCAACAGCTGGATGCCCAGGTGCAACAACACGACGTCAGCTGGGAATGGGTTAAAGGTCACAGCGGCCACCCTGAGAACGAGCTGGCGGATCAGTTGGCGAATCAGGGAATTGATGAGCTGCACTAGCTGAACCTAAGCTTGGTGTCACGCGGGTAGAATTTCAACTGAGAACGGATTAGAGATGAGGCAGGTTGTACTTGATACAGAAACGACTGGATTGGACCCGCAGCAGGGGCATCGCGTTATTGAGATCGGCTGTGTCGAAATCCAAAATCGCCGCCTAACAGGCCGGCATTTCCATCAGTACCTGAATCCCGACCGTGAAATCGATGAGGCTGCCATCGAGGTGCATGGAATTACTACACATTTCCTGGCTGATAAGCCTCGTTTTGAGCAGGTCGAGGCCGATTTTCTGGAATTTGTCTCTGGCGCTGAATTGGTAATACACAATGCGCCCTTTGATATTGGCTTTCTTGATTACGAACTGAAGTTGAGTGGCTCAGGGCAGGGCAAGATGGCGAATATCTGCGCTATTCTAGACTCGCTAGTTCTGGCGCGCGAGAAACATCCGGGGCAACGCAATAATCTGGATGCGCTATGTAAGCGCTACGGCGTAGACAATACCCAGCGCGATCTGCACGGTGCGTTACTCGATGCTGAGATCCTGGCAGATGTCTATCTGCTTATGACCAGCGGACAGTCCAGCCTGTCACTGCGCGAGGAGCAAGAGGAGCGAACAGTGGCGGCGCGAAGGGATCGAAAATTCGATCCCAATAGGCCACCGCTGCGAATTGTTGCTGCTACAGCTGATGAACTTGAAAGTCATGAGGCCTGCCTGAATGAGATCGATGAGGCGAGCGACGGCGGCAGTTTATGGCGGCGACTTGATAAGGCATAAGTGACAGATTTAAAGCCATATTTTTTGTGAGTCAGCGGGTGCTTTAAATCCGCAATCATTAGCGACCAGACGCCGCGAAACTGCTTGAACAGGCCACTCGAAAGCTATAGTATTTGCTGGTTTTGGGGCCGGCGAACCGAAAAAGTCTCGAAAATACAATAACAAAAGTTTAAGTCGTCTAGACTTAATTAAAACCTGCAAACGCTGATTAGCCATTGGGATAATCAAGTCGGCAGTTTCATATTCAGCTCTCGATGAGGACAAACACTTATGGAAACCCTTGAATGGAATAACGATATGCTGGTCTCGGCACTCGTGCTAGCTGTGACATTTATCGCTATCTTTACGGAAGAAATACACAAAATTCATCGGGTGAAATGTGGCATGGCTGGCGCCGCGGTAATGATCGTGTTGGGTCAGTCCATGGGTTTCTACAATCCAGATCAAGCGGTTGAGGCAATAGACTGGAACGTGGTTTTCCTTCTGGGCGGCATGATGACTATCGTGGCGATCATGATCCCCACCGGGGGCTTTCAACAGATGGCCTACTGGGCCGCTGACTTCAGTAAGGGGCGTTTGTTTCTGCTGCTGGCGTTGATTGGTTCACTGGTAACCGGATTGTCATTGCTGTTGGATAACGTGACTACTGTGGTGATTTTCGGTCCGCTGATTATTCTGATTTGTCAGTCGCTTCGAGTTTCGCCAATTCCCTATCTACTGGCTGCTGCGCTGTTGTCCGACACGGGCGGTGTGGCGACGCTGGTTGGTGATCCACCCAACCTGATGATTGGTTCTGCCTTTGGAATCGGCTTTAATACTTTCCTAATTCACATGGGTGGCATGGTGCTGGTGGCTTGGCTAGTGGTACTTGTGATGCTGCGCACCCTGTTCAAGGAAGAGCTTGCGGTTACGCCCCATGAGCTGGACTTGACAGACCGTGAGCCATTGTCAGACCCCAAGACCTGGTACGGCGCTATGGGTGTGCTGGGGATAATGGTAATTGGCTTCATCATGCACAATGCCCTGCACTGGGAGCCGTGGTTCGTTACTGCGCTCGGACTAACCGCATTGGCATTTATAGGCAAAGACCTTGATATGGAAGAAGCGTTTGCCCATACCGAACTTGCCCTCCTCATGTTCTTTATTTCTCTATTCATCATTGTCGGTGGCGTGGAGCATAGCCAGTTTCTCGAATACCTGGGCACGTTTATCATTCCATTTGTTCAGGAAGATCTGCTGGTGGCTACACTGCTGCTAATGTGGGTGGCTGCATTCTTGTCCGCTGCTATCGATAACATTCCTTTCACCGCAGCGATGATTCCGATTATTGCCGGTATGGAAACGCAGGGGATTAACGTCACACCACTGTTCTGGGGGCTTGCTGCTGGTGTTGGTATGGGCGGTAACGGTACCCATATTGGTTCCACCGCGAACGTATTCATCGTTACCATCTCCGAGAAAATGGCCAAGGACGCTGGCGATCCCAGCCTCGCAATCACGCCTGGCATGTGGATGCGTAAGGGTCTGCCGGTAATGTTGGTGACTCTGGTGACCTGTACCATCATTATGTGGACGTTCTGGGACTTCTACTCAGCGCCGATTGAAACCACTTCAGCGGTTGTAGGGGAAGTCATGGGCGGCGGACACTAATTCTTATTCGCGCGTTGCGAGTTCCTAATTATCACGACAGGTTAGTTTGCTAACCGTCCGCAATCAAACAGGCAACCCTCGGGTTGCCTGTTTCGTTAGAGGGTATACATAGTTCAGCTCATGAGTGGTTACTTTCACAGACTTGAAGCTTTAGGCAGCAATGATCGCGTGCTGCTGTTTGTCGGGCAGCGACTGCTGGTAAAGGACGGCGAGTTCCTGTGGCAGGTAGATCAAATCTCTAAGGAATTATTTGCAAAAGACACATTGATTAAAGTCAGTCATGGGCATGAGAGCTTCCTGGCGACGCAGGCACTGGAAGGTGCCGAGCAGTTGTTAGACGCTGAATCACGCTCCTTAAGAAGCCTGCTGTTCGAAGGCGATGAGCGCACGATGTTCGTAGCCGGCAAGGCCAATCAGCTTCTGGATTGGCATGCCTCGCATCGCTTTTGTGGCTATTGCGGCGGCTCGACGATCCCCGACCGCTCAGGGCAAGCCTTGTTTTGCGACACTTGCAAACATTCCTTTTTCCCTCGCATCAACCCCTGTGCAATTATGTTGGTAGTTGATGGTCGTCGAATTCTACTCGCTCGCAATGCGCGCTACCGTACCGGGTTTTATAGCTGTCTTGCCGGGTTTATTGAGGTTGGAGAGTCGGCAGAAGACACTGTCAAACGTGAGGTGATGGAGGAAGTGGGCGTAGAGGTCGACAACATTCGCTACTTTAAGAGTCAGTCTTGGCCCTTTCCTTCACAGCTGATGCTGGGTTTTTTCGCCGACTATGTGTCCGGAGATATCGTTCCCGAACCGGGAGAAATTGAAGAAGCCGACTGGTATGACATTGATGACCTGCCAAACATACCGGCGGCTAATATCAGTGTTGCGGGACAACTCATAGAACACTACGTCAGGCAGATGCAATCCCAGTCCGGATAAGCTATAAACTGCAATCCCATACTCGCTATAAAGAAGACTAAAAAGGAGCTCTGAATGGAGTTTTTAAGTGAATTCGGCATGTTTCTCGCCAAGGCCGTGACCATCGTGTTTGCGATCATCGTGGTAATCGGTGTGGCCGCATCCAGTGGTCAGCGTGGCAAGAAGATGGGTAAGCGGGGGGCTATCAAGGTCACAAGGCTCAATGAACACTTTGAAGAGCTTCGCGAAGCATTACGGGAAGCGGTGCTCGATAAAGACAGCCTAAAGACTGTGCACAAGGATGAGAAGAAGCAGGCGAAATCAGAGCAGAAGGAATTAAAAGCGGCCCGTAAGAAAGACAAGTCCAGTGTAGAAGCCCATGCAGACCCAGGACATGAGAAAAAGCGCATCTACGTGCTCAATTTCAAGGGCAATATCGCTGCTGACGCTGTGGTTTGTTTGCGGGAAGAAATCAGTGCCATTTTATCCCTCGCCACTCCTGCTGACGAAGTTGTTGTCAGACTGGAAAGTCCTGGCGGGATGGTCCACGCCTATGGATTAGCCTCATCGCAGCTGTTGCGACTCAAGAATGCGAAAGTACCACTCACCATCTACGTAGATAAAGTCGCTGCCAGTGGCGGTTATATGATGGCCTGCCTGGCGGACAAGCTGATTGCCGCGCCGTTCGCGATTATTGGTTCTATTGGTGTAATTGTGCAGCTGCCTAACTTCCATCGTGTCTTGAAAAAGCACGATGTTGATTACGAAATGATCAGTGCCGGTGAATTCAAGCGCACCTTGACAACTTTTGGCGAAATTACCGACAAGAGTCGGGAAAAAGTGCAGGAAGATGTTCAGACCATTCATGATATCTTCAAGACTTGGGTGAAAGAGCACCGACCCAGTGTAGATATAGATAAGGTTGCAACAGGAGAAACATGGCTCGGGAGCCAGGCGAAAGAAAAGTATATGGTGGATGATATTCGCACCAGCGACGAGTGTATTCTGCAGGCCTGCGAATCGGCTGAGGTGTTTGAGGTGGAGTATGAAGTGCGCAAATCGATACAGGATAAGCTAGTTAATGTGTTGGAGAACAGCTTCGAAAAAGTGCTGAGCAGGTTCTTTACCCAGTCGCGCAACGATATCTATCAATAACGCCTGATAGCCTGGACACGCAAATCAAACATATAAGCGATTTACAATATAACAACAGTTTAGGTAACCACCGCGTCAAGGAGATGCTCAGTGTCACATTTTAAAGCCTTCGAAGTGGCAGAAGTTTCGGAAAAACAGTTTCAGGGCTCCATGATAGAGCGAAGTGTAGAGGAGTTGCCCGAGGGTGAAGTTTTAATTTCGGTGCATTATTCTTCTTTAAATTATAAAGATGCCTTATCGGCTAGTGGCAATCGCGGCGTGACTAGAGAGTATCCGCACACTCCTGGCATCGATGCGGCAGGCACTGTGCTTAGTTCTGTCTCCGACAAGTTTCAGGTCGGGCAGGAGGTGTTGGTTACCGGTTATGACCTGGGTATGAATACAGCTGGCGGTTTTGGTCAGATGATTCGGGTGCCGGCCAATTGGGTAATTGCGTTGCCTGCTGGATTAGATATGGCAATGAGTATGCGCTTGGGTACGGCAGGTCTGACCGCCGGTTTGTGTGTCGATGCGCTGTTGCGCAGCGGGCTCGAAACTAACAGTGGAGAAGTGCTGGTGACAGGGGCAACCGGTGGAGTAGGCATCATTGCCGTGGCAATTTTGGCTAAATTAGGGTTTGAGGTTGTTGCGAGCACGGGTAAACCTGAGGCGCAGGAGGTATTGCAAGGCATAGGCGCGAGCTCGATCCTCGATCGCAATGAAATAAGCGAAGCCTCACCCAAGCCGATGTTGCGGGAGCGCTGGGCTGGTGCCGTGGATGTAGTGGGCGGGGATACACTGTTCAATGTGATTAAGGCGCTTACGTATGGGGGCAGCGTAGCCGCCTGTGGGTTGGTGCAGTCGCCCATGTTCCAAGCCTCGGTTCTGCCGTTTATATTGCGCGGCGTGAATCTATTGGGGGTCGACTCGGTAGAACTGCCACTGGCGCGTAAGCAGGACATCTGGAACAAGCTTGCCAATGACTGGCAGTTCAATGGACTTGAGCAGCTTTGCACGGAGATTACCCTTGATCAGCTGGACGCCAGCCTGAGGACTGTCCTAGCTGGCGGTGCAACCGGTCGATTCCTCCTCAATTTGCAGGCTTGATCGTAACAGGGATGCGGTTACGGAGGTTCAGTCCCGGCGTAACTTACTGTTGATCGCGATCGGTGTTGGGCAGAAAAATACCACGATATAAGAAGAAATCAGGAAGCTGACGATTGCTGCTGCTTGAATAGTCAGGGAAGCAAGTTCGCCAATGACGCCTGACTGCGTGGCAACGAAGGCGATTAGCAAAGAAAACTCACTAATCTGCCCCAGACGCAAGCCCGCATCCCAGGCCAGCCGGTTGCGCTCGCTAAAACGACGCAGCAGGTAGCGGAACACAATTGGCTTTAGTGACAGGGCGAGGGCGGCCAGCAACAGCGCAGGCGCTATTACTTCCGAGAGCAGCCCGATGTTCAACTGTGCGCCCAGCGAAAAGAAAAACAGAATCAGGAAGAAATCCCGCAATGGTTTCAAGCTATAGGCTATAAAAAGTGCGATGGGGCTGGTAGCGAGCGACACGCCGGCGACAAAGGCCCCGATCTCGGCAGACAGGCCAATCTCCGCCGCCAGTGCTGACAGACCCAGACACCAGCCAATTGCCAGTAAGAAGATATACTCCTTGAAGTGATCAAACCTGGCGATGAGTTTGATCAGGACAAATCTCGTCGTGAGATAAGCGAAAATGATGAGAACAGGGAATGCTAGTAATACCCTCAGCGCGTTTCCCTGGTCAATATTGTTGCTATCGAGAAAGGCGAGAATAAAAATCGCAATGAAATCCTGCAGCAACAAGATTCCTACCATTAATTCTCCCATATGCTTCTGGTGCAGAACCGTAGTTGGGAGCAGTTTGATACCGATAATGGTGCTGGAAAACACCATCGCAAACCCAATGACCAGGCTCTCAGTTCCCGAATAATTGAACAGGAGTCCGGTGCTGTATCCCAGCAGGAAAAATACCGCTGTACTGGCCAGAGTCACGAGGAACGTTTTTTTAAGCGTACCCAGTAGCTTTATGGGCTGCATATCAAGGCCCAACAGGAATAGCAGAAACAGGATGCCGAATTCCGCAATGTCAGAGAGTAAACTTGCGTCAGCTATGTACTCGAGCCCAAAGGGGCCGAGAATAACGCCGAGCACAATGTAGGCGACCAGCAGTGGTTGACGGAAAAACAGGGCGACTGTGCTGATTAATGCAGCACCAGTGAAGATGAGAAAAAATGAAAACAGGAGGGATTCTTGTTCCATTAGGTCGCCGACGGGATCCGGGTAAAGTGGTCGATAGTTGCTAAGGCACTTAATCGACTATGGTCAGTTAGCGTCGGCGGAACAAGGGAGCGGGTTCGGCAACGGTGCCCTGATAGTTGGTTTTAAAATCCTTAAATGCCTCCAGACATGCATCTGCATCTTGGTCAAAACGCAGGCTAAACGCATCAAATCCGCAGCGAGACATATAATAGAGCTGATCTCTCAGGACGTCCCCTATGGCGCGAATTTCACCCAGATAATTAAATTTTTCACGTAGCTCTCTGGCGTTGGTATAGGAGCGGCCATCGGAAAATACGGGGAAATTCAGTGCGATCATGGGAAAGCTATGGATTTCTTCCGCAATCGCATCGACATTTTCGTCACTGTTTAACCATATGCTGATGTCAGCGCCAAACTCTTCGATTTCAGGTCGAAACATCTGCCAGAATTTCAGCGGGACGATAAAGTTCTTACCCCCGACGATACGCAGTACTTCGGGGCCGGTCGCCTCGTTGAGCACTGTCCATTGATCGTCGACAAGAGCACCGTTCTTAATCAGCTTTGGCATAAACTTTTTCCTTAAAGGGCTCCATACCGACACGGCGATAAGTCTCGATAAAGGTTTCCTGCTCTTGTCTGAGATCCCTGTAGACAGACACCAACTTGGCGACAACTTGAGGAATTTCTTCCTGGGCAAAGGCTGGGCCCATAATTTTTGCCAGGCTGGCATCGTGTTTGGAGCTGCCACCTAGAGAGACCTGGTAAAACTCTTCACCTTTTTTATCTACGCCCAGTATGCCGATATTGCCGACGTGGTGATGGCCGCAAGCATTCATACAGCCAGATATCTTCACGTCCATCTGCCCTATGTCCTCGAGCTCCTGCTGGTCAGGAAACTGTCTCTGGATGGACTCTGCAATTGGGATAGACTTGGCGTTTGCTAGCGCACAGAAGTCGCCGCCTGGGCAGCAAATCACATCGGTTAACAACCCCTGATTTTGTGCAGCAAGGTCCTGCTGCTTGAGCTGATGCCAAAGTGCATGCAGGTCTTTCTGTGCAACATCGGCCAGCACAACGTTTTGATGGTGAGTGACGCGAACTTCGCCAAAGCTATATTGCTCTGCGAGGTCGGCCAGGTATTCCAGTTGCCTGTCAGTGATATCGCCGGGAGCAACGCCGGTTTCTTTCATGCTCACTGCAACGATGGCATAGCCAGTCTTCTTGTGGGGGTGCACATTGTTGCTATGCCAGCTCGCGAACAAGGCGTTTGTCTGCAGTGCCGCGCCGAGCTCCGCCGGTGCATCGTGCAAATCTTCATAGTCCGGGTCAGTGAAGAACGACCGGCAGCGGGAAATTTCCTCGTTCGTCAGAGTCTGAGGACCACCGAGAATACGCTCGTATTCTTGCATTACCTTCGCTTTGAAAGCATCGATGCCTAATTCTTTGACAAGGATCTTGATGCGGGCTTTGTACTTGTTGTCACGCCTGCCTTCACGATTGTAGACCCTGAGAATCGCTTCAAGTGCTGTGAGTAGATCGACTTGAGGCACGAATGAAAAGACCTGCTGGCCGATTACCGGCGTTCGCCCCAGACCGCCTCCTGCGAGAATTCGAAAGCCAGTTTCACCGGCGTCATTGAGGGTCAGGTATATCCCGATGTCATGAACCTGGGTTGCCGCCTGGTCAATTTGTGTGCCGCACACGGCGATCTTGAATTTACGGGGCAGGAAAGCAAATTCGGGGTGGAAGGTCGACCACTGCCGAATAATTTCGCAGTAGTGGCGTGAATCTTCTATTTCGTCTGCTGCCACACCTGCGAACTGGTCGGTCGTGGTATTGCGAATACAGTTGCCGCTTGTCTGTATCGCGTGCATTTCTACTTCGGCAAGATGCTCCAAAATTTCCGGTACATCCTCGAGCTCAGGCCAGTTAAACTGAATGTTCTGCCGCGTCGTGAAGTGGCCATAACCTTTGTCATAGTGTCTTGCGATATAAGCGAGTTTGCGGAGTTGCTGGGACGCTAAAAGTCCGTAAGGCACAGCGACTCTGAGCATAGGCGCAAGTCGCTGGATATACAGCCCGTTCTGCAGGCGCAACGGCAGAAATTCAGCATCAGAAAGCTGGCCATCCAGGTAGCGGCGCGTCTGATCACGAAATTGGCCGACGCGATCGGCCAGCATCTGATGGTCATACTGGTCGTATTTATACACGGGCGTATCTCAGTTATTGGTAGGTCGAACGATTGTAGCCAAGGCGGCGGAGACATCCAAGTCTGGAGGCTCAGTCCAGATTGGGTGCAAGCAGCCGAGTCATCACGTCAAGATCCGCTGCCTTACGCTGAGCCAGATCTGCGACCTGTTCCGCGGTGATTTTTCCTACCGGGAAGTATTTGGAGTCTGGGTGAGAGAGGTACAGGCCGCTGACCGTTGCCGCAGGCGTCATCGCATAGCTTTCTGTAAGTTCAACGCCGATGGCCTCAGCTGTATTAAGCAGCTTGAACAGAGTCAGCTTTTCAGAATGATCCGGGCAGGCAGGATATCCTGGTGCAGGCCTGATGCCCTGATAGGCTTCTTTAATCAATTGATCATTACTCAAGGCTTCCTCTGGCTGATAGCCCCAGAATTCCTTGCGCACTCTTTCATGCATATGCTCCGCAAAGGCTTCCGCAAGTCGATCTGCGAGCGCTTTGACCAGCAGGGCATTGTAGTCATTGTGCTCAGCTTCGTACTTGGCGGCCAGTTCATCGGCACCTATTCCTGCTGTGACAACGAAGGCACCGATGTAATCCTGCTTGCCAGCGCTATCCGGCGCAATGTAATCAGCTAAACTGAGGTGCGAAAGCTTATCCTGCTTCTCCATTTGCTGCCTGAGAAAGTGCAGCGTGTATAGCGGGTCGGGCGAGCCATTCTCGTGATAGAGCGTGACGTCATTGCGACTGCTGCGTTGAGCTGGCCAAAATCCTACCACTGCCTTTGCCTTGAGCGATCCACTCTCTATGATTTCTTTGAGCATGGCTTGAGCATCTCGGTATAGATCTGAAGCAGCTTCGCCTACGATGGAATCTTCCAGGATGGCGGGAAACTTGCCGGCTAGTGACCAGGTGATGAAAAACGGAGTCCAGTCGACGTATGGCACCAGGTCTGCAAGAGAATAGTCTTCAAATATTTTTGTCCCCAGGAAAGTAGGTCGCGTGGGTTTATACTCCGACCAATCAGGGTCATAAGCATTGGCGTTTGCGGACTGGTAGGCAATCAACTTTCGTTTGGCGCTACGGTTCGCAGAGCGTTCGCGGATATCGGCATATTCGTTGCGCAACTGCCCGCAGTAGTCCGGTTTTTGTTCTTTGCTTAGCAGGCGACTGACTACGGTCACGCTACGGGACGCATCCGGGACATATACGGTGGCGTCATTTTCGTAGTTCTCTTCGATCTTGACTGCCGTATGCGCTTTGGATGTAGTGGCGCCGCCAATGAGTAGTGGAATTTGAAAATCCAGACGCTGCATTTCCTTGGCAACGTGCACCATCTCGTCCAGCGACGGGGTAATCAAGCCGCTGAGACCTACAATGTCGACCTGTTCGTCACGAGCAACCTGCAGAATCTTTTCGCTAGGCACCATGACCCCGAGGTCGATCACATCATAGTTATTACAGCCCAGGACCACACCAACGATGTTCTTGCCAATGTCATGGACATCGCCTTTCACGGTGGCGAGAAGAATTTTGCCTTTGCTCTGAACGGCGCCGCCAGATTTCTCGGCTTCAATATAGGGCAGTAGATAAGCTACGGCCTGTTTCATGACGCGGGCGCTTTTGACCACTTGCGGCAAGAACATCTTCCCTGCGCCAAATAAATCGCCGACCTCTCCCATGCCCTGCATGAGTGGCCCTTCAATTACCTGAATGGGTCTTTCAACCTGCTGACGAGCAGCTTCTGTATCTTCTTCGATAAATTTAGTGATGCCTTTGATGAGCGCGTAAGTCAGGCGCTCCTGAACAGAAGACTCTCTCCAGCTTAGATCCTCAGTTCTCTCGGCGGGGCCGCTGCCAGAGTAATTTTGTGCAACTTCCATCAAGCGATCAGTGGCGTCTGCTCGTCGGTTTAGCACGACGTCTTCCACCGCATTTTTCAGGTCGGCAGGAATATCATCATAGACGGTGAGCTGACCGGCATTGACTATGCCCATATTCAGTCCGGCCTTGATAGCGTGATACAGGAACACGGAGTGTATGGCTTCGCGAACGGTGTTATTGCCGCGAAATGAAAAGGATACGTTACTGACGCCGCCAGAGATAAGGGCGCCAGGTAGATTATTTTTTATGTAGCGGCAGCTATCGATAAAATCGACGGCGTAGTTATTGTGTTCTTCGATGCCAGTTGCTACCGCGAAGATGTTCGGATCGAAGATAATATCTTCGGCCGGGAACCCAAGTTTCTCCGTCAGCGCTTTGTAGCTGCGGGCACAGATTTCCTGTTTGCGCTGCAGGCTGTCAGCCTGGCCGGACTCGTCGAATGCCATGACAATCACGGCGGCGCCGTACTGCATGCAAAGCTTGGCCTTGGCGAGGAAATCTTCTTCGCCTTCCTTCATGCTGATGGAATTTACTACTGCTTTACCCTGAACACATTTCAGGCCGGTTTCGATAATCTCCCACTTGGAGGAATCGATCATCAGGGGCACGCGGCTAATGTCTGGTTCAGCGGCCAGCAGCTTGAGAAACTTCTCCATAGCGCCCTCTGAGTCCAGCATGCCTTCATCCATGTTGACATCTATTATTTGGGCGCCGGCCTCCACTTGCTCGCGTGCTACTTCAAGAGCTTCATCGAAACTCTCTTCTTTGATCAATCGCGCGAAGCGAGCTGAACCCGTGACATTGGTGCGCTCACCCACGTTAACGAACAATGAATCTGCAGAAATTTTAAAGGCCTCAAGGCCACTTAAACGGCAAGCTGGTGCCAGTTCTGGAATCTGCCTGGGGGCAACACCAGCGACTGCCTCAGCCAAGGCAGTAATATGGGCTGGTGTGGTGCCACAGCAGCCGCCAATAATATTGACAAAACCCGACTGTGCGAATTCTCCCACTAGTGTCGCCATCTCTTCTGGGGTTTGGTCATACTCACCAAACTCGTTTGGCAGACCGGCATTGGGGTGGGCCGAGACCAGAGTCGGTACCAGGGAAGACATTTCTTCGATGTGAGGGCGTAACTGGTCAGCGCCGAGCGCACAGTTGAAGCCTACCGCCAGTGCATTGGCGTGGGCGATAGAATTGCAGAACCCGCCTACGGTCTGCCCGGACAGGGTGCGACCACTGGCATCGGTTATGGTGCCAGATATCATAAGAGGCAGGCTGTGTCCCTTGGCTGCAAAACACTTGTGGACAGCGAAGATGGCTGCCTTGGCATTTAGGGTATCGAAGGAGGTTTCGATCATGATGATGTCAGCGCCACCATCCATCAAGCCTTCGGTTGACGTGAAGTAGTCGTCGACTAGTTCATCAAAACTGGTGTTGCGAAACCCTGGGTCGTTGACATCCGGCGAGATAGAGGCACTGCGGCTGGTGGGACCGATAATGCCGGCGACAAATCGAGGTTTGTCGGGTGTTAGCTGGTTGTATTCATCTACACTGGAGCGGGCCAGTCGCGTAGATTCGAGATTCAGCTCATAAGTAATGTCTTCGAGGTGATAATCAGCCTGGGCCGCTCGGGTGGAGCTGAACGTATTAGTTTCAACAATGTCGGCCCCCGCCTCAAGATAGGCACGGTGAATATTGCGAATGATATCCGGCTGCGTGAGAGAGAGCAGGTCGCTATTTCCAGACAATTCGTGAGGGAAATCTGCAAAGCGCTCACCGCGAAATTCCGCATCGGACAGCTTGTGGGACTGGATCATAGTCCCCATGGCGCCATCGAGCAGTAGGATGCGCGAGGCCAGTGCCTCGCGAAGGATTGTCTCAGTCCTGTTATCGGTCATTGTTGAAGTCAATCTGAAGGGCGATGAATTCTACCAGAAGCGCAGGTCATCGCCAGTCCCTTGGCGCAGCGCATGCGATTAAATTAGAACCTTAGTAATTTACTCGGGTATTCTCAAGCCATTAGTGATCAGGTATCATTACTCCAAATTTAGCTGAGCCATCGAACTTAACAGTCGTCTTAAACTATCTTTTTAAACCCAGAGGGATCCATGGTCACTATTACCGAGCCAGCACAGGAATACCTGTCTGAACTGCTGCACAAGCAAGACGTCGAAGGTATCGCGGTGCGAATCTTTATTCTTGATGCCGGTACGCCGAGAGCGGAAACCTGTATTTCTTTTTGTCGGCCGGGTGAAGAAAAAGAAGATGATGACGTACAGGAGCTATCTGGATTCAACGCTTATATCGATCAACCCAGTATTCCGTTTCTGGAAGAAGCGGTTGTAGACTTTCAGAAAGATTCGATGGGAGGGCAGCTCACTATCAAGGCGCCGAACTCGCGACTGCCGAAGATTAGCGAGAATAGCTCTACCGAAGAGCGGGTGAATTACATCCTCTATAACGAGATCAATCCGGGCCTTGCAGCACACGGCGGCATGGTTACCTTGGAGGAAATCTTTGAGGAGTCGGTGGCAGTGCTGCGGTTTGGTGGCGGATGCCAGGGCTGCGGTATGGTAGACGTCACGTTGAAAGAGGGCGTTGAGAAAACCCTGCTGAGCCAGGTACCCAAGTTGACTGAGGTGCGTGACGTGACGGATCACTCCGTCAAGGAAAATGCTTACTATCAGTAAGGCCCGAGCTCGCTCAGTATTCGACCTGTATTTAGATAGTCAGGTGCCGGTCTCAGCATAAGCCGCGTTGAGCGCCGCATAGATCGCTTGTTTGAAGTCCGCACTGCTAGCGTCCAGCTTGTGGATGATATCCACCAGATATTCATTATCCTCGCGCCCATTCCAGATTTTTCTGTAAGTTCCGGATTTGTATCCTTTATCCTGACGGAACATATTCAACACGTTTTTACCTACGTATTGGCGAAATAACTCCGTCCAATCCAGCTGACAATCCGTCATTATGCTGGCAAACACGGCCAGTTCGATCCTACGGGCCACGGAAAGTCCGATTAGTAACTCCAGTTTCGAGAGCAGATCCATCTCTGCCAGCCTGTAATCAGTGTCGTCAAATTGCACCTGCGAGATGCTTTCACTGGCTTGTAAAGCATTATCGAGGGCTTGTTGCGGATCTGCACCATTATCGTGACTGCGCAGCAGCAATTCAGAGAGGATGAAGTGCCAAATGTCGATTAACTCCATCTGCAGCTGCGGCAGATCCAATTCCTGCTTCTTCCACCACTTCCAGCCATGATGCTCAATTGCTTCAGCACCTTCGACAGCAACTGCGCGCAGGTAGGGATAACGTGCCTGAATCCAGTCAGGATCGACCTTGGTATTCATACTGTGTTGAAGAGACAGCATGGTTTTAGCTTGATCTGGTGTCAGCATGGAGCCTGCGGAGAAGCGGGGGTTTTGCGGTTTGGGTTGCCTGCTTAATCGGTAGCGACAGTCTGGAGCTTGGTCTGACGCGCTAGGGTGCTGAGCATTTCCTTTCGGCTACGCAACATGTCGTTATAGGATTTTTTAGCAGCGATTACCTCGGAGTCTTTACCGTTGGAAGAATCTAGTTCAAGTAACCAGGCTTCGAGCACCTGGATCTCGCTGGTAAGTTGCGCAGTGCCTTCTTCGATCAATTTTTGATCAATATTTATACTTGTATCTTTCATTGCGCTGGATTGCTCGTCGCTCATCTTTAACTACCCGCATAACTGCGATACCTGGTAAGTGAGAGGTACCGGTTTGTTTTATTCGATGCCCTGATTAACGTGTTGCGCTTGCTTAACCGCTCAATCAGCTGCAGCGCTAGCCACAAAATTAGGGATGTCACCCTGCTGCATATTGATTTTGTTCTTCTTGTTTTTACCTTTATCGACTTTTTTGTTCTAAGCTATCGCATCTTGGCGGTTGAAATAGGCCTAAAAAAAGCGCGCACTGTGTTTATCGGCAGTAGTTCAGAATGTCATAGAGCTTAAAATGGGTCAAGGCAGTTTTGGGGATGAGACCGCGCCTCGAAATACCGAAAGGGATTACGCGGGAAGCCTTTTAGGCAGCAAGGTTGGCATAGGTTAGGCAACAGGGTATCGGTGGGAGAGTTAACGCAATGGGTCCAGACGAATGCGCAGCGCTTAGCCCTCTGCGAACTCTAGCCACCGGTCTTCAAATACCTTCCGTGGCAGGCGATGGCCTTCAGGTCGACCCCATACGATCAGCATTTGCTTGATATCACTCTTGCGAATAAGGCGAAGCTGGGCATAGCCGATTTTTTCATATTCTATTTGCAGCGTTTCAGCCTGCCGGAAATCCCTTTCCCGTAACTGAGCCAGACTGAGGTGCGAAGAATCATCTGACTTGTCGTGCAGGAGCTCAGCCACAACGGCCGTACGGTAAAGCCGTGTCAGGGTTTCTGTTTCTCAGTCTCCTCCAAACCCGCTTTTTTGAGCTGGCCACGCAGAAGAATACAAAGTTGGTTGAAGGCTCCCCATAAAGGCTGTTGCGCTGAGCAGAGTGCCATAGCCTTGCTAATATCTCCGTTCCGCTTCGCCGCGCTGACCCGTGTCTGCCAGGAATTTGGATGGGAAGCCGGCTCAATGTCGACCTCAGGTTTAACGGCCGCTTCCTGTTTGACTGCTAAGGTAATTGCCGCGCCGGACTCAAGCTCTGCTGCTGAATCCTGGTTGCCAGACCGTGTGCGTTCCAGAAAATTAGGCTGTGATTCGCGTTTAAGCGAAGGCAGGGGCATAGTGCGATCAACCTGGTATTCGACTTCCATGGTTTGGTAGCGATGCAGTCCGTATACAGTAACTCCAAGCAGAGCTAAGCATACTAGTATGGAAAAAAATGCGATCAAGATTGGTTTCCCTGAATTTTAAGTCGCTGCCGTGGCCAATGCCCGGTCAGACCCCTCTGCAGCCGATTGATCATAACGAATTCCACGTCAAGCGTAAGCATTCTCTTAAGGAGAAACCGGTTTCCCGCCTCTCGCCGGCATCGGAAATGGCTTCGATTCGCCGCGGCGTCCATTTATAGTGTAATCTTGGTTAAGGAAATTGACGGGGG